>OBLU010006826.1_pt1 | contig 10142 bp, 5 predicted proteins | sample 1518681 | NCBI WGS metagenome assembly OBLU01 (sample SAMEA3539304, study PRJEB22396) | soil metagenome | biome: tundra; feature: field; material: soil | place: USA | collected 2010-05 | depth 0.15 m
AGGTCGGAGTGGGTGAGCCGGTGCCTCCGTGGCCGGCGCGGATAGGCGCGGCGCTGGATCATGCGGTTCCGTGGGTGCTGCTGGCGTGGCTCGCCGGTGTCATGGTGTTTGCCGGGCGACTGAACTTCGGCCTCCTGGTAGCGCGCAGGTTGAAGAGCGCCGGGACCGAAGCGCCGCCGGCAGCGTTGCAACAGTTGTTCAACGAGTTGCGAATTCGCCTCGGGGTGGAGCGCGCGGTGAGGTTGTTGCACTCCGCGCAGGTGCAGGTGCCGACCGTGATTGGCTGGCTGCGGCCGGTGGTGCTGCTGCCGGTGAGTTGTCTCACCGGGCTCTCGCCGGAGCAGATCAAGGCGGTCCTGTGCCACGAACTCGCCCACGTGCGCCGGCACGACTACCTGGTCAGCGTGGTCCAGTCGGTGATCGAGACGGTCCTGTTCTACCATCCCGCGGTGTGGTGGGTGTCCAAGCAGGTGCGGCGCGAGCGCGAGTGCTGCTGCGACCAACTGGCGGTGGGCGTTGGCGGCAACGTGCTGGCCTATGCGCGGGCGCTGTCGTACCTGGAAGAGAACCGCGCGTCGTTCCCTGAGTTTGTGCTGGGCGCGAACGGAGGGGTATTGAAGATGCGGATCAAGCGGCTGCTCAGAGGCAAGCCAGAAGTGGAAGGTTCGCCCGTAGCGGCGCTCGTGGCCCTGGCCATGATCCTCGCAGTCGCGGGGTCGTATTTCGTTGCCGCCTCTCGCGCGCAGGCGCAGGCGACTCGCGAGATTGCCAGCGCTGCGCTGCCGGCAGGCGTTGTGAGTGTGTCCCAGGAGGGTGCGACCGCGGTCGCGAATCCAGCGTCGACCTTACCCACCGTATACAGGAACTGGCTGGAACAGGACGTGCGCTGGACCATCACCGATCCCGAGGCGCAGGCGTTCAAACACTTGGCGAACGACGAGGAGCGCGACAAGTTTATCGAGCAGTTCTGGGCGCGGCGCGATCCTCCCGGCGCTGCAGCGGGCACGTTCAGGGAAGAGATTTACGCGCGCATCGCCTACTCGAATGAACACTTCGCGAGCAACGATCAAGTGGGCTGGAGGACGGACCGCGGACATATCTACATTGTGTATGGCAAGCCGGAATCGATCGACTCCCATCCCAGCGGCGGCAGCGTTACTGCATACCCGTATGAGGTTTGGCATTACAAGTACATCGCGGGCATCGGCGACAACGTCGATCTCGCGTTTGTCGACACCTGCAAATGCGGCGACTACCACTACACAATTGACCCCATGGAGAAAGAAGTGGATCGCAGCTTAACCGGGCCCGGGCTGGTGAAGCAGGAGTCCGCGCAGCCCGCGAATGCCGCCCAAGCGTTGGCGGCGAAGATCCTCGCGCCGGGCGGGGCCGGTGCATCGCAGAGCGCGACTCCACCGCCAGCCGCAGGCGCGGAGCAGGGCGACGGCGGCATCTCCGGCACGATCTACGATCCAACCGGCGCCTTGGTGCCTCGCGCCAAAGTGACGGCGACCAACACGGACGACGGCGTCCAGACCTCCCGCGTCACGGACAACTCAGGAACCTACTCGATCTCACCCCTGCCGCCCGGCCCATACAACGTCGAGATTCAGGCCAAAGGCTTCCAGCGGATGCTGCAGGAGAATGTCCACGTCAAGCCAGGGCAAACGGTTGGCCTGAATCTGAAACTAACCGTTGGCGCCGCAGCCCAAACCCTCACCGTCACCGGCAAGCCGATAGCGGCAGCACCGCCTCCTCCGCCGCCACCGCCGGTTGCTGCTGGCGCTGCGAAGCCTGCCGGGCCGCAGCGGATTTCCTCCGGCGTGATGCAGGGTCTTGCCATCTCGCAGCCCCAGCCCGTCTATCCCGATGAAGCCAAGGCCCAGCACGTCCAGGGAGTGGTGGTGCTGCATGCCCGCATCGCGAAGGACGGAACGGTCAAGGATTTGCAACTCATCAGCGGGCCGCCTGCGCTCGTAGTCAGCGCGATCGATGCGGTGCGGCAATGGAAGTACAAGCCGTACCTGCTGAACGGCGAGCCCACCGAAGTGGATACGACCGTCAACATCAACTACACGTTTGGCGGCGACGACAACAAGGGCGCTCCTTCGTCGCAGCCCGAGGGTTCGATGAGCATACCGGCAGGCGTAATGGAGGGAAACCTGGTCTATAAGGTCGACCCTGTCTATCCGCCGATAGCCAAAACTGCACATGTACAGGGCATCGTGGTGTTGCATGCACTCATCTCGAAGACCGGCGATGTCGAGAACCTGAAGGTAGTCAGCGGGCCGCCGATGCTGGCCGGCAGCGCGATCGATGCGGTTCGGCAGCGGAAGTACACACCATATATGTTGGGCGGCGAGACGTTAGAAGTGGAGACGACCATCTCGGTCAACTTCAGTCTCAAAGACGATGCAAAGGCAAAGCCGCCAGGCAACGGCGCGGCGGATGCGGGTTCCCCGCAACAGTACAACGGTGCGCCGCTCAGGAAGATTGGCGGCAACGTCTCGTCGCCGATGTTGATCTACATGGTCGATCCTGAGTTCTCCGCGGAAGCGCGCCAGGCGAAGATCGAAGGGATAGTCCTCGTGAACATGATCGTGAGTCCGCAAGGCGTTCCGGTGAATGTTCATGTGCTGCGCGGACTCGGCCACGGTCTCGACGAGCAGGCGGTGGAGGCCGTGAAGCAGTACAGGTTCAAGCCGGCGTTCGAGGATGGCAAGCCCGTGCCCGTGGAGCTGAATGTCGAGGTCAACTTCAAGATCATGGAATCGCCGGCGAAGGATGCCGCCGGGGCGCCGGCGCCTGCTCCGCCTGCCGGGCCGAACATTCGCTCCATCGATTACAAGGGCTTGAACTCGGTGACGATCCAGGAAGTCGCGAGCCGGTTCAACCAGGACGGGATCGGGCTCAGCCTGGAGACACCGTACGACGTTGCGCGGGTTGCCCGGGCGGCGGCGGTGCTCAAGCAGTTGCTGGCGGAGCACGGACATCCGAATGCAATCGTCACCGTGTCGACCCAGTCGATTCCGCCCGGGGCAATCGCGATTCAGTTCAACGTCAAGGAAGGGCCGAAGGGGACGGCAGCCACACCGAACGCGGCACCGGCAAGCGGTCCTGCGGTCCCAGCACCGAGCGCCCCACAGCAATATAGCGGTGTCCCGGTCAGGAAGATTGGCGGCGGAGTGACCGAGCCGGAGTTGATCCACAAGACCGATCCCGAGTTCTCGGCCGAGGCGAAGAAGGCGAAGTTCAATGGCATCGTGCTGGTGAACCTCATCGTCGACGCGAAAGGGAGGCCGCAGAACGTGCATGTGCTGCGCGGCGTGGGCATGGGGCTGGATGAGAAGGCGATCAAGGCGGTCAAGCAGTACAAGTTCAAGCCCGCGATGGAGGGTGGCAAGCCGGTACCCGTGGGGTTGAATGTGGAGATCAACTTCCAGATATTCTAAGAGGGTGCAGAATAGTCCGCGCTCGTTAAGGGCACGGATTTATCCGTGCCGTAACAGACGCACAGTCACCGCGGCTTTAGCCGCTGAGGTCACTGTTGGGCTGAGAGCCACTTTTCTAAGGCTGGACAAGCGGCTGGAGTTCCGTGCTGCGGGCGAGGACGCGTTCGTAGTACGCCTCGTAGAGCGGAATGATCCGGCTGGAGCAGAAGCGGTCGCTGGCGGTTTTGCGGGCGGCGGTGGCCATGGCGTGCAGGCGGGCGTCGTCGCCGAGCAGAGCGATGGCGGCGTTGGCCATGGCTTCGATGTCGCCGACGGGGAAGAGCAGGCCGTTGGCTGGACCTCCCTGCGGGCCGGCGCCGTCATCGATCAACTCCGGCACGCCGCCGACGCGCGTGGCGATGGAGGGCACGGAGCAGGCCATGGCTTCGAGCGCGGCCAGGCCGAAGGACTCCATCTCCGAGGGCATCAGCATCAGGTCGGCGAGCGGAAGCAGCTCGTTGACGTTGTCCTGCTTGCCCAGGAAATGGATGCGGTCCTGCACGCCGAGGGTCAGGGCGAGGTGCTCGGCGGCGGAGCGGTCGGGGCCGTCTCCGATCATCATCAGGCGCGCTGGGAGCGCGTTGGCGACGCGGGCAAAGATCTCGACGACATCCAGAATGCGCTTGACCGGGCGGAAGTTGGAGAGGTGCACCAGCAGCTTTTCCTGCTCGGAGGCGAAGCGCGGGCGCATGGCGACCAGCTTGGTGGGGACGCGGACATAGTCGTCGCAGTTGACGAAGTTGCGGATGACCTCGATCTCGCCCTGGATGCCGAACGCCTCGCGGGTCCGGTCGCGCAGGTAGCTGGAGATGGCGGTGACGCCGTCGGACTGGTCTATCCCGAACCTGGTTATGGGCAGGTAGGAGCGGTCGAGGCCGACCAGCGTGATATCGGTGCCGTGCAGCGTGGTGATGAAGGGCAGGTAGCGGCGGCGCGCGGGCTGCTGCTGGGTTTCGAGCATCTGGCGCGCGAGCAGGGCGGAGAGCGAATGGGGGATCGCGTAGTGGACGTGGAGCAGGTCGAGCGAGTAGAACTCGGCGACCTCGGCCATGCGCGTAGCCAGCGCCAGGTCGTAGGGCGGGTGCTCGAACAGCGGGTAGCGGTAGACATCGACCTCGTGGAAGTGGATGTTGGCCTCGCGGCCGTTCAGGCGGAACGGCGGCGACGAGGTGATGAAGTGGACTTCGTGGCCGCGTGCGGCGAGCTCAATGCCGAGCTCGGTGGCGACCACACCGCTGCCGCCATACGTGGGGTAGCAGGTGATGCCGATCTTGCGTTTTGGTGTCATCAGAGCGATTGGCGGGAGTTCGGATCTGCCACGTTAGATGCTACCGGATTCCTCGCGATTCGGCGCGGGTCAAGGTGCGTGCGAAGAGATCCGGCGGGGCTGGACCTAGGACAGACAATGAGTTGAGCGGGGATGAAGAAACCAGATTCCCTACGGGAATGACAGCACTTCGTGCCGTTCTCGACGCTTCGCGTAAGGGCAAATCGCCTCGGAGCGATAGGAAGTGGGCTGTGGGGATTGAGGTGCGCTACCGGTCAAGTCACCGCCGGCGGCATTTTCGCCGGTCGTTGCGAACCGGTCGCACAGTCAATTGGTTCCTGCGTTGGTCCCCGGCCGCTGGGTCGATAGTACCGCGAGAACGATCAACGGGGGACAGACGGTCTGGGTTCCGTAGCCGGAGCAAACCCCTTTGCAATGCGGGTTGGTGGCGGCGCAGTTGTTGGGTGCTGTCGCAGATTGCATAGGTTACCCCAGCGTGGATTCTGGCAGGTTCGAGAGACACGGGTCTGTGCCCGCCATCACACAAGTTAAGCGCGGCGAAATGAGCGGGTTAGCTTAGAGGCGGGCCGGTGTGTGCACAGCGTGCGGATCCGACGAGAACGCCATGGTCAGCACCGGGCAGTTGGCCTCGGTAATGATGCGGTAGGTGATGTGCTCGGGCACGTGCGACGCCAGCAGCGACGCCCGGCGCACGCCGAGAACGATCAGTTTCGCATGCTTCTCGCGGGCATAGTCGACCACGGCATACGAGACCTCGCTGCCGAACGTGGTGGCGCAGGTGGGCGGGTCGATGACCACGCCGCTCTCGGCCGCAACCTGCTGCAGCGCTTCGGACATGATGGAGGGAACGATCTCGCATTGCGATCCGGCCTCCAGCGTGCGCGGCAGCACATGCAGGCAATGCAGCGGCGCCGCATCGAGACTGGAGAAACGCGCGGCATAGCGGATGGCATGAATGGTGGTGAAGTCGAAGTCGGTGGCGAAGATGATGGGCCCGTCGGCCTTGCAGGCCTTGGCGCACTGCGCCACGCGGGGACCGACCGTCAATACCGGGCAGGGCGACTTGCGCAGGACCGCTTCCGCGGTCGAGCCGAAGACCAGGCGCTCGAATCCGTGCAGAGCGTTGGTGCCGAGCACGGCGAGATCGATGCCCTTCGCCTCAATGAAGTCGAGGATCGAGGACGCAGCGACCCCGTAGGCCAGGATGGCTTCGCAGGTCACGCCGGCCTGCTCGGCCTGCTGGCGCAGCTCATCGAGACCATTTCTGCACTGTTCGCATAAGACCTGCTGCTCGATCAGGAAACCTCCGGTATCCGGAGGCCCTGCCGCGGGATACTCGCATACGTGCAGAATGACGAGACTGGCGCCCAGCGCACGGCAGTTGTCCAGAGCGGTGCGGAACGCAGCCTGCGACGCCGGCGAGAAATCGGTAGCGACGAGGAGCCGATTGAAGGAGGGCATGGTATCGGTCGCGGGTATTTGCATGGGCGAGCTATCTCGTTTCTGGTACACGGCGGCCAAATCGGGGCCGTTGGAAGCGACGCCTCGCGGGTGACCGTTAATCGACTGCGCGGTGTGCATGACTACTCCAGTCCCCGGAACGCTCCATCGCCGGACGTACGCCCGCAGAATCGGCGTGACAGCCAAGAGGTGTGAAATCTGCACCGCCAGCGGGCTTGACGCAGAGGCTAAGCATAAGCCACCTCCTTCAAGATGGATGTTAGGGGGTCGTAAGGCACAAATCTGTGATAGGCATCACCTCTGTGCATTGGGTGGAACTGCGGAGTTATGGCGGGGTTTGCGTCGTGTGTCGCACAAAAAGTTCAGGCGGAAATCCTTTCCAACCTCTCCGGGGAGAGAATCTGAATGGAGACGCCGTGCATCTTGATCAGCTTCTCGCGCTTGAACCGGCCCAGCATGCGGGTCATGGTTTCGCGCGAGCAGCCGACCAGGTTGGCCAGTTCTTCGTGGGTCAACGCCATGGTGAGGCGCATCTCGGGCTTGCCACAGGATTCGGCGCGCGCCCAGTCCAGCAGTACGCCGGCGAGGCGTCCCGCGGTCGAGCCGGAGAGGGCCAGGCGGCGCGCATCGAAGAAGGCTGCCTTGTACTCCTCGGACAGCGACTTGGCGGCATGCAGGCTGGCCTGGCCATGCTTTTTGAGGAACGCGAGGAACTCGTCGCGGCGGATGCTCTTGATCTCCGCCGGCTGCACGGTCTCGGCAGTGACCTCGTACTTCGATCCGGAGATGACCGCGCCCAGGCCGAGAACATCGCCGGGCATGGCGATCTTGAGGATCAGCGTGCGGCCTTCGCGCGAGGTGCAGGAGAGCTTGACCTGGCCGGAGCAGATGAGGAAGACTCCCTGACTGGGCGCGTTTTCCTGAAACAGCTTGGCGCCGCGCGGGAGGGTGGAATGCGCGCCGATGGATTCGAAATCGTCGAGCGCCTCGGGATCGAGGCTGCAGAACATGCGGAGCGACCGGAAGTCGCAGTTGCCACATTGGCGCAGGGGTCGGATTGGGGAGGATAGAGACATTTTAGGAGTGGCCTCTGCGCCACGATGGAGGGTTGGCAGACAGGGATTGGTTGTTGCAATGATCCAGCACTGCTGGTTTCGATTCTAGGGTTCTGAGCGAGGATTCTAGCATACGGTCATCACCGGGCATTTTGCTTCGGCGAGCAGGTCGGGGGTCAGACCGTGCTCGACATGGGTCAGCCAGAACGACGCGTTGCGCGCGCCCAGAACGATCAGGTCCGCGTGCACACGGTCCGCCAGGTCAAGAATGGATTTGGCGGCGTTGCCGTGCTCGACCACGGTTTCGGGACTGCACCACTCGTACGAGGACTCGGGAATCATCTTGCGCAGCGTGGCCTGGAACGCGGCGTCCTGCGCCGTTCTCTCTGCGGGCGTGTCCTGGGACCGGGCCACGAAGCAGTAGTAGAGATGCGCGCCGCTGTCCTGCGCGAAGGAGAGAGCGAAGACCGCGGCCTTGGCGGCTTCCGCAGAGAAGTCAGTGGCGTAGATGATCTTCTGGAACACCAGCGGCCCGTTGGCAGGCTGCTGCGCATGCGGACCGACGGTGAGCACCGGACAGAAGGCATGGCGGATCAGCTCCTCCGCCGTGGAGCCGACGACCAACCGTTCCAATCCCGTGCGGGAGTGCGTGCCAGCGACGATGAGGTCGGTATCGTGCTCGAGGGCAAGCTTGAGCAGCGCGACGTGGGGCCGATGTCCTTCCGGCAGCGACGTGTGTGCTTCAATTCCCGCGGCGGTGAATTCTCGCTGCAAGCGCTCGAGGGCTTCGTTGCTGATGTGTTGCCGCTCTTTTACCGGCAGCCCGAGGACCGCCTCCATGTAGGAGGTGACCACGGACGGATCGAAGACATGCGCGATCTCCACGCTGGAGCGGAAATTCAACGCCAGTGCCTTCGCATACGCGGCCGCCTTGTCCGATGCCGAAGAGAAGTCGGAGGCGAGCAGAATGTTCTTGACGGAAACCGACACGCGCTGCAGGACCGGCATACTTCACCTCGGTGATTGGGCCCAGGCCACGGACTCAACGCTGGCTATATGGGCCTCACCTGGTCACAATTAGACGGTGCGCGAGGTCTTGTTGTCCGTGACGTACGTCACATCTTTCGCGAGACGTTCTAACTACCGGCTTTTCCGGGTGCCATTTGGCCGGCATGGCGCTCGATATAGAGCATCCGGGTGGCCATCAGCGTTTGCGCGACTCCGAAGGCCGCGAGGTAGCCGTAGGCGAGGGCTGCGATCTGGTGCGGCGGCAGGTTGCCGGGCGCGAGCACCGCGGCAGCCGCGTAAATCGTGCCGCAGAGCAGGGCGATGGCGGCCGCGACAAAGCACCAGCGGGAGCCGTGTTGCCTGGAGGTGTGGCGCGCCAGGATGAATTCGGAGTAAGCCGTGGAAAAGGCTTGCAGTGCAATGAGGTAGAGGAACCAGTGGATCTGGATCCGGTCGAAGAGGATGGAGCAGAACAGGGCCCCGACAACCACGCCGCAGGCGCTTTGCAGGCGCAGGGCGGCTTTGACCGGGTGCAGCGACGTAAAGAAGCTGGTGATGAAGATGAGAACGCTGTCGGCGACCCCGTAGACCGCCAGCGAGATGATGACGAAGGCGACGGCGAAGGGAAGAAACAGCAGCGTGCGCGCCAGGTCGGGGACGATCAGAACTGCGCTGCCGATCAGAATGGCCAGGACGCCGCGGAGAATGGTTACGATCCAGAAGTTCTCATAGGTGGGCATAAGAACCTCCTCTTCTTGAGTAAAGGCTGCGCTTTTTCTTGGGGGCGAGGCTGTGACCGGGGGCACAGAGGCGTGCGATCGCGCGGTACGGTTCAGGCGGTGGCGAGCGAGGGAACGGCCGCGGCCATGGCGCGGATGGAGCCGGTGAACGGCGCGCGGAGGACGCCGCGCTCGGTGATGATGGCGGTGATGTTTTTTGCGGGCGTGACGTCGAATGCGGGGTTCTCGATCTGGACGCCGTGGGGCGTGACCTGCACGCCGTTGACGTGGGTGACTTCGCGGGCGGCGCGCTGTTCTATCGGGATCAGGTCGCCGGACGCGGTTGCCAGGTCGATGGTGTTGAAGGGCGCGGCCACGTAGAACGGGATGCCGTGCTCGCGAGCGAGGATCGACAGCGAGTAGGTGCCGATCTTGTTGGCGGTGTCGCCGTTGGCGGCGATGCGGTCGGCGCCGACGATGACGGCGGAGATGCGGCCCTTTTGCATGAAGTAGCCGGCCATGTTGTCGCAGATCAGCGTGGTGGGGATCGAGTCCTTCACCAGCTCCCATGCGGTCAGCCGCGTGCCCTGGTTGAAGGGCCGCGTCTCGTCGGCGAAGACGTCAATCTTCTTCCCCGCCTCGATGGCGGCGCGGACCACTCCCAGCGCCGACCCGTAGCCGCAGGCCGCCAGCGCGCCGGCGTTGCAGTGGGTCAGGACCGTGCCCTGCTGCGGCAGCAGCGCCGCGCCGAAGGCCCCGAGCTTGCGGAGGTTGGCAATGTCCTCGTCGTAGAGCTGGCGGGCGAGGGCGACGACCGATTTCTTGATATCGGGGATCGGCGTGTTTCTGGCGGCGAGTTGGTTGTAGCGGTTGCGGACCTGGTCGATGCCCCAGAAGAGGTTGACGGCGGTGGGGCGGGTGTGGGCGAGGGTTTTCGCGATGAGGTCGACTTCTTGGTTCAGATCGGCGAGATTGGTGGCGGTGCTGCGGTCGATGCCGAGGGCGACACCCATGGCGGCGGAGACACCGATGGCCATGGCGCCGCGAACGATCATGTCCTTGATGACGCGGGCGACCTGCTTGTAGTCGGTGGCGAGGACGTAGGTCTCCTCGAAGGGGA
>OBLU010006828.1_pt1 | contig 10140 bp, 9 predicted proteins | sample 1518681 | NCBI WGS metagenome assembly OBLU01 (sample SAMEA3539304, study PRJEB22396) | soil metagenome | biome: tundra; feature: field; material: soil | place: USA | collected 2010-05 | depth 0.15 m
AACGAGTTTGACCACGACGATCAGCGTGCCGGCATATTCAGTGCAGGCGATTTCGTTGCCATAAGCTCTTTCCGAACACGGCGTCGGAACATTCTCGCTTCCGCTGCTTTTTTGTACCAGCCAAGCGTGTACCCTCTGTTGATCGAATTCTCGACCCATTCTTCTTTTGATATATCTTCGGATAGGGCGGCATGTCCATTCATTACCGCAAATCCCGCCATAAGTGCCAATGCTCCGTAGGGAAACAAGAGGAATCGCCTACTCCTATGATCGACGAAAACGTGTCGCCAACCAAAAGCGAGCGCCGCGCCAAAGGTTGGCCGGCAGAGTGTACAAATTAAAAGATGACCTAGAGATGAGATAGGTGGCGTACCCGACGCACCGCTGCAAAAGCGGCCGCTTGTCAGTCTGTCCGTTTGCTGCCGCGATTCGCCGGTCAACACATTCCATCGTGGCCACCCGAGTGGGGAGAATTCTTCCGATGACCGATCTTTTATCAGAGGAGCTATTCAAGAAACTTATGTGAAGCCAAATCCCATCCTTCCTTTGATATTGGCGGGATAGCGGAAGAGCAGCTAATGTGTCAAACCATGCCTTGGCCGCGGAAGGCAGGCAATCAATTTCTCTCTCCACTTCTTCGGGAAGCCGACAGGCAAAGCACTGAGAGGCGAGGCGGCAGGAAACTGCTTCCAAGCGACGGAGTGAATCGTCGTGCGTCTTCCGCCATTCTTTCCAAAATTGGGTGTCGTCCGCGCTGGTGTGCAAGAATCGCGCCACCTCGTAAAGCTGATATGGAGACGCGTTGTCATAGAGCGTGTTTCTGAGCAGATTGAGCGCCGCATACCCGAAGTTATCGGCGGCGTTGAGAGAAATGAAAGTGATATCGTCCAGTTGCCTCTCGACGCGCCGCAGCCAGAACTGCTCCAGGCCCTTGGGACGAATTCGTGTGCGCGATTCATTCCAAAAGCAAAAATGTACCTCGAACGAAACCGGAATTTGCGGATCGTAGTAATTTCCTCGCCATATCCAGGACGTTTTCTTTATCATGACCGGCAGATGATCGGCCGCGCTGAGCCCCAATCCCGTGAGAGGCTCGTATCCGAGCGTGGCGAGTGCGTTCAGAGCTACAGAGATCGATTCGGGAGGGCAATAAATATCTATGTCGGACTGCAGGCGAAGGCGTGGATGGTCGACAAACCCCGGCCATTGAGTGAAGCCTTTGACGACCAGATGTTCCGCACCCGATTCGCGCATCGAATCGGCGAAACTCACATAGACTTCCTTGATGCGGTCGAGCCTCTCGGCATTGTCCATGAGATTCATGTCAATCCTCGATTGAACCCATTCAGGGATGTACTCGCCGCAGATACGGCGCAGAGGGTTCATCAGACGATTGATCTCGGGGCGCGAAAAGAGGTCTTCCCACTCAGCGGAGGTCAGATTGCGGAGACCATCCTGAGAGCCGCCGCGGAATTGCAGCGCAGAAACAACCGCCGTCACGTGGAGCGGGATATCAGGCATTCTCTTGGCTCTCCACGGCTTTTCAGAGCGGTGAGGAGGAGGCGAGCCCTGGCAGACCACCATCGGGTCTGTGACGATCTTGCAATTGGATTGAATCCCCACGTACATAAGACGTTAAGAAATGTCTAATGCGTAATTGTCACAAATCTGTCACAACTTGTCATCGTTTTCCCTACCAGGGCTGGCTCGCTGGTTGCGGCGGTGGATTCACTACGTTCCTGACAGTTCACCGTGCCGATGCTGGCTCGTTGTCGAAATCCAGTTAACTGGTAGAATACCGTTCAGATCGGGCATTAACGAGTGCGTGCAAAGTTGTGGGAGACGTGAAAATGCCAGTTGAGAAGTCACTCGTGAGCGACACAAGACCCTTGAAAGTTCTTGTGTCCGCCTTTGCATTTAGCCCCATCAAGGGCTCCGAATTCGGAGTTGGGTGGGACTACGTGCGTGCGGTCGCGTTGCGGCACAAGGTGTGGGTCATAACAAGAAGCAACGAAAGAGAAGAGACGGAGCAGTACTTGCAGCACCATCGGGATGCGCTGTGTAACGTCAGCGTTCACTACGTCCCACTAAAAAACAGAACGATCAATATTCCTTTACGTGAGATCGTGTACGGATTGATCTACAGGAATTGGCAACAGCGCGCCTATCGTCTGGCGCGTGCTTTGGACGCGGAGGTCGACTTCGATCTGGTTCACCACCTGAACGGAATTGATCGTTCCGCTAACTCCGCTGATGGGTGCGGAATCGTCAAACTTATTTGTCGTTGCTGGGCCAGGCTGGAATGTCAGAACCACCACCTTCTTGGGGCGCCAATTTGAGACGAACCGGATCGATGTTAGCCTCCGTGAGACCGACAAGATTCCTGGCCTCTCGAACGGGATCGCCCCACCAGCCCCACTTATTGAAGTAGACAATGGCGGCACGCAAATGAAGCAGCAGCAACATCAAACTTTTGTAGGACCCCTGGGCGTGACTGTGAATGACCGTTGTCCTAGGCCAAAACAAGAGTCGGGCCATGTCGCCGACGCGGCGGCAAAGATCGGTGTCCTCCATATAGAGGAAAAAGCGCTCGTCGAATCCCCCGATGCTCTCGAGAACGGAGCGGCGAATGAGCATGAAACACCCCGACAGAATGGGGACGTACGCGGGCTGGGAATAGTTGAATTGCTTCATGTCGTACCGAGTCATGCGCTTGTAAAACAGCGATCGCAGGGGTGCGCCGGCAAATCGTCTCAGTACAAGATCGAGCGGCGTAGGCAACAATTTGCAAAGGTATTGCGTGGAACCATCTGGATAGAGCACGCGCGGCATCAGAAGGCCGACTTGCGGCATAGCACCCATTACAGTCGCAAGTTCGGCGAGCGTTCCATCCGGCATGCGAATGTCGGGATTCAGAATGAGGTGATAGGGCCCGACCGCCGCGGAAAGCGAGCGCAAAGCGAGATTGTGGGCAGCACCGAATCCGAGATTGCGGCCCGGATGCAGACAGCGAGCCCCCAGCGATTCGGCAACAGCGCAGGCATCCTCGGCGCCGCCATTGTCGACAACCACCCATTCCGACAATGCAGTTTCCCTTGCGAACTGCTCGAACAGCGGGGCAACATCCTGGACACTGTGATTGTAAAGAACAATGCTGGCAGTAACTTCTTGAGACAAAGCGGTTGTCCATTCTGAGGCGGGCACCATGAGCCGCCTCGTCGGTCTAACCAGTATCCTTAGAGATTTTTGATGCTGGTTCCAGTCTCCTGAGTCATAAACAGTTTGCTGAAAAATGACAGCGTTTCAATGTGGAGGTGAAGGTCCTGGACGTCCTAAAAAGCGGCCTAGCCATGAGAAACAAAGCGCCTCTGCGATGAGCGTTCCCAAGCCTCCGTACGGCGTTTGCGCGAGAAGAACAGCCTCATACAGAAATACCTTAGGCTGATCTTAAAATACGGCAGAGAGGCGCCTGTCCTCCAAAATTTATAGACTAAGCGATAGGAGAATCTCAAAAACAGCGCCAAATGTCCCACTCTTCCCATGCATTCATCCCAAAATGCCGATTCAGCACCAAGAATATCCTCGTATCTCTCCAGCGTAACCCTCTGTTCCAAATCGAGAACCGACAGTTCGTGTTCCACACGGATGTTTCCGGCGATGAAGATGCGGAAATTATTGCAGTGAAGGCGGTGATACATGACCGCATCGCTGTAGTCGAGCCAAAATCGCGGATCGTATCCACCAATCGCCTTGAGGGCGCTGACTCTGACAGCAGACGCCGAATTCACCGCCGATGTCCTCTCAAGAGAAATCCCAATAAATTCAGCGGGGAAGAATTTTGGAAAGAGATTATACGAAAGGGCAGCCGGGGAGATCACTCGGCCATGGTCGGAAACCTGCGGAACAACTGCGGCAACCTGACTCAAGGGCGCCACAAATGCGAGAGTATTACTGAGGTTGGTCAGAAAGTCAAAGGGCAGACTTGTATCCTGATCCAAGGTAAGCAGCCAATCAAAGCCTTCCTCAGAGGCTATCTCCAAGGCGCGGTTATACGCAACCGAGAGTCCATTGTTCTCGCCTGACGATTCATGACTGCTTTCTTCAGGGTACTGCGCGGACGGCTGTCCACCCGGCGTATTGTCATAGAAAAATGTCTTGATGGCCACCTTGCCGGGAGGAGAGTGCTTCTTCGCAGCCTCCAGCGTCTGAAAGCTGACGGAGTCTTGTGGCAACATTTTATACAGAACGATGACGGCAAGGACGCGTGCGCCGGATTCTTGGACTGACTCAACCAAAGGACACCTCATTGTGGTCTGGCAATGATGCGCGATAGTCCCACCGGCGCAGTTCGTGTGGTTGCCGTCTGCCCACTTGTCGGCTTCAATTGCGCCACCACCAAACAGAGCAAGACATACACGAAATAAAAATATCTTGGTTGAACGGCTAGCGATTGCGCTGCAATCACTGCGCCAAGCGCGGCGAAGTAAACGAGATCATTTCGCAATGTCAGCAGGCGCCTCTTTGCAGCGATCAGTATCAGGATGGCATATGCGGCATTATTGAAAAGGTTAATTAAGAGCCAGCTGGTAGGAGTTTGCCACACCTGGGGATTGAGGAGTTGACCAAATAGGTTCTCCGCAATCTTTGGAACAACAGCAAGCACGAATAGATAATGCATTTGCATGATGTCAAGGAACGCAATTGTGTGTGCCGCCTGCGCTTCGATAAAGCGTACATCAAGCATCTTCGATCCCAAGGATGGCATTACGAAGTTTAGCGTAACGATGAGTAGCAACAATGTTGACAGTCGTTTTTCTCTCCATGGATTCAATCGGCTCTCAGCAATCACGAACACGATTATTTCTACACACATTTCCCAACGGTTCAAGAAGGCAAACGCCAGTACGGCCAAAACCAATCCATTGCGTCGCTTTGCCCGTGCGTATAAAAACAGGGATATGGAGAGTAGATCGAGAGCCTCCTTATTGACGCAAAGAAGACTTGTGGTTGTTGTCGGATTGAGCAACAACAAGGGTACAAACGCTCCCAAGGAAATCGAACAGGTCCTCTTAAGCAGCAAAATCGAAGTCGCGAATACGGCGTAATTTGTGAGCATCACTAGTAAGGCGCTGTTAAGAATTAGTGATATAAGAACTGGAGACCATAGGTTGTTTGGAAATGAAAGAAGGGAGTACAACACCCAAGGTTCATTGCGACCCTCTCGTATTGAATCTGCAAAATACACATAGACGGTTGAATCCACAGCAAACATTTCACTCGTTGTGCCTTCGACGAAGGAAGGGATGACAGTCTGAAAAAAAATTACGAGCGTAATAGCGACATAAACAGTCAACAGTGCAAACAGAATCATGGATTTGAACTTCACACGTATAAACAGAATTCTCAATGGATCGCAAGCGACTGTTAAGAGTCTCATGTTCTGCACCGCTTCGCTCGAACTGTGCCGTTCTTCAGTAACATCGTCGCCGTCTCTCTCGTCATTTGACGGTATCTCGTAGCCCTTGTTAGCCCCACACCCCATCGCTGCTCAGCGCTTCAGCTGCCTTCAGTCGACGCAATCCACGCGGGGGAACGGCCGGGATAATGCCGCTCTCGTCCGGAGCAATTAGCTGCTACGGCCCCGACCTTATCGGATTGGTTTACCTGCCCGGTGATAAATCGTCTCGGCAACCCTTTTCGGCCAGGTGAGGCAATTGTAGATGGCGCCTTTGCGCTTAACGCTCAAAAAACTGAGATCCTCTGTAGCATTCTGGCGGCGGTACAGGATTCCCAGCCCGTCGTCGCCGAACAATCTAGAGAATTCGTATTCATCCTTGTGGGCACTCATAAAGTCTTCGATAGCTGTGAGCACGCCGTTGCGTGCTCCGCCCTCTTGCGTAGCCTTGGGAACCCCCCGAGAGAATCCATCACGATCTGATAATTCGCGCTGGCCCTGCACGACGCCTTTCAGTTCGCAGGTTTGGCGGTGCTCCGACGGTATCGTTTCAGGCTGATAGTACATATCCCTGCGGCCCCATGGCCAGTCAACGTCATGGAGAAAGACGATGCCTCCACGACGAAGGAGGCCGCGATCGGCAATGACCTTCAGCTCATGATAGACGGTGTACCAGTTATGATCGCCATCTATCAATATGCAGTCGAAGCTGTCATGCAACCCGGGCAACACCTCAAGACTGAGCCCTCTCTTGACCGTCACTTGCGAGGTGTCGCCGAACTTCTTTTCCAGGTCGCAGTCCAGGCAAGGGTCAATGACAGTCACAGCAATGGAGGGGAGTGCAGCCAGGAGCTCTGTACTTTCTCCGAAGCTCGCACCAATCTCACATACACGAGTCCATCGCCGTTTTGCCAGGAGCGGGACGATAAATTTCTTCACGAAGGTATGCACGGAAATCTCTTCCTCGGATCTGATTTGCACTGCTTATATCTCTTTCGCGTTCTCCGGAGTCATTTCAGAGCGTGTGTACGCGCGCTTCCGTAGGAATGCACGCTCTTTCGGGCCGAGTAACAAGAACCAAGTGACCAAGACATACAATGTCAGCTCGAATAAGGACGCTGTGAGCTTCAGAGGCAAGCTTATATTCAACATGTTCACGGCAAACACCGCAGCAATTGAACCGATCCCAATAAGGGTTGTCCTCGCCCGTGGCACCCTGCCCACAAACCGGTCTACCGCCCAAAAGAGGAGGACGCAGTCGACGATCACTCGAATGGTCCATGCGATTGCGGTGCCTTCAATGCCGAAATGATTCGTCAAGAGCCACACGGCCAAGAGGTAGAACGGCAGTTCGAGAAGGTGGAGCTTGCCCGTGATATCAGCACGTCCAGCGCCTTGCACCAGCGCGAAAGGCAGCGCGGCAATGCCGTTGGCGAAAACTCCAATCGACAACCACTGCATCACGCGGGTACTGTGACTGGCGATGGCCGGCCCCAGCCAGATGGTTAGGCCGTTTTGGGCGAAGATCACCATAAGCAACGTTAGAGGAAACAGCCCCAGGGCAACATACTTCACTGAGCGGCGAAATATCTCTCCTGCACGCTCACGGTCTGCTGCCAGTGCGGAAGAGAACGCGGGAAACAAGACCCCGACAATCGCCATGGGAAGAATCAGCACCTTCGTGACAATTTCAAAAGGAATGGCATAGTATGCCACGGCGGAAAGTGACAACAACATGCCGACCAGGAAGCGATCAAGGTAGGCCATGACCGGAGAAACAATATTGGACACAGTCATCCACGCACCGAAGCTGAACAACATGGGAAGGATGTTTTTATCGATCACGATGCCGCGGAGGAGGAACGGCATGTCGCGCAGCGCCAGACAAGCGTAAACGAACCAGAACATAATTCGCGCAATCACCAGAATGCCGATCACTGCAGTCAGGTCCTTCGACCAAGGCAACACAAGCAGAGGAGCGGCGAATGTAGCAATTCCCATTGGCACGCGCACGACATTGATGATTCCGAACTTTTGTCGCGCTTCGAGTATCCCGCGGAACCCCGCGGTGCTGATCACAAAGGGTACCGACAAACTCAGTAAATAGAATCCTCTTGTGGCCTCAACCTGAAGCGCGTGCGGCGTCTTCAGCAAGTCGTGAACGAGCACAGGTGACAACAGAGCAAGCACAATCGCGCCCAGGATTCCCAACGCCCCCATAAGCAGATTCGTTGTCCAGATGATCGCGTGGAGTTCATGGTCGCCCCCGGTGGCAAGTTTCTGTGCGACCAAATTGGTCATGGCCCGGCCTAGCCCAAGATCGAATAAGCTGAAGTACCCAACGACCACCCAGGCAATTGTCAATGCGCCAAATCGATCCGTTCCGAGCGCATGAATGAGCCGGGGGATCGCAAAGAGGCCGACCGCCATCGGCGAAATCTGGCCAACAATGTTCCAGATCGTATTGCGAGCCAGCAACGACCCGCTGGTCAGCCTCCTGACCTCGGTGTGCGTAGCCGCCTCTGTTGGGACGACAGATATCTGATTTGATTTGTCCGTTATGATGCCACCATTGTTTTTTCGAAAACTCATCCCAGATCCTTGATCGTCCCGTAAGAGATCAACGCCTCTTCAGGCTGCGCTCGATTTTCTTATGGCCAAGGCTCGATTGAGTTCCGCGAACTTTGCAGCCGCATCGGGATTCTCTTTTATGCGGTTGAGGCTGGCCTGAACCAGTACTAGAAAGGTCGCAAAGAAGAACCCCAAGGCGGTGGCACAGATAACGATGAGTAAGCGCTTAGGGAAGGATCGTTTGTCGGGGGGGATTGCTGGATCCACCACTTGTATCAGCGCACCCTGTTTGGCCTCGTCCAGCTTGGCGATCTCGAACTGTCGAGCCAGAATCTCGAAGATGGTCTCGTTGTACTTGACGTCGCGCAGCTTTCGGACGTATGCGAGACCCACCGCGGGAACCCGTCCTTTGGGGACCAGGAGATCACCGCCGGTATTCTCTTCGGAGCCGCCCATTTTTGCCAACTGTGCGCGCATACCCTCCAGCTCCCGCTGCGCCTGCACCAAGCCGGCGTTTTCGCCGGCTGCATACGTCTGCATTCCCCGAATCAGCACTTCCCGCGCTGTGATCTGCGCACGGAGTGATGCGGCCGATCCGATCAAGACGCGCGTCTGGCTGTCGAGATGGATCATTCCTGTGGTTTGTTCTGTTTGCTTAAGGGCTTCTTCGGCTTTGGCAAGATTATCCTTCGCCTTTTCAAGCTCTCGCTCGAAGAAGAGTCTGCGCTGCGAGGCTTCGGTGATGGCGAGATGTTGAGATAGGATGCGAAATTGATCCACATAGCCGTTGGCGAGTTCGGCAGCGCGTCCAGGGTCGCTATCCTCGACCGAAATATGAATCAGGCCATCCTTGCCCCTGCCATCGACGGTCGCACGTTTTTCGAAGGTCTTACGCGCATCGGAAACATACCGCTTGTGATACTCCTGCATCAAGCCGAAGCGCTGGATCATAGCTTCTTCAACAGTGCGGCTTTTGAACATTGCAACGAACATGTCGTTTGGGTTCTTGAGGCCGAGACCACCACCAGCCAGAGCAGCCATAGCACCAAGGTTGCCGAGCTGGGGGGCGAGTGCGGCGCCCATGGAGGAGCTCCGCTCCGGGGGCATAAGGGTCAGTGTCGCAGTGTAGCGCTTGGGAAGGATAAACGAAATGAAGATTGCGACGATTGCGAAGACTGCCGTCACCCATAGGATCATGCGTTTCTGCTCGGCAAGAACAATCAGAACATCCAGCAGGAAAATCTCATCGTCATCCTTTGTACCTTGTCCGGCGGCTTGCGGCGCCAGAGAAGGATTGGCGTGCTCTTGAGGTTCGGAAAGCGAATCATCTGGAGGCATGTATTCCTGCCGGAGCTCGAATTTTATAGCCTTTCTGCTTCTATTCTACAGGCAGAAACCTTACTTGCTGCCTATTGCGGGCCGGGACCGTCAACAGACCATTCAAAGGCAAGGGCCTGTCAGCATTGTCACTGCACGACCGGCTTCCACGGTTCTCAATTAGAGGACCAATCGTGGTGAACGGAGACGCGTGATGGGAGCAAGTCAAGCGGGGACTTTGAGAAATGACATACCCAGAATAGCTGAATCATGTGCCGAGGCGCAATGGACTTGGCCGGTGTGCCGGCTCAGCAAATTCGGACAGGGGTTTAAGTGGAAGTTCTTTTCGCCCGCGGCCTAAGATGGCTGGGGAGAGGAGAGCAGATGAGCAGACTTCCTCGGCGTCCTGCGCAAGTACAGTTATGAACATACGCAAAAACGGCCCCGCTGCTGTGCTGGGCCGTTTCCATTTGCTTTGCCGTCTTCTTATGCCAGAAGACGCTTCACTTTCTCATCGATCACTTCCTGGGGAACATACCCGACCACCTGGTCGGTCACCTTGCCGCCCTTGAAAAACAGCAGCGCGGGAATGCCGCGAATTCCATAACGCGACGGTGTGGCGCCGTTTTCGTCCACATTCACCTTGGCCACCTTCAGTCTGCCCGCATACGTCGCAGCCATGCCATCCACTATCGGTCCAATTGCCTTGCACGGGCCGCACCAGACGGCCCAGAAATCCACCAGAACCGGCTGCTCGCTGCGCAGCACTTCCTGGTCGAACGTTGCATCGCTTACTT
>OBLU010006829.1_pt1 | contig 10139 bp, 10 predicted proteins | sample 1518681 | NCBI WGS metagenome assembly OBLU01 (sample SAMEA3539304, study PRJEB22396) | soil metagenome | biome: tundra; feature: field; material: soil | place: USA | collected 2010-05 | depth 0.15 m
ATTTGGCAGGGCAGTACATGGCTTTGAACCGGCTGGACGAAGCCAAAGCGACCCTAGATCAGGCGCAGGCACGCAAGCTGGATCAGCCGTATCTCCGGCAAGCAATGTATGACCTGGCATTCCTGCAAAATAACCCAGTCGTGATGGAAGCGCAGGTGGCTTGGGCTAAAGGCAGGCCCGGTGCCGAGGATCTGATGTTAAGCAAGCAGTCCCTTACCGTAGCCTATTACGGACGTCTGCTGAAGGCGCGCGAGTTCACACGGCAGGCCATAGAATCGGCCGAGCGTAACGATGCCAAGGAAGTGTCCGCCAGCTACGAAGCCATAGCTGCCCTACGCGAGGCCGAATTTGGCAACCTGGCCGAGGCCCGCCAGCAGGCCGCGGCAGCTCTGGCCTTGTTCCCCGATGGCCAGGACGTACGTTTGCGTGCTACAACGGCGTTCGCCCTCACCGGCGATACCTCCCAGGCACAGAGGCTGGCGGAGCAGCTCAACACCGATTTCCCGCTGGCTACTCTGATTCAGGGATACTGGCTTCCAACGATTCGGGCCATCATCGAGCTGGGCCACGGCAACGCTGCCAAAGCCCTCGGGCTTTTGCAAGCGACCAGCCCCTACGAACTCGGTGGACAGGGAAGCCTGCTTCCCGCCTACGTCCGCGGTCAGGCCTATCTGCTCGCACACAACGGGACGGCCGCAGCCGCCGAGTTTCAGAAGCTGCTGGATCACAGAGGTATCGTGCTGAACTTCGTTACGGGATCATTGGCGCATCTTCAACTCGGTCGCGCCTACGCGATGGCAGGCGATACCGCCAAGGCAAAGAGTGCATACCAAGATTTCTTTGCCCTCTGGAAAGACGCCGACCCCGACATCCCCATCTTGAAGGAAGCCAAAGCGGAGTACGCGAAGCTGCAGTAGCTGAAAAACCCTTCCAAGTCGCTTGCTGTTTACCGATAGTTGATGTAACCAGGCGTTAGCACTCACAACCTCGCAGTGGTAGCCTCTTGGAGGATGTGAGTTCCCCCCAGCGGCCGAACTGGCCGCGAGTGACTGCCCACTTGCTTTCCGACCTTCCAACCCGCATCAAGCAGTGCGCGCGCGCTGCCGGATTCGATCTCTGCGGCATTGCGCCCGTCCGCGACTTCGGCGAGTTGCACGTCTTTCCCCCGTGGATCGCAGATGGAAAGCACGGCGAAATGAAGTACATGGAAGCGCACGATGAGGCCGGGGAACTCAAGCGCGCGTCACTGGCCCGAGTCGCTCCCTGGGCGCGCAGCGTGGTCGTGTGCGCCATCAACTACAACACCGCGCATCCCTACTCGACGCAGGCGCAGAGCGAAGATGCCAGCCGAGGCTGGATTTCGCGCTACGCCTGGTCTCGCGAGGATTATCACGACGCCGTGTTGCGCCGATTGCGGCAGGTGGAAGATGAGTTGCGCGGAATGATTGCTGCTTGTGGAGGGCCGGGCGTCCCCGCCCGGCCGCCACACTGCGGGACGGGCGAAACGCCCGTCGCTCCACCCACTGGCAACTGGCCGCTGGCAACTGGCAACTTGCACCTTCGTTCCTATGTCGACACCGGCCCGCTCATCGAGCGCGTGTACGCCAAGTATGCGGGCATCGGATGGATCGGCAAGAATACTTGCATCATCAACCAGCAGCTTGGATCGTGGCTGTTTCTGGGCGTAATCCTGACCTCGCTCGATTTCACGAAAGACGATTTCACGAAGGACGATCTCACCGACGATGTGCTCACGGCCGACCTGCCTGCGCCGGATCGTTGCGGAAGTTGCACGCGCTGCATCACCGCCTGTCCCACCCAGGCGATTGTTGCGCCCGGCGAATTGGACGCCCGCCTGTGCATTTCCTATCTGACCATCGAGAAACGAGGCGAGATTCCAGACGAACTGCGCTCGGGGATGGGACGGCACGTCTTCGGATGCGACATCTGTCAAGACGTTTGCCCCTGGAATCGCAAGGCGCCAGTGACTTCCGCAGCGGAGTTCCAGGCGCGGGAGGGTCTGGTCAATCCTGCACTCGACTGGCTGGCCGAAATGCAGCAGGAAGAGTTTCGGGTTGTGTTTCGCGGATCTCCCGTCCGGCGCACCAAGCTTTCCGGCCTGCGGCGGAACGCGGTGATTGCGATGGGAAACAGCGGCGACAAGAAATTTGTGCCGACGCTAAAAAAACTCTGCGAGGATCCCGACCCGTTGGTTGCAGAACACGCGCGCTGGGCAGTGGCGAGGCTGGAACTGGCGTCTCCCTCAACCCAACCTTGATGGTGGAGAGCCGGGCGCCCCCGCCCGGCCGCCAAAATGGCTTGGACGGGCGAGGGCGCCCGTCGCTCACCTGCAGATTTGTCCATTACAATCGTCAGTTCATTCAGGGAGGACAACACCCATGTTCCAGAAAGATCTGCTCCAGGGCAAGCGCATTCTTATTACCGGCGGCGGCACCGGTTTGGGCAAGGCTACGGCGCAACGGTTTCTGGAACTGGGCGCGGAAGTTTATATCTGCGGACGCCGCCACGAAGTTCTTGCGGCGACCGAGCAGGAGTTACGCGAGCGCACCGGCGGCAAGATCCACTCCCGTCCCTGCGACGTGCGCGACCCATCGGCGGTCGAAGAGATGATGGGGATCATCTGGGCCGAAGGTCCGCTCGATGTGCTCATGAACAACGCGGCAGGAAATTTTCTGGCGCGCACGGAAGATCTTTCGTTGGGTGCGTTTCAATCGGTGATTGGCATTGTCCTGATGGGCACGCTGCACACGACGATGGCTTGCGGGCGGCGGTGGCTGGCGGCGGGGCGCGGAGGCGTGGTGCTGAACATTACCACCACTTACACGACGACGGGCTCGGCGTATGTGGTGCCCTCGGCGGTGGCGAAGGCAGGCGTGCAGGCGCTGACGCGAAGCCTGGCCGTCGAGTGGGGCGATCGCGGGATTCGTATGAACGCCATCGCACCGGGGCCGATTCCGACGGAAGGCGCGTTCTCGCGTCTACTGCCGCGTCCGGAACTGGCGGAGACGGCAAAGAAACGAAACCCTCTGGGAAGGTTTGGGACGACCGAAGAGTTTGCCAACCTGGCCGCATTCTTAATTAGCGATGGCGCCGGGTATGTAAATGGAGAAGTCGTGACCATGGATGGCGGGGAGTGGCTGCAAGGGGCGGGCGAGTTCACGGCGCTGGGACGGGAACTGACAGCCAAGGAATGGGAAATGATGAAACCAAAACCAAAGAAGACCAAAGAATGACGAGCGCGCCGAAAGCGTGGAGTAAGGGCAATGAATATGCGGCACGCACGCAGGATGGGGTCAAAGAGCCGCAAAACGAAAGCGCCCTGACTCAGTTAGAGTCACGGACGCCCGTTTGAACAGCCCTCCCCCGAAGTCTGCTCAATCACGACTCTACGTTCTGATCGCCGCGGGGGCAATGGCACGAAAGTGTGACTCCTAGCTTATGCGTCAAGTGAGAGGCGCTGGACATCGAGACCAGCGCGAAACGAACGACAAAAAGCGATTTTCGCTGTCGGCGGATGGGAATATGATTCGGGCTGCCCAGGGCTACACTATGAAAACGACCGGCAACGACAATCCTAATCACAGGCCGGGGCTCGGGCGATGGCCTCACAGAAGCCTTCCACGCCTTTGGCTTACCCGAGGCGCTGCACTTCATGCGGGGAGATATTCGTGAGCAGGGAAATTCCCATGCCGAACTCCTTAGCTGTCCGCACCGAAAACCTCTGCCGCCATTACCAGATGGGTGAGGCGTTGGTGCGCGCGGTGGACGGGATTTCCATCGACATTGGTGCCGGGGAATTTGTCGCTCTGCTGGGTGCCTCGGGGTCCGGCAAGTCGTCGCTGCTTAACCTGGTCGCAGGCCTTGACCGGCCCACCTCGGGTGCGGTGATCGTCCAGGGAAACAACTTGGCCACACTCTCACGCGAGCAACTGGCCAAGTACCGCCTACATACCGTCGGAATGGTCTTTCAGTCGTTCAATCTGATACCCAGCATGTCTTTGTTGGAAAACGTGGAACTCCCCATGCGCTTTGCCGAAGTCGATCGCCGCGAGCGCTCTGCACTTGCGCGGCAATCGCTCGAACGCGTGGGTTTGAGCGGACGGCTTGCGCATCGGCCCACGGAACTCTCGGGTGGCGAGCAGCAGCGCGCTTCCTTGGCGCGCGCGCTCATTAACCACCCCAAGCTTCTTCTGGCGGACGAACCGACGGGCAATCTTGACAGCCGCACCGGCACAGAAATTATGGAGCTCCTTCGTAGCTTCAATCAGTCGCTGGGCATGACCGTGCTGATGGTTACGCACGAGCAGGCCCTCGCCGAGAAGTATGCCGGGCGGATGTTGCATCTGGCGGATGGAAAGCTCGTCGATGACGTAACCAACGATGACCTGCCCAACATCTCGTCCGTCGAGGCGCCCACGCCGCGGGGAGAAACACGATGAAGTTTTACGACGTCACTGACCTCGCTGTTCGCAACCTGCGCGAGTCCGTCTTCCGCAATTCGCTGACCACCATCGGGATCGCCGTCGGTGTGGCGTCGCTGGTCGCGATGCTCTCGCTCGGCATCGGCCTGCAGCAACTCGCTTCGCGCCGACTGCAGAAGTCCGGCTTGTTTGACACTGTCGTGGTCACGTCCCGGCGGGATCTCCGCAACTTCCGCGAACAGCGAGAGGACGGCCCACCCCCGGCCGAGAGCCCTGCGCTGGATGAACCGGCGCGACGGAAAATCGAGCAAATCCCTGGCGTAGTCGAGGCCTATCCTGATATTAGGTTCGTTAGCGAGTTGCGTTTCGACGACAAACCCCACTTGACCATGGTGGCTGGCGTGCCGTTCTCCGCCAAGAACAACAATGATGCTTTCGATGGAATGCAGGGCAGTTTCTTCTCGTCCGAGGCCGCTCCGGAAGTCATCCTACAGAAGTCGTTTGCCGAAGAGTTGCTGGGCATAAAATCCAAGCCGGGCGCGAGCAACCCAGATACAAATATTGCCGATTTGGCCAAACCTCTACTCGGCAAAGAGTTGACGATGCGCTATGCCGAGCGCACCGCGTCTCGCTCGGCATCTCCTACAACCACAGGGCCCGGTGACAGGGGGCCTGGTGACGCTGCGGCGTACTCGGTCGTCTCGCGCCAGCAGGCACTGAAAATCGTGGGAGTGACCGACCTCGATCCAGATAGCATGCGCGGAACCGCCCGGGCACGTGTCTTCCTCCCGCTCAAGCTTGCGCAAGACTTGCACATCATGCAGTCCAACCTGCGCGACACTTCGGCCAGCGATTCGCCCAGCTATACCTCACTCAGCGTGCGGGTAGGGAACCCCAATCAGGTCCCGGCCATTGAAGATGCCATCAAGAAGATGGGATTCAGCGCTTTTTCCATCGTCGATGCGACCCGCAGTATGCGCCAGTTCTTTGCCGTGCTCGACGGGTTCCTCGCGATCTTCGGAAGTCTGGCCTTGGCCGTTGCTTCCATCGGCATCGTGAATACGCTGGTAATGGCCATCCTCGAACGCCGGCGCGAAATCGGAATCATGAAGGCCCTCGGCGCCAGTGATGCTGACGTGCGCGGCCTCTTCTTCGCCGAAGCCGGCGCCATGGGTCTCGTCGGCGGTGCCGTCGGAGTCACGCTCGGTTGGGCGCTCGGACGCCTCATCAATTTCGCAATGAACATTTATCTCGAACGCCAGCATTTTCCTCCAGCGGAGATCTGGTCAGTGCCGCTATGGCTCGTTCTCAGCGCGATCGCTTTTTCCATCGTTGTCAGTCTGCTATCCGGGCTCTACCCGGCGGCCCGAGCCGCGCGTCTCGATCCGGTGCAGGCACTGCGCTACGAGTAAACCGGCTACGAGTAAACTGGTCCCATGCTCCGTGGTTTGCGATGGCTTGGTTTGCGATGGCTCACACTTTTTTGTGTCCCGTTCCTGTTCTGCCAAGCCCACGCCCAGGGCCGCATCGATTGCAACGCGCTGGAAAGTCGCCTCCTCAGTCAAACCGTTCACTACTGCGTTATGTTGCCACCCGGCTACGACCCGGCGACTGCCGGCCCTTCTCCGAGGCGTTATCCAGTGCTTTATTTTTTGCATGGACTCGGCGATAACGAACAGGCTTTGTTCAAAGGCGGTGGATGGGACCTGATCGAAGAGCTCCGCCAGCAAGGACAGATCTCCGATTTTCTGGTAATCGCGCCCGAAGGAAAGCGCACTTTCTACATCAACTCCGCCGATGGCCGCGTGCGTTACAGCGATTTCTTCATTCGCGAGTTCATTCCTTACATCGAGTCGCATTACTCGATTCGCCGCGAGCGCTCCGCACGAGCCATCAGCGGTGTGTCGATGGGCGGATATGGTGCGCTTCGCTTTGCTTTTGCCTATCCGGAGCTATTCTCGTCGGTCAGTGCACAGAGTGCCGCGCTCATCGCAGAATCGCCGCGGCAGACTGACACTATCCCCACGGCGACGCCGTTGAGCGGGCTTCTGGGAGCGGTGTTCGGCAATCCCGTCGACCTCCAGCACTGGAACCAGAACAGTCCTTTTGTGCTTGCGAAGCGGAACCGTGCACGGATACGGACTCCAGGGTTGTCTATCTATTTCAACTGCGGCCGTGAGGATGAATTTGGATTTGATAAAGGAGCCGCGGAACTCCACCGGCAACTCCAAGCAGGAGGCATCCAACATGAATTTCACCAGTATCCCGGCAACCACGGCGCCGCGTATTTTATGGCACACCTCGGGGAAACGTTGAAGTTTCATTCGCGTGTGTTTGCCGCAGGGAAGTAGTTCTCTCGGACAAAGATTTTTCGCTAACTATCGGAAGTCAGACGTACGGCTGCATTGCGCTGGATAGTTTCCGGCTAGCGACAACACTCGGGAGTTGACACTATCGTTCTGCTGCCATCTCGGAGGGGGAACCTGCTAACTTACGGACATGTCCATCTTTAACCCTTGCGTCTTGAATTTTCCAGGGCGACAATTCGGGAATGACACCTTCCTCCCCCACCACTGATGTCTTGGTGGATTTTCAGTGCCATCATTGTTGCTTCAAGGTCGCAGGCACCTACGCCGACGTGGAAATCGCCCGTCATGTTCACCGTCATCCGAACTTGTCCTTGGTGGCCATAGACAGGGCTGAGAGGGGCAGATTATGGACAAAGTACTTCGAGAAGTCACTCTCGCCCCTGCTAGCGGACACCGCTCGCCTGCCGCAGCCCTATCCTCGTTTCCACATCTTGGGGGGCACCATGGCTGCCCTCATCGCGACTGCTGGGGGCGCATTGTTCTCCCGCTGGCTGGTCGATACGTGGTATCCCGCCATGGGCGGTTGGATTCACGGCTCGTTCATGTTGCTGATCGGCGGCGGACTCGTCTACACGTTGCTGAGGTATGAGAATGACCGTCGCGCCGCCAACATTCATCGCTTCCGGGTAGTGGCCGAGTGCAACCACCACATCCGCAACGCCTTGCAAGTGCTGATCTTCAACCGCGGTGGACCTATCCAGCAGGGGTCGCTGGGAATAAGCGGCCAAATCGCGGACGCGGTGCGCCGCATCGAGCTAACCTTGTCCGAGGTTTTCCCCAGAGTGTTGTAGGAGTCTCGCACTGACGCCGAGAGAGATTGGTCAGGAGCACTGGGCCATCGTGGACCTGATCGGTAAGGGCGGGCACATTCGCATGGTGCCCATACCGCACTGGGCCAAACAAGCGCTCGAAAAGTGTCTACGTTCGCCGCGTGCGCGACGCGATGGCAAGACTCGAAGAAATGCTGCCCCAAATCGGAGGGTCAGAGGCTTCGGGACATTAAGGGACACTAAAACCGACTCCGGCCCCGCCACCGGAATCAATCAACTGATTCACTTCAAAAGGGATATGTTGGTAGGCCCGGCAGGAATCGAACCTGCAACCCTCGGATTAGAAATCCGATGCTCTATCCGCTTGAGCTACGGGCCCTCGAATATTTTAGTCTCAGAGTTAGGCGCTCTCACTTCCTTACCTCCGCCCTCACCGGAGCAGCCTCCATTGGAGAAGCGGTAGGATCAAATGAAGTTGGTGCAAACATTGGCTCTCTCTGCTTCCGAGACGTATCTTAGGCCAAGGTGAATGCACAATCCAATTGATTCACTAGCAATTGTACCGTTCCTGACGAAAACACCTTCGCATCAACTGAGAATTGTTAGGAGGAGATGTTGCAACCGCTAAACCTGTTCAGCGCGGGGCCAAGGCGAGCGGGAGTTTCGAGTATGGCGCGCCATCTCATACTTGCGGTTAGCTCGTTGGTCGTTCAATATGGGGCGGCCATGAACTGTTGCTGCATACAGGTCGGCAGGAGCGTAGCGTGAAAATAGCTTGGAAGCGCCACATGCGAATGCTTATAAATCTCTGGCCACCGTTTCTGGGCGCAGGAATCCGAGTAAGGCGCCTCAGTTCCGACTGGACAGAGATTGATGTGGAGATGAAGCTTCGTTGGTGGAACCGGAATTACGTTGGCACTCACTACGGAGGTTCGCTCTACTCCATGGCGGACCCGTTCTTTATGGTCATGCTGATTGAGAATTTGGGCAAGGATTACATTGTCTGGGATAAGTCGGCGAGCATCCGCTTCAAAAAGCCGGGACGCGGAACGGTTTCTGCCAGTTTCCGGCTGGCAGAACCGCAGATCCGCGAAATCAAGCAGGCTCTGAATTCCCAGGAAAAGGAGAAGATCGAGCGGGTGTTCACCGTCGAGGTCAAGGACGAATCCGGGAGTGTCGTTGCCCAGATCGAGAAGTTGCTGCACATCCGAAGAAAGGACCAGTCGTCGAGCTGACCGCAGCGCCACCCAGCCGCGCACGGCGGTCTCCAGCGAAAGCCAAACCGGCCTTGGAAGTGAAAAAGAAAACGGCCGGGAAAAACTCCCAGCCGTTTGTCAGTGCCCAACGAAGCTATTTCAGCTACCTTACCGCCCCTCAAGTCGGAAGACTAAAAGTCGTAGTCTTCTAGCGTGCAGGGGCAGAGACCGTAACCGCTGCCAATGGTTAGCCCATAAGAACACAGGGTCCCCAAGTTTTCGTATTCAGTCAGCGAGAGGTTCGAGTCGGCTAACGCGGTTTCGGTAACGAACCACGGCCCCTTCTCCACGACGTTCACAGGAGCCCCCGGACCGGGAGCAGGGAATGTGCTCGTCGTTGCCTGGATGTGCGTGAACCATGCCCGCAGTCCGGAAGCCGGCACGGGGGCGGTTGGATCACCGCTCACAGACGAAATGACCTTGATAACGCCACGGGTCATTTCTCCCCTGCCGGTGAATTCGTTGGACGTGAGCTCTTTATTCACGGACTCCGAAAGCAGACCGTCTGACGTTATTTGGCAGGCGCAGCACGACCTCATCTCCTGGCTGTCATCGAACACGTAGATCGCCGCCCACAGGGTTCCGATATCGTCGGTGAGTTCGCATATTGCTTTACTCGAGTCCGTGGCGATGCAAACCGCGCCACCGTCGTTGACGATACGCAGGGTTGCATCCGGAACACCGGCGGTATTCGCATTGGAGTAGTAGGTGACGAAATAGACGCTATTGTCGCCTTGGTTGACGGGTGGCGTAGCGAGAGCATTTCCCCCCAGCATCAGGGTGATTGCCAGTACCGCAAACAGCAAATATCCGAGTCTCTTCATTTGGTTCGCCCTCCTGGTTGTTGGCACCTGGGCCGGGGGGAGAGTCAGCTTATGGCGCGCTACGCTACTTTAACCTTTGGTAAGTTCTTTGCAAGTACCCACCTGGCGTAGTCAAAAACGCTAAGGTCCGGAAACTACTACTTATGGAGTAGTTTCCAACCCGGCAACATACGGCAGAGAACTGCCCAGCCTCGAGTCAAGTCTTCTCGGCTTGCCGCCGTCACGTGACTAATCCCGATAGTTGCCGCAATCAGGCGTTATCACTCATTGACCCGGTGACCGGGGTTTTGAGTGCTATGGCGATTTTGCACCAAACAATCGGCACTGCACACTCGATCAACCCCCATAAACCGTCGCCGCGCACACGGTTATCCATCACCGCCAACAGTTCGCATTGATGCAATACTGATAACATGAGGGCAGTCGTTCTCCGCGCCAAGGGAGGCAACCCCATGTCCTCGCCAACCGTTGCGCCGCC
>OBLU010006830.1_pt1 | contig 10139 bp, 6 predicted proteins | sample 1518681 | NCBI WGS metagenome assembly OBLU01 (sample SAMEA3539304, study PRJEB22396) | soil metagenome | biome: tundra; feature: field; material: soil | place: USA | collected 2010-05 | depth 0.15 m
TGATCTGTTTTGGGAGCATATGGAGTCCCCCTCAGTAAGATAAGTAGAATCAATAGTTTGCCGTGTTGAGAGTGTAGATCTTTGTTGTTCGAGGAGGATCTGTAGAGTACAAACCGACAACAGTGCGTACGTCATCACCTCCCTGCCTTTATTTTCAACTATTTGCAGTGAGCCAAATGCAATGTTCTAAAGACAGATGGAATTACCAACGGACCTTCATCCTGACTCCGCAGGAGGCCCCGCGCCAGGTGCATCTTTACCTCACGCTTCGTCTCGGCCAGCTTGCTCGCCAGTCCGACGCGCACTCGCCAGCTCATCGGGCGTCTCCGCGCGCAACATGGTTTCTCGCTGCAAGGCGTGTCTCTCTGCCTTGGTCGCCTTGAAAGCAGCGCCTTGCTCCGCTCTCGGCGCAGCGCAAGGAGGCGGTCCGAGCGATCTGGACGGCGTATTTCGCCACAAGGGGCGAACTAGTCGAAATCCAATTTGATGGCACAGGGATTCTCGCCAACTCGGAGCGCGGCTGCTTTGGCGGGAAGCGATAGCGCATCTGCGGGGAGAAAGGAGTATTGCAATATGAAGGGATCGAACTTCATGCAGGGGTGGGCGGCCCTTCTCGGGTCGCTCGCAATCATCGCGATTGTGCTCACGGCCTTCGGGTTGATGCTCGGTATCGTGAAGCCTGCCGATGCCCTGAGGCGCGTTGGAGCCATCCTGGGCGTCGTCATGCTGTTAATGGTGATCCCGGTTGTCCTTGTGAGCGCCTGGTCAGGCATGTCCCTGTGGCAACAAATTGCTCTGACCGCCATCGGAATCGGCATCTGGCAGTGGCGGCGGTCACGGTAGCCACCGTGCCAGTCGTTGAGCGCTCACAATGGCTTCATGGATGCAATTTTGGGCAGTCAGAGTCCAATAAGTTCCCATTTACCACAATCGAAATATCTGGCGTCTTGCAGTGGTAGGATCGCTATTATCTATATGATTAATAGAATTGGTTACCAAAATAATTTTCCGTGTTTTTCCGCTGATTTTGCTTGACACAGCCGAGGTTACCCAGAGAAAATTCGTCGCGGCAGCAATGTGAAGCTCTGCGCGGTTGTGAACGTTGCCCCGAAAGGCAATAGCATTAGCCGTACAATTCTCAGTCAAGGCGCGCGATCCAAATGCGCCGTCTGCAACAGGCTCCAGGATCGTGCCCAGCGTAACCTCAAATAGAACATCCCGGAGGAAAGTTCATGCAAGTCCGGTCGAAGAATGGATGTAGCGATCATGATGTTTTGACTTCGGAGTACAAGATTCTGCTCCTTCTCGCCGGCTTCGCCCTCTGTTTCTTCGCGTCCCGCCTGGCGGCACAGGATTATTCCAATACCGCAGTCGGCATCCAGCCTGGAATAACCTATTTGGGCGGTGAGATCGATGCGATCAATCCCTTGAACGGCATAATTAACGTCCACATTCCCCTCATATCCTATCCACAGCGCGGCGGCAAATTGAAACTGGATTTCTCCCTTCGTCAAGCCATGAAGCTTAGTATTTGGGTTGTAAAGGGCAACCCAAAACTGGACACGGAGACAACCTATTCCTGGTGGAACGGACTAGTTGGATCTCCCTTTTGGCTCAGCGACGATCAGGACGTGACAACTTACAACGTTGCCCATCTTTATATGAGACCGTATCCGCAGCAAGGCAGTGTCACCGACAATGAGATTAGCTGGTCAACCGCAGACGGCGCCACACACTCAGGCTACCAGCTCAGTGGCTCCTCCGTCCAGGCTTCGGTCGACGGAACGGCATTCTCATTTCCCCAATCCTACAGCACGCTCTGCACGGTCAATTGCTACACGACCGATGGCGACGGAATTTCGTACCGCACCTCATCGACTGTAATCCGGGAAGACGCTAACGGCAATAAAATTACCGGCTCTATGACACCATATGACGGCAGCAACTATAACGACGCATACATCAATTCGTACGTCGATACGATGGGGCGGGCGATTCCCGCAATTCCAACGGCCACAACGGATCTTACGGGGTGCCCAACCGGCACTACTAGCGCAGATATTTGGACGCTGCCCGGCTACGCAGGCGGTTCGATCACCTATAAGTTTTGCGCCGGTCCGCAGACTCAGACGCTGACAGATTCTTGCGGGGCGGACAATCAATACCCGAAGACCAATCAGGTATCGATGCTGACTGCGGTCATTCTCCCCAACGGACTTTCCTGGCAGTTTTCCTATGGCGGCGCTGGAGCTACGTTCCCGTCGGATTCTGGTGGAGCCAGCACGGTGCTTCCGCTGCTGACCGGAATCACCTATCCAATGGGAGGTACAATAAATTACACGTACTCATGCACTATGAATGTTGGGACCTTCGTATCCGCACGTACCGTGAATCCCGACCCCCAGCATTCTCCCAGCCGGAATTACACAACGCAGTATACCTATACAGGGGTACAGGGCTCAGGGCCGCAGACCACCGAGACCGATCCTCTCGGCGCAAAGGTCGTTCATAATTTTCAACGGAAGAACGGCGCGAGTCCGACGTTGGAGACTCTCACTCATTATTACGACTCTTCATCGAACTTGCTGCGAACCGATGAAATGACGTACACCGCAGAACTGAACGCCGGCGATTGCACGGCGAGCCAGATTCCCGGCGAGCTGAATAGCACTTATCAGCCTACCTGTAAGATCACGACTCTGGCCAATGGCCATGTTACCAAACAGGTATTTGCATATTGCTGCGATCTGACATTTGCAGGAGCAACCCCAAGCTGGAATTATTTGGCGACTGGCACGTATGGCCTTCTCGCGGACACGAATGTATACGATTTTGGAAGCGGTTCGGCCGGCTCACTTCTCAAGGAAATGCAGACGGCGTATTACTTTACATCGCACAGCAGTTACTTGGCCGCAAATCTTCTGCGTCTTCCCTCCAGCGTCACCGCGCTCGGCGGAAGTGGAAACCCGGTTTCGTCCGTCTCGTACACCTACGATGAAGCCGCATATTCCGAGCCCTATCCCGGAGACGGCGCAATTGCAAATTCCCACGACTCCTTGAGCACAACCGTGCGCGGGAATTTGACCACCACGGCGGCGTGGTACAAGGGGCAGAATCCCGCCTACCTCTATGTGCACAACTACGTCTACGACACAGGCGAAGTCGCACAAAAGGTCGATGCGCGCAACAACAGCACGACCTTCATCTACGATCCGGCGTACAGTGGAGCATTGGTCACAACGGTCACCAACGCTCGCAACCAGTCGGAGTCTTTTGCCTACGACATCAATCTTGGCCTAAAGACAAGCGATACCGACGCAAATCTTAGAACCACCACCTACAGTTACGACGCTTGGGGACGGCCTACGCACGTGATCTATCCGGATAAATGTCCGAACAGTACCGTTTACGGTGAATCCGACTACTCCTATAACGACTCCGTGCCCTACGCTTTTACGCAAAACACGGTCATGTGCGGCGCAAATTCCGGTGCCACGTCGATGCAAACAGAAACCGACGTGGATGGGTTTGCCAGAACCGTGAAGGAAAAGCTGCTCACCGATCCGAGCGGCACCGTGTCGACCGACACGACGTACGATGCCATCGGCCGCAAGTCTACCGTTTCAAATCCCTACCGGTCGACGGGCGAGGCAACCTACGGGTCAACAATCTATACCTACGATGCCATGAACCGCCCTTTATCCGTCAAACATCCCGACAACACCAGCCTGAACTATTCTTACGCAGGGGCGGCAGTCAAGATTACGGACGAGGGCAACGGCACGAAGGGCGTTTCGACAGTTACGCAAAAGGATGCGCTTGGCAGAGTGGTTAGCGTCTGCGAGGTCACTTCTTCGGCCCAGCAAGGCTCCAACTCCGCGGACACGACACCAACATCGTGCGGCCAGGACATTGCTGCGACGGGATTTCTAACCGCGTATGCTTATGATCCATTGGGAAATCTGCTGACGGTTGCGCAAGGAGCCTTGACTCAGCGGACCTTCCAGTACGACAGCCTCTCCCGCCTGACCTCGGCCAGCAACCCGGAGTCCGGAACGACAACTTATACGTATGACGGGAGTGGAAACATGCTAACGCGGACGCGGCCAGCTCCAAACCAGGCTCCCGGGGGAACGGCGCTGACAACGGCCACCTACGCATACGACAACCTGAACCGGCCAACCTCGGTCACGTATGCCGATGCGTACAACACGGCGAGTCCGACGCCCAGTGCGTATTACGACTACGACTTGGCCAGCAACGCCATCTTCACCGTGGGCGGCACGCTGAACCCAGTGGGACGCATGGTGGATTCCTACGTCAAGGATTCCAGCGGCAACTACATCGCGGGACGCGCGTTCAGTTACAACGAGGTTGGGCAAACAATTTCGCTGGCCGAGTGCGACATCGACGATTGCGCAGCGCGCTGGTACTACACGCTGGGCTACGGCTATGACGTTTCCGGGCCGGCCTCGTCCATGCAGTTGACCAGCGCAGGCGCAACCAATTTCACGCTTGGCTACGCCTATAACGGTATGGGGCAGCTTACCAACCTGACCAGTTCGTGGAGCGACGCGACGCATCCGGGCGCGCTGCTGTCGAATGTGGCGTATGGGCCGCTGGGCGGCACCGTCTCCGCCACGCTGGGCAGCGGCGAAACGGAGAGCTTCGCCTACGACAACCGCGACCGTCTAGGCTGCGGCAACGTGGTCAAGAACGGCACGACGCTTTATAGCGTTGCGCTCTCCAACGCCAACGGTCAATGTTCGACGTATACTGGCAGTGGCTACTCGGGGAATGGAAACGTGCTGGCGTCGCATGATTCGATCAACGGCAACTGGACGTACACATACGACGACTTCAACCGGCTTGTGAGCGCGAGCGCCAGTGCCGGGCCGTTGAGCGGAACATCGATGAGCTGGAGCTACGACCGCTTCGGCAATCGTTGGACGCAGACACAGACCGGCGCGGCAACGCAGTCGTATAGCTATACCGGCCTCAATAACCGCATCGACGGGGCGACCTACGACGCGGCGGGCAACATGCTGACGGCCAACGGAAACACCTACCTGTACGACGATGAGAACCGGATTGTTCGCGCCTCGCTGTATCTGGGCGGAACCGCGAGCTACAGCTACGACGCCGAAGGGCAGCGCGTCCGCAAGGCGGTTGGCACGGCGGTAGACGAGTACCTCTACGACGCGGGCGGCCGCCAGATCGGCGACATGCAGCCGAACGGAGCTATGAAGCGGATGGAGTTGTACGCCGGCGGACGGCATCTGGCCACATACGATATTGCCAGCAACGCGACGTATTTCATACACGGCGACTGGCTGGGCACGGAGCGGCTGCGGACGAATGCGGCGGGCGCGGCCTACGAAAGCTGCACCAACCTGCCCTTTGGCGACGAGCAGCAATGTAGCGGCGGTGCCGACATCAGTCCCATGCACTTCACCGGCAAGCCGAGGGATACCGAGACTACGCTGGATTACTTCGGGGCTCGGTACTATAGCTCCGGCATGGCGCGTTGGATGAGCCCGGACTGGGCGGATAAGCCGACGACCGTGCCCTATGCGCAATTCGGCGACCCGCAGAGCTTGAATCTGTATGGCTATGTAACCAATAACCCGGTCAGCAGCCAGGATGGGGATGGACACGATGTTCCTGCGCCGCCGCCCGGAAATGAATATGTGCAACTCTCCGGCGCGAGCAATCCAGTGCAAGCCCAGCAGATGGCGTTGAGCATGGGTCTGACCAACTTCACCATCTTGGGATTCGATAGCACTGGTACGGAGCAGTACAATTCGGCCCAACAGACGTATGGCCGCCAACCAAATGGCTCCTACATAGCCCCTCCTTCAAAAATTGATCCGATTGTTAATCTGGCGAATCCACTACCTGGACCTCTTGGAGGCTGTGAGCAATGTGTGTGCGCAACTTCGTATTTTTCAGGCGTGACTACCGACACTAGTCAATGGATACAAGGTGATCCTGTAGTGATTGACGGAAAGGTCAACCCAAATATCAAGGAGAATACTGCAGTTGCTACGTTTGATGAAAACGGTCGTTATTTTCCGGCGAGCGATCATAAGAACTCTGGTATCTTCAGGGGAACAAGGTCCGGTGATGCACCTGGCGCCTTTCACATTCTAGATCAGTGGCCAACCGTGAGGGATAAGAACGGAAATGAGGTTCGCAAATTTAGTCCGGCTCAAGAGAGGCCAGTAAGACCCACCGGGACGTGGCCATCAGACAACTCCAATGCTTATTACGTAATCACTGTACCGAGGTAACTGCATGAAATGCAAATGGAAACTCGTGCTTTTGCAACTCGCCATGACATTATGTCTATTGGCCGTAAGCCAGTCTGCGGTCAACAGCAAGACTGCTAGTAGTTCCACTCAATCCGAGGCATTGGTTCGGGGACTTTATAGCGACGTGGTGGCTCGCCACCCACTCGGTGTTCCAAGTGGAGAGGATTTGAAGGTTTTTACGCCATACCTCAGTAAGGCACTGCTTCACAGAATCGACATAAATTTTGCTTGCCAACATGATTGGGACCGTAAAAACCCAGACCCGAACTCGAAGCCACCATTTCTTGAGTTTGGGTTCTTTACAGGCGTCGATTTACGAGCAGAACCACGATCCTTCGATATTGAGAAATCGCAGTTAGAGAAGGATGGTTCAATTCGTGTGTACGTAAAATTCATCCATGACGATCCGGGTGGGAACCCATGGACTTGGCACGTTGCGGTCATCCTGATTCGAGAAAACGGCCACTTAGTTGTAGATGACGTGATCTTCCTCAAGGATAGCCCGAAAGGTGTTGACGTACTACTATCGGAGTATTTAACGCAGGGATGCGATGGCCCTCATTGGGTTGGGCACCGTAACCCGCAAGACGACCGTATGCCGCAAAAGTGAATGGCCCAACAGCAGAACGCTGCTCCGAAGCTGTGCCTCGCCAAAATTCCATCCGGGCATGACGAGGGGTCGTTTTGTGGATTTGGAAATAGCTGACTTCCGGGTTTTAGCCTGGCTGAAAGGGCGCGTGAAGACCTCTGAGCGCCTCGAAGACGCCGCAATGCGGGCGGCCAAGGGTCGGCGGGCTGTGCCTCGCCAAATCCCATCCGGGTGGAAAACGGAGTGGTTTTTCACTCCACTAGCGCGGAATAAAAGGGCCTAATACCCGACAAGGGGACGCAGAGCGAGCCTGCGGAAACTGACGCGCTTTTCTCGTTGTTCCGCCACGCAAAAAACCTCAGGCAGTTTCCTGACTGTAGTCGATTTTGTAGCTGTCAGAGCACCCAAGAACCACAAGGATCAACAAGGTTAAGTAGGAATACGGTAAACAATTCAACCAAAAGCACTTAAGTTCACTCAATTTCAACAGGATTCAACAAACGATTTGACCTGCTTTGGGAGCAGAGGGTCGGGGGTTCGAATCCCTCCGCCCCGACCAGTTTAGCTTTTAGTTTCTATAGTTTATCTTCGAGCAAGAAAAACCTTCTTGTTGAAGTTTGTGGCTCTGGGGTGCTTTAACCGCTACAAAATCGCCTACAGATTGGGTTCCTGATATCTTCATGGACCGCTATGCTCTTGAATTCTCAATGGTTCTGGAACGGTGTCCAAGGGGGAACCATCTGTTTCCAGGGCAGATGCGCAACCAACATGCTGAAGCCGCCGCATTTTCACCCGAAACAATTTATCCGGAGCGACAAAAAATCGCGGTTGATTCGACAACGGACCGCTATTTTGGCGAGCTACAGGAGATTCCAATTAAAGGTCTCGGCATTCAACCCAAGACAGAGCCAAACTTTAGTCACCACCCTTTTGGGTTATTGGTATTGACACAAATGAGGTATTGACATTACGTTGGTGTGACCTGTAGGCGATAAAGTCACATACACATGTGATTTAAATCACGCGTGGGTGGGGCTTAAGAACGCTTCATTTCAGCCGCAGTGTTTTGAACGATGAAAACGATGAAGTCGTGTCTAACAACAAATTTCTGTGAATTGGGTTGGAAAGAGGTGCGGGGGTATTCATTAGTTCGCCTGGTGGTCAACGTTCATCGTTCTCGCCGTGTTGACTCCCCAGGATTTGCCCAAGCGATTCTTCCCAGCCCGTTGAGGGGTGGAATGCAGCAAGCTCGACTCGCAGACCACCCATTGAGCGATAGACCCACAAAGAAAGCCAGAGCCGGTACGGAGGGGCAATTCCATGAATTTAATCTCATCACAGATTTCGTCACCGAGTATCGATTCGCAATATCCCGACTTCATTGGCGCCGGGCCCTTGTCGATTGCACTGATTGGCCCAGACGGGCAGCGCCGTAAAGCGGCAGCGAAAGTTCTTGCCGAATGCCATCTAGAGGAGGAATTCCGCGAGTTTTCTTCCTATCCTTCCAGCCTCGACGATGCGCCAAGGTTGCTCGGACAGCAATTCAACGTCATCCTCATTGACCTGGACAGCAACCCGGAATACGCCCTCGAACTGGTGGAGAGCATCAGCGCCAACAGCGTGGCGACGGTGGCGGTCTACTCGGAGAAGGACGATCCGGAACTGGTCTTCCGCTGCATGCGTTCAGGCGTCCGCGAGTTTATGACTCTGCCCTTCACACAGAGCACCATGGCGGAGGCTCTGGTTCGGGCCGCGGCCCGCCGTCCGGCAAATTGCCTGAAAAAGGCGGGCGGCAGGTTACTTGTATTTTTCGGGGCCAAGGGCGGCGCCGGAGTCACCATGATCGCATGCAATTTTGCGGCCGCCCTGGCCCAGGACCCTCGCCAAAGCACTCTGTTGATCGATCTGAACCTCCCATTTGGAGACGCCGCGCTCAACCTGGGGCTCGAAGCTGAATACTCGACAATCAACGCTCTTCAGAACGCCAGCAGGCTCGATTCGAATCTTCTCTCCAAGCTCCTGGTCAAGCACAGTTCGGGACTCAACGTGCTCGCGGCTCCGGGTAAATTTCCCCAATACCGGGCCTCCAATGACCCCATCGAAAGACTTGAATTTCCCCTATACCAGGCCTCCGATGAGTCCATTCAAAGACTGGTGTCAGTTGCGCGACAGGACTTCGATAACGTGGTGGTCGATGTGGGATCGAAGCTTGATTTTGTCGGCACGGCTCTCTTCAAAGAAGCGATGACCATCTACCTGGTCACCCAGGCCGGCCTCTCCGAACTGCGCAACTCAAATCGCCTGATCGGTCAGTTCTTCAGCGGAGGCGGCCCCAAACTCGAAGTCGTAATCAACCGGCATGAGCATCGCACCCCGGGGATCAATGACGAAAAAATTACGAAAGCTCTCACCAGACCGGCCGAGTGGCAGATTCCCAACGATGATGCCGCTGTGCGGCAGATGCAGAAAACAGCTACCCCGCTGGTGTTTGAAGATTCGCCCATTTCACGGCTGATCCGGCAGATGGCCAGCTCCGTTACCGGGCAGCCCGCACCCCGGGGAAAAAAGAAGGGTTTCATTTTTGGAAGTCTCCGCAGAAGTGCTTCGGCGAGGAATGGCGCCACCGAGAAACCGCTGAGCGTCACAGAGTTCATACCCACCTCGGCTAGCGCGTTGCGGCCTTTCGTCAGGGCGAACACCGCGGATCCGTTCGTCTATACTCCTTTCGCGCACACGGCGCCTCTGGCTGAACTGCGGACGTTCCTGGATATATCCACGCCAACGGACACCTCGGGCTGCACTGACCTCGCGGACACGAAGCCAGAGGAATTACAAAGCGGCAGCACCGCCTACCAGCAGAGCGAACCTGAGACGTACTCTGACAATTGCGCTACCGATGTGAAAGGAGCGGATGGCCAATGGCAGCTCAAGCAAATGCCAATGGCGCCTCAAGCAAATAAAGAGGAGACGCTGCCTGCAACGCTCCCCGCCGATTTCGCCGAATGGGACAGCGGAGGACCTCCCGCGACACTGCCCGACAACTTCGACGACTTCGACGCTGCTACTGGTTCTTATGCCGCCCCACAGCCGCCCGCGAATCCTGCAACGGCGCAAGCCATCGTGTCGCATGTGGTAGCCGGATTGCCTGAAATCACTGCTTGGCGCACGCCAGCAACAGCCAACGCGGATGCAGAAGAACTTTCTGAGCCGCTTCAGTCCAATCGCGCGAATCTTCC
>OBLU010006831.1_pt1 | contig 10139 bp, 16 predicted proteins | sample 1518681 | NCBI WGS metagenome assembly OBLU01 (sample SAMEA3539304, study PRJEB22396) | soil metagenome | biome: tundra; feature: field; material: soil | place: USA | collected 2010-05 | depth 0.15 m
TTTTTTTCAAGGTGACACGATTTGTCACTGAAGTGACACGGTTTGTCACCCCATACACAGTGACGATGCAGAAGCATCGGCAAAAAACTCCGGCCGGTTCAACGCGCCGCCGGCCGGAGAACGGAAATAAACGAGCCGGTTCGCGGGAGCGGACCAGTTGGCGCAAAACAACAAAAAACAAACACTGGCAGACAATGCCTCACAAAGAACATGACAAAAGCTGACATCGCAAAACTGAACCTGGCCGACGGCTACGCCTTCGGAACTTTCCAGACGTTCAAGAAAGAACTCGGTAAAAAATCCGGCAAGCCCTACGGGCGGGTCGGGATTTTGATTGGCAAAACGGTCCATGAATTCTTCGACACCGTCCCCGCCGGGGTCACCAGCCTCGACGCCTACAAGCGGCCCGACTGGCCCGTCGGACAGCTCATGGTCGTTCACCAGCCGGACTTCAAAGTGGAGGCCGGACGGCTCAACGCCGCCTGCACCAAATTTGAACCCGTTACCGAAAAGTGACGCGGACGCGGGGCCGCCCACCGCGCCAGCGGGGGGCGGCTCCCTTCCTTGTCTTTTTGAAACAACTGTAAACAGAGTTGAACCGATGGCGGCGGCCAGCCGGTCCGCGACCGCCAAAAAAGCCGAGACACTTTATGCGAATCTTTCCAGCCTGGTCGAACGCGTGGGAATCGAGCGGGTGGGTTTCGTCACTCTCACAACTGTTGACAACTGCACGGAACGAGGCGAGGCCTTCCGGCGGTTCCGTGCGTTCGCGGCCGGCGTTCTACGACCGGAGCATGTGGAGTCTATCAGCATACCTGAACGGCAGGAGCGCGGAGCAATTCATTTCCATCTTGCGGCTGCCTTTCCCTGGGACATTAGAACTGGTTTCGATTTCGCAGCCGTGTCAAACGCTGCGGCCGTTAAACGCCAGCATTACCTCGGCGGGGGAAAATGGACTGCTGGAAAGCTGGACGAATTCAAACGGTGGCAGGGCCTTTATATTCAGTCTGCAAATCAACAGCTTCGCCGCTGGTGGCGTCTCGTTCGTGACTTTAACCATGCCGCCCGGACAGCCGCCTTCGGTCGTTGTGAAACACTGCCGGTTCTCTCAAACGCTGCTGCTGTCTCACGCTACCTGGGAGCCTACGTCACGACTGCGATTGGCGCTCGGCTCGCTTGCGACAAAGGACAGCGCACTGTTCGTTATGCGCTCGCTGAAAGAGCTGCGTCCGTGCGCTGGGCCTGGGTCAACGGCGGGGGACGGCTGTTTCGCCGGGGAGTGGAACTCCTGGGCCTCATTCATGGCTGCGGTCCCGCTGGACTCAAGGCCGCCTATGGGAACAAGTGGGAATGGCGCTGGCGTCGGGTTGTTAGAACCCTCGGCGAACACTACGAAACGGCGGTCCTTTACTGCGCACAGATCCCCGAATGGGCGGACCACCCGTCGCGCATGGGATTTCTCCGGGCGCTCATCCACGCCCTTCAAAAAGAATACCTCCTGGACGCGCACTTTCTCGAAAGCGGCGTTGACGCGCCGTTTTGACTGCCCCGACTGCGGCCTGGTGCTGGTGCCGGAAATCGAGGATGGCTTTCTGTTCTGCCCCCGCTGCTCGCTGGAAATTGACGCCCACTTTTATGATCGAAATTAAAAATAACGATGATTGGAGCCGGCACGTCCGCCAGTCCAGCGGGCCGGTGCTGCTGATTCTGCATTCGCCCTGGTCGGCCTACTCGCGCCGGTCGCTGGCCTGCCTGCAAGAAATCGAGCTTGAGCTTGGGCTGTCCTGTCCGGCGCGTTTCTGTTCGCTGGATATTGACGGCGACGGCTGGAAAGACGGCTGCGTGGCCTTTGAAACACAAGTCACGGCCATTCCGGCGTTTTATGTTTTTGAAGCTGGCAAGGAGAAACAGCGGGCGGTGGGCGAACGCAGCAAAAAATCCCTGCTGAAACTCCTGCAAGGGTTTTTCGCGTGATGCACCAGCCAGATTTTCCCGCACTGACCCACACCAGAATAAATTCGATTTTTATGACCCTGAATGAACGGAGTGAAATTGTGACCGCCCTGTATCGCCTGCAATGCGACCTCGCGGTCTTGAACCTGAAATGCCGCCTGGCTTCCGCCTTGGTCATTAGTGAGAAAGTTTCGGCGGCGCACACGGCCATCAACGAGGCGCTGGATGACGTCAAGCCGGATGATCCGGCTGTGCCGTATTGCCGGTAAAACGCGGGCTGGCTTTCTAGGATCGGAATTTTTTTTGAAGTATGAAACCGGATGACATCTTACGGGTTCGGGCGGAACGGATAAAATCCTTCCGTGTGGCGGCGGGGGGAGCAAAGTCGGGAGTGGTGCCGGCAGGCATGGCGGCTTTTCTTCTGGCCGTGTCACCTTCCCGCGTCAAAACCCTGGTGACGACCGGGCGTTTGGAGACCATTTCGCAGGGCGGACAGCGGTGGATTCTTTTTTCTTCCCTCTGCAAATACGCCCAGGCCGGAGAACAGCGGTCATCGGGCCGATAAGATGGGATTGGGCGGGCGTTACTGGGCGGCGAGCGTGTCTCATCGAGTCATGTCCGGGCAGGACACGTCCAAGGAGAACATGTCCGACTAAGACATGTCCCGATAAGACATATCAAAGCAGGACATGGCCGGCTAAGACACGACCAAGCAGGACATAGCCGGGCAAGACATGTCCAAGGTGGGAACTATTTGAAACCGGGAAAGTATGGTCAACTCATCCTTGTCAGTCCGGCGACTTGCCACCGGTCGGCGGCGGTCGGACTGGTTAAAGAGAAAGTTAGAAAAAATGAAAGAGTTAGTTCAAAGCGCCGCTCGCGGCGTGCTCAAAGTCGGTGAAGTGGTCTATCGCAACGGCAAGGCGCTGGTTGTGGTTGGCTTCACCGCCGCCGGTGCGGTCATCTGCTCGGCGCAGACGGACGCGACGGTGATCGCCACCAACGCGCAGACCGCGTTCGGCGTGATCGCGCCGATCACGATCACCATTGCGGGCTTCTATGTGATCCTCAAGATCGCCAAGAAGGTCGTCAACTGACATAAACAATTTGGTTGTCGAGAGCGCATAATTCCGGGTTGTGCGTTCTCGGCAGCCAAGCCTAAATACACCTTATGATGACACATTTTCTTTGGCTGGCTATCGGATATCTTTTGGCAGGTTACACCGCTTCCTGGCTGCGCGACAAACTCGAAAACCGATGGGGGCTGGCGCGCGCTGTTTTTTCGACGGCGTTCGATTCCGTTCTGATTTTGTGCATTGCGGTGCTGATCGCAACCGGCTGGCTGATGGCCATCCGCGAAAGCCAGTTCAAGCCGCATGTGGTGACGACTTCCATCAACGGCCGGGTTCTGTCCTCGGTGACGGTGACGAATCCCGAATATCTGACCTGGGAGGTCAAGCCCCTATTCACCACGAATGGTTTGGAGTATCGCCAGTTTCCAACCACGAACTATTACTGGCAGGTCTGGTCCATTTTCAAAACCAAGTAACTGCCATGTCAAAGTATCTGACACTTCTTTTTTGCCTGTTCGTTTCGTTGCGGGTGCTGGCCTGGGACACGGAATGTTCCATCACCGTCAACAACCTCGCCAACGTGCCGGTGGTGGTCAACGGCTTGTATTGTGATTTTGTTTCCCAGGCTAATCCTGATTATATCACCACGGTAGAAGTCATGGCCGGCGGCACCAGCTACCCGGTGCCGGCCAATGGCAGTCTGACCATCGCCTTCTCCGGCGGACCATGGCCGGTGAATACCGACCTGAGCGGAAGCGGAAACGTTCACGTTCAATTTGTGGATAATGTGACGCACAACAGCGCTTTTGCCTACGGGCCGGTTGCGGCCCAGCAGAACGGCCAGCAACGGGTTTGGATTTCCGGGAGCGCCAACGTGGGCACTTATGTTGCGCCGGCCTATACGAACCTCACGATTCAACTCGTGAACGACGTTACCAGCGGTCAAATCCGGTCGTTTATCTGGTATGTCAACGGGATGATTGACAAGGTGGATCAGCACATGTGTCCGGGCCAGAGCGATTCGGACACGGCCACTTTGCCGCTGAATTCAGACGGTGGATTCACGGGCACCTTCACCGGCAGCCAGAATTTGGAAACGGCCTCCTCCACCAACGTGACCGGGGTGGTCAGCAATCCTACCACGGATAAAATTGTTTCCGCTTACTGGCAGCTTAACGGGCAGACGGTGAAAACAAAATCGTTGCTCCCTGGCCAGTCTGATTCCTACTCGGCAACGATTGACCTTTGCAATAACAACCAGAGTTTCACCTGGGGTTACACCGTGGTTGGCGATTACTCCGGTGACAATCCATTTCAGACTAATAATGTCGGAACCGGCAGTTACACCAACGGCGTTGGCGGCGCCGGTGGCGGCTACGGCGGCGGGACCGGCGGCAGCTTCACGAACGACATTTACCATAATTATTATTTCACGAACAACATCCTTTACCCGACCAACAGTTACGAGGCGTCCAATGGCTTTCCGGCCGGCCTGGCTTTGGATTCCACCCTGCGGGCCGGCTTCGGCACGCTGCACAATGATAACGGTGAAATTGTGAAGGGCCTGGGTTTGATGGACACGCATGTCCAGGCGGTCACGGCGGCCATCATCGCCAAAGGAACCAATGTGGTCGTGGTGAATGTGCCCGCCAGTTCAAACGTGTGGGTGCAAAATTTTCCGGCGGCGGCCAACTACTCGAACCTTTTGAACGGCATCAACAACGACGCCTACAATCTCACGACGCAAATGGGCACGCTGACGAATGAAGCGGGGCAAACGGTGCAATACCTGGCGGTGCTGACCAATGACATGATGCAAATTGTCAAGGCGGTCACGAATTCCACAACGGCGGCGGATACGAATGGTTTCCTGGCTGGCATCTACACCAATTCGCTGAATTTGAACCAGTTGCCCAGTTATTACGGAACCTTTACCAATGAACTTGGGCAGTTGATCTCTTACGAGGCGGTGATGAGCAACGAGGTCTTGGTGATCACGAAGGAATTGACGAACCTGACGGCGAATCTGACGAACGTATTTCAGTATCCGACCAACCTCACCGTCACGGCCAGCATAAATACGGCCTCCAATGTGTGGATTCAAAACTGGCCGACGAATCACTGGCCAACCAATTACGCCACGGAACTAACTTTGCAGGGGATTTCCAACCTGCTCGGTGGAACTTTGCTGGTTTCAAATCTGACTGTGCCGGGGTGGGACACCAATCCAGGCATCAGCTTCGGCGTGTCGGATGCCACGAATCTGGCGCAGGTGGAAAACGGGGCGCAAACCAATTACACCTCGGCCCAGGCAGAATCTGCGTCGGCGTCCGGCGACTATGCCGGGGCGGAAAGCACGCTGGCCGCGTTCATCGCGGAAATGACGCCGGTGGACATTGACGAGGGTTCGTTTAGCGCGCCTGACATGACTTATGATTTTGCGGGCGTCATTGGTCCGCATCGGTCGGGTAAGTCCCTGCTTTCGGCCTCGACCGTGATTGATTTCAATCCGCTGAACAATCCGAACATCGCGCCGCTGTTCGGCTTCGCGAAAACCCTGTGGACCTGGGGGCTGGCGTTCGCCTACATGCTGCGCTGCGTCCGGGACACGGTCAAGACCATGGAAATGTGCGAGAACGCCCGTGGCGTCGTGGTCACTTCACCCACCACCAAGAAAACCTATACCTGACTTATGGCTGCAGTTCTCGTTTATATTTGGGAAGTTATTGTCGCCGGCTGGGGAATGCTCGTCGAGGCCGCCCCCTGGCTGTCGAAGGCCGGTCCCTGGCTGGCCGGTTTGCTCCCGGCGCTGATCGCGTGGCTGCGGCAGGCGACCGCGTGGATGTTCGCGGACACCGTCGAATCGGTGATGAAAGGGAGCGTGGCGATTGCGATACGAATCGCGGTCGTGACGGCCTGGGGCATTCTGCTGGCGGTTGTGTTCACCGGCCTGACCGGGCTGGGCTTGCGCGAAGTCTTTTTCGTGAATCCCTTCAGCGGCTTTCCAGCGGCCATGATGTTTCTGGTCGCGGCGGCGTTTCCGCTCAAGTTCGGCTTCGGCCTGGCCACGTCCTACATCATCTGGCGGTTCACGGTGATGCAGGCCACGCTGGTGATGATGCGGACAGTCAAATTCCTATTCGGAGCGTAACTATGGAACAAATCTCCCTCCAACCTCTGCTGGCCTTCATGTGCGGTTTTCTGCTGGTGTGCGGCATGTTCCGGGCGATGGGTAACAACTAACCCATGAAGCAAAACGCCGGACATTTTATGAAAAAATCAATCGCGATTCTACTGTTGGCGGCGGCGGCCTTCGGGTCATCGGCTCAAGTCACCAATATTTATTTGTCCGGCGGGTATGTCACGGTGAATAACACGTCGCCGGTCCCGGTTACCTTGACGGACACCAACTCCGTCAATGTCTGGCCTTCGTTTGAAATGGGCGCCGGCTTTGGTCTTACCGTGTGCGGTTTTGGCTGGCTTCTGCGCCTGGCCCGGAAAGTGACCGGCCCGGATAACTCCTGACATGAAAACTGAATCCCTTCCGCCCCCGAAATTCCGGCTCGTGTCCGTCCGCGTCGTCCGCCCCAAAGGCCAGTTCCGCTTTGCCACGCTGGGGGAGGCGTTGGACTCGTTCCGGCCCTGGGTGGGCTGCGGTGAAGCCATCCGCATTTTCGAGAAAACTTTTGATCTATGAACCACGGCATCATCGGCAAGCCGCGCAACGGCAAGGGTCTGTTCACCATGCAAATCATCATTGATGAGCTGGTGAATTCCGACCGCCGGTTTCTGACCAATTTCGCCATTGAGAAAATGCCGTGGGTCACGGCGGATCACCAGCCCCGGCGCGGCCTGCTGGATTACCTGCGCGAAAAGCACGGCAAAACGTTCAACGCCGAAGAACGCATCTTCCGGGTCACGGACGACGCAATAGACAAGTTTTATCTGTATCGGGGTTTAAGCCGCGAGCAGGTCAAGGAAATGGGGGCCAGCCATTTGACCGGCTATCGTCAAATAACTCCCGTTGACGGTGTGCTGGTGGACAGTGAATGGCAGTTTCACAAGGACATCCAGCTTTATCTGGCCGACTATCAGGCGCACCAGGACAAGCGTGGCCGGGAGGTGGTGGATTCCTATGACACCCGGCTGGCGTCCCTGTCGCGCGGCTCGGTCAACATCATTGATGAGGCGTGGAAGTTCTGGCCGGCGCGCGGCTGGTCCAACACTTCGGACGCCTGCGGCTTTCACTTTTCGCAGGTCGGCAAATTTACCGATGATAATTACATCGTCACGCATCGCATCAATGATGTGGATTCCATCCTGGTGGACAAGTGCCAGGATTTTTTCGTCTGCACGAACCACGGCAAATTGAATTTCGGCATGTTCCGCCAGCCGCAAGTTTTCTCGGTGGGCATCTATGCCACCAAGCCGACGCCGAGCGCCGAGCCGCAAAGCCGGAAAGTATTTCGCCTCGACAAGCGGGGGCTGGCGGAATGTTACGACACCAGCGCCGGAGTAGGCGTGAGTGGCCGGGTCATGGCGGACATCGGGCACAAGGCCAAAGGTCTGCCGGTCTGGTTGATTCCGGTCGTGGGCATCGCGCTGATCGTCGGGGCCATCTATGGCGTCAAATTTGGTTCGCAATATCTTCGCGGGCTGCTGGCGGGCAGCAAAAAACCGGCGGCGACAATCCAGCCGGCAAAAAAAATCGTGTCTGCCGCGAAAGTGCCTGACGGTTTGGCGTCCGATTTTCAAAACTTGCCGGTGCCGACAGGTGATGAAACCAACGAAGTCGTATGCGTGGGCTGGTGTTTGTTGCCGGGGGATGCGCAAGTTTTCCTTTCCGATGGCCGGGTGGCTTCAGGCCGGGACAATGAGGTGCAATATGTTCGCAAGCATGAGGTCTCGGTATTTGGCCAAAGGTTCCGGGTGGTTCCGCGTCCGGCCTATACTTCGGTGGTGGATGCGCCGCCGCGCGAACTGGATTTGAATTCGCCATTGATCGTATCCCCGCCCCGCCCGGTCAATCAGGCCATCATCCTGCCGGCCATTCACGGCGTCAGTCCAGGGCCGTCGCCCCGCGTGAACGGCATTGCGAACATGACCGGGGCCGGCGGTTCGCGGAATTCGCCAAGCATGAACACGGGCAACTACTGAAAGAATTTATGAAAGAAAAAACGGACGCGGTTACGGAATTGATGCTGCATGGCAACCTGGCTGGCACGGGTCGCTGCCGGCAATTTTTGATCGAATGTTTTCTGCTGGTGATACTGGTGCTGGGCGGCGCGGTGGTCGGGCTGCTGGTCGTGGTCGCCATTGTGCCGGCCATATTGCTCGTGATGATATTGGCGGGTTACTGCCGGTTGCTTCGCCGGGGCGTGGATTGTCCAATGGCATCGGAGAAATGAACCGCCGATTTTCGGAAAAGCAAAACGAGTGATTTTATGCGCGACGATCAACACCGTTTTATGATGTTGCTGGGGCAGATACCCGCCCGGCTTACGGCGGAACAGGTGGCGTGGATGCTCAACTGCCAGCCCGCTGATGTGCCGATTCTCGTCGCCGCCAAGCTGCTCAAGCCGCTGGGCAATCCGCCCGCCAACACCGTCAAATTCTTCGCTACTCCTGATTTGCTCGAACAAATCAAGGATCGCAACTGGCTGGCCAAGGCGACCAATACCCTCTGCCAGTATTGGCAAAGGAAAAACACCACCAGAAAAACACGGCGCTTGGATTTGCGGCATGGCCAACGTGGTTTGGTGCTGGCCGATGCCCGTCACGACACCACCGTTGCGGTCAATGGCGAACGCTGTTCGTAGTCTTCCAGCGAGGGGATTTTTACCAGGGCGCGTCTGGCATAAGCACGATGCACGGCCTTGCTGTTGTGCCCCAAGTTTTCCATCGCAAACCGTTCGGGATAGCCGGCGGTCTTAGCGCGTTCCGCCCACGCATAACGGTAGCTGTGCAACGTCACGCCTTTGATGCCTAACTGCCGGCAACGCTGGCCGAATTCCGTCGCCCGGTCGCCCGACCGCACACCGGCCAGATACGGAAAAAACAATCCTTCCGCCGGCAAATCTTCCAACAACTTCAACGCCTCCTTGCCCAAACGCACCATGACGGGCACGCCCGTTTTCTTGCGGAAGAAACTGACGGTTTGATTGGTCCAGTCCACGTCCTCGCCTTTGAGCACGGCAATGTCGCCCTGACTCGCGCCCAGGTGCCAGCACAATTGATAAAAGATTTTCCGCTCCGGGTTCACCTCGGCGGCGATGATCTTTTGATGTTCCTCCAGCGTGATGGCGCGCTTTTCCTTGTATTTCACGGCGGGCCATTGCCGCTTGGGAATCAAGGGCCACGGCAGCCAGTTCATGTCCACACAAAAATTGTGCAGCCGGCGCAAATAGACGTTCGTCGAGACGGTGCCCGCCTGCATCACTTGCAACAACAGTTCGCCGGGCGTTTCAATGATGACGCGCGACAGCAGCGGCGCAAATGCCTTGTCCTTGGCGGCGGTGCGCCAGCGGTGTTGATTGGCTTCGAGCTTGGTGCCAACCAACGAATCAATGGCCTGCCCCCACATGCGCGTGGCAATGCCGTTGTCGGTGCCGGCCAGATATGCCTTGGCAATCTGTAAATTGAGCACCGGCTGGCGCAGGGAAATGTTTTTGGCTTCGATGATCTGGCGGGCTTCATCTTCGTTGGTGGTGCCCAGACTGGTGCGTTTGCCCGTCGTGGTGTCCACACAATAATAAAGACCGCCACGAATGCCGCGGCAGATTAAGCGATAACGTGTTTTCATAATTTCACGCAATCGCAAGGATAACAGGCGGGATTCCGCAGAGTTAGCGTGTAGTGGGTGTGTAAAGCCCGGTTACGCTGGATTCTGGCGGTGTAGCTAATTCGGTGTCCGTCTTGGTGTCCGTTTGGACACCCTATCCTCCTAAACCGCTACTGCACACACAGTTGGCATTGGAGGCGAGGGTCGGAATCGGCCTAGATTATCCGTGGTTGCGCCTTCAATATGCCCGATTTCATTGGCTACTCAACATAAATCAGCATAACCCGACTATACCCTTCATAACTCTTTTGGTGTCCGTTCTGGTGTCCGCA
>OBLU010006832.1_pt1 | contig 10139 bp, 7 predicted proteins | sample 1518681 | NCBI WGS metagenome assembly OBLU01 (sample SAMEA3539304, study PRJEB22396) | soil metagenome | biome: tundra; feature: field; material: soil | place: USA | collected 2010-05 | depth 0.15 m
GGGGAAAGTGCGATTCCACTGATTGGACGAGTTCAAAGGTCCTCGAAGCCCGTTTCTGGATAACTTCCGAGTTGCCGACCACTCGGGAGGTGACGCGATATTCGTAAACACAAGGGCGTTTAAGGGGAGTAATCCTGATGATCGCGCGTAACGGATTTACAATGAGTACTTTGGCCTGATAACGAAAGTCGGCAACCCGAGCACAGGATGAACGAATCTTGGCAACATCTAGCTCAGGGCGAATTCAGGCGGTCGTCTGAGGTGTGATTCTTATAGTGGAACTCGGCTCATGCGTCAGATCGGAACGGACATGGAATGGATGGGGCGCCAATACATACCGGAGATGTATCCGTGAGCAACGGGACAACGACAAGCGCAACGCCGCCAAATTCCAGAGGAAAGATCCTTGGGCTCACGCCCGCGCATACGGGCTATATGTATCAGGACCTGGTCACAGCCTACTTCATGGCCCAGGCCCTCATTGACAAATTTGATCTGCGTGTCGATAAGAAGCAGTTCGAGGGCGACATCTTTGATGATCTTCATCTCTTCGGAAGCCGCAGGATACAGCTCAAATCGAGTTTAATGTCGTCCGATCCCTTCACCTTAGAGGACCTTTCCACCAGACGCCGGAATACTCGAATCGATGAGCTGCTTTTCGCGGCGAAAGAAGATCATTTTGCCTCTGCGGAATACCGTTTATCCGCAACCTGGCAACGTCCGCAAGATGCGCGTCTTCAGGAAGTGTTGACAATCGCCGATGGAGAGCCTTCCTTCGACGGCACGCCCACAGTTCTTTTCAAGCTAGAACCTGACGCACTTAAGCTCGGCGGGGCGACGCAGCTAGCGAGACACCTTTCCGCTTATACCGAAGAGGAGATTGCCGAGTTCTGCAAACGGTTTCGGTTGGAGCTCGAGTGCCCCAAGGCCTCATTGGATTTGGCTTCTCCAGGTCCGCTGGAAGCGATACTCTTCGATACGCTGCGTCGTCGCATCGGCGTGGGCATGTTCCCGAATGAGGATCTTCAGGTCGTTGACACTGCCGCGAACCTCATCAACTTCGCAACATTTGCGCGCGCCGGCCAGCGCATAGTGAAACCGTCGGACACTATCCAACGGTTACGCTTGCGCACCGATTATGGTCGCATCGCTCAACAGTTTCCCGTAAACACGTCAGTCCTCGTTCAACGATCTTCTGTGCAAGACGCGCTGACCGAATTTGCGGCCACGAATGGCAAATGTGTCGTGGTGGGCGAACCCGGAGCTGGGAAATCGTGGTTGCTCACCCAGCTCACGGACCGGATCAATCAGACGCAGGGCGTGGCAATTCGGCACTATTGCTATCTTGAACCTACGGATCGCGACGTACAGCGCAGGGTCACGTCCAGGGTCATGTTTGGCAACCTCATGGCCGAACTTCTGGACCTGCGACCGGATCTGAGTACAGGCTCAGCGCCGCGGTATGCGGCATCGGCGGAAGCCTTTGAAAGTTTGCTGAGTCATACGGACGACAATGACCACATCTATATCGTTGTAGACGGAATCGACCATATTTCCCGCGTGTTCCACCAATCGCCGTCCCTCGCAGCAGAAGATATCGATGTCGTCCAGCAACTCGCTCTACTGAAACTTCCCCCGCATGTGCACCTTATCGTCGGATCGCAGCCAGGACCTCACTTATCGCCACTGCAATCGCCAAACAATCTTTTTGCGTTACCGCAGTGGCAGACGGGCGATGTGGAGATTCTCGCGGAGAAGATGGGCCTCTTCGCACTTTTAGCGTCTACGGGACATGAGGATCAGAGCGCGAATGTTCTGCAACAAATCGCGCAGCGCTCGGAAGGCAATCCCCTCTACGCGACGTTCACGGTTCGTGAAGTCGTCACGCGGGCGACGCGGGGGGAAGCAGTTGATATATCGTCCTTGATCGATCAAATCCCCTATCGCATGGGTGATCTCGGACGTTATTACGATTACCTATTCGCGCGCATCACCGAGCACCAAGCGGTGTCGGTCGCGGAAACCTTAGCGTTACTCGATTTTGGAGTTTCGCAATCCGATCTGAAGGAGATCTACCCTGCTGAGGCTCATCGCCTGTCAGGGGCACTGCCTGTACTCTCCCCAATACTTGAACAGGCGTCTGCACAAGGGGGCTTCCGTATCTATCACGAAAGTTTCCGCCGCTTTGTGATAGAGAAACTGGTAGATCAGGGCGCGTCGATCAGTAGCCGTCTGGGGCCGGTCTGCAGCTGGCTCGAACAGAAGGGCTTCTTGAGCGATTCACGAGCATATCGATTCCTGCTCCCGACTTTGCGGCGGGCCGATCGTGATCAAGAGATTTTAGATCGTCTTCCCCCGCAGTTCATCCAGGACAGCCTGAGCCATGGTCATCCATCTGCGGCAATCGCACTCAACTTGCTGGTGGGAGCAGAGGTCGCAGCAAGGACGCAGAACTGGCAGATCCTGGCGCGGATTAATGAGCTGCAGCGCGCGAATTCAACATACGGAAGTGAGCGTCTCGGGGACGTAGCCTTGTATGGCAGCGCATTCGCTGCGTTACGTGGTGCGGAAAGTTTGAATGAGCGTCTCTTGTTTGATGGGCGGCCCACATTCGATCGCGAGGCAGGGTTACTGCTCTGCGATGTATGCGATCGCGCCGGTGTCGTCCCACCGTGGCGCGAGTATTTCCGGCTCCCGGCTTCCAGTGAAGCAAACTCGTTCAGCCAGACCCAGGTCACACTGGCATGGTTCCGGGGATGGACGAGGCTCCGCGGAATCGATGCCGCCGTAGAAGTATTGCTTGATTGGTCTCGGGATTTTCCTGACGATAACGCCGTGCTCTATGGCGCGGTCGAAATACTCCGTTCTCAAGGCGGAGATACTGTTCCCGCGACGCTACTGGAAACAACCATCCCCACAGTGCTGCGAGAGGTCCTCCTCATCGAGACATTGCGTCATGCGAAACGCCTGGGACACGAGACAGAGGCATCGACTCACGCAGAAGCGCTCTTGGCGATCACGAGCAATTTATCGACGTGCGCGTTGGCCCTTAAGGCCGGCGCACCCGCTTCCGCCCTCACAGTGCCCACTTCTCCATCGTCGTACGAATTTGGGAATCTGCATTCGGGGGAAGCCGAAGTGCGATTCGCCGAATGGGCGGCGTCTTTGACCATTGCTTTGAGGAGAGGTGAGAGCGTCGCGGCGGAACGACAAAGAGCAGAAGGGGTCGGATGGTATCGATATTGGCTGCAGTATGTGGTGGCGATTGCAGAGGCGGAGGCGTTATCTCAACAGGATCGCAATGCGGGCAAGCTAGCCGCGTTGAGTGCCTTCGATCTGCTTGTAGCAGACACACGACCTTTCGTCGGAGACCCGCGTGCGTGCGATCTTTATCCCATACACAGCAACATCTTCGATTCGATACGGGATGGTCTCGACCTTCTAGATCATGACCCCGCGGCATTTCAAGTCGTACTGCCGAAATTGGTGAAGATTGCCGATGACACGACAACTTCTTTCCAGAATCAGGAGGGAGGCCCCTTAGACACGGAGGCACTATTCAATCTGCTCAGCGAGTTCGTAGAAGATCCCGCCCTCACTGACATGATTCTTCCAATACTGGAGGCACAGCGTGCCGAGCGCATGGAAAACCGCGGTTACTATACGGCTCTCGCTGTGCAGGAACTGCATCTGTGTCACATCTACGCTCGCCTTTCGAGACAGGCTGAGGCGGAGTCGCACTGGTCCAAAGCATGTTCGTTCCTTGCAGCCTATGGACACCGTAAGGATGTCACTCTTCTGGAACTGCTGGACGGTCAAACGGCAATTGCGAAGCTGGAGGGTGCCGCTGCCTCCGATCTGATTGCGCGAACCCAACCCCTCATCGCAGAAGTCGTCGCGCACACCGACGGAAAAGGCACTCAACATTTCCCGGTTGACTGGTTCGAAGGTTTAGTCACAGCGCGTCCGGCTCAGGCAGCGCTACTGCTCTCACAACGACTCGCTGGCGCGCATGGCAGAGTTGACTGGCGTTTGGAGAGTGCCCTAGAAGCACTCCTTCTAGACCTTAAAGACGATAGCAATGCTCTGTCCATAAGTCTCCTATGGTCCAGCTTCTTCGACGAAAGCCTGTCATCTACGATCCAAGCGCGACTAGAGACTTTGGATCGGCTGCGTCAACAACATCCTGAGATAGCAGACGAGTTTCATCAACGTCTCGCAGCTGAAGTTGAAGGTGACAGTCCGACCTTTGATCCAAAGGACCTCCAGCGTGTTCTCACCGAAGCAGGACGAGCTCATGGCTCGACTCCGCCGACTAGCGGGGTTTTCGCTACGCAGCCTGATGAGCCCCGACAGCCGAGATGGAGATCCGAACGATCGATTTCGGAAAGGTTTTCATTTCCACCCTTCACACCGAACGCAACCCCTTTCGAGTTGTTGGCACAAGTCCGGAAGGTAAATCTCGATGACGAAACGCCCGTCGATGCGTTTGTGAATTCGTTGGGTTTTCGCCTTGTGGCGTTGGTTGAAACAACGGATGATAGCGCCGAGGCCGAGGTTCTTCTGAAGCAGATTGCGAAGGACAACCGCTATACCTTCAAGGCAGACAGGGTTTATCCAGCGCTCGCGGAGGGCTTCAAGCGACTTGGCATGGAGCGATTGGCATCGCTCTGCTACGCACTGGCATTCACGCGAACAAGGGGGCGCGGTGGTTGGTTCGCGCTCGGCGATGAGAAGCACGCACCCCTATTCCAATCGGCGATTCAACTCGATCAGACGATGGCTTACCAAACGTTGGCGGAGGAGTTTCTCTCGAATATCGACGGCGATTCATATGTTGCAGGCCTAACGCAGCACCTCGTCACGCTGTTTTGCAACATGGGACAGATTCCCGTTGCCCGGAGCGTGTGGCTTGGAGCTTTCGCGGTGGTAGAGAGCAGATTTCCGAGAGATGCTGACGACTATGATCCAGTTGACAAGTTCGATCCAGCCTTACCGGATGCAGTGTCCTTGGATGTTGCTCTCTGCCTTCTGTTGCTTTCCCGAATCGTACATCCAGATTTGCGCAAAAAGCGGGCGGGGATTGCTGGCGCAGCTTATCTGTTGCGGTATCATCCTTCGTCGTTTGCCATTGCAGCCAAGCGATTCCTTGAAGGGGACTACTCCTTTACAACGAAGCTGGTCCTGCTGATTCTTTTAGAACGGTTCGAGCTCCCGCCATACACTGTATCCATTGTACTCAGCCCGATATTAGCGGCGATGGCGATCGGGAGTGAGTTTGGTGCCTGCGAAGCAGCCCGGAGCCTTTTACGGAGGGTGGACAACGGGCGAAATTTCGACACGCGGTCGCGTGTCCCTCTCTCGAACCGAGCTATCCGGGCGGAAAAGGCTGAGGCCATTCTGGAGCTCGACCGATCAGATCGAGTTGCGGATTTGGGGGCGCTTTGGCCGGGATTCCCAGATGTCGTCTGTGCCTACTTTGACGAGCAATGGGAGACGATCCCGGAACATAAGCAAATCGAAAAGCGTCGTTTGGACCTCATTTACGATCCAAGTGGCCGACAACTGCCTGTTCCTCCAATCCTTGAATGGCACCACGAACTCTTTGAGCTCTCGTTGCATCGAACGCTGAATCATCTCGATCTCCAGCTATGGAGACGGGGGTCTCCCGATCCTGCACTGTTGAAGGAGGTCGCAGACGATGTGTCGCCGCAGGTGGATATATATGTGAGGCACTGGCTCAGTCGGGTGGTGCGGCCGAACATGCCTCTACCATCGCAGTTGCCTGCTGATTATCCGTTGCTTGGGCAACTGCCGACCACGGATTCTCGAGCTGGGTGGGTGCGCGCTGCCTACTACGAGATGGAACGGCTTCTTTCGGAGGAAAGCGTTCTCGCCACGGTGACAAAGACCCTTCGTATATCTGCCGGCTTTGGTCTTCCTCGGCAGGGTGAATCCTTCCCCATCAAAGGATCGTTGCCCTTTGGTATCGGTGAGGTAGAAGGTTGGAGAAACACGAGTTCATATGAGCCGTTGTTTCGTGGGGGGCCGCTAGTTGGGTTTACATTCTTGAATGATTTCTTAGGAATACTGCCTGTTCTGGCTCTTCCGGCACGTCTGACGAATCGTCTCTCCGTCAAAGCGAATGACGCGTTGGGTCGGCTCCAGCTCCTCGATATGGCAAATGAACCATGTGTGATCTTCCGGCAATGGCATGTTCGGCCACTTGGAAAGCGATCAAGTCAGTCTGCCGATCGCAACAGTGGATGCGATTTGATTGTCAGGGCAGACATATGGAAGGTGATCGAAGACTTGTTTCCCGGCCGGCCCATTCTCCCGAGCGTCCATCGCTCGGAGGACGATTTCTGACAGAAGGAGAACCACAATGATGGGTGACAGCCGCGCCCATGGTTTTTGGTCCACTTGAAGACGAAAGACGATTCTAAGAGCCCTGGTGTTGACTATTTAGTCGGATAAAGGCTGAGGAGGCCGCCTAATTCCCCGCGGAGCAGGCCTAGCATGGCATACGCGCATGGAGTGAAGGTCGCATGGTCCATTTGATCCGAAGAACTACGTCCCTCGATCAGTTTCCAAATGGTCAATGCACCCATCGAACCCGAATTTGTAACGGGAAGTCGGCTTGGGGGAAATCACAATTGATCTCCTCGAAGCCCGTTTCTGGATAACTTCCCTTGCCGGGCGGAACGAAGGTTCACATTCCAGATCGTCTCACAGCGATTGTACTTCTCTTGGGAACCCGGCCTTTCGATCTAAATTAAGGTAAAAGTTTCCCGCCGATCACATTCGTCGTGTGAACGTTGCCCTGATTGTCGCGGACGGTTATGTTCTGGGTGACCGTCCGCCCGTTCTTGTAGACCGTGTTTGTGCGAATCACGGTGTGATCCTGCGTGATCACGGTATTCAGCTCGCCGATGACCTCACCGGCATTATTTCGGATCAACATTTCCTTCGGTTTTGAGATCTCCGCTCTAGGGGGAGGCACACAGTTCCATAGTCGAGTCGATACTACGGATCGTGCGGAAAGACGGGAGAAGGCGCGAGGGTGCGCAGCCGCATTGTCGCTTACTTTCGTACCCGTGCGCTGACCCATCGTCCGTGGGCAAAATATAAGTATGGCCAACGAAGAGGATTACGAAGAGCCTGAGTCCTACGAAAGCGAACTCGACAAGGCCGAGGACCACCTGGCTATGGTGGCCAGCTGGGAACTCCAGCAGGATTCGATGCCCCTCAGCGTGGAAGAGCAGAGGATCGTCGAGCGAGGCTACTGCCCAGAGTGCTATGAGACCTACAAACCTGTAAAGCACAAAAAACCGACTAGCCGTCCGAGAAGGACTCTACACTCACCTGCGCTGGTTAATGGGGTGTGTCCATACTGCGGGTGGAAGAAACCCAAACCGACCCAAGAATCAACGCAGGCAGGATGAAAATAAACCGTTACTTCTGCCTCTTCTTGCTCGCGGAAGGCCATCTTAGTTTAAAATTTCTCCTGATAATCCGATCCAAACTTCTACGTTCTCTTGTCCAATGGCACAAGCTACTTAGAGACTGCAGATCGTAAGCATCTGCGAGCTTTATCACGTCCGCAAATCTGGGAGACAGTTTCCCATTTTCAATTTTGGAAATGTGGGACTGCCTCAAACCAGACATGGCCGCAGCCTGTTTGTGGTTCAGACTACGTTTCACCCTAGCCGCTTTGAGTAACTTCCCCAGCCGTTCGATTGTGAACTCGGGCGACCAATAAGGCTCCTTTACGCCATGCCTCGGATGTACTACCCAACCGTCAACGTCGCGTGCCATATGCTGTTTTCTTCACATATATTCTATTTGGAATAACAACGTTTAGTAAATAAATGTGCCTAGCCCCGGAGAGTCTCCGCAAGTTATTGAAATCACTACGAAATCACCACGACAAAAAAGATGCTCACAATTGACGGCTACGACCAAAAACACAACCCATGAACATAGTGAACGTCGGAGGTTGTGATGGATTGGGAAATAAATCAGGTCCAGCGAAGTCTGCCGCTGCCGGTCACAGTGATGGCGCAGGCGGCTCTGAATAAACAGCCAGTGTTCGATGGCTTGTACCCGATAGAAGAAATTTTCACTGAAGAAGAGGCCGCAGCTCGCGAGGCCGCACGCAAAAACCCGGATCAAGTCCGGGCCAATAGCTTGCGGACCCACCTTGACCGTCTGCGCAACTAACAACCCGACCCTCGGCGCCGGCAAGAGTCGCGGGTCATAACCACATAAACCAACTCACTGTTGGTGCCAGTTGCAAGTGGGCAAACGAAGTCTTGCTAAACGAACCTATCAGCAGTTTTCTGCTGCGTTGCCGGACTAGGTGGCAGATCCGCTTAGTTCTCCATGACAATTGAAATAAATTGTCAAGAAAGCAGGACTCCGTATGCCTGAAAGCATACCGACTCCTACTTCCACTCCTGCGCCGGATAATGATCCGGTGCCCGCATACACCGAACCTAAAGGTGTTGAACCGCTCTGGCAGAAGTTCGTCGAGCTTCTGAAAGAGCATGACCGCAGCCGTTTCGAGCTTGGGAAGGTTCTCTACGAATTGCAGGAACTTTACGCCAAACCTGGAAGGGGCACGTTCATCAGCAAGGTTGAGAGTCGCGGCCTGTGCCGCAGCACGGCATACCGCTATCTCAACTTTTACCGCGACAAAGCCGGGATGGGTCCCAATTCGCCGACGGTAATGAATGATGACGATATTCCAATCATCGAAATTCCGCTGGCGCAATCGAACGGCGAGGCTACAACTCCGCCGGGCGACCCAGAGCAAGAGCCGAAACCTGAACCAACTGTCTGTTCGGTTCGCGTAACCCTCTCACTGAAAGAGAAACAGCAGTGGGACGGCTATCTCGAAAAGCTGGTGCGCTATTTCAAGGCTATTGGCATGACGCGTGAGGACGGCAAAGTGATCGAGAACAAGCATGATGCCGCCTTTTTCTCGGTTTGGGCGGCGGTGTTCAATCCGAAGGTCACAGAATGGGAGGCTCAAAGTGAAAACCATTAATCTAATTGAGCATCCCAAGTGGTTCTATCAAAAGGTGCGCGTGCTGCAACAATTCCTCGACCTCAGTGCTGTCCACACTTACGTGGACGGCCCTGAGGACGCGGTTGGCATCAGTCCAGACGGTCAAATCCAATTCAAGGTTTTACGCAATCGCATTGACCATGAGTTGGAAAAACAGGCTCTCCCGGTTTGTAGATTCGTCTACGAGCCGGGGAGCGCGGCAAAGCGGCTGGTCGCGGCGGGATACGTAGTAGATCCCAAGGCATCGTCGGTGGTAATCGGATATTTCGAGCGCCACCGCCATCAACCCTATGGTCGGCCCACCGCTTTCACCTATAAATACCCGGAGTTGTTCAAGCAGATGCAGCCCTATATGCAAGCCGTAGACCGCGTCTATCGCGAAGAACTCCCGGAGATTTATGCGGTGCAACAAGCAGCGGTTGCGAAGACGAAACCGTGCTGGATTATTCCCGGCACGGCCTCCACAACCGGAACCATCAATCAGGACTGGCAGACTGCGTGCCATCCTGATGAGGGCAATTTACCCGGAGCCTTCAGCGCACTGACCTGTATGGCCAGTGGTCTGACTGGTGGTGAGCTCATCCTTCCAAGGTGGGGCGTCGCCATCCAATGGGGCTACGGCGACGTGCTTCTGGGGAACTTTCACGAATTGCATTGCAACGCGCCATTCGTGGGTGAGCCGGGAACGTTCGAGCGCATTACCTGTGTGTTCTACTTCAGGGAGAAAATGATCCTTTGTGGGACGCAAGCGGAAGAGCGCGACCGCGTCAAGATGATGTAGTTACTCAACTCAAAGCCCAGACCCGGCCACCGGGTCTGGGCTTTTCTTTTGGTCTTTCCCAGCAGTGGGAAAGACCAATTCCAGAAAGCTCTAGCGAACTTCCTGGCGGCAGGAGGGCTACGATAGGGTCGGCTTAGAAGCTCACGACTGAGGAACCAGCCTCTCAGGGCGGCTCGAAAGTGGGCCAAAACATTTCTGCTTATTCCAAAACTGCAAAACACGCTCATGACCGCCAGTACCGCCAAGCGCGGCGAGCGGAACTCTTCTAATGGCTTTCGCCTGGAG
>OBLU010006833.1_pt1 | contig 10138 bp, 10 predicted proteins | sample 1518681 | NCBI WGS metagenome assembly OBLU01 (sample SAMEA3539304, study PRJEB22396) | soil metagenome | biome: tundra; feature: field; material: soil | place: USA | collected 2010-05 | depth 0.15 m
GCGGAATCACTCCAGCGGCGCACTGCCTTTTTTCCGCAAAAAACGCCACGGCGGGATCTCTCTATGGAGCATACCTGACCACGAGGGAAGGAACGATAACCCTGTTCCATCCCAGCCGCGCAGGCGGGATTTTTGATGTTTTCTGCAGCTCTATGTAAGAGATTGTCAGCGTGGCCGGAGGCCGGCAATGTTAATTTCCGGGGCCGGGTCAGCGCGCGTTCGATCAGCGCATTGGTCCGGTTCGTCCTCAAGATGAACTCCTTGCAAGTGAGAAATGAGCGAAGTCTCAGTATGTTTGCCCAAACACTTCGATTGTCATCTCGCTTATTGGTTTATCCCCGACAGTTAACTTTAGCGGACAGGAGAACGCACTTTGCAGGTTCGCAGCAACTCCAGATAGGCTTCGGTGACGTGGTCCCAGAGATAATGCACCCGAATTCGATTTGCGGCAGCGTTGCGCAGAATGCCCTTGTCAATTTCTCCGGCATCAATGCAATCCAGGGTCGAAGCCAGTTCGCCCGAAGTTCTGAAGAACACGCCCGCATCTCCGAGGACCTCTCGATTAAATGGGTTGTCGTGCGCAATGACCAGGTTTGAACAGGCCATAGCCTCCAGCAGCGATGGGTTTGTGCCTCCGACGCTGTGGCCGTGCATGTAGGCTCGTGCGTAGAAGCGTAGTGCCTCGAGCTTTTTGCGGTCGTAGACCTCTCCAATAAAACGAACCTGGTCGGTGCGATGCGCAAGCAGCGTCTTCACGTACGCGTTGGGATTTTCCACATTCCCCAAAATGACAAGAGGCAGATCGGAATTCGATCGCTCGAAGCCTTCGATAATTTCGAGCACATGATTTTCGGGCTCAAGGCGGCAGACAACGATGTAGTAGCCTTCGGGATTAAGGCCCCATTCCTTGATCAGCATCTCGTTTGGCGTTTCAGTGGGAGGAACTGCGCCGTAAGCGATCGTCGAGATTTTTTTCACTCCGAGATATCGGCCGCGCAAATACGCGGCAATCGCAGCTGCATCGGCAATGATGCGCGACGCAAACAGAACACTCAGCGCTTCAGCCAATGCAAGATAGGTTCGCTGAGGCCAATTGAACTTCGTCCGTCTCCATTCGATCCCGTCGGTGTTGACCCATACGTCTGAGCCGAAAAGCCGCGGGACCCATGCTGCAAATGCGCCACCGAGACCGAGCATATAAACTACATCGAATCCGCGCCAGGCTACACAAAAGCATCGTGCGTCCCAGAACATCTCAGAATATTTGCCGAGCTTCGGGAACTTGACGAATTTCAGTGTGACTCCCCGATAAGTCTCCTCGCTTTTGGGCGAGGGAGCGGGGCAAAACACGGTGACGTTCACTCCGTGTTCGACGAGCCTGGTTGCCAATTGCTCCGCAAACGTTTCAAATCCACCATAACGCGCTGGGATGCCCCGCGACCCCAGAATGGCCAGTCTGATCAAGACGATCTCCTCGTCCTTTCTTCGTTCCCGGGACCGCCGGAAATGAATGGGGATTGCTTCGTGGGCGTGTTCCTTATGAGAACAGCAATCTGTCAATGCGCTTTTTGCGTAGTGTAAGCTTTATTGTATTCGCTGTGTTTGAGATCAGATCCAATGACGTTCACTCCGTCGATTCCTTTGGCGCCCAGCCCTCATAGCGCAGCGGCGCCTGCGCAAACTGCAACCGGCGCTATGCCTGATGTTTTTACCATCGACGTCGAAGACTGGTTTCACATCATGGAGGTCACTGGCACGCCGGAACTTGCTATCTGGGATTCGCTTCCGACACGGGTTGAGGCGAATTTCCGGACGCTGCTGGAGCTTCTTGGCGAGCGCAACGTCAAGGCCACCTGCTTTGCTCTGGGCTGGATTGCCAGACGCTTTCCTCAGTTACTGCGCGAGGCAGCGGACCTCGGCCACGATGTCGCCAGCCACGGCTATGGGCATCAGCTCGTGCATGGCCTCTCGCCCGCACAGTTTCGAGAGGATATCCGCACGGCGAAGGCTGCCATCGAAGATGCCACAGGTCGCTGCGTGAAGGGCTACCGGGCGCCTGGATTCTCAATCACCCGCGACACGCCCTGGGCCTTCGATGAAATCATTGAAGCTGGATATCTTTATGACAGTTCTGTTTTCCCCGCGGCTCACGGGCACGGAGGAATGCCCGGGGCCCCGCGGCATCCGTACCATGTTCGTTCCACGGCTGGGCGATTGATCGAGTTTCCCGTCAGCATCTCCGACACGCCGTTCGGTCCGCAGTGTTTTTTCGGCGGCGGCTATCTGCGCCTGATTCCTTTGTGGCTGGTGATGACGATGGCGGAACGTGTACGGAACGAGGGACGAGGCGTCGTTTGGTACATTCACCCCCGTGAGATCGATCCGCGCCATCCGCGGCTGCAGATGTCGCTGAAACGGCGCTTCCGATCCTACATTAATTTGCGAGGGACCGCCGGGAAACTTAAAGCGATTCTTCTGACGGGAAAGTTTGCCACTTTCGATGAACTGACATCGCGCATGACAGAGACGGTCTTTGTAGAAACTTAGGGGCGTGCCGATCAATTCGGAAGCAGCGCAGACAGTTGGGAAACACTGGTTGAGCCCGCAATTGTTTCCATGTCCAAAACCACGCCGAATCGTTCCTGGAATGCAAGGCATATGTTCAATTGCCCCAGGGAATCCCAACCCGGCAAGGTTTCCATTGAGGCGTCTGCACTTACCGAGCCTTCCGGGAGATTCAAGACAGAAGCAATCAATGCCGTTACCAACGCGGTGTTCGTGGTTGTCATGGGATTATCTTCTCATAAGTTTTGCGGCCGTCCTGCTCTTCAGAAAGGAGGGCGAAGCCATGGGAATCGTAAAACGCGGCGACCTGCTGATTCTTGGGTGTGGGGATGAATTCAGCCATAATCCTCTGACAGCCCCGGGTGCGAAATAGGTCACAAACTTTGCTCAGGATCCGGTCCTCAACCTTGCGGCCAATGACGCGACAGCTCATCAGAAGGGAATCGATCCTGGATTCTGCAAAGTCCACAATCGCCAGCGCTACAGCCCCTTCGGAGCCAAAGCGGTCCTTGTACTCCAATAGAACTACGGCATCATCGGGGCTGTCTAGAAAGTGCTGGATGTCGGGAATCTGATAGCGCCGCGTCGTCAGGTTGAATTGATTTGTCTTCTGCGTCATCTGAGCGATTCGATTGATCTGCTCCACGGGATCGACGTAGAGCACGCAGTCGATTTGCAGGCTATCGAGAAATGAATCGAAGTCGAGTGTGCGCGATAATTGCTGACGCTCTTCATTCACTCTGTATTGCGTTGTCTTGTCCTGGTCTTCTGCGGTCAGCGTGTATTTCCCAAACCAGGCAGGGACAATTTCGCGCAGGAACCAGGAGGGCAGATTCTCGACTCGTGCTGGGAATTCAGGGACCGATACACCTGGTAATGCCGTGCGGACCAACTCTCGTTCCACCGGATTGTCATCAATAAAAAGGAAGCTGTCGACGCCCAGGTTCAAGGTCTCGGCGATGTTCAAAATGCTTTGCGGCTTCGGATCCCAGTTTGCGCGAATGCATGCGAAGTCCTCGCGGCGCAGAATCATCATCGAATTCCGATCAAATACCTCATCCAGATCTCCGGGATTATTCTTGCTGCAGATCGCCAGGAGCACTCCCGCGCGTTTCATTGCCTTCAGCGCGCGCTGAAAATCCCGGTAACAGCGTCCCACCCCATCTTCAGACAGCGCGATCCCAAGTGCCCCTGCTTCGCCCAGGATTCCGCCCCAGATGGTATTGTCGAGGTCGAGAACCAGCACCTTGCGGGCTCGGTAGGCATATGCGTCGGCTGCCTGATGCAACAGGGTCGCTAATGGGCGGAACATCTGATTGCTGTAGCGAATTCGCCCGAGATACCAGAACGCTTCCGACAACAGCGCATCTTCCCCACGCCTCCGAAACAGCAATTCGGTATCGACGAGCAGCAAATTGGGGTTGGCCCGCGCAATTGCAATGAGCCGTTCGTTGAGCTGGGATTCGACTGACCTGAGAGACAGCGGGTGCAGGAGATCGGCGAAGTTCAGCCAGCGCCCGCTTCCAAATGAGAAGGTATTGGCAATAACTACCTTCTCTGTATGTGCGGCGCAGAATGAGGCAAGAGCGGTCAGGAACGATTCACATTGCACCGGCGCCCCGGCGCCATACAATGCGTCGCCCATCATTGTGTCACTGTCAAACAAGCAAAGGATGCGACCGAATTCAGAGGAGGCCGCCGCCGATGCCGGATTGGAAAGGTCGAGAAGGATGCTATTGAATTCCCCGCAGGACACATCCCACGGTTTTAGAAACGCCACCAAGGGTTGCATATTGGTATTACTCAGGAGCAACGTCCGCATCACTTCTCCAGGCCGGGCCTTCAACAGCACAGATATCGTCTTTCGAGTCTTGAATCAAGCTCCAGTTGCATCGATGCATCGCGCTGTTCATCAGTATCTACTCGCGCATCGCGTTAAATTACATCGCTATCTCCGAGTGCCAAATAGAAATTGTCACGGCAAATTTCGAATCCCTGTGGAGTGATCCACTGCGCGTAGACCGTCGTCTTGCGCGGAAGATAGCGCGGAGGAACGGCGAAAAGCGGCACTGTTCTTGATGCGCAAAGCGGTCCCCAGCCTGTGTTTCCCAGGATTATCGCCATCTCCGCGCCATCCCGCGATGCCTGGGAGATGTTTGCAAGAGATGCAGTTCGCCATGCCTCCGCTCTCAATTCCGGTCGTCCGAATGCATCGACAATAAACAAGCAATCCATTCCATCATAAACAGCGCGACGGGTTACGAAATATCCGCGCAGTATTCCTTTTTCGCGGATGAAGAATACCTTGTATCGAAAGACCGGACTGCGCCGATAACGCCATTGGAGGAACGCTGCGGAACGCAATCCGATGACGCGATCTCCCCAGTCGGCCGAAAGCATCTGCTCCAGTTCGGAAGTTTCGGGCCACTCCGTCTCGATTTGAGCATTTCCCAAACGGCTGCCGAGCCAGGTTGCGGCGGCAATGAACAACCGCCATGGCCAATCCACGATGGGCGCAAGTGGTCCACTGCGAAGTTTGCCTGACGTTTGAAGCACCGCAGCGGGTCGGAGCGGAGCAACGGCCACATCCAGATCAAAATATCCGTGCATTTTTACAAACTTCTCCCACACCGCAGCTCCCGCAGCGTTCGGCGCCATGATCAAGAGAAAGTCGAAACCGGAGAGTTGCTTCAACCCGATGACAAGCTGAAGGAGCGAAGCCATACCCCGCTCGTTTGGATGGACAAGGAAATCCACAATGTGGGCGGCCTTATAACGCTTCTGCCGGTGCACGAACTGGCGCGTGAGCGCGACCATGCGGGCGACCAGTTCGCCGTGTTTATATAGATGGATTCCTACGGACGGTCCTTGAGGATTCTCGATGAATTTCCATCGCAGGTGGTTCACTTGCGATACGGCAGCCTGATCACCATATTCGACGCGTGAAAGCCTTGCATACGGCTCGATGTGCTCCTCACCGACTCGCTCGATCCGTAACTCAAGATCCATGTCTGGAAATCCTCGCGCGTCCGGGGATTCGGCTGGAGACACCCTCCGCCAAGCCGCTCAAAATCATGCGATTCGCATGCGTCAAAGGGCTGCACATCGGCATAGTGAAGGGGTTGAGCATTCCATGAGTTGCTTCTCAAGTATACATTTGCAGTCGGCCGCCAAAGACACTTGAAACGGCCGTTCCCCTCAGCTCACGTGAACGATCGAGCAGTGTCTGACGTCAGGCACGGCCTTGCGCAAAACTTCGTGCGCAATCGGAGCCACGTCTCCTTCGCCAAGGAACAGGAAGCGAAAAATGTTCGCCACGGGGTTCCCCTCTTTCCACTTGAAATAAATGTGAGGAACGCGTCCTGTGGTGCGTTCAACATGGATCAGAAAGGCGCAATCGAATTGGCCACAATGGGGCTTCGTGCGTGGAGGATGCAGTGGTGGCCCAGTTTTTTCCCTTCGACGGTAAGCTGCTGATCGAATTCAGACGCATCGGTGCGCTCCACCTCGAAAAAGACAATTTTGGCAGTGGCAGGAAGGCCGTAGATCGATCGGACGAGGCGGCTGACACGGACAAGATCCTCCGAAGTGGGGGGGTGGGCTTTCGAGGGATGACGCGGATGACTTGATGGCGGGCGCTCTCGAGAATACTGGAGGCATCTTTCGAAAGATGAACGCCCGTAATGCGCAACTCCGTCGAGCGCGTGGCTCGCGAGATGAACGAAACAAGAAGAATGGTGGCGATGAAAAAGCAGGAGACCTTCAGACCTTCAGGGCGTTCCCAGATATTCATCGTCGTGGTGTAGATGAAGATCAGCGTCACAATAAGATACGCCCATCGCACCCGCTATCGCCACACTCGATTTCTACGGCGGCCTTCGGTCTCGCTCCTCGCATGATTCTTCATCGTCAGCCCGACTGAAGGCTGACGCTAGTCGCGCTGACTGGCAGCCAGCTTCCTAGAGCCGCTTAATGAAGGAGACCGCCTCTTCCAATTGAGGGAATTGTTGTTCTTCCGCCTTGAACTCGCGCGAGTGCACGCAGCGGCGGAGCCCACGCATTCTGACGGGATGTTTCAAATGCAGCATTTCGTGATAGAGCAGATATTCGACGGCATAGCGCGGGCTCGACGGCCGGTCGAACACCCGGCTCACGACGATGGTGTTGTGCGTGGCGTCATAGTGTCCCAGCGAACGCTTGGCCATCCCCTCGCTCCAGGTGAGATCGGGCCGGCCTAACAGACCCCCGAAGAACCGCATGTTCAGCGAGTCGAAGACCTCTTCAAGGTTGTAGAAGCGGCCTTCAGGACCTGAATAGCGCTTGGTGCCCCGGGCGTGGCGGATGAGTTCGGTCTGCCGTGTGACGGCTGCGCTTGACGCAAACCGTTTGAAACGCACGTTGTGGCCTGCGTCGATCGGCTTTCGATAGAGCTTGGCCAACAGAATGTGTGCAATGGCGCGCAGCACGCTCTCTGGGGCGCCCTCCAGCAAGTCAGACAAGCTGACCAGGATCCTGCCTTCGCGCAGACGGATGGTCGTATTCAGCGATGTGAATCGACGCAAGCGAACCAGGATGAGCGGCATCGGCGCTCGAGGGCGCAATGCCCGGTACTCCTCCTGAAAGATAGGAACAAAATTGGCGGCCACCAATTACAGCTTACAGCGTTCTATTGCCGGATTGCAGTCCACGGTTGCGGAGAGCCTTCCGGCGTGGTGCTACGTTGAGAGGCGCGAGCTGTTTGGTGTGGTTGACTTCACTGCGGCTCTGCACGGTCCTGGCCTCGCTGATCCTTGTGCAGGTTGAAGTAGTCGGTCTGTTCGCTCAGCATTTGTTTCGCCTGCTCGGCCAGGTCCTGGCTGCTGTCGATGGCTTCCCTCAGAGAGAGCTCGAAGCCGGATTCGGTAGGAAGGTCGTGCAGGGTTCCGAGCCAGTGCGGCGAGGAGTCGCTCAACAGCTTGAGGGACTTGCGCATATCTGCTTTGCGGTCGCCGTATTGATCCAGATTCGAGCCAAGCTCGTCCATCAGAGCCGCAAGGTTCTGCAACTCATTGTCAAGCCGGTACACGCGTGCGGAGGAGTGCGCTCTCTTGGTGAGGCCAGCGATGGTCTCCACGTGATCGTCGATGAACTTCGCGTAGAGCTTGACGCGCGCATCGGGATCGATCCCCGCTTCGCGAATCTGCTCGACCTCGGCCGGGGTCAACGTCTGGCGTTGCTCCTTCTGCGCCAGCAACGGGCCGACTGAGAGCAGGGAAGTGAGAACCAAAATTGAACAACGGGACATGCAGGAACCCCCGACGGGTCTCATTCAATCACAAACGGGCTTGTCAGAAAAGAGGCTGGCGGAGGTCTGGGGTACCAAGCTACCTATGCGCAGGCAGAATGAGAATGGCGGGAGACTACTTTTTGAAGACCTGCATCATGGCTTCGTTGTCGGCCTGGTTTACCTGGGCCAGAGTTTCCTCCAGCAGGGGGCGTGTCTCGTAATCGCTGGCGTGAAGCATCTCGTTCAGACGGAAGGCCGTATGGCGCAGCAGGATCTCAGCATTCTTCAGCCGCTTGTCGTTACCGCCGCCGAACGAGAGATGTAGCTTATGCGCAAGCAATTGCACGCGCTGCAGCAGCGCATTGCCCTTCTGCACATCGCCGGCGGAGTATTGGCGGAGGCTGAATTCAGTCATCTGATGGATCAGTTCGGCGTAGAGGTAGCATTGCTCGCGCGGCGGTGCCTGCTCGATCTTGCTCTCAAGCGCGGCGATCGTGTCTGGATTGGGGGCTTTTTCGTCCGCGGAATAAGCGCCAGCCGGAATTGCAATCGCCGGGGTGAGGATGAGAATCGCCAACGCCGTCTGATACCGCATGAGGAACCTCCGCTGTTGCGGAACGCGAGCGGTTCAAGTGGGAACCACTCTACCCCAGGCCGTGACTATAGGAGCATCTCAGCGGCATTTGCAAGGGAAATAGTGCCGCCCAGGAGCCCGATCGCCCCAGCGCATCCCACTGGACAACAATTTATCCGATCCAGTTCCGCACATTGTAGCTCGAAATCACTGCTTGCGTTCGAGCAATTGAAGCCGTTGGCGTGCCTGCCATTCCTGATCTGGGAATTTGCCGGCGGCCGAATCTAGAAAGTGGTGGTAGTAGGTGATAGCCGCCGCCTTCTCGTGCAATGTGTCGTAGGATGTTGCCCATAGAAAGTAGGTTGATGGCACCTCCGGCAAGTACTTTGACCGCATGGTAAGGGCGTGAAGTGTGATAGCGGGCTGGCCGGTCTTCACGGCCGCAAACGCCAGCCCACTCCATGCATCTCCGCTTGCGGTATCGATTCTAGTGGTCTTTTCGAAGACACTGAAAGCTTCAGCGTATTTCAGTTGCCGGATCAGATTCTGCCCGTGCGCAAGCAGCAGGGCCGGATCGTCGGGTTCGGCGGCAAGCAAGCCGATGTAGAGTTTATCGGCGCCCGCCGCGTCGCCCGCCTGGGTCATCACGTCGGCCAGCAATCGGGTGATTGCCGGGTCCCGGGGATGCGCATCGTGCAGCTTCTGCAACAGGGGCAGAGCCTCAGCCTTGTCCTGCGCAGCGAGGTCCGTGGCTAATTCAGCGTTTAGCGTGGGGTCGTCGGGCAATTGCTGCAGCGCCGCACGCAGCAGGGACTCTGCCTCAGGGTACTTTTCCTGCGCCATCAGCAGATGCGCGAGCCCGGCGTTTGCCTGAACAGACTTTGGAGCCTTCGCCAGAATGCGTCGGTAGGCAGCTTCCGCGGCTTCATGCTGTCCTTCGGATTCGGCTAGACTGGCCGCCAGAAGCGTATCGGCTGGCGTCTCCGGAGTCAGTTTGAGGGCTTCGAGAAGATCGTCGGAAGCCTGGACCGCATCTCCTGCTTTTCCCGGACCTGGCTTGTCAATCTCAGCCAGCGCTCGCCAGGCGCGGGCTTTCAGTGCAGGTCCAGCTTCGCCCGGGTCCAGCGTCGTGGCGGCAACCAGCTCAGGGCGCGCGTCGGCCAGGTTCTTCTGTCGAGCGAGCAAGAGGCCCAGGGAAAGATGTGCCTCAAAAGACCGCGGGTCGGCTACCGTCGCCCGGCGATAGAAGGTCACGGCATCGTCCAGTCGGTTTTGGGCATCCGCCACGTATCCGGCATCGAAAAGCGCGCGCGGGTCCGATGCATGAGCCGTAAGCCATGCGTCCAGCTTTGCCTCGGCCGTCTTCCAGTCGGATTTGACGATGGCGGCCTCCGCTTCTGCAACCGGTTGGGCGACAGGCTCTGTGGCGGCGCTCGATTTCGTTTCTGGCGTGGTAGGCGGATTCTCTTTGGGACGATCTTGCCCCGGGCTCTGGGCAAAGCTTGTTGCGGACGCAAGGAGAAAGACGAAAAAAACCGGACGAAGCACGAATTACCTCAATCTCATTTTAATTGGCGGCTGACAATTGGACGCGTCTCGCTTCGCTTTCGGCAAGATTGAGGGGCCGCAGTGCATCTTTCCTACGAACCGATTGCATCCAACGGGACTGGAGGGAAATCACTGCTGTCCGGTTTAATTTAAATCGCTGGTCGTCAAGCGTATTTCCACGTGTA
>OBLU010006835.1_pt1 | contig 10136 bp, 5 predicted proteins | sample 1518681 | NCBI WGS metagenome assembly OBLU01 (sample SAMEA3539304, study PRJEB22396) | soil metagenome | biome: tundra; feature: field; material: soil | place: USA | collected 2010-05 | depth 0.15 m
CGCGCAACTGGGAGAAGATCGGGAACTTCATCGTCTTGCTGGCCTATTCCGCGGTGGTGTTGTTCACCGTCCGCTATCACGAAAAGTGGGCGGATGAAGCCCAAGCCTGGCTGATCGCCCGCGACCTCCCGTTGAAGACGATTTGGTTTTACGAGTTGCGCTACGAAGGTTCGCCGGGACTGTGGCACACGATTCTATGGTTCGCGCAGCATGTCTTCCACGCGCCTTATGCGGCGCTGGGTTATATCGGCGTCGTCTTCGCCATTGCGGGCGCGGCCGTGCTGATTTTCAAAGCGCCATTCCCGTGGTATCTGCGCTGGCCGTTGGCGTTCACTTATGTGATGGTTTATCAGTACGCGGTAATTGCGCGGCCTTACACCTTGCTGCCGCTGCTGTGTTTTCTCGTCGCGATTCTGTTTAAGGACGTTGAGCACCCCGAGCGAATGACGGTGGTGCTGGTGCTGCTCACCATGCTGACCTTGCATGGCGCAATTCTGGCGGGCTGTTTTGGGCTCTTGTACCTCGTTGAAGCAATCAAGTCTTGGTCGCGACTGAATGGTCGTTTGCGGAACCGCTATTTCATCTGCGCAGCGGTGATGGTGTTTACGTTTCTGTTTCTCGTCGTGATTCTCAAACCAACGCCGGACGTCGGCGAATTTGCTATGAAGAGAGCCCTTGCGGAGGCTCCCGAGGCGACCAAGGCCATGCTTCCCACGGCGATGGCGAAGTTGACAGCGGTAATTTCTGGCGCGTTTCTGGACTTCTGGCTACCATCCGCGATTTTTATAATTCTCGCCGGAGCATGGTGCTACACGCGGCGAAGGCTGTTGCTTTACCTTCTTCCGATGGGGCTGCTGACAGCCCTTTACGCCGAGGTGCACGGCTATCCCCACCACCACGGCACATTATTTATCGCAGCCATTACCGCCTTCTGGATCGCCTGGCCAACCGAAACCGAATCCCGTTCGTTCAATGTTCGTCAGCACCGGGCGATGCACGGGATGACTGCGTTATTGCTATGCCTGTTTGCGGTTAACATCTGGGACGCAGCCGTCGTCATCCAGCGCGAATACCGCTATCCCTACAGCGGTTCGGAAGACGCCGCCAGGTACTTGAAATCTGTTGGCGCGGACCACGGCAGTGTGTTTGGTTTCCTGTTTGGCGTTAATGCCGTACAAGCGTACTTTGACCATAATATTCTAGCGAATATTCCGACCGCGTATTATCACAACGGCTTGCCGCTCGTTGGCGATTACATTAACGTCGAGGAACTGAACCGGGTCAGGCCTGAGTACTTAGTCGCTTATTCAGCAGAGCCGCAGCTAATGGTGCAGGTAGGAATTCCGGAAATGGAGTCACACGGATACAAGCTGGTGCACTTCTCCGATGGCTACTACCTCTATAAGCAGGGCGTTTATCAGCGGGAGTCCTATTTCATTCTTCGCCGCGTCCAGCCCTAAACCTATTCAAGATTTTGTTTCGCCCTTTCGGAGAACGCCGGAGGCATCCGCAGCGGCCCCCTGGTTACTTTCGTAATCTGCCGCGCCGTTCCGCGCAAACGTCCCCGACCCTGGGGCGCTCGTTCACCCCGCGAAAAAGCATTATTATAAAAGTTATAACACCGCCATTTCGGAGGTCCCCGCTCCTGGGCGGCAGCTCCCAATTCGGGGCCCAATTCGCTCTACTACTGCCGCGCAAACACCACGGCCATCTGATCTTGATAAATGAGTTTGAAGCGCGGATCGGCGGTCAGAATCTTGGCCAGCGGCAGGTCTGCGGCCAGCAGCACCACCCCCGCCTCATTCAGGTAGGGATCAGTAAGGTATTCTTTTTCAGCGCTTTGCGAGGCGTAGAAAAGTTGGTCGAGTTCATCGCCGTAGAGGTCGTTGCGTCCGTCGATGGCGACGGGAAAGTCGGGCATGTACCACATCAGGAACCCGCCCCACCCCAGGTTGTTGTAAAGCGGGCCGGGCTGCGGATTGCGCCGCAAAAAGTTCACCGCGTTGACCGGATACTCGGAACTAATCGCCCGGTCCAAATCCCGCGACGTGAAGTCTAAACCACGCGAAATCAACAACATCAGCACCACCACGGCAGCGGCCACGCCCAGGTTTTCCATCCAGTTTTCCGCGGGCTCGCGCTCGGCTTCCGCGGCCGGGAAGTCCGCGATGCACGCGGCTGCCGGGATCGCGATGAACCACGCATCGCGCATGGTGCGGTAGGCCACCACGCTGCACGCGGTCATCATGGCCAGCTTGAACAGGTCGATCTTTTTGCGCCAGCCCACCACAAAAAAGCCGAAGGCAGTCAGCAGCAATTCGACGTAATGGCTTGAGCCACGGAAACTTAGCGGCTGCAGTTCGATGATGACGTGGTAGGCGAACTTGGCCTTCGAGTACTCGTACACCGCGATGTAGGGATGATAGAAATTCGGCCCCAGCAGCGTAGCCAGCACGCAGGCCGCGAACACTCCCAGCAGCGGCAGTGCGGGAAGCGTCGGGGGCAGCAGGAATCCGGTCGCAATTCCCCATGCGCTGGCGATCCGCTGCGCCAGGGTGGTTCCGACCAGCAGTCCGACCAGAAACAGGCCGTAAATGAACTGGATATGCAGGTTCGTCCAGATGAAAAAGATCAGCGGCAGCCAGTACAAAATTTGGACGCGGCCGGTTCGATTGGCCTCCAGCAGCAGCGCCAGCGTGATGCAGAACAGCACCATCGAGAAGAACACCGGGCGCGGCATCCCATTGAAAAGAAAAGCCCAACACACCATTGCCGCCAGAACCAGCGCGACCCAGAAGCGCCCCGAGATGCGGCGCAGCATCCAGTACACCGCGTAGGCGACGGCGATGGTAAGCAGCGTCCCGTAAAGCCCGATGCCCATCAGTCCAAACCATTTGTAGGCGAACGACATCAGGACTTCGTAGCCCCAACTGTAGGCCACCCAGGGACGGCTGGCCGCAGTGCGCGACAGGATGCCGGTGTGGGGGACGGCGAAGTGTTCGACTATCCAGTCGCCCACTTTCAGGTGCCACCAGATGTCGTTATCGATGACGCAAAGCTTGGTGTAAAAGCTCATGCCGCCAATGAAGGCGAGGAAGCCGGTCAGGCCCAGCAGTTGCAGCGGCCGGAAGCGGAGGAGGGAACGCAGGTCCTGCTGGCCGCTCATCGTGGTTCAGTTGCAGTTTCCGATTTTTCCATTGTTCTATGCACGCGAATACCCGCAACCATGAGCTAGAGCACCTGCGGTTCCAAAACGTTATCACCTGTAACCCATTGATGCCACAACACAAGTAGTTTCCCAAGATGCAACAGGGCCGGCCACGAATGGGTTAAAAGGCGCGTGAAGTGCGAGGAAAAACGCGATCCTGGAAAGCGGGACGCAATCACTGGCAGGGCGGAATAGCTAAGTGATTGTAAATAGAAGCGATAGCCGACATGAATTTCCGCTTCAGTTTGGCATCGCGAGTGCGTATACATACTTGGTTCTTCTGCGCGGAGTGGCCCGTCTGTTGCTCCGGAACGACATTTTTAGGAGTTGCCGAGGATGGATAACGAAGCCAATCAGCCCAGCACTTCGGGCACCAACTGGACACCGACCGCGACGTATGTGATGGCGGCGGTGTGCCTTCTGATCGGCGTGCTGGCGGGATATGTGGTGCGCGGTTCTGCGCCCACTGCAGTTCCACAGGTAGCGGCCACGGAAGCTGCCGCTCCGGCAGGTGCGCCAGCGATGCCTGCAGGCATGGGTGGCGGCACGACTCCGCATGCGGCTCCGTCTCTGGACGACATGAAGCGCATGGCCGACAAGAAGGCCGAGCCGTTGCTGGCGAAACTGAAGACTGATCCCAACAATGCCGAAACGCTGAACGATTTGGGCATCCTCTACCGCGCAACGCACCAATTCAAGGAAGCGGAAGGTTACTACGAGAAGTCGCTGCAGATCGATCCCAAGAACGTGAAGGCGCGCACCGACCTCGCGTCGTGCCTCTATTACACCGGAGACGTCGATGGAGCGTTGGCGCAACTGAACAAGTCGCTGACGTATGACCCCAAGCACGCGGGAACGCTGATGAACATCGGCATCATTGAGTGGAAGGGCAAGAATGACGCCAAGGCCGCAGTGGCCACGTGGGAGAAACTGCTCAAGCTGAATCCCGACTTCCCGCAAAAAGACGTGGTCGAGCACATGATCGCAGAGGCCAAGGGCCAGGGACCGACCCCGCAACCCGCGAGCCAACCGAAATAACTGCGAATTAAACTGACGAGGTTGCCGGGCTGCGAGAGGCTAGCCCGGCATTCGTGTCTGCAGCCGTTCCTCTTCCAGTAATTCCATCACGCCCCGTCGTGCAGCTTCGTTTTCGGCGCCGAATGCCGGGGGCTCGATGTCTTCATAGAACCGCCAGGCGCTGTGGGCGGGAAGGGAATTGCCCAGCCGGTGCGCATCGCCCGCCATCTCACAAAGCAGAGCGAACGCCAGGGTCTGGCTCATCCGATGCAGCAGCTTCCTGGCGAAGAGTTGGGCGCTCGCTTCATCGCGCATCGTGATTGCCACAGCATCGCTGTCGACCTGCAATCGCTGCTCGAGCGCTTCGTGCAGATTTCCCATTCCATCTGGAAGGCGATCGAGGATTCCCTGTATTCGCGCCCGATAGATCTCCCGTCCCTGATAACGCGGCGACAGTAGGCGTAGCAACTCGAGCGCCTGGATGTTGGCCGGTCCTTCCCACACCGTGAGCACTTGCGCATCGCGGAGCAATCGCGCCACGGGATAGTCGCTGGTGTAGCCGTTGCCGCCGATCAACTCGAGCGCGGCGCGTGCTGACGTGATGGCGTACTCGGCTGTCAGAAATTTCGCTAGTGCAGTCGCCAGTCGCAACCACGTTCGGCGCTCGGTGTTCTGCTGCACTTCGTCGAAGGTGATGGCTGATTCAAACGCCAGCAGCGCTCCGGCCTCAAACTGCACACGCATGCGCAGCAACTCGTCCTGCACCATCGGATAATCCGTCAGCAGGTGTCCGAATGCGCGACGAGTCTTCGCCCAAGCGAGGGCTTCACTTAGCGCCCGCCGCTGCACGCCGACGGATCCCACGGCGTTGTGAACGCGACCGTACTCCAGCGCCTCCATCATCAGTTTCAAGCCCCATGGTGGAGCGGCGATCTCCACCGCCTCGGCTCCGAGCAAATCCATTTCGCCGGTGGGCAGTCCCTTGGTTCCGAGTTTGTCTTTCAGCTTGCGAATGCGGCAGTGGTTGGGACGCCCATCTTCGAGGTGACTGGGTACGAGGTAGAGTCCCAATCCGGACGAACCCGGCGGAGCCCCTTCGGGACGGGCTGTTGCTACAGCGAGTCCACTATTGGCATTGCTGGCAAACCATTTCAATCCGTGCAGGGCAAAGTGGTCGCCTGCAGGCACCGCCACCGTGGTGGTTGCTCCCACATCGCTGCCGCCGTGCTGCTCCGTCGCCCAGGTGCCGCCGGTTTTGGCATGGCCATCCATGCGTACGACATCGTAGAGGAAGCGCTGCCGAACATCTTCCGGCGCGTGCGAACCAAGCACATACGCGACGGCACCCGTGAGTGTCACCGGGCAATGCAGGCTGATGTCCGCCTGTCCGAGCACGTAACCCATGGTGAACGTCAGCAGATGCGGTGCATTTTCGGAGTAGGGCAAGCCAATGATGCCGCGGCGGTACAACTCCTGGTGCTGATCGTCGTACCAGCGATTGGCCACGATGCGATTCACCACCTCGCCGTTGCGGTCGTAAGTTTCGAGTGCAGGCGGTGCGTAACGGTCAGTGTAGTTCGCCTGGGCGTCAACTTCCGTCAGCACCCAATCGCGGAAGTCGGCAAGTAGCGCGCCGTAATTCGCCATGCGTGGCACGCGGGCGAGCAGCCAGGGCTCGAGATACAAGTCGAAGCTGCGAGAGTCGGTCATGGTTGCCTCCGAAAAGTCTCACGTTGCTGCGATATGTTCCTTACTAATCCTAGCGCGAGCTTTGTGCAACACTCCCCGCCTTTTGGTCGGCGATCCATTTCGTAACTCGCGCGTGCAGCACGTCGAGCGGCAAGGCACCGGCATCGAGCACTTCATCGTGAAAGGCGCGGATGTCGTATTTGGGGCCGAGTTCTTTTTTCGCCAAATCGCGCAGTTCGAGAATCTCCATCTGGCCCAGCTTGTAAGCCAGGGCCTGGCCCGGCCACGCGATGTAGCGGTCCACTTCGGTTTGGATGTTGGGTTCGTCCATGGCGGTATGCTCGCGGAAGAAGTCCACCATTTGCTGGCGGGACCAGTGCTTGTAATGCACTCCGGTATCGACCACCAGCCGGATCGAGCGCCACATCTCGTTTTCCAGGCGGCCGTATTCGTTGTAAGGGTCCTGATAGAACCCGACGTCCTTGCCCAGTCGCTCCGAGTAAAACGCCCAGCCTTCCGAATAGGCGTTGTAGCCTCCGTACTTGCGGAAGGGCGGAATGTCGGTCAACTCATGCGCAATCGAGAACTGCAGGTGATGTCCGGGAACGCCCTCGTGATACGCGATGGCCTCAGCGTTCAGCAACAGGCGGTGCTCGGGATCGTATTCGTTCACATTGATGCGGCCGGGACGCGAGCCGTCTCCCGCACCGGGCGAATAGTCGGCAGGCACCGCGCTGGGTGCGCGATACGCATCCATCGGGACCACGGCCAGCTTGTTCTTCGGCAACCGGCCAAACAGTTGCGGCAGCTTGGTGTACATCTGGTCGGTGTAATGCTGGTACAGATCGAGAATCTGCTGGCCCGAAGTGCCGTGCAGCTTGGCGTCCTGGCGGATGTGCTCGTTGAAGCTCTTCAAATCGGCGAAACCCTGCTGCTTCGCGATCACCAGCATCTGGGTCTCGATCTCGTCCACCTGCTTAAGACCCATCTGGTGGATCTGCTCAGGCTGAAGCCCGGTGGTGGTCATGCGCCGGACGGCGTACTGATAGCGGGCATCGCCATCGGGCAGCGACCAGACTCCCATCTCCGTGCGGCCTTTCGGGGCATAGTCGGACTTCACAAAGGCTGCGAACTTCGCGTAGGCGGGATTGACCTCGGTCTTCACCGTCTTCATCACCGCGTCGCGCAAGCGCTGCTGGTCCGCGGCAGAAATCCCCTCGGGAAATTTCAGTACCGGCTGATTGAAGGGGCTCTTCGCTTCGCTGGCGTCGGCGATCTCCTGCGCCTGGACGGTCACTTTCTCCAGCAGAAACTTGGGCGGCATCAGGTGGTCGCGCAAGCCCAGCTTCATGTTGGCCGTCACCTGGTCGAACACGCGCGGCAGTTGGTGCAGGCGGGCAAGATAGTTCTCGTAATCCTTTACCGTCTTGAACGGCATTTGCGATGCCATGGAGGCGAAGCTGAGATGCGCGCCATTAAACTGGTCAACCGGCATTTCCCAGCCATTGAACTTCGCGCCGTCTATGGACTGGCGCAGGTCGCGCACCATGAGTTGCTGATTGAGGGCTTCCGCTTCGGGGAATCCCGCAGTGTCGATCGCCTCGAAAATTTTCAGTTGTTCTCTGCTATGCTCCACCTGTTTCGCAATCGCTTCGGGCGAGTAGTCTCCGAGCTGGTCGTTGTAGCGGTTATCACCGACGTAGGTGGCGAATTCGGGACGGATGCGAAGCGAGTACTCCCACTGGGCTTGTAATGCGTCCCGCAAATGGGCGCGCCGCACTTCGAGGCTGGTGCCGTTGTTCTGGGCAGAAAGTGCCACAGCCAAAGAGCAAATAATGGATACCACGACCGACAGTCTCATTTTCATGACCTCGAGTTTAGAACAAATGAAGCATCCGCGAGAGATGACAACCCCGGAGGACATTCGCCGGGAAGAGTGGCGCTTCGACTTCGCTCCCGTCGGTCGCTCTGCTCAGGATGACCTGCAACGGACCTATCGCGCTTGCTTCGAGGCGGATGGTCAGAGTTCCGGCAACTACCGGCCGTAGTGCAAGGGCTTAAGCGTGATGTTCGCAATGGCGATGCACATGTACTGGCCGACGACAACGCCGCCGTCGATCGTGGACGGAAGCCGGACTTCGCCGGGGCCAAGCGCGTTCCTTAGGTCTGGCGGTAAGAAGTTGCGCGATCGAAATAAACGGATCGTATAATCGTGCACTGATCCGAAAATCGCAAAAACTTCAAGCGAGCGGAATACTTTACCCAAACGAGAGGACAAAATGATTCAACTGACACCCGGACTGAAACGCATGGCGCTGGCTTTGACCGTTGCCATTTCTGCAGGCGTATTCTCGATCACGCCGGCAATCGCCCAGAGCCCGCAGATGGAACAGAAGCTGATGGCCATCAAGAACGCGCAGGCAGCTAACAAGCAGAAGCTTGCCCAGTACACCTGGACAGAGACCGAAACCATCGCCATCAAGGGCGATGTGAAAGACACCAAGACCTACCAGGTCCAAATGGTCAACGGCAAAGCGCAGAAGACGCTGGTCAATGACCAGAAGGCGAGTTCGGGCGGCGGACGCCAAGGCCGCGTGAAGGAGCGCGTGGTTGACAAGAAGAAGGCGGAGTACCAGGAGTACGGCCAGTCGATCGGGGCGCTGGCGAAGCAGTACACCACGCCCAATCCCGAAGCCCTGATGGCAGCGAAGCAGGCGGGCAACATCTCGCTGCAACCGGGAGCCGGCACGGTGAGCCTGGTGATCAAGAACTACGTGAAGCCGGGCGACTCCGTGACCATGACGATCAATGAGGCGACACACTCGCCGGCGAGCGTGCAGGTGAATTCGTACCTGGACGACCCCAAGGACGCGGTCACCATCTCCGCCCAGTTCGCGCAATTGCCGGACGGCACCAACCACGTGGCTACCACCACCACCACCGGCGTGAGCAAGGAGCTCACCGTCAACGACCAGAATTCGAACTACCAGAAGCACTAACGCAGTAGCTGAGACTCCGAAGGCGCCACTCTAAGCGGATCGTGCTGGCTGTTACCGCCCGGTAGCAGGCCAGCGCAGGTCTGCATAGGCGCCTTTACACGGTAGCAACGCAATGAATGCGGTGGTTGTGCTTTGCAGAATATAAAGGGCGGGCATGAAGGAGAATGGTAGGCACGAGGAGACTCGAACTCCTGACCTCTACCGTGTCAATCCAGCCCGGATAGCCTTTTCAACAACTTACAAGTGCGTGGAGACTGCCTAAGTACACGCAAGTCGTATAAGACATCACTTTTTGTGGGTTGGGTTGTGGGTTGAAAATTTGGGTTCACACGAACGCCATTTGCAAGCCAAGCGACATCCGAACACACGATAGGATCGCCCTCCAGATGCTCGCAGTCGTACCCTTTCTCCCGTGTACACATCATCGTAGGAGGGGGAAATGCGAGTACGCTACCAACGAGGATATCTTCGGCTTGGCCATCGCAAGACGGGACCGGACTGCTGGGAATTTCTTTGGTGGGACATCGAACTTACCGGGCAGAGAGTACGCCGCAAGGCGGTCATAGGAACCGTTCAGCAATACCCGAATATTGAGGAGGCTTGGCAGGCCAGCAACGGCCTCCGGGTGTCCATCAACGAGGCTCGAAACCGGCAGCAGGAACAATTGGTTACGGTCTCCGACTTAGTGGATCATTACACGAGGACAGAACTCACCGATGATCCGTCGGACGGTGGGAAGTCATACGCCACAAGGACAGTCTACAAAAACTTTCTCGTGAGATGGGTCCGGCCAGCGTGGGGCAGCTTGAGCATCCGGGCCGTCCGCACCATTGCTGTCGAACAGTGGCTTCGTCAACTGAGGCGCGCCGACGGCGGTCCGCTCGCTCCCTCGACAAAGGCGAAAATCCGCAATGTGATGAGCGTGGTCTTCAATCATGCTATCCGATATGAGTGGCTGGAGCAGGGCAAGAACCCCATCCTCCTTGTCCGCCAGGGTGCTAAGCGTCAAAGCACCCCAGAGTACCTGGAACCCGAAGAATTGCGGTCGCTGCTTCCCCAACTTGATCGCTGCTTTCGTGTAATGGTTCTTCTGGATGCAGCCACCGGACTGCGACGCAGCGAACTGCTTGCACTCAAGTGGGAAGACATTGATTTTGAACGATTGCAGATCAATGTGCGGCGTTCGATCTATCTGAACGTCGTAGGCAATTGCAAGACCGAGG
>OBLU010006836.1_pt1 | contig 10135 bp, 9 predicted proteins | sample 1518681 | NCBI WGS metagenome assembly OBLU01 (sample SAMEA3539304, study PRJEB22396) | soil metagenome | biome: tundra; feature: field; material: soil | place: USA | collected 2010-05 | depth 0.15 m
TGCGCTCGCTTGCCGCTGCCCGTCGAACGCTAATTACACTTTTGGGACAGGAGCCGTTTTTCTCAACGATCTCCGTACCCAAGCTGAAGACCTTAGAGTTGCATCTGAGTTCCGGCATTTGGAATGGAACGGTGAAATTCCTGGCCAATGTCAAGACGGCCTGCCCTGTGGGACTGCAAGTCACCGCGGGACCGCCTAGACAAACTTGACAAGCAGCCCGGCGTTCTGGCCAGGAAATGGGCGTCACAAGCGAACGAGGAAAATGTGCGGGAAATGCGCGGGACTTATAGTGGGCTCCGCGCGACCCTCGAACGGATAGTCGAACACATGGTTCTCGCTGACGTCGTGTTCCGCTTTCGTTCTTACATAGATATGAAGAAGCTGAAGCAGGTTGTCGGCATCCCGGATTTGGAATGCGATGAGATAATGCGTCTGCACAAGCGTTGCTGCGGCGTGACGGCTGCCCACGACCCCGCTTCGGGCAAGCAACCGAGTGTGCCCTCCCCTGCTGACCTGAAGCAAGATATCGCAGATACATCGGCGGTCATGGCGGCGATCCGCCTACGTCGGAAAAGCATCCCGTAGATGATTTTGTAGCTGCCCGGTGCTTCCAGGCCCAACAGGGTTTCACCGGCTTCAACCGGATGCCCGCATCTGCTTGAAACGTAAGTGGTTGAAAATAGGGCGTTTTCGGAGTGCGCCGAAAGCTGTCTTACGAGCAAGAGGTCCGGGGTTGCGCCGGCCGGCCCGTTTCCCCGGACCACGGCATCCGGTTTGCCCTTACGCCGCGGACGCCGCGACGCCCCGCTTTTCAATGGGCACAAAATCCCGCACGATGTGACCGGTGTATACCTGGCGCGGGCGGGCGATCTTCTGCTCGGGATCTTCGATCAATTCTTCCCATTGGGCGAGCCAGCCCGCGGTACGCGGAATGGCGAACAGCGCCGTAAAGATGGCAGGTTTGAAGCCCATGGCCTGGTAGATGATTCCAGAGTAGAAATCCACGTTGGGGTAGAGCTTGCGCTTGACGAAGTAATCGTCTTCCAGGGCGATGCGCTCCAACTCCAGCGCGATTTCGAGCTTCGGATTCCGGCCGGTGACTTCGAAGACGCTGTCCGCGGCCCACTTGATAATCCTGGCGCGGGGATCGTAGTTCTTGTAGATCCGGTGTCCGAATCCCATCAGCTTGAACTGACCCTGCTTGACCTTCTCGATGTAGGCCGGAACCTTGTCCTTGGAGCCGATCTCGTCGAGCATCTTAAGGACTTCTTCGTTCGCGCCGCCATGCAGGGGACCCGCTAGCGCGGCCGCCGCGGCGGCAGTCGAGAGATACGGATCGGCTTGGGAACTGCCCACCGCGCGCATGGTGTTGGCGCTGCAATTCTGCTCGTGGTCGGCGTGCAGAATGAACAGGATGTCCAGCGCGCGCGCCAATATGGGATTGGCAGTATACTTGGGCTCCACCATTTTCCACAGCATGTTCATGAAATTCTCGGCGTAGCCCAAGTCGTTGTCCGGATAGACGTAGGGGTAGCCCAAGCCGTGCCGGTAGGTGTACGCCGCGATGGTCGGCATCTTGCCGATCAGCCGCATGATCTGCAATTTGCGCGCATGCGGGTCCTGCACGCGCCGGGCATCGGGGTAAACCGTGGAGAGCGCCGCTACCGTGCTGACCATCATCCCCATCGGATGGGCATCGTAGCGGAAGCCTTCCAGGAATTTCTTGGTGGTCTCGTGGAGCATGGTGTGGTAAGTGACCCCGCTTACCCACTCCTTCAGTTGGGACTCCGTCGGCAACTCACCGTTTAAGATCAGATAGGCCACCTCAAGGAACGTACACTTCTCCGCCAGTTGTTCGATGGGGTAGCCCCGGTAGCGCAGGATGCCCTTGTCGCCGTCGATGAACGTAATGGCGCTTCGGCATGAAGCCGTGTTCATGAAGGCGGGGTCGTAGGTCATGAGTCCGAAATCCTCGGGCCCGGTCTTGATCTGGCGCAAGTCCATGGCCCGGATGGTCCCGTCGTGGATCGGGATCTCATAGTTGGCCTGGGTGCGCATGTCGGTAATGCTCAAGGCTTCCTTTACCATAGTGTCTTCCTCGGCGTTCGCCGCCGTCCGGCCATTGTGCTCTGCCGCACGATGGCGCCGCTCGTCATGCAAAACGACACGAAGGCGGCTTTAGCCCACATCCATGTCCGGCGCGGCCGGTGCCAAACGGCGCGCCGGGCGCGTGTTCCGTGGCAGTAGGTAGTGCGGGGACCTCCTTTGCGCAAACCCTCGCCCCTTCGGGGGGGGTGACGACTCCAACGTCATCGTACTGCAAACGCCTGGATTTGTTAAGGCCTAACAAATCCGATTATCATTAATCGCGCCACTCGCCAAGGCGCCGGCGAAGGCAGACGACGAAAACCGATCGTCTGCCCCACTAATCTACGCTTCCACTTCCAACGTCAACACGCCTTCGGCTTCGCCGTTTTCGGCGATCCGGTTCATCAGCGTGGCGCCGTACTCGAAGCCTTTGTCGAAGGCCTCCAGGTTCAGCTTGCGCATGGCCGGCGGGACCGAATCCTCCACGGCTTGGCGCAGCGCGGCGGCGTCGAGCAGGTTGGTCACGGCGCCGAAGAAACCGACCATCACGATGTTCAGCACCACTTTGCGGCCGAGTTCCTCGGCCAGGCGCGTGGCGGGAACGCCGAAAGCGCGCACGCCGTTGGGAATCCGGTCCACGTGTACCAGTTCGCGCTCGATGATCAGGATGCCGCCGCGCTTCACCTGCGGGGCGAAAGTCGCGTACGCTTCCTGCGACATCACCATCAGAACGTCCGGCTGGGTGATGTAGGGATACAGAATGGGCTCCGTCGAAAGGATGACCTGCGCGCTCGAAGAGCCTCCGCGCGCTTCCGGGCCGAAGTTCTGCGTCATGGCCGCATGACCGTCCTGAAAGATGGCGGCGGCCTTGCCGATCACCGCGGCGGCGAGGATGACGCCCTGGCCGCCGAATCCGGCGATCCGGATCTCGGTTAGCATTCGCTGCAGCATGCATCCTCCGCTTCCACGTAACGGTCGCCCAGCGTCTGCATCATTTGCGCGCGCAGCAACTCGAGGTAGTCGGGGCGCTCGCGGTCCACGAATTTGCCGACTGTGATTTCACCGGTTTTCGAGAGCGTACACTCGCCGGTGGGGGCGCCGTTGCGAACCTTGCTCTTAACCTTGTAGTCCTTCATGGCGTCGAGGCCGTCGCCCATCTTGTTGCGCCGCTGGTAGAGCGTCGGGCAGGGCGAGATGACTTCGATGAAGCAGAATCCCTTCTTCTTCAGAACCTCTTCCATGGAACGCGCGAGTTGCTTGACGTGGTAGGTGGTCCAGCGCGCCACATAGGATGCGCCGGCGGCTTCGGCCAGGGCCACCAGGTTGAAGGTCGGCTCGAAAACGCCATACGGCGCGGTGGCGGTGATGGCCGTCGCCGGCGTGGTGGGGGCCGTCTGGCCGCCGGTCATGGCGTAGATCATGTTGTTCACGCAGATCACCTTGAGATCCATGTTGCGGCGCGCCGCGTGAATGAAATGGTTGCCGCCGATGGCGAACAGGTCGCCATCGCCCGAGTAGACCACCACCTGCAGCTCGGGGTTGGCGAGCTTAAGCCCGGTGGCGAAGGGAATGGCGCGGCCGTGGGTGGTGTGGAACGAATCCAGGCGCGCGTAACCGGCCACGCGGCCGGTGCAGCCAATGCCGGAGACCACGGCCACTTTGTCCAGGTTCGCCTTGGAATCCAGCAGCGCGCGGGTAAAGCAGTTGACCGTGGTGCCGATGCCGCATCCGGGACACCAGATGTGCGGCATCCGCTCCATGCGGAGGAACGGCTCTACCGGGTTGCGGGCGTCTTCGGGGATTTCGTAGGGGATTTCCAGGGTCGCTTCGTTCATTGGGCCGCCTCCACAATGGCTTTGAGAATGGTGTCCGGGTTGTGGACCGTGCCGCCCGCGTGCGAAACCGGGATCACCTTGGCCTTCCCGGCGGCGGCGCGCTCCACTTCGAACACCATCTGGCCCAGGTTGAGCTCGGGCACCACGAAAGCCTTCACGCGTCCCGCCAGTTCGCGGATGCGCTCCGCCGGGAACGGCCATGCCGAAATGAGGCGGAACTTCCCGGCGCGGATGCCCCGCTGGCGCGCCATCTGCAAAGCGCGCTGCGCCACGCGCGAGGTAATTCCGTAGGAGACCACCACCACATCGGCGTCCTCCAGGCCGTCCGTCTCGCAGAGGGCGCGGCCGTTGGCCAGCGGCTTCAGCTTGTCCTGAAGGCGGCGGACCAGGCGGTCCTGCGTCTCCACGTTCATGCTCGGATAACCGCGCTCGTCGTGGGTGAGGCCGGTGACGTGGAAACGGTAGCCGTCGCCCGCCTTCACCATCTCGGGGACCATGTTGGCCTTGGGTTCAAAGAGATGGAACTCCTCGGGCGGGAGCTTGGTGTAGCGCCGGGGCGTGACCTCGATACGCTCCGCCTCGGGGATGACCACCTTTTCCGTCATGTGGCCGACGCACTCGTCGAGCATCATCATGACCGGCACGCGGAACTCCTCGGACAGGTTGAAGGCCGTGATGGTGAGGTCGAAGCACTCCTGCGGCGAATTGGGGCAGAGCGCGATAATGCCGTAATCGCCGTGGGATCCCCACCGCGCTTGCATCATGTCCGCCTGCGCCGGCAGGGTGGGAAGGCCGGTGGAGGGACCGCCGCGCTGCACGTTGACGAAAACGCAGGGCGTCTCGGTCATGGCGGCGTAGCCGATGTGCTCCATCATCAGCGAAAAGCCCGGGCCGGATGTGACGGTGAAGGCTTTCGCGCCGCCCCAGACGGCGCCCTGGATGGTGATGGAGGCGGCCAACTCGTCCTCCATTTGGATAAAGAGTCCTCCAACGGTGGGTATGCGGGAGGCGAACCGTTCTACCACCTCGGTGGAGGGCGTAATCGGATAACCTGCGGCAAATCGCGCACCTGCTGCGAGGGTTCCCTCACAACAAGCGTGGTCACCGTCGATAAAATGGACACCTGTTAGCACGCCTCGGGGGTCAGCGTGCATAGCGTCCGCCGAAGATAGCGAAGTCCGGACAGTACATGCCGCACAGGTCGCAGCCGCTGCACTTCTCCACGGAAATGACGTGGGGTGGATGGTAACCCTTTGAATTGAAAGCAGAAGACAGAGCTAAGACGCGAGTGGGGCAAAACTCGACACAGAATCCACAGCCCTTACATCGCTCCGCCGTAATCGCAACAAACCCTTTGGCCACGAGAACCCTCCAGACAGTAATCGGGTGGATTGAAAGCACGCCAAGGGCCACCGTGATTACTCAGTTCGATTTCGTGGTGTGGATTACGCCGCGGTAAGCGGCGGCTTCCAGAAACAGCCGGGCCACCAGAGGCGCGTCGAATTGTTCCACGCGGCGCGCCCCTTCGGCGGCCATGGCGACCCGCCGTTCCGGCGACCGGTAGAGCGTCTCGATGGCGGCGGCGAGCGCCTCGGGATCGTCCGGTTCCACCAGCGCCGCGTGGGGCGCGACCTCGGGAATGGCGGCAGCCAGGGACGCCACAATCGGCTTCGCCGCGGCCATAGCTTCCAGCAGCACGATGCCAAAGCCTTCCTGAACGCTGGGCAGGCAGAAGACTTCGGCGCGATTGTATTCCGCGACCAGCGTGGCGCGCGGCACGTCGCCCAGCCAGGAGACCGTGCCTTCCAGTTTCAGCTCGCGCGCCAGCTTGCGCAGGGGCGAAGCGCACGGGCCATGGCCCACGATCCGTACCTCCACGCCGGAGATGCGATGGCGTAATGCCGCGGCGGCGCGCAGCAGCACATCGACGCGCTTCCGGCGGTACAGGCGGCCGGCGAACAACACGGTGAAGCGCGAGGAGGCGGCCGGGTGGAGCGCGAGCAGCCGCCGCCACTCGCCCAGGTCGATCGGCTCGGGAACGATGGCCGGGAGTTCGGCCAAGCCGTAGAACTCCCGGGCGCGCTCGGCGGAATAGCGGCTGGTGACCAGCACGCGTGCGGCGCGTTGGACGTGCATGTGCTCACAGCGGGCCTGCACCGACATGGTGAGCCGCGTGAGGCCGCGTTCGAAGCGGACCTCGTCCGCGATGACGCCCTTGAGCGAGGCCACGTGCGAAGCGTCGCCCGCGGCGATGCGGTAACCGTCCAGGTCGAAACCCACGGTGAGATCGAACTCCGCCGATGGCCGCAAGCCGCGGTTGAACAAGAGCCGCTCCAGGGTGTACACCGGCAAATGCAGGCGCGGCGTTTCAAATTCCACCGTGTGGCCCAGCGTGCGGAGCGCGCCGGCCAGAACGTGGATGCCGACGTAAGTTCCGCTGCCTCGCCGGATATCGAGCGGAGTGGACGTGACGAAACGGATGCGCAAGTCGAAGCTCCTGCCAATTATCGTACACGCGGAATTCCCTTGACAGGCGGCGCCACTAGTGGTACATTTTGTACCATGACACAACGTACCGGAGGCGGCAGGCGCGTGCGGGCGCCGCTCACGGAGTTGGAAAACGAGGTCATGAACGCGGTTTGGAGCGCCGGCCCGTCTTCGGTGGAGGCTGTACATCTGGCGGTCTCGCCGAAACGGAAGCTCAAGGAGGCCACCATCCGCACCCTTCTGCGGCGGCTGGAACTGAAGGGCTACTTGCGTCACAAGGCCGAAGGGCGCGCCTACATTTACCAAGCCGCGGAACCGGCGCGCAGCCTGGCGGCGCGGGCCGTGCGGCAGATCATCGACGGTTTGTGCCAGGGATCGGTGGAGGAACTGGTCTCGGGGATGGTAGACGCGAAGGTGTTGAGCAATGGCGAACTCGACAAGCTGGCGGAGTTCGTCCGGATGCGGCGCGAAGGAGGCGAGCGATGAGCAGCCAAGTGCTGGAATGGTCCGTCAGGGCGGCGTTGATCGCGGCGGGCACGGCCCTGGTATTGGGCGTCATGAGGATTCGTGCGGCGGAGGCAAGGCACGCAGCCTGGACAGTGGTGCTGGCGGCTATGCTGGCGCTTCCCGCGTGGAATACGTGGGGACCGAAGGTAGCGGCGCCGGTGCTGCCGGCGGCGGTTGCGCAGATTCCCGCGGCGGATGGGAGCGCGATGCCGGAGGACCTAATGCCCGGCATATTGACATTGCAGGCAGGGCAGGCGCCGCAGGCAAGGCAGGCCGGAAGGCCCGCCCCACTGGCGCGGGCCTGGAATTGGGAGTGGGTAGCGCTGGGCTGTTACTTCCTGGGGCTCGGCGCGATGCTGCTGCGCCTGGCCGCCGGCACTGTGCGGGCGCGAGCCTTGGTGCGGCGCGCCACCGCCGCCGATGGCGTGCGCTCCAGCGCGGAATGCGCCGCGCCACTGACCGTGGGATGGCTCCGGCCGGTGGTGGTTCTGCCAGAGGGCTGGAGACGGTGGCCGGCCGCGGAACTGGATGCGGTACTGACCCACGAGCGGGAGCACGTCCGCCGGCGCGATCCACTGGTGCAGTGGCTGGCTCTGCTCAACCGGTGCGTTTTCTGGTTCCATCCGCTGGCCTGGTGGCTGGAGCGCAAGCTCTCCGCGCTGGCCGAGGACGCCTGCGATGCGGCCGTACTCCGGCGCGGGCACGATCCGCATGCGTATTCCGAGTACCTGATCGAACTGGCGCGTTCCGTCCAGCAGGCCGGCGCACGGGTGCCCGTTTGGGGCGCCGCTATGGACGGAGGCATGCTCACCGCCCGCATCCGCCGGATAGTGGAAGGGCGGCCAGCGCCGGCGCTGTCGCGCAACCGCGCGGCCCTGGCGGCGGCGTTGTGCGGCCTGACCATCGCCGCCTTCGCAGCCTGCAAGTTGGAGCGGGCGCAAAAGCCGGCGGCGGGCCAGCCCACCATGAACGAGTTGATGCACCGCCGCGCGGACCAGAATGCCCAATCGCAAGCTCAGACCGCGGCGATGCTCGAAGAGGTTCACAAGCTCGCGCCGGAACAGGCCAATTCACTCCTCGCACAGCTTAAGGCGAACCCGCAAGACGAGCCGTTGTATTTCAAGCTGGTGCGCTACTACCAGTACAAGTCCGACGTTGGCGGCCTCGACGCCATGACGCTGTGGTACATAGAACACCAGCCCGGCGGCAAGGTGTGGCCGTGGTCAATCAATCCACAGTGGGACCGCGCGGGTTACGAACAAGGCAGGAGGCTATGGCTCGCACACCTGAAAGACGCCAACGCGAGCGCGGAAATCTACCGACGGACTGCGAGGTTCCTGGAAGGCGGCGATAGGCCGCTGGCGGAGCGCATCCTGCTGGAAGGCCAGTCCAAGTATCCCGGCGAGAACTGGGCGGCGCCGCTGGGCGAACTTTATGCCCTGATTCTGGTCGGGGCCGAAGGTCCGAGGGCCGACGGCAACGTGGTGCGCTCCGTAAGTATGAAGGAGGCGCACGGGCCATACGCACAGAGCGTCCGCTCCAAACTCGCCGCTTCCAAAGATCCGCACCTACTGACTCAAGCCGCGCTGTGGCTGGTGAGGTGGGGCCGCCGGGAGAGCGGAGTCGATTTCGACGTCGCCGCGCTGGCTAATTCCTACGTCGATCAGGCACTTTCCATCGATCCGGATAGCCGGGCCGCGCACTCGAACCGATTAATGGTCGAAGAAGCGCAGACGTTCGAGCGCATGCGCGCAACGACGCCCGAACGCTGGGGCGCTTTGGACCGCCTGCGATTTCTGCGGCTCCAATTGGAACAGGCCGGATGGCGCGGTAAGACCGGCGACGCGGCAGCACAAGCGCGCGACCTGCTGGCCGCCGCCGCTCGGAGTCCGAACGACCCGGATTACAGCAACGCCGTATTCTTCGGGAACATGGCCCTGTGCAATGCGGCGCTCCACCAGGGCGATAAGCGCGCCGCCAGCCGCTATCTATTGGCGGCTTCGGAAACGCCTCCGACAGAACGCCTGCGCTACGGCGTCATCGACCTGTCGGTGGCCCGTCACCTGGTGGATTGGGGCGAGCGCGATGCGGTCGCGCAATTCCTGGAGCGCTGCTCCAAATTCAACATCGAGCGTGGCAAGGACATGGCGGAGTGGGCGGCGCAAATCAGAACGGGCGTCAATCCCGACCTGCTGCCCTACAACGCGTCCATCTAGCATGTTGCAGAGAGGGCGTCATGAGGAATCGACTTGCCCGCGAATTGACTTTCGGAAGAAAACCCTTGGCCGCCGTGGCGGTTATAGCCGGGGCCGTTCCATTCGCGATCGGCTTGATGAACCAGCCGCGAAGCGACGCGGCGAACCCGCTCACGTTCGAGGTCGCGTCGATCAAGCCGAGCAACCCTGACTCCCCTGGGCCCACGATGAGATTCCTGCCGGGCGGGAGGCTATCCGTCACCGGAATGACGATTCAGAACCTGATCTGCCTGGCATACGGGATTCAGGGCGATCAACTCCTAGGCCGGCCGAAGTGGCTCGATTCAGCGCGCTACGACATTGAGGCAAAGCCGGCGGCGGGCAGTCCGTGGTCGCCGGGCCAGCGCGGCATGGAGGAAGAATACCAGCGAGTCCGGGCGCTGTTAGCGGACCGCTGTCAGCTCCGGGCGCACCGTGGAACCAGGAGTTCGCCAGTGTATCTGTTGACCGTGGCAAAGGCCGGCCTCAGAATGCAGGAGGCCAAGGGAACTGACCCCAGCGCCAAGGATAGAGGCTCGATTCTTCCGTGGAAGGCATTTCTCGTCGATCTCTCGCGCCGTCTGGGCCGCCCGGTGGTAGACCGGACAGGACTCCAGGGGACATGGTACGTGAAACTGCAATACGAATCGGACGACGGGCAACCGGCGGGAATCGGAGTCCGGATCGATCCCGCGCAGGCCGCGGGCCAAGTATACCCATCCCTCACGGTTGCGCTCCGGGAGCAACTGGGATTGAACGCAGAATCGGCGAAGGGCTCGCAGGATACGCTGGTGATCGATTCGGTGTCGCGGCCGTCCGCCAATTAGGCGGCGTGGGCGGCGCACCCCCACTGGGCAGGTACAATTGAAGGTGAGTTCATGACCCCGCCTGCCTCTGCCCCCAAAGCCGTTTGCCTTCTGAGCGGGGGTCTCGATTCCTCGACTTGCCTGGCGCTGGCGCGGCGGCAAGGCTATGCCTGTTACG
>OBLU010006837.1_pt1 | contig 10135 bp, 8 predicted proteins | sample 1518681 | NCBI WGS metagenome assembly OBLU01 (sample SAMEA3539304, study PRJEB22396) | soil metagenome | biome: tundra; feature: field; material: soil | place: USA | collected 2010-05 | depth 0.15 m
CTACATGCGACGTATTCTTGCAGCAAGCATTCTTTTGTCCCCGCTATTCTTCACCGCTTCGGCTGTCGCAAGCACCCCAGCGAACGACGCCTCTGCCTCAACCCCCGCTCGTCCAGTAAGCACCGGTGTCATCCCCGCTCATGTCCTCTACTCCGCCGGCATTGAGCTCCCCAGCACCGCATCGATTCCCAACGATGCGGAGGTTGTTCTTGAACTCAACGTTGGCGAAGACGGCAACGCGCGCGATATCGAGGTCGTCAAGTCAATCAACCCGCAACTGGATGCTCCCGTGGTTGCAGCCGTTCGCAAGTTCCGCTTCAGCCCCGCCAAGCTCGACAACCAGGCAATTTCAGTACCGTTGAGCCTAACGATCATGGTTCAACGCTAAGCTGAGCACAACTCCCAACCACTGATCGCTCAGCACCCAACCAAAACTCTCACTCTGGCGATACATGCGCCGCCAGGGTGGGAGTCTTGTCAGATTTCAACGAGTTTCCAGCGGATACCGCTCGCGCTGCACACACTGCTGCGCCACGGCTCGGCTCAAACCCACCGCATCCGCCGGCGTGAACCGCGCAAGCCGCCGCAGAATCGCTAGCTGCGTCCGCAGCAGGTCGCCCTCGGCGCAAGCCGCCAGAACTCGCCGCGCCGCTTGTTCAGCCAGTCCCATCGTCTCGTCCGCCAGCAGTCCCGTCATATTTGCGGCGACGTGTGCCGCAGCCACCTCAGCCGAGCTGCGCCCGGTCCCTGCCAGCTTAAGGGCCCGCAGCAGCGCCGACTCCAGCGCATAAACCTGCATGATGATGTCCGCCAGGTCCGCCATCACTTCCTGCTGATCCTGCAGCGCGGCCATGAACCGCTGGCTGGCCACACCGGCGGCAAAGAGCGCAATCTTTTTCGACGCAGCTAGCACTTCGGACTCCCGTGCCAACAACTCACCAGCATCCGCCCCGGCATCGAAGCTGGGCGGCTGCGTCACTTCGTCCATCAGCTTCTTGATTGCTCCCAGCAGCGGGAGCTGCCCGGTGAGAGCCCGCTTCATCAGCCACCCCGTAATGATCAGCCTGTTTATTTCGTTCGTTCCTTCGAAGATCCGATTGATCCGGGCATCCCTGTAGTACCTCTCCGCCGGGTACTCCTCCACATAGCCGTACCCGCCCATCGTTGCCACCAGTTCGTCGCTCACCAGGCTCAGCATCTCTGAACCATAGACCTTAAGAATGGAGCACTCCACGGCATACTCCTCGATGCGCTTCTGCGTCTCGCGTGCAGAATGCGCCTGTGCAGGTTCAATCTGCGCCAGCGCCGCATCGATCATGCCGACCGTTCGATAGGCCATGCTCTCCGCCGCGTAAAGCCTTGTGGCCGATGCGGAAATCTTGCGCTGAATCAACCCGAACTCCGCGATCGGCTTGCCGAAGGCAACACGCTCTTTGGCATACCGAATCATCTGCGCCAGCGCGTGCCGAGCCCCGCCGATGCAGGCCACGCCCAGCTTGAATCGGCCGACATTCAAGACGTTGAAGGCGATATGGTGGCCCTTGCCCGCTTCGCCCAGCAGGTTCCCGGCTTGTATCGTGCACCCATCCAGCAAAAGCGGGCAGGTGCTGGTGCCGCGAATCCCCAGTTTGTGCTCCTCCGCACCTACGGTAAGCCCCGGCGTGTCCCTTTCGACGAGAAACGCAGTGAACTTTTCCCCGTCAATCTTGGCAAACACCGTATACAAACCGGCGATCCCGCAGTTGGTAATCCACATCTTTTCGCCGTTCAGCGTGTAGTGGGTGCCGTCTTCCGAGAGCGTAGCGCGCGTGCGAATATTCATTGCGTCCGAGCCCGAACTCGCCTCAGACAGTCCGTACGCACCAATCCACTCGCCGCTTGCGAGCTTCGGCAAATAGCGCTGCTTCTGCTCCTCTGTGCCATACCAGACCAGCGGCAACGCGGCAATGCCGATATGTGCTCCAAATGCCGTTGAAAAGCTCGCCAGCACTGAGAGGTGGTCGGTAATCAGCGTGGAGGAAGTCTTGTCTCCACCCAGGCCCCCATATTCCTCCGGGATATCCACCGAAGCAAACCCCAACTCGGCTGCGCTGCGAATCAGCCCCGTCATCACGCCCGGCTCTTTGGCTTCGATGGCCGCCGCCGCGGGCAAAATCTCCTCGCGAGCAAACTGGGCCGCGGTTGCAGCAATCTGGCGCTGCTCCTCGTTCAGGTCCTCCGGAGTAAAGATCTCCGCAGGCGTCCGTGTTTCCAGCAGAAAACTGCCACCCGCAGCGGCAACGATAGGAGAAGCAATAGAAGTGGACATTAAGAATCAACCTCCTCCGGCAATGCCAACGTTACGCCAGAGGCTGACAGCACCGCAACTGAACAGCACGAGCGCTTCCTCCCCGCCAGCCCATCGTCGCATACAATGAAGGGTATCCCGTTTGTGGAGGCTTGCCCCTGTTCGCCGCGTTTGCCAGCACTCTGAAACCCGCCACCAGCCTGCTCCAAGCCCAGCTTGAGGGGCTGCCGCTGCGCTTGGCCGCGCATCTTGCGTTTGCGCCTCAGACCGGCCTGCGCCACTACCTCAAGGCGGTGCAAGTAACCGATCAGACCTTTAAAAACCTCTACCACTGGAACCTTTTTGACGCGGCGCTGCTCCTGCCGTACTTCGCGGTGATGATTGTTTTGGCTATCTACGGTGTGCACCGTTACACAATGGTCTACCTCTATTACAAATACAAGAAGAACTACAGCCCCGACCCGCCGCGGCACTTCGATGAACTACCCCGCGTCACGGTGCAACTGCCCATCTTCAACGAGCAATTCGTCATTGACCGCCTGATTGAGGCGATCTGCGCCATGGAGTATCCGCGCGAAAAGCTGGAAATTCAGTTACTGGATGACTCAACCGACGAGACCCAGGAAGTGGCCGCCGGCATTGTTGCGCGCTACGCTGCGCTGGGGAATCCAATCGTTTACATCCATCGGACAAACCGTCATGGCTACAAGGCTGGTGCCCTGGATGCGGGCCTCAAAGTAGCCAAGGGGGAGTTCGTCGCCATCTTTGACGCCGACTTTGTGCCGCCGACTGACTGGCTAATGAAGGTGATTCACCACTTTGCCGAGCCGGAGATCGGCATGGTGCAGACACGCTGGACCCACCTCAATCGCGACTACAGCATGTTGACCCAGATCGAGGCCATCCTGCTCGACGGCCACTTTGTGCTGGAGCACGGCGCCCGCGTCCGCTCCGGCGACTACTTCAACTTCAACGGCACCGCCGGCATGTGGCGCATCCAGGCCATTTCCGACGGCGGAGGCTGGCAGCACGACACACTTACTGAAGACACCGACCTGAGTTATCGCTCGCAACTGGCCGGCTGGAAGTTCAAGTACCTGCCCGAGGTCGAGTGCCCGTCAGAGCTGCCCATCGAGATGACCGCCTTCAAGACGCAGCAGGCGCGCTGGGCCAAGGGCCTTATCCAGACCAGCATCAAAGTCCTGCCCCTGATGTTCAAGTCGAAAGTGCCGCGGCGCATCAAGGTCGAGGCCGTCTACCATCTCACCGCCAACCTCAGCTATCCGCTCATGATTGTCATGTCCGCTTTGTTGCTGCCGGCCATGATTTGCCGCTTCTATCAGAGCTGGTTCCAGATGCTGCTCATCGATTTTCCACTCTTCTCCGCGTCCACTTTCTCCATCGCGGTGTTCTACGTGATGAGCGAGCGTGAACTCTACCCCAAGAACTGGATGAAGACCTTTCTCTATCTACCCTTCCTGATGGCTTTGGGCATCGGCCTCACCGTCACAAACACCAAGGCGGTGATGGAGGCGCTGTTCGGAATCAAGAGCGCCTTCGTGCGCACACCCAAGTACCGCGTAGCGAAGAAGGGCGAAAAGTCCCAGGCGTCCAAATACCGCAAGCGCCTGGTGCTGGCGCCGTGGATTGAGCTGTTCCTTGGCTGCTACTTCTTCTTGGCCATCCTCTATACCTTTTCAAATCACAACTACTTTACTGCGCCGTTTCTCATTTTGTTTGTCATCGGATACTGGTACACCGGCCTGATGAGCCTGCTGCAAGGCCGCTTCGAGCGCTGGCGCACCGGCGGCACCGCCAACACTGACGAATCCAGCCCCAAGCCGTTCCCGGTTGGCGTATGAGGCAGTCGTGAAAGAGCCCGCTCAAGAGCCAGAGGTCTTATGGAACCCACGTAAAGCATGGACCAATCTTCGCAAACACAAGATTTCATTTGAGGAGGCCACTACGGTTTTTTGATGACCGGCGATCCGTGACAAAGCCGGATCCGGATCACTCCGCTACCGAATGCAGGTTTCGCACTCTTGGGCTATCATTCAATCATCGGCCTGTTCTCGTAGCCCACACTGAAGGCTCGCACGAGATACGCATGATCAGCGCAAGATTGCCCACACGGAGCGAACGATATGCCTACGAAGACGACTGAATCCACGAAGTTTAAGGACACCATGCGCCCGGAGTACGACATGACCAGAGGCGTCCGAGGCAAATACGCAAGCCGCTTTAAGCGGCGATGTCGTGATGGTGCCAATTGCTCCTGACGTAGCCGCCGCGTTCCCCGACGCAGAATCTGTAAACGAGGCGCTGCGCGTGTTGCTCAAAGCCGCGAAGAAGGTCTCCCCGGCAGCCTGAAAATCGACTTTTCTGAGGAGCCCGTTGCAACAGAGTCCAAATGAATCTCTGAATGCTCCGTGCGGGTTCGCGGCCATTCAGGTGACTTTTTGAGGATTTGTTTGATTCGCCCTCTTCATGATCGCCGTTTCGTAGTCGCTGACTAGAGCAGTTTCGGAATTGGTGTAGACCGAAAGCACGCAGACAAGTGGCGTTTTCATCAAGAAAGCGCTACCTTTCGATGCTCTCAAGAAGTCTAGGTGAATTCCGAAACTGCTCATAGGGGCTTCTGCAGACAATCTCGGAATCCTCAATAGGCTCCCCTTTTCGACCTGCCGAATTTTGGAGCGCTCCCAGACCCTCCCTTGCCGCCTCCGCTACAATAGACACAAGCGCCTGCCGTGCCGGGGCTCGAATCCCCGCCCGCCAGGCGCATCAAAGCATATGCTAACCAAGAATCTACCTGAAGCTCTCACCTTCGATGACGTGTTGCTGGTGCCCGCCTACAGCGAGGTGGTGCCCGTCCAGGTCAGCACGCTGACCCAGTTGACCCCGGACATCACGCTGAACACCCCGCTCATCTCCTCCGCAATGGACACTGTGACAGAGTCACGCATGGCCATCGCCATGGCGCAGCAGGGCGGCATTGGGATTGTGCATCGCAATCTGACCATCGTCGACCAGGCGGGCGAGATCGACAAGGTCAAGCGCTCTGAGAGCGGCATGATCGTGGACCCAGTAACCATTGGTCCGGATCAGATGATCGGCGACGCACTTGAAGTGATGCGGCGCTACAAGATCTCCGGCGTGCCGGTCACGCAAGGCAAGCGTCTGGTAGGCATTCTGACCAACCGGGACTTGCGCTTTGAAACCCGCACCGACATTCCTGTCGGCGATGTGATGACCAAGAAAAATCTGATCACCGTGCCAGTGGGCACCACGCTCGAAGAGGCAGAACTGATCCTCCACGAGCACCGCGTGGAAAAGCTGTTGGTGGTTGACGATCAGTACGAGCTGAAGGGCCTGATCACGGTCAAGGACATCCAGAAGAAACTGAAATATCCTAACGCCAGCAAGGACGAACAGGGCCGGCTGCGTGTTGGCGGAGCTATTGGCGCCACGGGCGACTTTCTGGAGCGAGCAGCGGAATTGATTCGCGCGCGAGTCGATGTGCTGGCCATCGACTCGGCGCACGGCCACTCCTCGCGGGTGCTGGAGGCGGTGCGTGAAGTAAAGAAGAACTTTCCTCAGGTGGCTGTGCTGGCCGGCAACGTGGCCACCTACGAGGGCGCGCTGGCGCTCATTGAAGCAGGCGCGGACGCCATCAAAGTGGGCATCGGGCCCGGCTCCATCTGCACTACACGCATGGTCACCGGCGCGGGCATGCCGCAGATCACCGCCATTGCCGAGGCCTCTCGCGCAGGCCGCGAACACGGAATTCCGGTGATCGCGGACGGAGGCATCAAGTACTCTGGCGAGATCACCAAAGCGATCGCCGCCGGCGCAAGCTCGGTGATGATCGGCTCACTGTTTGCCGGTGTGGATGAGAGTCCCGGTGAGACCATTCTTTATCAGGGCCGCAGCTTCAAGAGTTATCGCGGCATGGGCTCACTCACCGCGATGAGCCAGGGCTCCGGCGAGCGTTACTTCCAGAGCACCGCCGATCTTGCCAGCGCTGAATTGGGATCGGAAGGCGTGGTTCAGCGCGAGCGCGCAAGCCAGAACCGCCTCGCCAAATTTGTCCCCGAGGGCATTGAGGGGCGTGTGCCTTACCGCGGACCGCTCGAGTCGATGGTCTTCCAACTCGTCGGCGGCCTGCGCTCAGGCATGGGCTATCTGGGTTGCGGCAGCATTTCGGAGTTGCAGGAGAAAGCGCAGTTTGTGCGCATCTCCGGCGCCGGCTTGCGCGAGAGTCACGTCCACGACGTGATCATCACTCGAGAGGCGCCCAACTATCATGTGGAGTAGAAGACGCGGTCTACGGTACTGGACGAGCGCCTGGTTGCCTGTCGTCATCGGTACGTGCGTGATCCTGTTGGAATCGACAGAGATGTTTGGTTCCGACCGCACCAGCGGTCCGCTGCGTTTGTTCTTCGAGAGCATCTTCGGTCCGGTGAGCGCGGCTCGATGGGAAGTTGTGCATCACCTCATTCGCAAGTCCGGCCACTTTTTCTGGTATGGCTTCATCGGCTTGGCCTGGCTGCGTGCCTGGTGGATGACTCTGCCGCGCTCTCGCTTTGTCCACGATGCCTTGCTTGCTCTGCTTGGCACTGCGCTGGTGGCCAGCTCCGATGAGTTCCACCAGACATTTCTGCCCAACCGGACGGGCTCTCCATGGGACGTGTTGCTGGACTGCTCCGGCGCCATCACGCTGCAAGTTCTGGTCTATATCTACATGCGCACATTCCGCCCCAAGAAGCTGGCCAGGGCGGCCTGATTCTTCATCGCCTACCACCCAAAAATGAACACGGGCGCATCCCGCGTAGGATGCGCCCGTGTTTATTTGCGAAGTAAGAAGTAAAGGTGAAAAACCACCGAAGCGAATCCGCTCTACGCGGCCTCTTCCTTGGCTTCTTCCTTCTTTGATTCTTCCAACTGCTTTTCGAGCTCGGCCCGCTTCTTGGCCTTGACGTCGTCGCGTTTCTGGCGCTTCGCGTCCAACTGCTTTTCGGCGCCCAGCAGTTCGATGAAGGCCTTTTCGGCCCCGTCGCCCTTCTGGAATCCGGTACGGACGATGCGCAGATAGCCGCCCTGGCGATCACCGTAGCGTGGGGCAACGGTTTCGAAGAGCCGTTCAACGGAAGCATCGGTCATGAGAAAGCTGAGGGCCTGACGGCGCGAGTGCAGATCGCCCTTCTTGCCCAGGGTGATCATCTTTTCAACCAGCGGACGGACAGCCTTGGCCTTGGCCACGGTGGTCTCCACGCGGTCTTCTATGATGACGGACGTGACCAGGTTGCGCAGCAGCGCGCGACGGTGGCTGGTGTTGCGTCCGAGCTTGAATCCTGCATTGCGATGGCGCATGATGCAACTCTCTTTCGATTTTAGCCTCTAGCTTTTAGCTCCTAGCTTCTAGCACTTCGGTCCCACCGATAGCTGCGCAACTCGGCAGGGCAAAGCTAGGGGCTAGCGGCTAGAAGCTGGCTTTAGAAGTTCTCGGTCTCGGTCGGCAACTGAAGATCCACCGAATCCAATGGCTCGTCTTCTTCGTCGTAGTGGCTATAGCTGGCGGCCAGTGCGGCGGCGGGCGGAATGCTCGTCGGCCCGGGAACCGCGTTGCCGTGTTCGTCAATCTTCATGCCCAGCGAGAGGCCCATCTGCGCGAGTATTTCCTTGATCTCGTTCAGGCTCTTGCGGCCAAAGTTCTTGGTCTTCAGCATCTCGGCTTCGGTTTTCTGAACCAGTTCGCCGATCGACTGAATATTGGCATTCTTCAGGCAGTTGTAGCTGCGGACTGACAACTCCAGCTCTTCGACCGAACGGTTGAGGTTGTCGTTGCGCAACAGCGTGCGGCCTTCTTCGCCACGCGCTTCGGCCTCGATTTCCTCCTCAAAGTTGATGAAGATGTTCATGTGGTCCTTCAGCAGCTTGGCGGCCAGTCCGACGGCGTCGGCGGGCAGAACGGCCCCGTTGGTCCACACTTCAAGAGTCAGCTTGTCATAGTCGGTGATCTGGCCCAGGCGGGCGGCCTCAACCACATAGTTCACGCGGCGCACCGGCGAGTGGACCGAATCCACGGGAATAAAGCCAAGCCCCAGGTCGGCGTCGAAGTTCTTGTCGGCGGAGATGTAACCGCGCCCACGCTTCAGGCGCATTTCCATATCCAGCTTGCCGCCTTCTGAAAGGGTGGCCAGATAAATGTTCTTGTCCAGAATCTCCACGTCGCCATCGGCCTCAATCATTCCCGAAGTGACAACGCCGGGCTGGTCGGCACGGAGATACAGCGCCTTGGGACCTTCGCCCGCAAGCTTGAAAGGAACCTGCTTCAGGTTCAGGATGATGTCGGTCGCATCCTCAACCACGCCAGTGATGGACTGGAACTCGTGGAGTACGCCTTCGATGCGAATCGCGGTGACCGCGGCGCCCTCGATGGAGCTGAGCAAGGTGCGGCGCAATGCGTTGCCGATTGTGGTGCCGAAGCCGCGCTCAAAGGGCTGGGCGCTAAACTTCCCGAATACATCGCTAAGCGTCTCGGCATCGACTGCCAGGCGCTTCGGCTTTTGAAATCCTCTCCAAAGCATATCGTTGTCTCGTTTCCCGCGCGGCATGTACGTCGCGATGCATTTTGCGGCGGCCGCGCAAGTTCTCCTTCGTTTTGGAATGAGGGACGAGGGACCAGGGACTAGGGATTAGTTCACGTTTCTGGTTCGATCGTGTTTACTATTCCCTATTCCCTATTCCCTGTTCCCTGTTCTGTTACTTGCTGTACAGTTCAACGATCAACTGCTCGTTGATCGGCAGTGAAATGTCCTTGCGCTTGGGCAGTGAAAGAACTCGGCCGGTAAGGGTCTCGAAGTTCATCTCAAGCCATGTGGGCACGGGACTCTGTGAAGCATTCTGCGCACCTTGCTCCACGATCAAAAGCTTCTTGGCGCTTTCGCGGATGGCAATTTCGTCGCCCGCGTTCACCTGGTAGGAAGGAATGTTGACCTTCCGTCCATTGACGGAAACGTGGCCGTGTCGAACCACCTGGCGAGCCTGACGGCGCGAGATAGCAAAGCCCAACCGAAATGCCACGTTGTCCAGGCGCCGCTCCAACTGCTGGATAAGCAACTCGCCTGTGACGCCGGAAGCCCGATTGGCCTTTTCGTAGTACTCGCGGAACTGGCCTTCAAGGGTGAAGTACATGCGCTTGGCCTTCTGCTTTTCATGCAGTTGCAGGCCGTAGCCCACGATCTTGGCCTTGCGATCCTTGCCGTGCATGCCGGGGGGAAAGTTGCGCTTTTCCAGCGGGCAGCGGTCGGAGGTACATTTGGTGCCCTTCAAAAAGAGCTTGGTGCCTTCGCGACGGCAAAGGCGGCAGACTGCTCCGGTATAACGAGCCATTTCTTCTCCTGACTTCGGATGACGGCCGGTTTACGCGTCCGGAGGACGTTTCCTCCCGGCCCGGTTGATACGAGGGAATAGGGAGTAGGGAATAGAAAAACGGCTGAGATTCAACGGCTATTCCCTATTCCCTACTGCCTATTCCCTGCTTCTCTTACACTCTCCGCCGCTTGGGCGGACGGCAGCCGTTGTGCGGCACCGGCGTCACGTCGCGAATGGAGCGCACTTCGACGCCCGCCGCAGCCAGGGCGCGGATGGCCGACTCGCGGCCCGAACCCGGACCGGAGACGCGCACATCCACCGCGCGTAAACCGTGATCGCGGGCCATGCTGGCGGCGTTCGATGCCGCCTGCTGCGCCGCGAAGGGCGTGCCCTTGCGCGAGCCGCGGAAGCCCAGTGATCCCGAGCTCTTCCAGCTCAGCGTGTTGCCCACCGGGTCGGTAATGGTGACGA
>OBLU010006838.1_pt1 | contig 10134 bp, 1 predicted proteins | sample 1518681 | NCBI WGS metagenome assembly OBLU01 (sample SAMEA3539304, study PRJEB22396) | soil metagenome | biome: tundra; feature: field; material: soil | place: USA | collected 2010-05 | depth 0.15 m
ACCAACCCGTGGCGGCCGAGGCGCCACCGTACCACGTTCCCGTGAAGGACGCTGGGACCGACAATCCGAGTTCGAAGCTCGGATTGTTCAGAATCCCGGCCGGTACCGTGGGTGGAACGTAAGTGATGGCCAATGAGTTGATTCCCAGTTCGGCAAACGCGGCCGAAACCGTGGCCGCCAGCCCTACGCGTTCCGGCAGGCACCCATTCGGCGTGCTCAGACATTGCTGGTATGGCGGTAGCGACTCCCCGTTCTGGATAGTCGCCACGGGCAGCCCCATGCCGTCTCCGAAGACCGATTGAGTTTGCGCCGTGCGCATTTGCGATAGGTACAATGCGATCTGCGCGGCGAACCCGCTCGCGTCCACTGCCTGCATCGCTTCGACCACTTGAGCGGTCCCCTCCCACCAGATACCGGCGGGACTCCCGCTCGGAGGCGCAGCCAACTGGAAGCCGCCGTAGGTCACGCCTCCGGAGGTTACGCTGCGGCTGAAATTCGCCAGCACATACTGCAGGGTCTGCTCGAGGTTGACCGCCGGGTACCGGCCCGTGCCCGCCAGCGCGAGCGCGGCAAGCGTGTTCGAATCGAGCGAGTCCGCCGTGTTCAACGACTCGCTGCCTTGCTGCGGGGCGGTACCCGCGACGAAGCGGCCGCTGGCCGGCACAAACATTTTTGCGACGAAATCGCCTGCGGAGTTCGCCTGCGCCGTCCACTGGGCGGTTTCGGCCGTTCGGCCGAGACCCGTCAAGATCTGCGCCAATCTGCGGAGGGCGGCGAAGATCACGGCATTGTCCGCGGTGGACTTGCCGATGAGCAACGACTTGGGCAAACCGCCATCGCTGTAGCCGGCAAAGTACCCGCCGTAGGTCGAGGCCGAGGCGTCGGCCAGATTTGCGACGATCCAGTTGCCAACGGTGATGGCGTCGTTCAGATACTTCGCGTTTCCGGACTGCCTATACGCCTCGAGGAAACTAAGAATCGCCATGGCATTGTTGCCGCCGCTGGTACCGTCGAGGACGAGGCAGAAGCCGCTCGACCCGCAGAGATCCGCGCCGGCCGAGAAACCCGCTAGCCGAACGTCCCCCGCCTGGCCCATCTCCGGCGGAGGCTGCCGGTTCAGAAAAGCGACGTCGCCGTTGATATAGGCGCTGTGGAGTCCGCACTGTGTTGCGGACGCACCGGCGTAACAGCCGACAGCCGATCCGAGCGCGGTCGGAATCGGATCGCCGTGGTTGTCGTGGTACAAAGCGTAGTCCAACGCGTCGGCCATGCGCAGGCCATTCGAGACGTCTTGCGCCTGACCGCGCCGCAACAATGCGATCACGCTTAGCGCCGTTTCACGCACGGTTGCGACGCCGCGGTTGACCTGGTCTGGCGGAATCGGAAGGTACTGAGCCGGAAGCGCGCCGAACGTCTCCGTGCTCACCGGCAGGCTGAGCGCCTGTGGATCGCTCGACTGGCGCCCCGGCGCAGGCAGGAACTGGATATTGTCCAGCAGCACCGTCCCGCCGCTGCGCGACGCGTACCGGTTCGTGGCTACGGCGAATAGCAGATTAACGTTGGTCAGGTCTGGGACGCACGAAAGGTCCGAGGGCGTTGTCAAACTGAGGCGGACCGTTGTCCAACTCTTGCCAATGGTTTGGGCGCCCGTGACGCACCCACCGACGCCGAATTGCACTACGGCGCCGTCGGGCGACCGCATATCAAACTGTACGGCCGTGGAGCCGGTGAGGTTATAACCGGCACCGGGATTTTGGGCCTCGTCGTAATCTTGCGGGTCCTGAAAATTCAGACCGTCGAACCCGCTTCCGGCCGTCACGCCCGGCAAGGTCACGCGAAAAACGGTGCCACGGGTACCGTCCAGACTGGTGGCGTCGGCCGAGCACCCCGTCGGAGATGTGACGCTGTCGATGCAGCCGGAATCAATAACTACAGCGTTGATGAGGCTCGTCGGGCTGCCAAAGATGCCGGACGGAAACCCGTGGTTCAAGCCGGAATCGGCGTCCTTGTACACGTAGAATGTGTTCTGGCCGGCGGAAGCGCGCGCATTCATCAGTTGATAACCGCAGTCGCTCAGCTTCGCGCAGACGGCCAACCCGGAGCCGGAAAGTTGCGCGGTCTGTGGACTGTCACCCGCAGCGTCGAGGATCAGCAAGGCCGCCCTCCGAGGACCGGTACCGCTCGGCGTGAATGTCACCGAGACCACGCAATTCGCACCGGCGGAAAGCGAGGCGCCGCAGGTATTCGTCTGCGCGAAGTCTCCGGAGAACGGACCCGATAGAATAATAGAGATCGCGAGGGCCGCCGGCCCCCGGTTCGAGACCGTCAGAGTCATCGGCGAGCCGCCGGTGCCAAGCTGCCGCGAGCCGAAACCCAATGAGGCCGGTGAAGTGGCGATTGGTCCGACCACTGTGACACTCGCCGTTCCAGTTCGGGTGGCGAACGAGCCGACCGCGGTGACGGTGCAGGGGTAAGTCTCCGGCACGGTGGCGGTCGTAGTGACGATCCGGATCGTCGCCGCCGGATCTCCAGCCTGAATTGCCCCAGGGCCGCCGTCGACCGTCAGGCCTCCGCAAGTGGCGGACAGCGTGATCGGCTGCGTGACGCCGCGCGTAACCGTAGTCGCTACCGTAAGCGTCGTCGTGTTGCCGGCAACGACGGTCTGCTGCGCGGGATTTACAGTCACATCGAAATCGTTCGGCGGCAGACTGTTCCCGGACAACGGGATCAACAGCGGGCTCGCAATCGCGTCGCTCGCGATCTGGAGCGTCACCGTCCTCAGGTCAGGTCCGGTCGGCGAAAACGTCACCTGAATCGAGCAGGAAGCGCCCGCGCTCAGCGATGTGCATGTATTCGTCTGACCGAACTCGCTGGCATTTGGGCCGCCGATGGTCACCCCACCGAACGTCACAGGCGTGATCCCGACATTCGTCACTACGACGGCCCGCTGGCTGGTGGAGCTTTGCGGCTGGTCGGGGAACGCCACGGTCCAGGGCAACGGAATCAGGGCTCCAAACGCGAGCGGGTTGAAGGTGTTTTCTGCATAAACCCCCCAGTTGCTTGCGGCAAGTCCGACGCGTTCCGGAATGCACTGGAAGGGAGTGCTCAGGCACTGTAGAGCAGGCGGAAGCGTGTCTCCGTCGTGTACCGTGCTCGCAGGCAAGCCCAGGCCGTCGCCGAACGGTGCGGCGGATTGGGCCGCCTGAATTTGCGCCATGTCGGCATCTGCAATCGGCTGGAAGCCCGCGTTCAAGTATTTATCAAGGTAGCGCATCGCCGCCACCATCTGGCCGGTGAACTCCCACGCGATTCCGTTGCCGTTGGTGGTAGGCGCCGGCACAAGATCGAACCCGTTCCAGGTTCTGCCGGCCGCTGTCACCGTCTGCGCGAAGTGGGCGAGCGAGTATTGGAGAGGGAGATTCCAATCGATCGAATCTTTGTAATGCGTCGAGAGCGCCATCGGCAGCAGCGTGAAGGTGTTCGAATCGAGGAAATCGCAGGTGTTGAGGCGATCCTGGTCCACAACGACGTTGACATCCTGGCAGTTGCCCGGCGCCGGCGTCGAAGTTGGGGCAACCGTCCCCGTATAAAACCTGCCGTTCGCGCCGTCGTACATTCGCGTCACGAAATCGCCCGCCCAGTTCGCGCGGGCAGTCCACTGGTCCGCGGCGGCGTCGTGCCCGAGAGCTCTTTCGATGCCAGCGACCATGCTGAATGCGGCAAAGATGTCGCCGTTGTTCTCTGTCGACTTGCCGGGGATCTTTCCCACCGGTGGATTGGCCGCGCGACCGGGTCCAGAATCGGAAATGCCGACAAGATACCCCCGGAATCCCTGGTTGTCGGTGAGCACGCCGGCGATCCAGTTCCCGATGGTCTCGGCGTCGTTCAGGTACTGCACGGTGCCCGTGCGCGCATAAGCGGCGATGAAAGCCAGCATCGCCCAGGCATTATTGCCCCCCGTGGCTCCGTCCAGAACGAGACAGAACCCGGACGGCGGGCATGATGCCGGGTCCCCCGAAAAGCCGGCTAGCCTGACGTCTCCAGCCTGCGATCCGCCGGCCGTGGCCTGCGTATTCTGCAAGGCGATATCCCCCCCGAAGTACGCAGAGTGCAACGCCACGGATCCATCGGTCGCCGCTGGAAGGGGATCGCCGCGACTCTCGTGATGCAGCGCATAGTCGAGGGCATCAACAATCCGCAGCGCGTTCGTCACATCGCCCGCCTGTGCGCGGCTCAAGAGCGAAAGCACGGTGGCTGCGGCTTCATAAATCGGGGACAGGTTGCGATTCGCCTGGTCTGGAGTGATTTCGGTTTGAGGGGGCGTGCCGAAAGTCAGGTTTCCTAGCGGGAGGCTGAGCGCCTTGGGGTCCGTCGCCTGGCGTAAGGGCATCGGCAAAAACTGTATGTTGTCGACGAGCACGGTTCCGGCGTTGATCGCCAGTTCTTGACTCGTCGCGATGGTAAAGAGGATGTGGGTATTGGTCAGATCCGGCGGACAAACGACCTGCGCGGAGCCTTTCGGGGGTAGCAAGTCCGCCAGCGAGATCTGGATGGTCTGCCATTGTGGTGACAGGCTGTAGGGCGCCGTCACGCAGCCTCCGACCCCGAACTGAGCGACCGCGCCGCCGGGCGACCGAACGTCGAGTTGCATTAGAGTGGCGGGATTCAGGTTGTAGCCGGTTCCTGTCGGGCTTTGCTCGTCGTAGCTTTCAGGGTCCTGAAAGTTCACTCCAACGTAGTCTGAAGCAGCGAGTTGTGGGAAGGCAAAGCGGAACACCGTGCCACGAGTGCCGTCCAGACGCATACGATCCGTTGAGCAGCCGGTGGGCGATCCGGGATCGTCTACGCAAGTGGAGTCCAGAACCACCCGGGTGAGATCGATGGTACCGAACAGGCCGGAGGGGAATCCGTGGTTGAAGGCAGAATCGCTATCCCGGTAGACAAAAAACCCGGTTTGATTCTGGTTGACCCTTTGGTTTAACAAGACATACGCACACTGGCTCACCGTGGCGCAGGAACCTATGCCGGAGCCGCCGAGGCGCACGGCCTGGGGGCTATTGATGGAGTCATCGATCACCAGCAGGCTGGCGGGCCTAGGGCCGGTCCCGCCCGGCGCGAACAAGACGTTAATCTGGCATGACGAGGATGGCTGGACGGCGCCGCAATTATGGGCTACCGAATAGTCGCCATAAAAAGCGCCGCTCAGGACCACCGACGTGACGTGCAGCGGCGCCGTCCCCGTGTTGGTGACTATCACCGGCGTAGTGGGCGTCTGTGCTCCGAGCTGTTGCACGCCAAAGTCGATTGAGGCGAGCGAAAGGTTAACTGGACCATTCGGATTCACGACGGTCACGTCTTCGGCGGCACCCGGGCATCCGATGGCGACGCATACAACCGGCGGCGCCGTACTCCCGCCGGAAACCAACACCACATTGGACAACGGCGAGGCGGCGTTATTCGCCACGTTCACGGTCACCGTGATACTCGGGTAGCTGGATCCGCCCGCAAGTGCGTCGTTGCGGACGCAGACGCCGTTCTGGCACGTCCACCCTGTCCCCGACATCGAAACCAATGTCAGCCCGACGGGCAGAAGGTCCGTGACGCTGACGGGCGCATTGGTGGCCCCAGCGCCCGACTGGTTGGACACGGTTATGTTGTAAACCGCATTTATCCGACCTTGTGTGAAATTTCCAACGTGAGTCTTTGCCACGATCAGCGCCGGGAGATTCGGATTGATGACGGTCGTGTACGCCGCGGTCGCGGGTGGGGAGCCCCCGCCCGAGACGGTCGCTGTGTTGACCAGGGGCGAAAGAGCGTTCGCAGCCACGTTTACGATAACGGTAATGGCCGGATAGCTGGCGCCCCCCGCGAGGAGGTCGCTCCGGCTGCAACTGTTTCCCGAACAGTTCCACCCCGCCCCTGACATCGAAACGAGCGTCAGGCCGGCCGGCAGAGACTCTGTCACCGTGACGGGCCCGGCCGTGGTCCCCGCGCCGGACTGATTCGCGACGGTAATGGTGTACTCAGCGTTCGTCTGCCCCTGCGTCAGGCTGCCGCTTGGGGAGAGGACGATGCTCAGTGCGGGTACCGGAACGGTCCACGAGCCAAGCGCCTGCCAACCGCTTGACACCGTGAGCCCGTCCGCCTGCAGCGACATACCGTGCGCCCCAGTAAACGGGGCGGCGAACGTAACCGGTATCGTCAACGTCAATTGCGTGCCGGAGGCCGTCGCGTTCGCGGCATGCGGGTCCAGACTGCATTGACTGTTGCCGATCGAGCCCGGCGAGCCGAGCGTTGCGGGTCCCGCCCAGCCAGCGCCCGAATCGCCCATGAGGTACACCTGGTTCGCAACGGGCGCATAGTAGACCACGCACGAGTTGGCCATCTGCGAGGGCGACGCAGCCGAAGCGAACCACGCCCAGGCACCCGAAATGTCGCCGACGCCTGCCGAATCGGAGTATTGCATCTGAAAGGTCTGCTGCAGGCCGCTCCCGGACGATGGGCTCGCCGAATCGGCCGTCACGGTGAGCGGGACGAACTGGAAGTCGCGGATAATGAACTCGGCTTCCTGGCCGTTGGTGGGAGGTAGGCCGTTGAAGAGCCAAACGTTCATACGGACGTTAACGTCTAACCCGGGCGGCGGCACGTCTCGCGTATTCGTCACCTGCTCGATCACCAGCGACGGATCCGTCGGGTCGGTGCTGAGTCCAGCGGCTGCCTTGAAAGCGATGGTGGAGGGATACCACTGAATGCTGTATGCCGAGGCCGTCACCGTGGGAGGCACCTGAAATCGAACTTGGTTGCCGGGAACAGTATAGGGTTGCACCACGAATTGCGCGTTGTTGGTATCGTCGGCATTACCAAACTTCGACATCTCGGCGTCCAGTTCCCGGTGAGAGTAGATAGGGTCGGGGCTCCAGGTAAATAGCCCCCACACGACACTCGGATCAATACCATAGACCGGCGAGTCCAGATAAAACCGATAGATCCCGTTTCCGGTTACGTTCTGTGAAACGACTTCGGCACCATACCAGGTACCATTCACGTTCGTGAGCTTCAAGTGAAGACGGCCTTGGGTGTCCACGGAAGCGTTGTTGGCGGAGTTCGAGAAATTAGTTGGCCCCGGTCCAAGCGGAACGCTATTTGACTTTATCCACCAGTCCTGATTTGCGAAATGGATGACCCGCAGGTTGGGGTCCGTCCGGGATGCGATCACCCGCGCCACAGCGGCAGCCTCCAGGTCCGGCGGCAAACCATCGCCAGACAGCCGGCAACTGGAGTCGAAAGCAACGGGCACTAAGTAGGCCACGATCAGCGTGGCGGTAGGATCAACGCCGCCCGTAGTGATTGAGGCCGACCAAGTACCGTCCGTCAGCGGGGTTATGAAGAGAGGGGAGCAGTAGGGCTTGGAGAAGAATCCAAGGCCCTCCACAAAGATCTGAACCGCTACTTTATAACCCTGCGGCGCAACGTTCAGCACTCTGCCTTGAAGAGGGGCGAAACTGCCAAAGGCCGGCACCGACGTGAACACGATGGCAGGAGCCGCTGCGTCCGGCGGGGCCACCGTCACGGCCAGCGGAGGCGCCTGCGCTGTGGTCCCGGCAGTGTCCTGAGCGGAGAGCGTGACTAGATAGATCTGAGCAGCCGCCGTGAAATTGCGAGTGATCGCGTATTGTCCCTGCCACGTGCCGTTGGCAGCCGATCCGGCCGTTCTGGTGAGCGCGACCGCGTCGTGCTCGCCGTCCGGCCGTACGATTGTCGCTTGCGCAGACTGCACGCCCAAGTCGGCTTGCACGTTGACGCTGAGCACGAGATTACCCCCAGGCGCCGCGAGCGCCAGGGGGGATGCGGACATCGACGTCAGGACCGGCGCCGCACCTGCCACCTGCGCCACGGAATTCGAAATGAGAAATAGGAAGATGAACGGGATCCCGTCCACCCGGCGCCGCCGTAAGAAACCGCAAGAAGTCATGTTATTGCTCCCGTGCGACTGAACCACTGTCCGGGTCGTCCGGATAATGAAGCCTCAGTAATATACGCGTTGAACTTGAACCACCCGAATCATACCACCGCTCGACCAACGCTGAAAGGGGATGTAAGGGCATCGGTTTCGACGCCGGCCGAACTCGCAGAGTTGCCGTGCGCGAAACTGCTCGGCCAGCCCACGCGGCCTAACCGAGTAGCGGGAGGCGCCCGCTCGAGCCCGAAAGCTCGAACGAGCACCGCCCAAAGGTCTTCTTATTTGGCGCAACGGAGCACCGCCTGACTCTGAAGTGACGGACTTCCCAGATTACAATGGACGCCTGTCGCTGCACTGACGCTCGGAGTGAGGTAGGAAGCCCAGGAACCGGTCGGCGGAGCCGGAGTCTGGCCGGTCAGGACGATGCCAGTTCCCGCGTTGCAACTCGCCGCCAACGCGACGTATCCAGAGGGGCACGAGAGGTTCACCGAGCCACTGTAGTTCTGGGTGACCGTAGTCATGGCCGTGACGCCACTGGGCCCCTGTGGGCCAGCAGGACCTTGCGGGCCCTGGGGACCTGCAGGGCCAGTCGCGCCGGTCGCGCCACGCGCTCCTGCCGGACCGGCCGGACCCTGAGGACCAGCGAGCCCCTGCGAGCCCGTGTCACCCTTCGGACCTTGCGGGCCGGGATCACCCTTGGGGCCCTGCGGCCCAGGAGTTCCAGTGCAGCCGCAAGCGCTCGGGAGCGTCAGAACGACGACTGCATTAGTGGAAGGCACGGCAGCATAGGCAAGGCCGCCAGCGGGCGCAAAGGCGACGCTGCCGGAGCCCGCAATCGGCACCGTCTGAATGATGCCAAAGCTGCTCGTGTTTACGATTTCCAAGCTATTGCCGACCGCGAGGAACACGCGCGTGCTGTCCGGGAAGAACGACATGTACCCGCCGACACCGCCGAGCGATCGGATGAGCATGTTGGTGAATGTCCCGATGACGTTGACCACGCCCTCAGGCACGCCGGGGGGCACCGGGCAACCGACGTGGTCATAGCTTGGCGAAGAACAGGCATCCCCGCCGTTCTCCCAGAGTTGGAGACCATTAGGAGAGATGGAAACCACCCCGCCAACATTTGGCAAGCCGGTGATACTGCTCTCGAAGGCGTTGGACGCGGCGTTGAACAGCCCTACGGCATCGTGCCCCCCGCTTCCGCCGGGACCGCCGCACTGATAGCTGACATAAAGTGAGACGCCAATTGGCGTGACGGCAACTGCCTCGGCGCAGGTCTGCGAGCTGACCCGGCTCAGCGCGTTCGAGGCGGTCAGAAGCTGCCAAAGGCCGGACCACTCCATTGCCAAGAAGAGCTTGTTGCCGTCGGGCGTCAAGGCAAGGTCGCGCACCGGCCCGGCGGTGGCTATTGTCGTCACCGCCTTGGTCAGAGTGTTGATGATGGATACAGCTCCGGAATTGTCGCCGACGTAGGCTCTGGAACCGTCCGGAGATACTGCCAGGGACAAAGGACTTCCACCCACAGAGATGGTGGAACTGACCTTATTCGTCGCTGTGCTGATCACACTGACTGTGTTGTCGCCGTAGTTCGTTACATAGACTTCGGCGCCATTGGGTGTTATTGCGACTCGCTGCGGTTGGGCCCCCACGTTAATCGTCTGCCCGACTGTAACACCTTGGCCCGGCGCGAGGTGGCAGAAACCCGTTAGCATAAGACCGATCAGACTCGCGGCCGGCCATCGAAATAGGTTGCGCATGGTTTAGCCTCGCGAATCCCGCGTCCCACGCGGAAGCTTCGCTTTCTCAACTCGCCTGCTAGTGCAAGCCGAGCCCCGCGCGCCGGCACAGTCGAAAAGTCAATGTTTTCAAGCCACTCCCGGGTATGCAGAGTGGAGCAGCCAGCGCTAACCGGATCACTGAGGGCTCACTGAGCCGCCAGTGAGGACCCGAAACGGATACTACCCGACAACCACCTGCCGCAAATGCAGAGGGCCGCCTGCGCTGAAATAGGCTATTGAGGGGCCTTCAAGCGACCCCGACAGGGTGACCGTAGTCGAAACTGTAGCTGTAGCACCTGAATCCGGCGTGAAGCCCTCGACTCCGCTTGGGCGCCAGCCAGCCGCTGCGCCTCTTCGGCGTGTCGGGACGCCGGCAACACGGCATTCGGCGGC
>OBLU010006839.1_pt1 | contig 10132 bp, 9 predicted proteins | sample 1518681 | NCBI WGS metagenome assembly OBLU01 (sample SAMEA3539304, study PRJEB22396) | soil metagenome | biome: tundra; feature: field; material: soil | place: USA | collected 2010-05 | depth 0.15 m
CTGTCGAGCTCGTGCTGCTGCTGCCGCAGGCGGCCACGCCCGCGCCGAGCCCGCACACCGCGAGAGCCCGGGGAAGCAACCGATAGGCCTTCATGCTCTTATTCTCTGCCCCGCCCATCCTCGGCGGCCACCCGGGTATCTCTCAGCGAGCAGCCAGGCCCAGCACCCGAAGGCGGGTGCCACGGCGCTGCCGCCGGGGGCTCAGACGCTGACCTGGGCCGCCGTCTCCCGGAGCCTGCCCAGCTCAGGAGCCCGCCGGCGAGCTCATCGAGCATCGCGGTCGCGGCGCCCACCATGCTCTCGTTGGGCTGGAGCCGGCCCTCGGGGTCGAGAAACTGTTGCACGAACGGTATGTTCACCGATTCGAACAGCGGCACGATCTTCAGCGTGGTGACCACCTGCTTGGAGCATCTGCACGGCCCTGGCGCCAGCCGCCACTCCCCCGTAACTGGCGAAACCGACTGCCTTGTACTGCCATTCGGCGTGCAGGTAATCGATGGCGTTCTTGACGGCCGAGTTGTATCCGTAGTTGTACTCGGGCACAGCGAAATGAACGCGTCGGCGCGGTCGATTGTCGCGCTCCAGTCCTTCGTGTGCTGGTGGACGTACTGCCTCAGCCGCGGATGATGCGGCTCATCGAGCATCGGCAGGTTCACCTCGGCCAGGTCGATCATCTCGACGTCGAAGCCGCCGTGGGGAAACCGCGCGGTCATAGACCCATGCAGCCACCGACGGCCCGGCTCGGACCGGGTCGGGTGCTGGCGATGACGATATGCCGGACCGGTCTGGTCACAGGATCGCTCCGCGAGAGATTCGAAGGCTGGCCAGGCTGCCGCAACCTCGGGTGCCTGCTGCCTATTCTGCCGAGCCTGGTCAGCCCGCTCCCCAGAGGGGCTCCAGGGTGCGGTCGATCGTCTCGGCGAGTGGTGCCAGCGCTGGCATGACCGGTCGGGACGGCGCGGCATCGATGACCTCGCAGCAGGCCAGCGCGGCCGGGTCGAGGAAGCGGGTCAGCGGGGCATAGCTATGCCGGTCGTCACGAGCCGTGCGATGGTGATGCATCCGCAGCGGCGCATACAGGTAGAGCTGATCGCGCGCCCTCGTCACGGCGACGTAGAAGAGGCGCCGCTCTTCCGCCAGCCCGGCTGGCGCGGTGAGCGCCATGTCGCTGGGCACCGCACCGTCTACCAGGTGGGGCAGGTGCACGACGGGCCACTCCAGTCCCTTGGCCGAGTGGACGGTGGAAATCACCAGGAAATCCTCGTCGAGCCGCGGCGGCCCGGCGAAGCCGGCGCCCGATACCGGCGGATCGAGTGCGAGTTCCACCAGCGCATCATGCAGCGACGGCCTGCTGGCTGCGGCATCGGCAAGCCGCTGCAGGTCGGCAAGGCGGACGCCGGCGTCGGGATAGCGGGCCCGGAGCGGATCCTGCAGCGCCGCCAGAACGGCCGCTGCCCGCTCAGCCGTCGTAGTGAGCGCGGCGGCGCCGATGAGGCCGCCCACTGTGGCGGACAATGCGGACCGGGACCGCCGCGGCACCAGATCCGCTGCCAGCGCCCAGCGCTCCAGCGGCAAGGGATCCGCCAGCCGGAGGGCACCGATGATCCGGCGGGCGTGTACCGGCCCGATGCCCTCGTGCAGCCGGAGCAGCCGGAACCAGGCGACGTCGTCGGCCGGGTTGGCGACGACCCTTGCCGCGGCCACGAAGTCCTTGACGTGCGCTGCCTCGGTGAACCGCAGGCCGCCGTATTTCACGAACGGGATACCCCGGGCGGCCAGCTCAAGCTCCAGCACGTCGCTGTGATGCGCGGCCCGCACCAGCACAGCCTGATCCTGCAGCTGCAGGCCAGATTCATGGGCCTCGAGCACCCGGCGGCAGATTTCCCGCGCCTGTGTCGCCTCGTCGTGGCAGCGCACCAGCAGCGGAACCTGGCCGGCCCCCCGATCGGCCGTCAGCGCGAGCTCAAGCCCTGGCGACTGCGGGCGGATCACGCCCGCCAGCTCCAGGACCTGCTGGCGCGAGCGGTAGTTTCGGCCGAGCCGGGCAACTGCCAGGCCCGGGTAGCCGTCGGCCAGCGCCCGCAGGTGCGCCGGATCAGCTCCGCGGAAGCCGTAGATCGCCTGCGCGTCGTCACCCACGCAGGTCAGCCCGCTGCCGTCCGGCTGCAGCAGCCGGACTATATCGGCCTGGACCGAGTTGACGTCCTGGTATTCGTCCACCAGCACGGCGTCGAACATGCCGCGCAGCACCGGGCCGGCGCCGGGATCGGCCAGCGCGGCACGCCACAGCAACAGCAGATCATCGAAGTCAGCCAGGCCGTGCCGCCGCTTATGCGTGACGTAGCCGCGGAACAGCCCGGCCAGCTGGTCGGTGAAGTCGGCGCACCAGGGAAAGCTGGCCTGCACCACGTCGGCCACGGTGGCGTGCGTACTGACGCAGCGGGTGTAGACGTCGGCGCACACCGGCGCCCGGGGCGCGCGCCGCTGCAGGCCGACCAGGCCATGCTCCTCCCGCAGCGTGTCCAGAATGTCGGTCACATCCGCTGGATCGATCACGCTGAAGGCGGCAGGCAGCGAAAACGATTCGGCGTGCGCCCGGATGATCCGGTGCGCGATGGCATGGAACGTGCCGCCGCAGATCCTGTCGCCGCCGGCGGCGGCCGCCGCGACGCGGGCAAGCATGTCGTCGGCGGCCCGGCGGGTGAAGGTGAGCAGCAGGATCCGGCTGGCCTGGACGCCCTGGCCGCGCAGCCACGCTGCCCGCGCCACCAGCGTGCCGGTCTTCCCCGTCCCGGCCCCGGCCAGCACGAGCAGCGGGCCCCCCGGGTGCGTAGCCGCGCGGCGCTGGTCATCGTTGAGCCGGTCGAGCACGGCCCCCGGTTCGAACATGGTCACGAATGTAACCAGTACCTCTGACAGTGGCCGCACCCGATCAATGACCGGCCAGCCCGCTTCGGCGGAAGTTCTCCGCGCTGACGCAGGCGCCTAAGCTCGGAATGCGCTCATTGACCAAGGAAATGCCCGATGGCGACGCTGCCGCTTGACATCCTGGTCTGATCGACCGCTGGACGCGACCCGACGGCGCCATCCGGCCGGGCAGCTAGCTGGCGGCCAGAGCCGGCCCGCGCAGGAGCAGCTGCCCGGCCTGAACGGTGACCTTCAGCTGGCTCGCGCGGCCCATCGACTCACCGTCAAGCTGCCAGGGCTGCTCGCCGTCGAGGCGGACGTGCAGCTCCCGGAAGGTCATCCGGGCCAGCTGGGCGGTCCCGTGCCGCAGCAGCAGGCCAGTGCCAACCGCGAACCATCCGGCCAGCCCCTGCGCGGTCACCGCCACCAGGTCGAGCAAGCCGTCATCGGGCCGGGCGTCCGGCAGCAGCGCGACGCCTCCCGGCAGCGAGCCGACGTTGCCGATGATGAGCGCACTGGCCCGCAGGCGCACCGGCGCCCTGGAGTCAGCGCGCAGTTGCACCCCCATGGGCTTATCCCGCAGGTGTCCGAGCGCAGCAGCGTAGTACGCTCCCCAGCCCAGGTTCTTCTTCAGCCGCTGACTGCTGTCCAGCGCCCGGGCGTCGAAGCCGATGCCGGCCATGACGAGGAAAGGCCTGCCGTTGGCGACGCCGACGTCCAGGTACCGGTCAGCTCCGGTGAGAGCAACCGCGAGCGCGTCGTCGAGTGCCAGCGGCAGCCCGAGGTTGCGGGCAAGCAGGTTGCCGGTCCCCGCGGGCAGTACCGCGAGCGGAATGCCGCTGCCCGCCAGCGCCGCGGCGCACGCGGTCACGGTGCCGTCGCCGCCGCTGGCGAGCACCAGATCGACCTGGGCTTGCACCGCCGTTCGTGCCATCCGCTCGCCCGGATCGCCGGCGCTGGTCTCCAGCCACAACGGCTCGCCCCAGCCGTGCCGCGCCATGGCCGCGCAGACAAGGGTGCGAAGCCTGGCGCGATTGCTGCGGCGGGCGGGATTGGCGACCACCGCTGCGCGGCTCATCGGCGACGGCCGTCAGCGCGGCCCGGCCTCGCCCGCCGTGGAGTCGGCGGTCGGGACCAGCTGCTGCTGGGTGCTCACCGGGGGCACTGCCTCGGCTTTCCGGTGCCGCCGGGCCACCAGCCGCAGCTGGATAATGCGTCGGGCGACCCACACGCCACCCACCCGGGTGCGCTTCACCACGTGCTGAGGAGGCGTCTGCGGAGCAGACGTCTGCCCGCTGGCGGAGCGGCGGGTGGAGCGGCCTGGCCAGAGCGGTCGCCATCGGCCGACGGCGAAGTCATCACGCATCACGCCTTTCCTGCGCGGGCCGTCCCGCGCTTTCCTGCCCAGGGCTGTCCCGCGCCCTTCTCTGCCCCTAAAGGGCCCGGCTAATCAGACGTCGCGGCTGAGCAGCTCTGCCCACCGCTCGCGGCGGACAACCAGCCGGGCGTCACCGCGATCGGCGAACACGACGGGGATCCGGCGGGCTCCGTTGTAGTTGTTCGACATGGTGAAGCAGTACGCGCCAGTTACCGGGATTACGAGCAGATCCCCGACCTTCGGGTCGCGCAGCGGCACATTTTCGCTGAGCACGTCGCCGGACTCGCAGTGCCGGCCGACGACCGTCACGGGCTCCCCGCCGCCGACGCGGTCGGCGATTGTCGCCTCGAATCGCTGCCCGACCAGCGCCACCTCGAGGTTGTCGCCCATTCCCCCGTCGACGCCGACGAAGGTGATCGCGCCCGGCTTGACCGTGGTGACGCGGTAGACGGTCACCGCGCTGCGTGCCACCATGCTGCGTCCGGGCTCGATGAGAATGCGCGCGCCGGCCGGCAGGTGCTCGCGGGCTGCGCCGATCAGGGTGTCGAGGTACTCGCCCAGGCTCGGCGGGTGGTCGGAGTAGGTATACCGGCAGCCGAGGCCGCCGCCCAGATCGTAGACCGGGTAGTCGCCGAGCGCGGCCAGCGGCGCAACGGCGGCGGCAAGCTCCTGCGCCACCAGGATCTGCGAGCCGACGTGCGTGTGCAGCCCGTCCATGCGCAGCCGCGGCGACGCCTCGATCCGCGCGATAGCGCCGCGGGCTGCTGCCGGGGAGAGCCCGAACTTGGCGCCAGCATGCCCCGTCGCGTAAGCGGGGTAAGTCGAGCTCTGCACTCCGGGCATGACCCGGACCAGGCATCCCTGCACCCGGCCCGGCGGCACTGCGGCCTCCAGCCGATCGATGTCATCGTCATTGTCAACGACGACCGTGCCCACCTCGCAGTCCACCGCCAGCCTGATCTCCTCCGTGGTCTTGGCATTGCCGTGCAGCACTAGCGTGGCTGGATCCGCCCCGGCCGCGAGGGCGGTCACTATCTCCCCGCCGCCCGCCACGTCCAGCCACAGGCCCTCCGATGCCATCAGCCGCTGGACAGCCGTGCACGGGAAGGCCTTCGAGGCGAAAGCCACCTGGGAGTCCGGCCATCGCGCAGCGAGCTGCTCCCGGTAGTCGCGGGCCTGCTGCCTGGCCGCCTGCTCGGCTACCACCAGGGCCGGCGTGCCGTGGGCTGCTGCTACCTCGTCCAGGCGGCAGCCGCCGACCCGCAGCATCCCGTCGGAGTCCTGCCCCGTGCCCGGCGGGAAAAGGCTGAGCAGCTCGTCTGCCTCGGTCATCAAAGTCCCTCGCCATCGCGCATCTCAGCAGGTTAACCGGTGGGCCAGCGGGTAGCTGGAGCCACTACCCGTGGCGCTGCCAGGGCCCGCCCGCGGCGCGGCAGCCGGCCGCGGCACCGGCCCTTCGCCCGTAGCCGATGGCATCCGGCGTGAATTCATGAAGAACTTGCAGACATCGCAGATTAGCCGCAAGACGCGCCGAATTGTCGAGCGGCTCGGAATGGTCGGAACCACCGCCCGCGGTGCAGCCTTCGCGCTCGTCGGCGTCCTGGTGATCGATGCGGCCGTCACGTTCAAGCCGTCCGATGCCGGCGGCCGCGACAAGGCGCGCTGACGCTGCGCGATCAGCCTTTCGGCGAGATCCTGCTCATCCTTGCCGCGATCGGCCTGATCATCTTCGGCATCTACGGGCTGCGCGAGGCGCGCTGGCGCCGGTGTGAACCGCTGGGCTAACCGACCACCAGCGCGTCGTTGATGTCGGCGGGCAGCCTGAGGTTGCGGGCAGCAGGTTACCGGTACCCGCCGGGATGATCGCGACCGGTATTCCGCGTGCAGCCCTGGCTTGCGCACCCGCGCCCATGATCGCCTCGCCAGACGGTGCGAGACTTGCAGCATGTCAACGCCGCTACGCTGCCTGGTTACCGGTGCTTCCGGGTACATCGGCGGGCGGCTCGTCCCAGAGCTGCTGACCGCGGGATACACGGTCCGATGCATGGCACGCGATCCGGGCAAGCTCAGCGACCGTCCGTGGTCCGACGATGTCGAGATCGCCGTGGCCGACGCCATGGACGAGGGCGCGGTGCGGCGCGCCCTCGAGCACGTGGACGTCGCCTACTACCTCATCCACTCCCTCGGCACGGACGCGTCGTTCGAGCAGCGCGATCGCACCGCGGCGGAGACATTCGCCGCTGCCGCAAAGGCCGCGGGAGTGCAGCGCATCGTCTATCTGGGCGGCATCATCTCCGGCCAGGCCGACGAGCTGTCCCCGCACCTGCGCTCGCGCGCCGAGGTCGGCGACATCCTGCTGGCCAGCGGGTTGCCGACGGCCGCGCTCCAGGCCGCGGTGATCATCGGCAGCGGATCAGCGTCGTTCGAGATGCTCCGCTACCTCACCGAGCGCCTGCCGGCCATGGTGACGCCGAAATGGGTGGACACCCGCATCCAGCCGATCGCCGTCCGTGACGTGCTGCGTTACCTCGTCGGCAGCGCCGCCCTGCCGGCTGACGTCAGCCGCCGCTTCGACATCGGCGGCCCCGACGTGCTCACCTACGCGGACATGATGCGCCGGTACGCCGAAGTGGCCGGGCTCACGCCGCGGATAATCGTCCAGGTGCCGCTGCTGACGCCGCGGCTGTCCTCGCTATGGGTCGGGCTGGTGACGCCCGTGCCCGCCAGCCTGGCGATGCCGCTCGTGGAATCCCTGCGAAACGAGGTCGTCTGCTCCGAGCACGACATCGCCGAGTACATCCCGGACCCGGCTGAGGGGCTGCTGCCCCTCGACCGGGCCATCGCCATGGCACTGCGGCACACCCGCGAGGGCGCCGTCTCCACCCGCTGGTCCTCGGCCGCGACGCCGGGCGCGCCCAGTGACCCGCTGCCGACCGACCCGTCGTGGGCCGGCGGGTCGTTGTACGTGGACGCGCGCACCAGCGTCGTGCATGCCTCGCCAGCAGCACTGTGGCGGGTGATCGAGGGCATCGGCGGCGAGTCCGGGTGGTACTCCTTCCCGGCCGCATGGGCTGTGCGCGGGCTGCTCGACCGCCTCGCCGGCGGGGTCGGCCTGCGCCGCGGCCGCCGCGATCCGCGCCATCTGCTCGTCGGCGACGCACTGGATTTCTGGCGGGTGGAGGCGATCGAGCCGGGAGTGCTGCTGCGGCTGCGCGCGGAGATGAAGCTGCCTGGCCTGGCCTGGCTGGAGCTGTCGGTAGGCCAGGACTACGACGGGCTGACGACCTATAGCCAGCGGGCGATCTTCCGGCCCCGCGGGCTCGCCGGTCATGCCTACTGGCGGTCCATTTCGCCGTTTCACGGGGTCGTTTTCGGCGGGATGCTGCAAAACATCACCGCCGCCGCCGAACGGGCCGGGCGCGCGGGCGACAAGCCGCTTCCGGTCAGGCGCTGATCCGCGCGGCGCGGCCGGTAACCGCGCTGCCCGCTGCACGTGGCCGCCCGCCGCGCATGAAAGCCTTACCTGAGCAACGCCTGCCGTAAGAGATGACCGCCTGCCCCCCCGCTGCCTCCGGAGATCGCATGAGACTACTTGTCACCGGCGGCGCCGGTTACATCGGCAGCGTGGTGGGTGCCCAGCTCATCAGCGACGGCCACGAAGTGGTCGTGCTGGACGACCTGTCCACCGGGCACGCGGACGCGGTGCCCGCCGGTGCCGCGTTCGAGCATGGCAGTCTGCGAGCCGACGCCGGGCGGGTGCTCGGGACCGGATTCGACGCCGTGCTGCATTTCGCCGCCAAGTCGCTAGTCGCCGAGTCGGCCGCCAAGCCCGCGCTCTACTGGGACAACAACCTCGGCGGGACGCTCGCCCTGCTCGAGGCGATGCACCAGGCGCAGGTCCCGAGCATCGTTTTCTCCTCGACGGCGGCCGTATACGGCGAGCCGGGAAGCGTCCCGATCGAGGAGACGGCGCCCCCCCGGCCCACCAGCCCGTACGGCGGCTCGAAAATAGCGGTGGACACCGCCCTGGCCGAGTATGCCCGGATGCACGGCATGGGAGCTGTCAGCCTGCGGTACTTCAACGTCGCAGGCGCGTGCCAGCAGGCCAACGGCAGCTGGCTGGGCGAGCGGCACGCGCCGGAGACCCACCTGATCCCGAACGTTCTCGCGGTCGCGCTGCGGGGCGACGGCGAGGTCAGCGTCTTCGGCGAGGATTACCCCACCCCGGATGGGACCTGCATCCGGGACTACATCCACGTGTCTGACCTGGCGCGCGCGCATCTGCTGGCGTTGCCGGCCTGCGCCAGCGGCCAGCACAAGGTCTATAACCTCGGCAGCGGGACCGGCTACTCCAACCGCGAGGTACTGGCGGCGTGCCGGGAGGTGACCGGCCGCGATATCCCCGCACGGATGGCGCCACGGCGGGCCGGCGATCCCGCCGTGCTGGTCGCATCATCCGAGCGCATCCGCGCAGATCTTGGCTGGCGGGCGCAGCGGGACCTGAAGGACATGGTCGCGGACGCGTGGACGTTCGCCCAGACCCGGCCGGACTCCCGGTGACGCGCGAGACTCGGTCACGGCGGTCCGGTCAGGCAGCTGCGCAGCTGCGCGAGTCCGACCCGGACGCGGCCGCCGGCTGGTTCGCCGAGCTGTACGCCGCAGCCCCCGAGGGCATCTGGCGGGCCCCCGGCCGGGTGAACCTGATCGGCGAGCACACCGACTACAACGAGGGTTTCGTGCTGCCGTTCGCACTCAGCGCCGGAGTGACCGTCGCGGCTGCCCGCCGCGGCGACGGCCTGATCGCGCTGTCATCCCGCCAGGCCAGCGGCGAGGACGCGCAGGTCCGGCTCGATGCGCTCGCCCCCGGCTTGGTGCACGGCTGGGCTGCCTATCCGGCCGGGGTCGCCTGGGCGCTACGGTCGGCCGGCTATCCGGTCGAGGGCGCGAGCTTTGCCATCGACGCGGATCTGCCGCTGGGCGCCGGACTGTCCTCCTCCGCCGCCCTGGAGTGCGCGATCGCCCTCGCGCTGACCGAGCTGCACCAGCTGACGCTGCCGCGGCCTGAGCTCGCCGACATCGCGCGCCGGGCGGAGAACGAGTTCGTGGGCGCGCCGACCGGGATCATGGACCAGTCCGCGGCGCTGCTGTGCCGGGCCGGGCACGCCCTGCTGCTCGACTGCCGAAGCGGCGAAACGGCAGCCGTGCCACTCGACCCGGCGGCCGCGGGCCTGGCCCTGCTGGTGATCAATACCCGCGCCCGGCACGCGCTGACCGACGGCGGTTATGCCGACCGGCGCCGCGCGTGCGAGGACGCTGCCCACGCTCTCGGCGTGCCGTCGCTGCGGGACGTGACCGATGACCCCGGCGCCCTGGACGAGCTCGCCGATCCGGTGCTGCGGCGCCGGGCCCGGCATGTGATCACGGAGAACCGCCGCGTGCTGGAAACCGCCGGGCTGCTCCGCCGCCGCCAGCTCGGTGCGATAGGAGACCTGCTAACCGAGTCGCACGTTTCGCTCCGGGACGACTTCGAGATCTCCTGGCCGGAGGCTGACGCGACGGTCGAAACGGCCATCGAGGCGGGCGCCCTCGGCGCACGGATGATCGGGGGCGGCTTCGGCGGCTCGGTCATTGCTCTGGTGCCCGCCGCGCGAGCTGAGCTGATCAGGGCCGCGGTGGCCGCCGACTTCGCCGCACACGGCTGGACGGAGCCGCATTTCGTTGATGCCGTGCCATCGGACAGCGCACGCCGGCTGCGCTAACCGCGTCCGCTGGCCGAGCCTCTGGGCTGCACCGGGCCTCTTGGAGCACCGGGCCTCTTGGAGCACCGGGCCTCTTGGAGCACCGGGC
>OBLU010006840.1_pt1 | contig 10131 bp, 9 predicted proteins | sample 1518681 | NCBI WGS metagenome assembly OBLU01 (sample SAMEA3539304, study PRJEB22396) | soil metagenome | biome: tundra; feature: field; material: soil | place: USA | collected 2010-05 | depth 0.15 m
ACTTCGGCCAGATCCACTCCCGTGCCCACAATCATCTCAACTCCCCACCCCATTGTGACAGGTATCCTAACGATGCGGCCGGCTCAGCTTTCGCAAGGCCCGCGGCAAGCCAGGATACCGATCATGTCATGAGACAGGCTACGCACTTCCAGCACTGCGCGCCTGCCGGTTGGGGCGCATACTCTAGCCGCCAAAGACCGCTCCCTAGCGGTCGCGGCTCGGTAAAATGCCGACCCTACTGAGCCGCGCACGTCAGTAAGCGGTGTAGCGTTACCTCACGGCTGCTAGGCCTTACCCGCGGCCACTCTCTTGCGATGTTCGGCCCAGCGTTTCCTCTGCGCAGCGGCTATGCGTTTGCGCGCCGCCACGCTAAGCACCCGTTTCTTGGGCGCAGCTTCGCTCTTAGCCGCCGCCCATCCGCCTGCCGCCTTGCCGGCGCCTAGCTGCGATTGGATCTCGCGTATCTTGCCTGCGATGCGTTCTTTTTCGATTTCATACCCTACGAGAGCCATCTGCAGGGTTGTGTGGTCCGGTTTTGGTAATGGTTTGCCTCTTGGCATTGGTTTCTCCCTCGCACACTATATCATAGGTTGCCAAGGATGCAATTACCTTAAAGCTATAATATTTGGTCAGCCCATATAAAGTTGCCGTAGGGGTAAGCCGAATTCGGTAGGTTTTAGTCATGCGAGTCGTGATCCAACGGGTCAAACAGGCGCGCGTCGAAGTGGACGGGCAAGTAACCGGCGCTATCGGACCGGGCTTGCTAGTGCTGCTGGGAATCGCCAAGGCAGATTCCGAGGGGGCCGCAGAGTACCTTGTCGAGAAAGTACTACATCTCAGGATCTTTCCCGATAGCGGCGGCAAGATGAACCTGAACGTCGCGGAGGCCGGGGGAAGTCTGCTGGTGGTATCGCAGTTCACGTTATACGGCGATTGCCGGAAGGGCCGCCGGCCAAGCTTCGACTTAGCGGCGAGCCCCCAGCAGGCCGCCCGGCTGTACGAATACTTTGTGAATACGGCCCGCAAAAGCGCCGTTCCCGTGGAGACCGGCGTCTTTCAGGCGTCGATGCAGGTATACCTGGTGAACGACGGCCCGGTGACTATTATCTGCGACTCGCCGGCATGACCGCGTGAGTGGGGCGGGCAATCCTGCCCGCAGGCCGGCCTTCCGGCCGGCTGGACCCGCTGGAAAGCGGGTCCGCAGCCTGAAAGGCTGCCCCACATCTCTAACTCAGGACACTCGCATTTCCTATCGCGCCAGATACTTCTCGTAGAGGCGGTGGTGCTTGTTGTCCAGATCTACCGGCGCTCCCTTGATGAACATTCGCTTGATCTGGGTGCGCGTCTCCAACGGGTCTCCGTCGGTAACAATCAGGTCGGCCCACTTGCCTTTTTCGATGGAGCCGAGCTCGTCGCCTACACCCCAGATTTGGGCCGCATAGAGCGTGACGGCCTTGAGAGCTTCGTCGTAAGGCAGGCCGAAACCCACCGCCGCCGCCGCTTCATAAGGCAGGTTGCGGGGATTATCTTCCGATCCCGGCCCGAAGCTCGCGAAAGCAAATTTGACGCCCGCCTTCGATAACTCGCCCGGGATGCTGAACGGCTTGTCGTACGGGTCGTCCTCTTCCTCCGGCAAACGCAATGTGGGCGGCAGCACGACGGGTATATTATGCGCCTTCAGCTCGGCGGCTACTTTCCAGGCTTCCGCACCCCGCTCCAGGATCATGTGCACCTTCTGTTTGTCCGCAAAGGCGATGCTTTCCTTGATAGCCTTTTCTTTCTCCGCGCGAATCAACATGGGGATCTTGCCGTCCAAAACTGGTAGCATGGCTTCCAGCTTCAGGTCGGTCTCGAAGTCCGGACCGGCGGCCGCTTTGGCTTGCCGGTAGCGCCGCGCCGACTCCATGAAGTCGTTCAACTCGCGTAACTGCTGCTCGTACCTTTTCTTCGCGTCCGCATACGCCGAGGCCCGGCCGGGCGCTGCCTCGGCACCGCCGCTGAAACGATTCGGCGTCCGGATTTGCGGAAACTCCAGGCGCATGGCGGCGGGCGCGCGCACAGCCATGTCCTCCATGGTCCAGCCGCTGAGGTGCATCAGGACGCTTTGGCCCGCGATAATACCGCCGCCGGGACTTGTAATTACGCTGGTGACGCCGTTGGCGCGGGTGACCGGAATATGCTCGCTGGCCGGGTTTACCGCGGTGGCGGCGCGCAATTGCGGCTTGAACAGGCCGATGTCGGAGATGTCATTCATCTCCCGCACAGCGCCGATCTCGGACAGGCCGATCTCGGTGGCCGAGTCGATCATACCAGGGTAGATGTGCAGACCCTTCAGCTCGATCACGTGCGTGCCCTTGGGCACGGCGACGCGCGCGCCGACCTCGGCGATCTTACCGTCGCGCACCAGCACCGAGCCATCGGCAATATCCGGACCGGACACCGGATGCACGGTGGCCCCGCGCAGCAGGATGGTATCGGGGCCGGCGGCGCGCAGAGAGACGAGGGTGAGGAAGATAGCCAGGCAGGTTTTCATTGGACACCTCCGGGTTCTTCGCTCTTCTTGTCTTCGGTTGGTTCCGGTTTCTTGCGCTCCTTCTTCTCCTGCGCCTTCTGCTTGTCGATCAAGGCTTTCTTGCGCGCCTCCTTACCGGGACGCTCTTCCAGATCCTTTTCGCGGTCGAAATACAGCTCGCCGTCGATGAATACCTTCTCAACTTTGGCGTAATTGGAAAGCGGATGCTTGTCGAAAATCGCCAGATCGGCGTCTTTGCCCGGCTCGATGGAACCGACGCGGCTTTCGATGCCCAGTTGTTTGGCGGGATTGATGGTAACCAGTGAGAGAGCCTCCGTCTCGTTGAGACCGCCGTACTTCATGGCCTTGGCCGCTTCCGTGTTGAGGTGCCGCATCAACTCCGCGGAATCGGAATTCAGCGAAACCAGCACTCCTTTTCGCACCATGATCGCGGCGTTGTAGGGGATGGCATCGAAAGCTTCGGCTTTGTAAGCCCACCAATCGCTGAAGGTGGAGGCTCCCGCGCCATGCGCCGCGATCTCTTTGGCCACTTTATAGCCTTCCAGCACGTGCTGCAGCGTGCGGATTTTGAATCCGAAGTCGTCGGCCACGCGCAGCAGCATCAGGATTTCATCGGCGCGGTAACAATGCGCATGCACGTAGCGCTTGCCTTCCAGCACTTCCACCAAGGGCTCCAGTTTCAGGTCGCGGCGCGGCGGGATGGCCTGCTCGTGACGGCGAAGCTTGGCCTGGTAATCGCGCCATTCCTTCTGGTAAGCGCGCGCCTCGGTAAACGCCTCGCGAATGACATCCTCCACGCCCATGCGGGTGGCCGGATAGCGCAGGCCGGGAGTCGCTCCGAAGCCGCCACCGGCCGATCCCGAGCGCTTCACGTTTTCGCCCAAGGCAAACTTGATGCCAGGCATGGCGCCTTCGAAGATCAGCCCTTGGGCGTCTTTGCCCCAGCGCATCTTCATCACCTGGCACTTACCGCCGATGGGGTTGGCGCTGCCATGCAGGACATTGGCCGTAGTCACGCCGCCGGCCAGCGCGCGATAGATATCGATGTCGTCCGGGTTGATGACGTCCTCGATGCCCACCATGGACGACACGGCGACCGCGCCTTCGTTGATGCTGTCGGCCGCGATGTGCGAGTGGCAGTCGATGATGCCGGGCATCACGTATTGGCCGCCCGCGTCGATGACGCGCGCGCCATCCGGGACCAGCACCTTTTCGCCGGCTTCCACGATCTTACCGTCGCGAATCAGGATGGAGCCTTGGAAAGTTCCCTTGGTCACGGTGAGGACCGTGGCGTTGCGGATGACGGTGATCTGGCCGGCCGCCAGCGGCGTTGCTTGAAGCAGTGCCAGCAGGAAAAGAGCGAAGCGGTTCATTCGACACCTCCCGGCGCGGCGCGCCCTTCTCGGTCCGCCGGAGGCGTCTCCGGGACGGGCTCGTACTTCACGCCATCGATGAACACGAATTGGATCTTGGCTTTCTCGTCGAACAAGTTGCCTTTCACCACCAGTAGATTGGCGATCTTACCTGGCTCGATGGACCCCACCCGGTCGGCCATGCCATAGATTTCAGCGGCGCTGAGGGTCAGTGCGCGCACGGCGGCGGCTTCGGTCAGGCCCGCGTCAACCGCGCGTTTCAGCGCTTTCCGCACGTCTTTGGCAGCCGTACCGCCGGAGTAGAATGCGAAGCGCGCGCCCGCCTTTTCGAGAGCGGCCGGGGTGGAGGGCGCGCGATCGCGCAATTCCAGCGTGCGGAAGCTTTCCTCCTGGTCCGGGTCGGCGTCTTTGGGCTTCTCGGGCCACTTCAGGTTGACGAGTAGGGGAACGCCGGATTTCGCCACGCGGTCCGCAATCTTATACGCCTCGTGGCCGCCGTACAACACGGCCGGGCGCTTCAGCTCCGCCGCGAAGCGTATCATACGGTCGAGTTGCTTGGCGTTGTCGGCGGGCAGCAGCAGGCGCGGCGATTCGAGCAAGCCTTCCACGGCGCGATCGTAATTCGGGCGTTTTTGGCCGGCGGGATGGCTGGCGTAGGCCTGCATCTCGAGCTTGTAGTGATCCGCATCGAAGGATACCTGCCGAATATAGGCGATCACCCCCATCAGCGAGCCGGGGTATGTGCCGAAGCCGTGCGAACTCAGGGTGACGTACTGTCCGGCCGGCGAAGCGACCACCATGCGGCCTTGCTTTTCGCCGGAGAGGTTGAGAAATGCGCCTTCGCCCGCAAAGATACCGCTCGACGGGAATGTGACCACGGAGGTGAAGCCGGCGCTGCGGGTCTCCTCGATGCGCCGGTCGGCCGGATTCAGAAGATCGGCCGCGCGCACCCAGGTGGTCGTGAACGGGCGGAACTCCGGACCTTGCTCGACCGGCATGGCAGGCTCCTGAGCGCCGAATCTCGGCGTGGCAGGCGCTTCCGTGCGGGGGGTGGCCGGCTGTGCGGGAGTCTCGGGCAAGCCTACGGTGCTCAGGGCATCGATCAGGCCCGGATAGACGGTGACGCCCTGGGCATCGATGATCCAGGCGTCTTTCGGTAAATCGACGTTTTCGCCGACGGCCTCGATGAGGCCATTGCGCAGCAGCACAGTGCCCTTTTCCAGCACTGGACCACTGACGGTGACGACGCGGGCGCCGCGAAGCGCGATGGGGCCGGGCGCTTGGGCGTAGGTTAAGGATGCCGCGGCCAGCAGCATCGTGATGAGGTATTTCATGACTCTTTGGATAAAGAGGCATGATAGTACATTTGCGGTGGTTGGTGGCTGGTGGTTAGTGGATAGGGGCTGAGCGTTACTGCGTCGCGGGGTATCGCACCACGCTGAAATTGCGCAACGTGACGGTATCGGTAGTGGTGGCGGCCATCTGGCCCTGGAAAGCCAGCAGGATGGTGTACGACAGCGAGTCGTATGCATTCTCGACGCCGACGGCGAGGCCCAGCACCGTACCCCAACTTTGGACTGACAACTGGCAAGCGGAAGTGTTGGCGCCCGCTTCGGCCCACCCGGAAATGAACGCGTCGCTCACGGCTCCATTCCGCTGCAGCAGCACCGTATTCCCCCAATTGACGGCGAACGTGAAACCGGTAAGCGAGCCTTCATGCGAATAGTCGAAGCCGATCTTGACGCGATCGCCCGGCTGCAGTGTGCCGGCCGGAATCGTGCAGGTGCCCAGGCTGGAAAGCGTCGTCGAAGATGTCGCGGTGCCCATGCCCGAACACAGAATTTGAGGCGCGGGCGGACCCTGTGGCGTGCCTGTAGGGGTCACGCGGTAAGACGCCAGCAGCGTATCGCCGGGCTGCGGAGTGGAACCCGCCAAAAACTGAACGATATTGCCGGACAGATTGTAGTCCAGACCCGCCTTCTGCAGCACACCGTTCCGGTAGAGGTACAAGCTGGAGGTGGGCGCGGGAACCGCGCTAAGGGTGAAAGAGGCGTTCGAGCCATTCAGCGTACCAGCGGGCACTTCCGCATCCGTGAAGTTCGGCCCAGCCGCGCCGGAACCGGCGGTGCCGCAAGGTCCGGACGAACCGTCCACGTGTACGCAATCGGAAACGTTGCCCGAGACGGCATCCAGCGCGCCAGTCGAATCGATCATGGCTGCGTGCCCAGCGGCATATGCAGCTCCTTCCATGGGGCGCGCGGCGAGATCCGCCAACAACCCGATCACACCCGATTCCGGTACGGGAGCGCTTCCAGTGACCAGCGACGATGGAGCCGTACCCGGCGACGTGAGCACGGCTTGCACGCGCAGTGACGTGGTGCTCGGCGGAACTGCCCAGGTCTCGGTGAACTGGTCGTTGCCGGCGCTGGTGAAGGTGACCGTATAGTATCCCGCGGGCGTGGCGTTGGTAGTGGGCACAAGTTGCACCATCAGATTGCCGCCGATTATGTTCACCGTTACCGACTGGGTGAATATCTGGGATGTGTCTCCCGCCACGAAGGGCGTCCACTTAATGACGGCAATTCCGTTGTAAGGAGTGCCGTCGGCGTTATAGATAACGTCCTCGATGGTGGTCAGGATCGGGCCGGCCAGCAGCGGAACCGCCAAGCAGACGGCCAGCGCCGCCAATACAAGTTTCCGGGCAGACATTTTTACCTTCCTCAAAAAAAACCCCGGGCTCAGAAACGAGCCCGGGGGGAGAGTCAAACGGAATCCCACACGCAAACACCTAACGCCTATAGTTTAACCGCAAGGCCTCGCACCGAAGCCCTATCAAACACGCACCCTGCGCGCTAAGTTATACTCAACGCTGGCCTTGCGAAAATCGCGAGGTAATTTCTCGACGTGTGACTGGAGGAATATGAGCAACACAAACCGGCGGGCATTCATTCGTGGAGGCGCCCTGGCGGCTGCCGCGGGCGGAGCCGCTAAAGCGCAATCCGGACCCCAGAAGAAGGTCTACTACAGGGGTGAGAAGCCCAAGACGACGCCGCTGTTCAGCGGTGCGGTTTCCTACGGCAATCTGCTCTTCATCGCCGGAATAGGCGCGCATTTTCCGGGCGACATCAAGGCGCACACGGCCCACGTGCTGGATGAGATTCAGAAGGCGCTGGAGAACGCCGGATCTTCCATGGACAAGGTGCTGAAATGCAGCGTCTTCCTGAACGACCTGAAGGACTACAAGGGAATGAACGAAGTGTTTCAGGGCCGGTTCGGCGAGAATCCGCCGGTGCGCACTACCATCGCCGCGGCGGGCGGGATTCCGGGCGACTCGCTGGTGGAGATGGATGTGATCGCATACATCTGAAGCCCCCGAGGCCGAGGCCCGCCATCCTATGCTGCCATATCGCCTTGTCTACCACGAGGGCTACGACCTGAGGCTGGGAGACCATGTGTTCCCATCCCAGAAATTCCGTTATATCCACGATCGGCTAATGCGCGATCGATTCGCCACGGCGGAGGATTTCGTCCGGCCGGAACCAGCTACCGATGCGGACATGCTGGCGGTCCACGAACCTGGCTGGGTGAAGCGGCTGCAGACCGGAACGCTGAGCTACCAGGAAATCATGCAACTGGAAGTGCCGTACAGCCGGGAGTTGGTGGAGGCGTTCTGGCTGGCGGCCGGTGGCACCATGCTGGCCGCGCGCCTGGCGCTGGAGCAGGGGATCGGGTTCAACGTGGGCGGCGGATTCCATCACGCCTTTGCGGGACATGGAGAGGGTTTTTGCGCGATCAACGACATCGCGGTGGCCATCCGCAGCCTGCAGCGCGGCGGCGGCGATCGCTCCATCCAGCGCGCCATGGTGGTGGATTGCGATGTGCACCACGGAAACGGAACCGCGGGTATTTTCGCGGGCGACGCCTCCGTGTTCACACTGTCGATTCACCAGTTCAACAACTACCCCACGGAAAAGCCGCCTTCCAGCCTCGACATTCACTTGCCGGACGGCGTGGGCGACGAAGAATATCTGCACCGGCTCGGCAATGGATATCGCACGGCGATGACCGTGTTTCATCCGGAGCTGCTGATCTACGTAGCGGGAGCGGACCCTTATTGCGAGGATCAACTCGGCGGGCTGTCGCTGAGTTTTGAAGGCTTGCGCGAGCGCGACCGGCTGGTCATCTGGACCGCGCTACACACCCACATCCCGGTGGCGATCGTGCTGGCGGGCGGCTATGCGGTGAATGTGCAGGATACGGTGACCATTCATGCCAATACCGCGCGTGTGGCTAAGGAGGTTCTGGAGAAGACTGGATGGCAATGATATGGGGAACTCTCTCTCGCAGGGGGTCACTGATGCGGAATCCGGTAGTGGGCCGATTTGAAAAGCCCTCGCCGTTTGCCGGAGGAAGACCTGGATTCGAGCGGCTGTTGATGCCGTGCCGTGGGATTCCTTCCGGATGCCCGACCATCCACGACCTGCCGCCTGACCGCTCTTGGCGAGGCGCGAAGGCGATCTCATGGCCGTGGCGGTTGAAATCCATTGCGAAGAATGGCCGCCGGGTCATCCGCGCACGTTGCGTCTCAGAGTCAGAGAACCGTCGGTATTGCCTATCTGTTGGCACGCCCAATTGACGGGATAGCGAACGCCTTTCACCTCCAACTCCGCCTTCAACTTCAGTCCCTGCCACTGGGTTCCAGGCGTCAGCATCAGCATTGCCTGGCGGATGCCGGTGGGCTTCGGATAACCGGGATCCACGCATCCGCTCACGTTGACTTTGCCGTCATCGCTGAACACCGTCAGGCGCAGCACCCCCGGCACGCCTGCAACGCCCTTGTTGGCCAGACCCACTACCAGGCCCGGCGTCCCCTCGCGGCCAAAGCTCCAGGCGGCAGAGCATTTGCCTTTTAATTCCACAACGGATCGGAACCTTTTCATTCCTTTGGGTGGCTGAAGCGGTCTGCACGTCGTTTTCCGGGGTATTCGGCGCTAATTGGGCGAGATTCTGGGCGACAGATCGGAAGTCCGAAGCCCATGTCAAAATCCTACGAGTGGCTAGAGCGCCCGGTGCCGAAGTGGAAGGCTCTCCAGATGCCCCGCATAAGCACACAGCGCCTCTCAGTTAGCTCGAATACCCTCCGCTTGACCTCTGGACCCTCGGCGACGGCGGGCCGCTTCATAGCCCATTTCTCGTCGTGTAATAGCGCTACAATCAGGTTTCGGACTATCAAGTCCCAATGCTCTTTCCTCAAGGAGCGGCGGAAAATGCGGGAGATCGCCATGAAGAACCTGCTCTGCATCTTGCTGGTCCTGCCATTAGCCGCATTTGGGCAGACCGCCCTGACAACTGCTCAGATCGCAAAACGGGCTTCGCCTTCGGTCGTGGTCATTCAAGGCAAGACTGATTCCGGTGACGTCTTAGGCAGCGGCTTCATAGTCTCGAAGGACGGAAAGATCGTGACGAATCTGCATGTCATTCGGGAAATGAAAACCGCAAGCGTTGAACTGGCAAACGGTGACAGCTTCGACTCGGTTTCCGTGCTGGCGACAGACGAACCCAGAGACCTTGCAGTCGTAAAGATCGCTGGTTTCAATCTCTCCGTCCTGGATTTGGGTAATTCGGACGCCCTGAACGTAGGAGAGCCGGTGGTGATTGTAGGCAGTCCACGAGGTCTCGAAGGAACGGTAACGGCTGGCATCTTGAGTTCAGTGCGGGACAGCGGCGAAGGCTTCAAGGTGTTGCAGACGGACGCTGCCGTAAATCCGGGTAACAGCGGCGGGCCACTTGTCAACAGTAAAGGCCAAGTTATTGGGGTAGTGTCTTTCAAGTTGCGCTCCGCTGAAGGACTAAACTTCGCAGTTCCGATCAATTATGTGCGTGGATTGCTAAACAATCTCCATGAGCCTATAGGGTTGGACCAGTTGCGGCGCAGTCTTATTGGTACGGCGTCGGTCGATCAAGAGAACAGCAGCACGACGCCAAAAGAGCCACCTAATTGGACTACGGAACGTATGCTCACGGCCTGCAAAGATGTTATAGAAGCGAAAAGCGACTGGCAAGGCAACGAGGTTTTTCCACTCAACTTCGATACTGGCCAGTGTTGGGGAACGTTCACTCTGCTGTGGTCTTTCGGGAGTACGATTGGCGTCGGCACGGGCCAGGAGTTTGTGCCTGATCTCTGCCTACCAAAAGGAACTACTGTAGCTCAGGTCATTGCTATCT
>OBLU010006841.1_pt1 | contig 10131 bp, 6 predicted proteins | sample 1518681 | NCBI WGS metagenome assembly OBLU01 (sample SAMEA3539304, study PRJEB22396) | soil metagenome | biome: tundra; feature: field; material: soil | place: USA | collected 2010-05 | depth 0.15 m
GCGACACCACCATGATCCATGGCCAGGGCTGGCAGTTCATCCGCCTGGGCCGCTATCTGGAACGAGCGTACGCCACTGCGACGTTGTTGGAGGTTTGCCAGCCCGAATTATTCCACCCGCAGGAGCGCGAACACTCCGGCTACCAATACCTTGAACTGGTGGGGCTGCTGCGTTGTTGTACCTCCTTCGAGGCGTATTGCCAGGTCTACACCGCTGAACTCGTCCCCGACCGCATTCTCGAGTTTCTGCTGCTCAACCGCGACTTTCCTCACGCCATCCTTTACAGCGTCGAAGGCATGCGCCACGCCATCGAAGCCGTTCAGCGCACCGGCGGCCGCCGTGTCCCCGACGAGTTGATTGCGGTCATTGGGCGGCTGCACGCCATGCTTGGCTATACCACGATCGGGGAGATCCTGGCCGGGAATGCGGCAGGATTTCTGCATACCATCCGCGAGCAGTGCATGCGCATCCACGAGCTAATCTACCACTACTATGTCCAATACTCCATCCAGTCCGCGCTGGCCGTTTAGTAAATAGGAAAAACCGGGAGCGAGCATGAATTTTTATTCCATCCGGCACCTCACGCGCTTCCGCTACTCGCAGCCCATCAGCGAGAGCATTATGGAAACGCGCATGCACCCGCGCTCCGACACCAATCAGCACTGCCTCACCTTTTCCCTCTCGGTCAGTCCGCGTTGCCGCGTTTTCACCTACCGCGACCACCTGGGCAACAATGTGCAGCACTTCGATATTCCCGGAGACCACAACCAGTTGGTGATCGTCGCCGAGTCAGTGATTGAGCAGCAGTCGCTGCCTGACGTACCGGCCTTTCTTTCGCCCGATGCTTGGGGTGCCCTTGATAGTCTGGTCGACTCCGGCGACTACTGGGAGATGCTGCTGCCCAGCACGTTCGCCGTTGAGACTCCGGCTCTCACGCTCTTGGCTTCCCAAATGGGCGTTACCCGCCGCGACGATCCCCTGATGCTGGTGCAGGAACTGAACCAGCGCCTGTTCAATTACTTCGAATATGTGCCCCAGCATACCCGCGTCGATTCGCCTATCGATGAGGCCATCGTGAGTGGCAAGGGCGTGTGCCAGGACTTCGCACACACGATGATCGCCCTGTTGCGCCATGTGCGGATTCCCGCACGCTATGTTTCCGGCTACCTGTACCGCAGCCGCGAAGACCACGACCGCTCTACGCCCGACGCGACACACGCCTGGGTGGATGTCCTGCTGCCGCACTTGGGCTGGGTGGGTTTCGATCCCACTAATAATTTAGTCGCCCACCATCGGCACATCCGCACTGCGGTTGGTCGGGACTACGCTGACGTGCCTCCAACTCATGGCATCTTCCGCGGGAAGACCGATAGCGAGCTTTACGTTGCTGTGCATGTGGAGGCCAGCGAGCAGCCCCCGGCTCTGGATCGCAAGTTGCCCATCCCCGACGACTGGAGTGTGCTGGTGGAGCGCGCTCAACAACCTCCGGAACACAGCCAGCCGCTCATCGATTTGCAGCAAATGCAGCAGCAGCAATAGGCTAGCCAGTACATCGGCGCGAAATTCTACATCGTTTTTCTGCGAAAGGTAGCTTTTCTATTGAATCTTCAGTAAATATCGCGCAAGATAGGTTCGTTCCATTGAAATGGCAGCGCTCGCTGGCAGCGTCTATGCAAGACGCAGCAAGGTACTATCCACAGTCCCGCCGCTAGAGTTTTATCGTTTAGACGGGGCTCACTTGCACCACATTATCTGCAACGCGACGAGCCGGTTCGGCGCCTTGCGTAGGTGTGTGTAGACAAGAGACACGATCACAATTGTAAGACCCTTTGGAGGAATTGCCGTGAAACAATCCCTTGGGGGATGGGCCCTGCTTCTTACCCTTTCCACCATCACATTTTCGTTCGGCCAGACCGCAACCACTTCACTCCGCGGAATTATCAAGGACCCAAGCGGCGCTCTTCTTCCCGGAGCAAAAATCACAATCGTTAACAGATCCGCGGGCATATCATTCAACGCGACCGCGAACTCCGCCGGTCTTTACACCTTCGCGCAGATCCCACCCGCCAAGTACACCATCACTGCGACTGCGGCCGGCTTTGGTGACCAGAGCAAGACTGCTGAGCTTTTGGTGAACCAGCCCGCGACCATTGATTTTAGCCTCACGATTCAGAGCAGTACAGAAACTGTGGATGTGTCTGCGACAGCGCAGACTTTAAATACCACCGATGCGACGCTTGGCGATTCCGTGGCCAATGAGCAGATTCAGGCCATGCCTATGGACGGACGAGATCCGATCTCATTGCTCAGTCTGCAACCTGGCGCGCTTTTTCTTGGTGAGACGGTTTCGCTGGCCGACAAGACAATGCCCCAGGATCTTGACAGCAGACAGGGCGCAGTCTCAGGCGCCCGTTCCGATCAGGGCAACGTCACGCTCGATGGCGTTGACGACAACGACCAGGTCAATGGATATGGGTTCAACGGCGTTCTCCGTTCCACCCTCGACTCCACTGAGGAGTTTCGAGTCACAACGTCCAATAGCAATGCTGACTCCGGCCGTTCGTCTGGTGCTCAAATCTCGCTTATCACCAAAAGTGGCACCAACAAGCTCCATGGCTCGCTCTATGAATACCATCGCCCGTCCAATATGGTCGCGAACGATTGGTTCATCAAGAACCAGCAAGTTTCTTCGGGTGAACCGAACCGGCCCACGAAATACATTGTGAATACCTTTGGCGGCAGCTTCGGCGGTCCGGTTCTGAAGGACAAGCTTTTCTTCTTTTACAACTATGAAGGCCAACGTCTGGCCACCAACGAAACCGTTTCCACGACAACGCCATCCGCCACATTCTTGAACGGGCAAGTCGGGTATGTTGCCGGTGATGGTTCCACCGTCCTTCTGACCCCGGCGCAGATCGCGCAACTGGATGCCAACTGCACTCAGTGCGCAGCGCCAGGCGTGGATCAGGCTATGTTGACCTATCTCTCGACCGAACCGGCTGCGACTGTGCTCGGTGCCGGCGATGGCGTCAATTTTGGATCGTTCAATTTCAGTTCCCCTGCGCCGAGCAGGCTCAATACCAACATCGGCAAGATCGACTACATTCTGAATTCCAGGAACCACGTCTTCGTCCGCGGGAATCTGCAGAAGGATGTCGCTGCGGGCGCTCAGCAATTTCCAGGTCAGCCCGCTTCCAGCTTTCTTGAGGACAACACCAAAGGCATGGCTGTTGGTCATACCTGGACCCCCACGTCGAATCTGGTCAATGATGTGCGTTACGCCTATATCCGCCAAGGTTATGCGAGTGCTGGCGTCGGTAAAGGCGATTATGTGGTGGTCCGCTTCTTTACCCAGCCCACATCCCAATCGCGCAGTTCCATCGTGAATATTCCAGTGAATACGATCGACGACACCCTCAGCTGGACGAAGGGCAACCATAGCCTCTCGTTTGGGGGCAACTGGCGGATGATCCAAAACAACACGAGTAACGATACGAACTCGTTTAATGGCGCCAGCACAAACCCTTCCTATCTGAGTTCAAAAGGTAAGCCGGACCCAATGACACTTGGCCTCCCCGCCATCGGTCAAAACGAAACTTCATTTGATGAAATGTACGCCACGATTGTCGGCGATGTAGCGGAACGGGACGCCAGTGCAAACTACGTCGTCAACTCTCCTACCAGCGCGACCCTTCTCAATGACGGTGCATTTGTTGCGCGTCATTTCAAGTCCAACGAGTTTGAGTATTTCCTTCAGGACTCCTGGCGGATTCTTCCCAATCTGACGATTACGTTTGGATTGCGCCACACCATCCTGCAGACTCCTTATGAAACGAAGGGGCAGGAGATTGCTCCGACCGTCGATACGCACGAGTGGTATCTCAAGCGCGGCATGGCAGCCGCTCAAGGGCAGGTGTATGAGCCGGACCTGCTTTTCACTCCAGTTGGAAAGGCTAACCATGCGCCGGCATACTGGGCAAAGCAAAAGTTGAACATCGCTCCTCGTATGTCGATTGTCTACTCTCCCGATGCGAAAACATCCATTCGTTCCGGCTTCGGTCTCTATTACGACCACTACGGAGAGGCTCTAACCAACCGGTTTGCCACGCTTGGCTCTTTCGGCCTTTCATCCCAGTTTCAGAGTCCATCCAACACGGTGAACTACCAGACGGCGCCCCGCTTTACCGGCCCAAACAACTTGCCGAATTTGCCAGTGCCGCCCTCACCTCCGACCCAGGGCTATCCCTATGACATTCCGGATGGCGCATTTGGCATCGACTGGGGCATCGACAATCATGTGAAGACGCCATACGTCGAAGCCTTCAATCTATCGGTGCAGCACGAATTTCCGGGGGGCTTCCTGCTCGACGCCGCATACGTGGGGCGCCTCGGGCGTCACCTCTTCCAGCAACTCGATCTGGCCGAGCCGGTCGATTACAACGATCCGCAGGGAGCTGGCGACTACTTCACCGCAGGATCGAAACTCTCCAAGATACTCGACCAGAACAACGGGGATACAACCGCACAAGTTCAGCCCATCCAATACTTCGAAGATGTCTTTCCTCAGATGCAGAACTGGGACTACAACGGGGAAAGCGCCACCCAGACCATGTATTCCGATGAGTGGGGGCAACGGTATGTATACGGTGAAACAGGCGCACTCTACGATGTTGATTTCGCCTGCGATTATGGATGCCCCAATGGCAGTTTGTTTTGGAATCAGCAATTCTCATCTCTGATCGCTTTGTCTTCCATTGGAATGAGCTACTACAATGCCGGCCAATTTACCCTCCGGCGTCCTTCCCGGAACGGCTTGACTCTGGATTTAAACTACACCTGGTCTAGGTCGATCGATATGGGCTCCGACGCGGAACGCGCGACCACGTCGTACGGTTCCATTCAGAATGCTTGGAATCCGAAATTGACTCGCGCAGTTTCCGACTTTGACACGACACACCTGATTACCGCCGACTGGAGCTACCTCATGCCTTTCGGAACGGGCAAGATGCTGCTTGCCAATTCCGGCAAAGTCGGCAATGCCATCTGGGGTGGCTGGCAATGGGCAGGGCTAGGTCGCTGGTCGAGCGGACTGCCTTTCGGGGTCCTCGAACCCGGGTGGACAACGAGCTGGGAGGTGCAGGCATTTGGTGTGACGACTGCTCCCGTGAAGGTCCACAAACACATCGAAGACACCTTGCCGCAGGTTTTCGCAGACGACCAGGCGATTCAGAGCGGCGTGCAATCCGGCTCGCCTATCCGATTGCCCTATCCCGGTGAGGCGGGCCAGCGCAATAACTTCCGCTCGGACGGCGTCTTCGACATCGATTCCTCCCTTAACAAGAGTTGGAATCTTAGCGAGAGAGCGAAGATGAAATTCGCCTGGGAGGTCTACAACGTGACGAACTCCACACGCTTTGACGCCGGGTCTTATAACAACAGCACGTTTGGCAACGGACTGACCTTGGGAGGCTTCGGATTCTACGGGAGCCGGCTTGGCGACAGGACATTCCGCCGCATGCAGTTTGGACTTCGCGTGGATTTCTAAACTCTCGCAATTCTCGCTTAAAACGTGAGGCCGGAGTATTCGTCCCGGCTTCATTCATTTCTCCGAAGTGCGAATCATCTGAACTCTAATTCACCGGTAATTTTTACCGGTGGATCAAGCCAGCGAATCGCTCAGTTCACATTTCGAACTTGAGCGGCAATCCTCCGCAATTCCGGCAATATTCGACCCAGCGACACTGGTTCTGCGCTCCGGCTGCCTAATGCGAAATACAGGTCACGGTAATGCCGGTACAGTTGCTCGTAGACAGCAGCAGCTTGCGGCTCGGGCTCAACCGTGCGCAAGGGCAGGCATACGGCGGCTTGCGCCTCTTCAATCGTCTTGAATGCACCAGCCGCAAGGAGTGCCATGATGCCGGAACCGAGACTGGTTGGAATGCCCGCAGGCACGAGCACCGGCTTGTTCAGCACGTTGGCGTAAACGCGGTTCAGCACCTCGCTCTTTTGCGGGATTCCGCCGGCGTTGATCACCCGATCAACCCGCACTCCGTGCTCAGCCATGCGTTCCAGAATGATCCGGGTATGGAATGCCGTGCCTTCAATGGCCGCAAACAACTCGTCCTGCGCGGTGTGCACCAGGTTCCAGCCCAGGGTGACTCCCCCGAGCTCCGGATTCACGAGCACGGTGCGATCGCCGTTATCCCAGCTCAGCCGAAGCAGGCCCGTTTGACCCGCCTTGTAGGCATCCAGTCCCTCCGAGAGGGCTGCTACCGTTGTTTGCGCGCGCCGAGCGATGGCGTCAAAGATGTCTCCGGTGGCCGAAAGTCCCGCTTCAATGCCCGTATAAGCGGGATGCACGCTTCCCGGCACAACGCCGCAGACGCCCGGCACCAATTCCGCGTTGCGGGCCATCGCAATGATGCACGTGGAGGTACCCACGACGTTCACCGCATCGCCCTCGCGAATGTTCGAGCCGATCGCATCCCAGTGCGCGTCGAAGGCGCCTACGGGGATAGGAATCCCTGCGCGTAGGCCAAGCCTTTCAGCCCACTCCGGGGCCAGGTGTCCGGCGAGATGATCGCTGGTCAGGAATTCTCCGCCAATTTTGGCTCGTACGCCGGCAAACAGCGGGTCGACGGCCACCAGAAATTCTTCCGGTGGCAGCCCATCCCATTTGGGATTCCACATCCACTTGTGGCCCATCGCGCATACGCTGCGCTTCAACTCCCCCACGGTGCTGATGCCGCTCAAGGTGGCCGCGACCATGTCGCAATGTTCAAGAGCAGTGACAAAGTGCGCGCGTTTTTCCGGGTTGTGTCGCAGCCAGTGGAGCAGCTTGGCGAATCCCCATTCGTGTGAGTAGACACCTCCGCACCACTCGATGCCTTCGAAACCCAGCTCATGTGCCTTCTGAGTGATTTCCTGGGCTTCGGCGTAGGCGCGATGGTCGCACCACAGGTAGTACTCGTCCAGCGGCTCCAGACCTTCCCCTACAGGAATCACGCTGGAGCCCGTTGTATCGAGAGCGATGGCCTCAATCGCGTTGCCATCGATGCCCGTACTGCGAAGAGCTTCGCGGGTTGCCGCTGCCAGGGCCGTCATTTGATCAGCGTGAGATTGCGTGGCGAAGTCCGGATCTTCGCGGCGGCGGTGTAGTGGATACGACGCTGACGCAGTTCCAATAGGGCCGCTCTTGCTGTCCACCAACGTCACGCGCACACTCAGTGTGCCGAAATCCACCCCGGCAACGATGGTCATGGGAGAATCCCTCCAGTAAACGCTTTCTTGCTCGCACACTAGAGTACACCACTCAGGCTCACCAGCAGCAAATCCGGTCGTTGGTCTATCGCGCGGGGCTCTTTCCCGGACCACCCGCCTTCGCTTCTCTTGCTGGCGCATCCACCGGGGAGTCCACCGCGCGTGCTCCTTGCAGATTCTGGAGAGTGCCCTCCTGATTTTTTACAAGGATCGAGATTCGCCGGTTCGATGGATCCAACGGGTTGTTCTTCACGCGCAGGAGTTGGTCAGCATACCCGCGCACCTGCGTCACCTGGTCGGAACGAACACCATCCTGCTGCAATAGTCGTCGCGCAGAGTTAGCGCGATCGGCGGAGAGCTCCCAGTTGGTGTAGCTGGCATCGCTCGAATATTGTGTGGCATCCGTGTGCCCCTCAATCAGCAGATTATTGGGCAGCGTCTTCAATTCTCCGGCCAGCAGCGCAAGCAGCTCTTGCCCATTGTTACTCAGCCGGGCGCTGCCGCTCTGGAAGAAGGTTCCGTTCTTGTCTTCAATCAACTCAATTCGCAATCCTTCGGGCGTCACGGTAATCTCAATCTGTTTCGAAAGCTTGACCAGTTCCTTTCTAGCCTGAATTTCCTGTTCGAGCTTCTCCTTGAGTTTTTGCATGGCATCGCTTTTGGTAGCAGTCACGGCTACGCCATTGCCTGACATGGTGGTGCCGAGCAAGTTGGCCGTTCCTTTGGGGTCATTGAAGTATCCGGCAACGGCCTTCTTCACCTTCTCGCTCGAACCCATGAGCCACAGCACAATGAACAGAGCCATCATCGCGGTCACAAAGTCGGCGTAAGCGACCTTCCAAGCCCCGCCGTGGTGGCCGCCATGACCGCTCTTTTTCTTGATGATGATGATTGGCTGAGCCCGATTCGGCGCCATCCTTTCACTCTCCTTCTGAAGAGCAGCAGCTATGCGGCCGCTGCCGGTTCGGTGGCTGCCGGTGCATGGTTCTTGCAACTCTTTTCCATCTCATCGAAGCTGGGACGCACATGTGCGGGAATCGCGCGCCTCCCCATCTCGATGGCAATCATCGGCGCGGAGCCTTTGAGAAATGAGAGCAGCAGCACGCGCAGTACATGCAGATAGCTGTTGTGGTCGTCGGCCGTCTTGCTCATGTTCGAGCTCAGTGGCCCTGCCACGCCGTAGCACAGCAGGATGCCCAGAAAGGTGCCCACCAGCGCGGCCGCCACCTTATGGCCAATCTCTTCAGGCGGGCCGCCGAGCGCGCCCATAGTGATCACCACGCCCAGCACCGCCGCAACAATGCCGAGGCCCGGCAGTGCGTCCGCCACGGTTGAAAGCGCGCTGATGGGCTGCATCGAATCGTTGTGGTGCACTTCCATGTCGAGCTCCATCATCTGATCCATGTCGAACGGCTCAACGCCTCCAGTGATGGCCATTCGCAACGTGTCGCACACAAAATCGCGAACATGATGATCCGCAAGAAAGTCGGGATAGTTCTTGAAGATCGTGCTTTCGGCGGGCTTTTCCACATCCATTTCCACGCTCAACAGGCCCTCCTTGCGCACCTTGTTCAGAAACAGGTACATCATTTTCAGAGTGCTCAGGTAACGCTCCTTGCTGAACTTCGAACCACCCAGGACACCTTTTAAGCCGCCCAGAATCCCCTTCAAGATATGGGTAGGATTCGCAGCAAGAAGCGTGCCCGTTGCTGCCCCCGCAATGATGAGCAGTTCGGCCGGCTGAATGAGCACTTCGATGTGCCCCTTTTCCATGAGGAAGCCGCCAATCACTGCCGCAAATACCACCAGAATGCCTACAATGGCGAACATGAAGGCCTCCCCTGCGCGAGTGAAATGTGGTTGCCTCCCGCGTGGATGCTGGTGAGCATCGCAGCCTGGGCTCGCGCCAGCAGTTGGGCCAGGGTCTCGTCCGAATCTGCCTGGGCCGCCCCGATGCTGACTGTGAGAGAAACGCGATCGCCCCACCAACGAAAATCGGTTGTCCGGGTCAGTCCTGCAAGCACCTGTCCGTGAGCCGCAAGCGTTTCGGCAGTGCGCTCATGTGAAATGACGAGGAATTCGTCTTCGCCCCATCGTCCGATTTGCTCCGTCGGCCGCAACCCGTTTATCAGGGTGCGCTCCACTTTTTCGAGCATTGCCTCGCAAGCCCGGGCTCCGTGGGTCTTGCGTAAATCGTGGGCCTGATCGACAGTGATCCAGAAAACGCCAAACGGTATGCGCCCGCGAGAAAAGTCGTCATGCTCTGATTCCAGCCTGACTTCCAGCTCCGTTTGGCTGGCCTCCAGACCCGCGTTCTCGCCGCAGTCGCCGCGTGGCAACGCGTCCAGGTTTTCTGCGGGATGAAAGACAACCGCTGTCCCGATGCGACCACCGAGCGCGTCTCGGAGTGCCAGAACGCGCACCAGTGCTTGCAATTCATGGCCTAACCTGTGGCGTACGCGAACCAGCGATCCATGTCCCGGATGCGTCTGCGCGTCTGTTTCATGCACCCACTGCCGCGCTCCGCCTACGATCAGGTCTTCTAATGTCTCTCGAACGGACCGCCCCAGCAGACCGACACTTGAATGACCGGTGATCGCCTCCGCTGCCCGGTTCCAGAACTTTAGCTGACCGTCGAGATCGGCAATTGCAATGCCTTCCGGAAGACAGTCCAGAGCGGCCTCGAGCAGTTCGATGCAATCCTTCATCCCAGCCCTCACTCACTACATCGGCAGGGTCGGGAGCAACTTCATCGAAGGGCGAACAGGAGGAAATGTTGGACTTTGCTCATGAACAACTCTAGATAGGGATAAGCCCGTTTGAACTAAGCCGCTGGCGCGGCGGACGCTACGGCATCGGTGGTCCCCGAGC
>OBLU010006843.1_pt1 | contig 10130 bp, 10 predicted proteins | sample 1518681 | NCBI WGS metagenome assembly OBLU01 (sample SAMEA3539304, study PRJEB22396) | soil metagenome | biome: tundra; feature: field; material: soil | place: USA | collected 2010-05 | depth 0.15 m
ATTTGTTGATGAAGATGCGCTCCTGATCGGTCAGGGTGGGCATCATGCTGGTGCCTTCCACCTTCACGGGCTGGTAGATGAAGACAATCAGGATGACGGCGATCAGCACCGCGAAGGCGAGATCGCGCACCCAGGAAAGCGCACCCCAGATGCTGGCGCTGACCAGCGAAACCGGTCGCGCTTCGGAGACGGGACTGGGTTCGGGCGTGGTGTTCTCTGGCATCCTCTGTAACGTCATTATAGACGTTTAAACTGGAGCTTCGGTTGCCTTCCCCTCACTTCAGGAGGGAACCGAGCACGGGGATGGGGACGGCACCCTCTTTCAAGGCCCGGTCGTTGAAATCGGCCAGGCTGAAAGCGCTGCCTTTGGCCAGCTTGTATTCTTCGCGGGCCTTCATCCAGGCGCGCCAGCCGACATAGTACATGGGCAACTGAGCGGAGGTGAGTTTGGCGCGCTGCAACTTGGCGGTGGCCTCCTCCACTTCCTGGAAGGTCTGCTTCTCCATCAGGTCCAGCGCCTCCTGGTCGGTCATGTTGAGCATCTGGAGGCGGACATCGAGGATGGCGTTGGCCAGCACGCGCAGTTCCTCCTTGTCGAAAGTGAGCGCCAGTTCCGGCGCGTGGTTGAGGAAGCCCTCGTCGAGCATCACCTGGGTGGCGTATTGAGCCCAGCCTTCGATGTAGGCGCCATTGCCGAAGACGGAACGCAGCAGGCGGCGCGCCTTTGGCTGTACGTCGTTGGCAATCTCCAATTGCACGTAGTGGCCCGGCATGGCTTCATGGATGGTGAGCAGCTTAAGTTTGTAAAAGTTGTATTCGCGCAGCTTGGATTCCGCGCGTTCCTTGGGCCAGGCGGGCGGGATGGGGGTGACCCAGTAGAACGCGCCCAGTTGCGGTTCCAGCGCGGGCGCGGCATTGAAGCCACCCACCGGATAGCTGCCGCGCATGAACTCGGGCGTGGGGATGACTTGCAGATTGGCGCGAGGAGGCAGCGTCAGGAGGCGCTTTTCCTGCACGAAGGCGCGGGCTTCGTCCAGACTCTTGCGGGCATCGTCCATGTAACTTTCCCGGGTGGCGTGACGGTCGGCGATCTTGCCCAGCACTTCGCCGATGACGGCGTTTTCGCGTTCGGCGCCGGCGAGATCGCTGTGGTCCTTGTGGGATGGGAAGGCTTCGCGGTGCAACGGCAGGGCGAGCGCCAGCATGCGGGCGCGGACGGCTGCCAGGTCGCGCTCGGCCTGTTGCAAGGTGCTGTCGGCTTCGCTGCCGCTCTGTAGCGTGTAGCGGAACTTGCGCGCGTAAATATTACCGCCGAGGCGCCAGTCGTAGGTATTTCGCGCGCTCAGGCTGTTTCTGAGGAACTTGTCGAACCTGGTCATGGCGTCCAGGGCGGGACGGGCGGCGCGGGCGTAAATCTCGGACTGTTCGGGCGGAACGCCGGCGCGGATTTCCTTATCGACCATAGCGATGTTGCCCTGGTTTTCCTCGATGGCCACCTGGACCCACACATCGGGCGCGGAGACCAGATTTGTGGACGCCTGATCGAGGAAGAGCGGCACTTTTTGCAGGCGTGCCATGATCTGGCGGATGCGGTCCGCTTTCGGGGCGTATTCCAGCACGAAAGGGGCGAAGAGAGCGTTGCCCAGCGTTTCCACGTACAATTGCGGGCTGTGCAGGTGGCTGTGGACTTCGGTGAAGTCGAGCAGGTTGAGGGCAATCTGGCCCTGCAGGATGGTAAGGTCGGCGCGGTCTTCCGGGGTCAACTCGCCAGTCGTGACACCTGCCAGGCGGTCACCGAATTTTTCGTAGAAAGTGCGCTGCCGGGCGAGGCTCTGCGCGCCAAAATCGTCCAGCATTTCATCCAGATTCTGTTTCTGGTACTGGTGCAGGCCGGCCGCGGTGGCCGCGGAAGGGGAAAAGGCGAGGGCGCCGTAAACAAACTCTTCGGAAAGCGCGGACAGCTTCTGGGAAGGAGTTTTGCCGCAACCGGCGGCGAACAGGGCAACTGTGAGCAAGGCAACGGATTTCGCCATTGCCTGTAATTGTACAACCCTTCGGCGTCAGCCTACGGTGACGCGCGCCGGGTGCGCGCCGGGCCGGATCGGGGCGGAAACCGGTTGGGCGCGGCGCTCACGCTGCATCTGGTGGAGTTCGCGCATGAGTTGGGCCCGCTGGTCGAGAGAGCGGCGCACTATCAGGCGTTCGCCGATGAAACATGCCCAAAGCAGGGCGACGGAAAGCGCGATCGCCGCTAAACCCTGTCCCGTGATTCTTGCGATTGGCATCCAGCCGACCCTCCGGGCACTGTTGTTGCAATCCGCTTACCAGTGTCTACGCTGTTTGTTTTCATACGAATTTGGACTGCCCAGTGCGATCGTGTGCCGTGGCAATGGCACAGGTGACACCGTGCCGCCACCTCGAGGGGCGGCAATTAGTGACATCCCAGACAACGGAAATTCCTGCCATGGCAAACCACGCAACTGGCTTTATCGAGGTTCAATTTGCCGGAAGTATGGTCGCTGAGGAAACTGGGCAGATGGCTGGCGGGTTTCAGCGGGGCGTCCTTGGCGTGGCACTTCTCGCAGCTGAAGGGATTGTCAATCTCGTTGTGGCAGACCAGACAATCGGCCATCTGGGGCATGGCGGCGGCGGTGACCTGTTCGGACTCCGCCAATCCCCGATGGCAGGCCTGGCAGGGATCCAAGGTGTTCAAATAGCGGCGGATGTCGGCCGGCGGCTGGAGGTAGTTCTTCTTGTCGATGGCGGCGGCAAGAACCGGCGCCAGGTTGCCCATCTTGAGATGCTGGGCGTGGCTGAAAGTGGCCACGCGGGTGGCCGGCGGCGGCGGGATTTGGGCATCCTCGTGGCACTGGAGGCAGACGGCTTTCGCGGGCAGCAGGTTGTCGGATGCCTTGGTGCTGGCGGCTGCCGCGGTGTGGCACGTGGCGCACTGCAGTTCCAGTCCCAGGTGGAGCTTGTGGGAAAAGGGAGCGGCTGACGCCGCGCCCCACGCGAGCAGAACGATGGCGAGCCGTTTCACCCCTTGTAGCTCAAACGCCAGATGCGGTTGTTGCCGTCTTCCGAAATCAGCAGGCTGCCATCGGGCATTTGCAGGATGCCGACGGGGCGGCCCCAAACTTCGCGCTTGTCGGGTCCCAGCATCCAACCGGTGAGGACCTCGCGCATGGCGCCGGAGGGCTTGCCGTCCTTGAACGGGATGAAGGCAATGGACTGGCCGACGCGCAGGGAGCGGTTCCACGATCCGTGGAAGGCGAGGAAGGCCCCGCCCTGATACTCCTTGGGGAACTGACTACCAGTGTAGAAAATGAAGTCGAGCACGGCGACGTGGGATCCCAGCAGGACGTCGCCCTGAATCGTCTTGGCCACCAGGTCCGGACGCTGGCCCTTGTTGCGGGGGTCTTCATGGGGCCCGGCATAGGCGTACGGCCAGCCGTAAAAGCCGCCCTTCTGGATGTGAGTAAAGTAGTCGGGGACCAGGTCGTCGCCCAGTTCGTCGCGCTCTTGTACGGCCGCCCAGAGGGTGTCGGTGCCGGGGTAATAGCGCAACCCGATCGGGTTGCGGGTGCCGGCGGCAAAGATCTCGTGGCCGCTGCCATCGGGGTTATAGCAGTTGATGGCGGCGCGGCGCGGGTCCTCGCCAGGCGACACGTTGGATCCCGAACCGGTGCCCACGCAGAGGCGCTTGCCGTCGCGGGAGAAGAGCAGGCTGCGGGTCCAGTGTCCGCCGCCGAATCCCTTGAGCGAAGCGATCTCCTGGCCGGGGCCGGCGGTCATCGCCTTGGCGTCGTACTTGTAGCGTTTGATGGATTCGGGCTCGCCGACGTAGAGGTAACCGTCCTGTAAAGCCAGGCCGTAGGGCCGGTCGAGTCCTTGGATAAGCGCCTTGCGTTCCTTGCCCTGTAGCACATAGACCGTGCCGTCGGTACCGCGGGCGGCGTCGGAAAGCAGGATCTCGTTGCTGGGGCCGAGCAGCATGAAGCGCGGGACCTTGAAGCCCTCCTGGTAGATCTCCACCTGGAAGCCGGTCGGGACGCTGAGTTTGGCGCCTTCGGGTTTAGCGACCACCCTCGGCCGGTTATTGGCTGACGGCGTGGCAAAAGGTGCGGGCAGAGTTTTCTGTTGGGCGTAAAAAACGGCGCTGGCTGCGACAAGCAGAGCGCTACCCAGGACGATTCCTCTGAGGTTCATGCCCATATGATGCCACGCGCCTGCGTAAGGTGCGCGGAAAAAAAGAAAGCCGGGGCGGTTCAGAGTCCCGGCTTGGAAGTGGAGATGAAAACGGACTATCGGGTTATCGTGCGGCCATGAGCGCGCGCAGGCGGCGGGCCCGTTCGGGGGCGCGAAGTTGGCGGAGCGCCTTGGCCTCAATCTGGCGAATCCGTTCGCGGGTGACGTCGAATTCCTGGCCGATCTCTTCGAGCGTGTGCTCGCGCTCGCAGCCGATGCCGAAGCGCATGCGGATCACTTTCTCCTCCTTGGGAGAGAGGGTTTTGAGGATGCCGGCGGTTTCATCGCGGACGTTGGATTCAATCACGGCGTCGACGGGGGAGCCCACCCAGCGATCCTCGATGAGATCGCCGAGGGCGGATTCGCCGTCGCGGCCGACCGGGGTTTCGAGCGAGACCGGATCGCGGGAGATGGTCTTGAGCTTCTGGACTTTCTCCACCGGGATGTCCATCCGGCGGCCAATTTCGTCATTTGTAGGAGTACGGCCCAGTTCCTTCTCCAGTTCGCGCGTTGCCCGCAGGAACTTGTTCATGCTTTCGTTCATGTGAACCGGGATACGGATGGTGCGGGACTGGTCGGCGATGGCGCGGGTGATGGCTTGGCGGATCCACCAGGTGGCGTAGGTCGAAAACTTGTAACCGCGGCGGTATTCGAACTTGTCGGCGGCGCGCATGAGGCCGATATTGCCTTCCTGGATCAGGTCCAGGAGGTGAAGTCCGCGGTTCACGTATTTCTTGGCAACGGAGACGACCAGGCGGAGGTTGGCCTCGACCAGGTCCTTTTTGGCCCGCTCGGCTTCGGCTTCGCCATGACGGATTACGGTCAGGCTGTGCTTGAGTTCGGGCAACGTGGCGCCGGCGGTGGCTTCGCGCTTCTTGATTTCGCGCTTCAACTCCCGCAGGCGGAGTTGCTGGGTGGGGTTGGCGCGCACTTCGAGGCGCTTGATTTCGCCATCGAGATGGCTGATTTCATCCACCGCGCGTTCGATTTCGCGGGCAAACTCCTTCCATTTGATGAGGCGGAAGGGAGCGCGGCGGATGGCCAGGGAGGTTTCCACCTTGGCGCGGTTTAGCTTGGCGGAGAGACGTTTACGGGGCTTCTTGCTGGCCGCCGGAGTGGTCTCCACCTTGTCTTCCAACTGCTGTAACTTCTTGTGCAGGATGATGATATCGGAGAAGTGCTTGGCTGCGTCGGCGCGCACTTTGAGATCCGCCGGAGAACCTTCCTCCACGTCCCCAAGATCCACCACGCTTTCGATCTCGATGGCGGCCTTCTTCAGTTGGTCGGCCACATCCACAACCACTCGCTGTACCAGGGCGCTCCGGCTGATCGCCTTCTGCATGCGCAACTTGCCGCGTTCCATGCGGCGCGCCAGATCGACTTCGCCTTCGCGGGTCAACAGTGGAACGGCACCCATCTCGCGGAGGTACACACGAACCGGATCGTCCGTATAAATAGACTCTTCCACCGGCGCCGGGTGCAAAAAGTCGGCCTCATGGGCGGCTTCAGGATCGAAAAACTTCGGGTCTTCCTCGAAATTAAGACCCAGGCTCTCAGGGTTCTCCGCTAAAAACTGATCTTCAAATTGATCCACTTAAGACTCACCTCCCCCCACAGACACACGATCGTACTCGGATCGAATGTCAGGGACTGGGGTTCTAACTGAAAGGAAAATCGGCTTGCTCGTGCTGTGCTTGCTGTTGCTCTCACGGCCCGAAGTGTAGACAATCATGGGTGCATTCGGGGTTCGACTTTCGTCTGATGGTAGCATCATTCGCCAGCTAAGTTAAAGCTCTATTTTTAAAGATGTCTTAAAATCGTTTAGGTTACAGGGAATCTTGCTACGGCATTTTCTGCCGCATCAGGTGTTTCAGCTCGTTGAAGAACGCCTGCTCATCCTGAAAATCGCGGTACACCGACGCGAATCGTACATAAGCGATCTTGTCCAGGTCCCGGAGGTTCTCCATCAAGAATTCTCCTATATTTATAGTAGATATCTCCCGGTCAGGTGAGTCGCTGACCTTCGATTCCACCCGGTTGACCAGTTCCGAGAGCCGCACCATGCTCACCGGACGCTTTTCGCAGGCCTTTAGCAGGCCGCCGAGCACCTTTTGGCGGTCGAACTTCTCGCGCCGGCCATCCTTCTTGATCACCATGTACGGGACTTCATCGATTCGCTCGTACGTGGTGTAACGGCGGGTGCATTCCAGGCATTCGCGGCGGCGGCGAATGGCATCGCCTTCCTTGCTCTCACGGGAGTCGACTACTTTATCGTGCAAATGATTGCAAAATGGACACTTCATTTTAGGATGCCTCCCGGCCAATCCGCTTCAGGCTGTGCCAGTCCAAACCCTCCTTGACGGCGACGGAGAGGCCCAGCGGCACAATTGCTACAAATGTAATAGCCCAGAGAAATACAGCGAACGCCGAGGCCAGCTCCAGGCGGATGCCAAACAGTTCGGTGAGCACGAGGACGGCAACCACCTGCATGCCGCCCCCCACGCCGGGAATCTGGACCACCGATCCAAACGATACAAAGCCCAATAATATCAATACATCGACGAGGCTCAGATTGACAATCCCGGCGAAGGACCTCGCCACGCACCAGAAACAGAGACAGATCAGCACCCATTCCAGGATCGAATAGACGAGCACCATGAACAGCGACGCGTCGCTGCGCATGGACTCCACTCCCTGGAAGAGCGCGTCGATGATTTTCCGCAGCCCGGCCGATCGTTTCTCCGGCAGGTGGCGCAGGGCGCCGAGCAGGCGGAGCCGCAGGGGTCCCGCGAAGTGGCGCAGGGACAGCAGGACGAGGAGAACGGCCACCCCGAGCGCCCCGCCCACCTTGCCGCCGGCGGCCAGCACCCAGGTCAGTTTCTGCCCTACATGCATGCCGGAGGTCTGCACCCGGGTCATGGCAAAGGCGAAGAGCAGGAGGGCCATCAGGAGGTCGAAGATCCGCTCCAGCGCCCAGGCGGCGAGCTGTGAGGTTACCGGAACCTGCTCCTTGCGGGCGATCAGGTAGGGGCGCACGAACTCGCCGGGCCGGCCGAACAGGGTAATGGCGGTGAAGCCGACCACGGTGGCGGAGAGCAGGTTGCGCATCGAGGGCTGGGGCTTCAGCGGCTTGAGAAAGACGGCCCAGCGCAAGGCCCGACCCCAATACGTCCCGCCGATAGCGATCAACGAGATGGCCACCCACACCCAGTGGACGTGGGCGAAGGTGCTGCCGGCCAGCCTCCAATCGAAGGCAGGGATGCCGAACTGCCGGTTACGGAGCAGCCAGATTACTAGGGCGACGATCAGCAGGATGGCGGCAAGCCACTTCCACTTCGCCGTTTTGGTCCAATTTGGGCGCTGAATCGGGTTTTCCCCGCTTTCCGGGGGTGGGAGGGGAATAACCCCACCCCTACTGGGCTAGCATACCGGAAAAATTGAACCTATCATGAGAAAGCCTCGTTTCTTGTTATGGAAGACGAGAGCCATGGCAACCGCGACGCTAGCTTGGGAGCGATTTGGAGGAAACACCTCGAGCGGCGAGGTTGCCAGTCCGGTGGTAAATGTTTCCGGAGGCCGAAATCTGATCGATAGCGTCGACAAGCCCCTGGTTTCGCGGTGCCTGAACGGCGATGAAGGCGCCTGGGAAGAGCTTGTAAGGCAACACACGCGCAACGTGTACGGTTTGTGCTTCCGTTTTACCAACAGCACGCAGGAAGCGCAGGATCTGACGCAGGATGTGTTCCTGCGTGTCTTCAAGACGATCAAGACCTTCCGCAGCACGGAGGGCAGCTTTCATACCTGGCTGGCGCGGGTAACGCGCAATCTTCTGATCGACCATTATCGACGCACGCGCCAGGAGCGCGTGACCGATTCGATCGAAGAGCAACTTCCGATGCTGGAAGAAACGGGTGGATCGGCGGCGGCGCGTCCGGACCAGGCATTGGCGGGGCGCGAGGCCAGCGAGATCCTGCAGGCGAGCCTGCAAAAGCTCTCGCCCGATTTGCGGGAAGCGGTAATATTACGGGATTTGCAGGAAATGGAATACCGGGAGATTGCGGAAGTACTCGACATCCCCGAAGGCACGGTGAAAAGCAGGATCAATCGCGGACGGGCGGAACTGGCTCGTCTGTTGCGAAAGCAGAAGCTGGTAGTATGAGCTGCGCAGAACTGGAAGAACTGATCTGCGATTACGCGGACGGCACGCTTACAGCCGCCCGCAAGGCCGAGGTGGAGCGCCATCTGGAAGCCTGCCCGGCGTGCGCCGAACTGGCGCGGGACTCAGCCGCCGCGGTGGCGTTCATGGAGCGGGCCGCCGATGTGGAACCGCCGCCGGAGCTGATCACCCGCATCCTGTTTGACGCTCCGTGGGCCCGGAAAGCGCCGGCGAAGGACCGGGGCTGGTTGGCCAAGCTGTTCGCGCCGTTGGTGCAGCCGCGATTCGCGATGGGGATGGCGATGACGATTCTTTCGTTCTCGATTCTCTCGCGCTTCGTGCCCATGCAGCAGTTGAGGTCGGCGGATCTGCGGCCGAGCGAAGTGTGGGCCTCGCTGGACGACCGGGCGCACCGCGCCTGGGCGCGCAGCGTGAAGTATTACGAAAACCTGAAAGTGGTGTACCAGATCCAAACGCTGCTGAGGGACTGGCAGCAACAGGCGGAAGACCAGAAGGCGACCAAACCTTCCGAGCAGAAGGCGGACGACCGGAAGTTGCCCGTCAAAGCATTGAACCCCGATGGAGGGGCGGCATCCAACCCGCCGTCATCCGGGGCGCCACATTGAGCACCCAGGGTATCGCATTGAATCGCATTGAAGTGAGCACGTTGAGGGACTAAAATGAACTGCCAAAATCATCCAGAAGTGCCGGCCACGGCATATTGCCGCAATTGCGGCAAACCGGTATGCGAGCAGTGCCGTCGCGACGCCTTCGGCACCGTGTACTGCGAAGAGCACGCTCCGGCCCCGGCCGCGCGCGCCGCGGAGCCTTCGGGCTTCAGCGCACCGCCGCCACCGCCGCCGTTCGCCGCTCCGCCGCCGTTTGCGGGCCCGCCTCCCGTGGCCGCCCCTCCGGTCACGGGCTACGTGTACGCCGACGTCTCACCGGGCCTCGCGCTGTTCCTCGGCATGATCCCGGGCGTGGGCGCAATCTACAACGGGCAGTACGCCAAAGGCATGGTGCACGCCATTATCTGGGGCGTGCTGATGAGCATCGCCAACTCGGACGCGGCGCACGGACTGGAGCCGGTGTTCGTCATGACGGTGGTGGCCTGGATGGCCTACATGGCCTTCGAGGCGTATCACACGGCGCGCAAGCGGCGCATGGGCGAAGCCGTGGACGAGTATTCCAGCCTGGTGAACCTGGGCGGCCGCAGCGACCAGATTCCGGTGGCCGCCGTGGTGCTGATCATTCTCGGCATTCTGCTGCTCTTGCACACGCTCGATCTGTTGAATTTCGACCGCGTGGTGCGCTTCTGGCCGGCGCTGTTGATCGTCGCCGGGATATACCTGCTGTACGGGCGATTCACGAGCCGCGAAGTGGCGGCCGGGGGGGCGCGCAATGAGCGGCAGTGACAGCGGCGGGTTTCTGGCGAGCGACATCCGTGAACAGGTCGACAAGGACATGCGCCGCAAGATGCGGCGCGGTGAGCCATCCATGGTGCGCGCCATCCGCGGCCCCATCACGCTGATCACCGTGGGTGTGCTGTTCGCGCTGAATAACTTCACGCCGTACAGCTTCGACAAGACCTGGCCGGTGCTGTTGATTGTGTTCGGCCTGTTGAGCCTGTTGAGGCGCGGCATGGAGCCGATCGCGCCGCTGCCTCCGCCGGTGCAGCCGTATCCGCCGCCGGTGTACGCGTATCCGGCGCAGGGGAGCTACGCAC
>OBLU010006845.1_pt1 | contig 10129 bp, 13 predicted proteins | sample 1518681 | NCBI WGS metagenome assembly OBLU01 (sample SAMEA3539304, study PRJEB22396) | soil metagenome | biome: tundra; feature: field; material: soil | place: USA | collected 2010-05 | depth 0.15 m
ACAGAATTGGTCGAAATCGGTACCAAAACAGTCAAAACGCCCGCTGTATCCCAACTGGCGCGCAAACATTGCGGACAACAGGATGAATGGGTCATTTCGTTGGAAGTACTGAAGAAGAAGTGCGGCTCAGCATCGGAGGATTATGAGTTTCGGCGGCTCGTAAGCGTCATCTGCAACGAAGATGCTAGCTATAACCACATGCCGGATTACGCCATATCCTTCGATGGGAGCAACATTAAGTTTAAAAACCGCAAATCGGTGAAGGCCCTCCCCTCCCCTGAATCCAACAACTTTCCTCTGCTTGATCCCGAGACTTATCACGATGCCCGGACCGTAGCGCCTGGCTATGATGTCCATTGGCTGGAAGCCGAGTGGCGGAGTTTCTGGGTCGAATCCGGTAGACCGGAGCTAAAAAGCCCCGATGCGGCCTTTATCGGCTTCTGCAAGAGCCGACATTCCCGGAATCCAAATCCGTAAGGGCGATGGACTTCTTGATTTATAGAATTCCACTTTTCCGGAATTCTCTCTTTCTCACCGACGCCGTATGCGCGCTAACCTTCAATACCGCGCTTCTCTTCCCAAGCATCCAGTGCCTCGAACAAGAGCTGATTTAGTTTCAGATCCGCAGCGACGGCCCGCTGGCGGAAGCGCTTTCTAAAGACAGGTGGAACCTTGAATGCTAATGCCTCTAGGTTTTCCGTTTTCACGCTCTCGCTTTCAACCGATTGAACCGACCTTTTGGACGACTTCCCTGACGGAGTGCGCTGTGTAGCCTCGGGCATGGGTGCGGCTTGTTCGGTGGTCAACGCGAGAAGATCAATCGGGGGGCGTTTGCTCACGCAACTTTCTCCTTTTCCGCTTTTCTCGCTTTCTTACTTTCGATAATTCTCTCTTTCAAGCCTTTCCAAATCACGGAAAGCTCGTGGGCAGCCACACCTTGAGGGTCGATCTCGAACGCTGTTTTGCCGTGTGCGAAGCTTTCGGCGTAAATGACGCGCTCATGCATACGCGCTGGCAGGACCAACCCGAGCGCTTCAAGCGCCATGGCTACAGCATCGTTGTTGCGCAGATTCGGTCGTACCCTCGCGAGCATGAAATTGAAGGGTTTGCCGGAGTTTTTGATCGTCGGGAGTCCCTTCACGAGCGCCCGTAAATCCGTGGGGGTGGGATTCAGAGGAATGAGAATCAAATCGGCTACCGCAAACAATTCCGCATTCACGCTGCCGATGGAAGGTGCGGTGTCAATGAAGAGATAGGAAGCGCCAGCGTCTTTTAACGCGCGCAAGTTGCTGGGTAGCTGGGAAAGGGTGAGGGGAGCATATCGCGGTGTATCGATGCCGGACCGCTTTCGCTGGTTGAACCAGTCAACTGTGCTGCCCTGCGGGTCAGTGTCGGAGATGATCACATGTCCGTCCCCGGCGCTCTCTGCCGCTACGGCTAGGTGCACGGTAGAGGTGGATTTCCCGGAGCCACCCTTCTGATTAGCGACAACTATCGTTTTCACGAAAGGGAGAATAAAGGATTTCTCCGTTTCTGGAAAGCGAGAAATTGCCCGGCGAGCAACAAAAAAGGAAGAAGGGCAGGGGCCGGAAAGAAAACGCACTCAACTGAGAATATCGGTCAAGCTTGTGAGAACTCGTTTTTCGGGTGGGATTGATGCCACCTCAAAGATGTAGTGGAAGTGCCGGAAAACCCTGATGGCAACGGCAAGCCCCGACTCGCGGTTGCCATCCCACTCGATTGTTATTTCCTCGCCTGCTCCGACAGTCCGCATTGCAGGAGGCACTATGAAACCCGTACCACCATTCCTAACGTCCACCGCGTTCACCTTCACCGTGGGGAGAGATTGCTGAGCAGCCTTTTTCGTGCGCGGATTGGCATGCCGAACGTGCTTTTGTTGATTCGCAATCTGATTGCAGATCTGCCAATCCACACTCTCAGGGACGACAAACTGTTCCAGGTGGGCTTTCTGTTCCGGGTTTAGCGAGGCGTCCTCCCTAATCCACTCTCGCAGCGAATTGGCGGTCTGAATAAAGTCATCAAGGTCATCCCTATTGAAGTTATTCTTCAGGCGGATGAATGTTTTCTTTAGCTTTGTGTAACGCTCCTGGGCGTTTCTGTGTAGCATAATATTGGCGTTATGCGCTGGAGTGGCGGCGCATCTTCCTCCCGTTCGGAGCTATGCGGTGAGACATACGTTCTATAGGACAACCAAATCGCTAAAGTCCCTCAGGCTCCCTGTTTCCACGTCGCAATGTATCGCCTTCGTTATGGGGTGTGGAGGCAACCAACAAAAACGATGTTCGTTCTGATATGAATATCGGAGATGTTTTGCAAAAGCCACGGGTACTGTAAGTGACCGTGGCAATAGCGGGTCAATGTATTCGACGGCTGAATAAGACATAGTCGTACCACTCAGTTTTTGAAGACTGGCTTCCTGAAGCATGGAAGTGAAGCGCACCCGGTCTCTAATGACCACACAGGCATCGGCATCGTAGTCGATGAACAGGCGCGGCGCTAAAGAACTGCTGAGACAATATAGCCAGTAATCAGATTCCAACTGAAGCTTCACATCGACTCTGTAGCGGAGAAGGTCAGGAACCTCCTGCGGATTGCTCACCAAAGCGATGACCTCCTCCCGCGATAGGTCAAGGGAAGCCTCGATAGTCAACTCATCATCCTTAATGGCGTCGTTGTGTGCTATTGCGGCGAAGTACGTCGCAGGTTGGATTCGGAGTGCGCCATAACTGTGTAGCATCTCCATGTATTTCCGTTTGCCGAACTTGACGAAAACATCTCCAAGGTCGGCTCCGAGTTCTTCCAACCGCCTAGCTGCCTTTCGGGCAAGTTCGGATGCGAACTCGGGAATTTTGCTCGGAGGAGGCGCGGCTTCCTGTAGACCGGCAGGATAGGGGCCATATCGCAACTTGAACTCTTCAAGTACATGGGTCGCTCTTTCCATCCAGATTGTGGACTCATTCGAAATCTCGTCTGTAGCGATTTCGCCAGAGTGAAACCCAATTCCGTTGGGTGTCACTGTAAGCAGGTTTAAGAGGACGTCATGGAATCGCTGGGTCAATTCGCCGTGCGAGAGGTGCTGCGCATACCGGTCGCTACGATATTGAAGACGCCATACGTCGCTGCGTGCCATGCGCTGTTCAGTCATGCTCGCCGAGCCTTTTGGAAACATTTTACTACAATTATGTAGTAACGTGTGATAAAGGACATTATCACACGTATATGGCGTCCGCGATCTGAAAACCTTCATCCCTACTGCCGAAGAACTGCTCGGCCTCGATTTGCCAAAACTTGGGGAGATCCTGCTCATGCACCTGAATAGCTGGAAAGGCGAGGGTAAGGTTTGGCAGATGGGCGGATTGAACCGACTATATTTCGTTCAGGTTATGGAGGGCACGGCGCGGGGCCTGGGCACGCTACAACGCAATGAGCCGGAATACGGAGCCAAACAGCCCGAAGTAACGCGCAGGATGCAGGAAGCCTGGAACTGGCTTGTGCGGGAGGGCCTGTTGATGCAGAACCCTGACCAGCCATCCTCGGATTGGTTTCTCATTACGAGCGAAGGTGAGAAGCTGCTGACGCAAAACGCCAGATACGAGAAGTGGGAGAGGATTGGCGTAGAAAGGGTAAAAGCCGATTTGACGGCAACCGGAGGAATTCGAGAAGTCGGCGGCGGACCGGGAGTGGCCGATATGGCGTGGGAATGGGTGCGGATGAAAGAAAACAAGCCGCCGATCACTCGCATGGCGGCTGGCACGTGGGTGCTGATTGACGAAAACAGGTTGGACGAACTCCGCGCGCTTAGTTCGCCTGATTTCGATTTCAGGAAGCTCATCCGGCTTTGCGAGGAACTGAACATCAACTCGCGCGAAGAATGCCATTTCGCAACGGGAATGCTCACGCGGGCAGTGCTTGACCATGTGCCACCTGTTTTCCGTGTCAAATTGTTTAGCGAGCTGGCGAATAACTACGTCGGGGGGAGCAAGTCTTTCCGCGAAACCATGCTCCATCTGGATACAGCGGCGAAGAAAATTGCGGACGGGCTTCTGCATACGCAAATACGCAAGAGCGAAATGCTCCCTAACGCCCAGCAAGTGAACTTCGCAGCGGCTCTCGACCTGTTGCTTTCGGAAATTGTAAGAATCACTAAGTAAACGGAGGCCGTTATGAATGAGATCGCCACTACCCATCAGCCCCGCGCGCTGGCGGGCCTGGCCGACCCCCCCCCGCCGTTTTTCTCCCCAATGAAAAAACCGGGGAACGGTTCTTCGGCTTCTTCACCGCACATATCCGCAATCGCAACACGCGACGCGCCTATTACAAGGCAGCATGCCGGTTTTCGGAATGGTGCGAGGGTAGGGGACTGCTCGACTTAGGCCAAGTGAAACCGCCGCACGTCGCCGCCTATATCGAAATGCTGGGTCTGCCGGTGCCGGAGGGACAGGGGCTTTCCAAGCCTTCGGTGAAACAGCATCTCGCGGCGCTGCGCATGTTGTTTGACTGGCTGGTGATAGGACACGTAATCGAGGCGAACCCGGCGCATGCGGTGCGTGGCCCGAAATTTTCGCAGAGGAAAGGCAGGACGCCGGTACTCGACCGCGACGAAGCGCGGGCGTTCATCGCCGCGATTGATACCGGCTCGCTCACCGGCCTGCGCGACCGGGCGCTTATCGGCGTGATGATTTACACCTTCGCCCGCGTCGGCGCGGTGCTGCAAATGAAGGTAGGCGATTACTTCAGCCAGGCGCGGCGCGGGTGGGTGCGGCTGCACGAGAAGGGCGGCAAGTATCACGAAGCGCCCTGCATCCCGAAGCTGGAAACCTACCTCGATGAATACATTGCGGCGTCGGGCATCGCGGACGACAAGGACGGGCCGCTGTTTCGCACCACGGGGCGCTCGACCGGCGCACCGCATCGCCTCACGCAACAGGACGCCTATCGGCTGATACAGCGCCATGCGAAGCGGGCGGGCATTAAAACCCGCGTCGGCAATCACTCCATGCGGGCGACCGGCATCACCGATTACCTCAAAAGCGACGGCAGCTTGGCCGAGGCCCGCAAGATGGCGAACCATGCGGATACCCGCACCACGCAGCTCTACGACCGGCGCAGCGATGCGGCATCGCTCGATGAATATGGGAAGGTGGGGATTTGAGATGCTCTCCGCCAGCTATGTGTTGTCAAGCGCACGCCTGAGCGGAGGGTTGCCGGTCCGGATACACTTTAAACAAGATGGCGCGCTCCGGTGACGGCGAATGGATTTTTTTAGAAAAGCCTTGGGACCGTGGAGGGAATAACCGACCTGCTCATCAGTACCAGCCGAGGTGTGCGGAGTTTCCTCGTGAATCATACGTAGGAATATCGAACAAGAGTGATGCGGAGGTCGCTATTTCCGACCAGATAGAAAAGTTTGGGTCTGAAATTGACAGAGATGCGTTCGACGGTTTTTGTCAGCTACTTGCTTCATTGCAGACCGCCCAATATCACACCTTCTCATCTTTGCTCTATTGGCGAAACGGCGGTGTGGGCGCTCTTCAGGAGCCGGACGTGTTCTGTTCCGATATTCTGATTGCTCGACGGTCATCGGCTGCGAGTGACGTCACCTCACTTGATGCCGTTGAACCTCTGGCTCAGGACTTTTGTCAGCGCCTTCAACGGGCGGGAACGCCGAAGGCCAAGTATCGGCGGAACGCTATTCACCTTCGATTGATGGTGACTGTATTCGGAACAAAAATTGACCCTCAGCCATTGGGCTACTCACTTGAAATAAAGATTCTCGGTGGCGGAAGTTCTAAGGAGAACGCCTTAAACCAATGGGCCAAGGCTGTGGAGTTGATGAACAGCGCGTTGTTCTGAACTATTCTGCACAGAAAAGTCCCAATCGAATCAGCGGCTTAATTTCTGTGCAGAAATCGTGATTTCTGCACAAGGATGTGGCACGGTAGGAAGTCATTAACCATTTATTGAACCCTTCCTGTGACACTCAGCAGAATGGGGAGACTGCATCAATCGCGCGGCGGCTTTACGCTTATCGAGCTTTCGATAGTGCTCGTCATCATCGGCCTTATTGTCGGCGGGGTGCTGGTTGGGCAAGACCTCATCCGCGCGGCGGGACTGAAGAGTGTGATAACTGACGTGAATCGATATGTCACCGCCATCCATACGTTTCAGACGAAATACAACAACGAGCTTCCCGGCGACATGCCGGATGCGACAAACTACTGGGGGACAAGCCTGTGGTGTCCGACCGGCAACAGCACTCCCGGCTCAACACTAACGTGCAATGGTAACGGTGACAGTCAGATAGGATCTGGCGCTTTTGCTCAGGATGGCCCGGGCGCAGGCGACGCCGAAGCGATGCTCGTCTGGCAGCATCTGGCTAACGCCGGTCTGGTTGGGGGTGGTTATACAGGATTTCCAGCTTCACCAATTTACCAGCCCGGTGTGAACATTCCTCAGTCCGGCGCTTTCCCAAACGCAGGATTCACTATTTTCTACTACGGGCCTATCTCCACTGGTCCGCTCTTCTTTGTAGGCGGCGGCATAAGTCATGTAATTTTGTTCGGGGGGAAATCGCCATATCTTGTAGACAATTGGGCAGGGACAGCGGCATATCCCGTGCTCTCCACTCAGGATGCTTACAACATCGACACCAAAATAGATGACGGCATGCCCGGCACTGGCAAGGTATTCTCGTTGCCGAAGGGGTCGGATTTCACCCCCACGGGCACGCCCACTGCTGCCTGTGCCACCGGCGGCCCCTCCGCCGCCGCCACGGCCACTTATGACTTCACCCAAACCGGTCCGCAATGCGCGCTCCTGTTCGTGACGGGGTTTTAGGGGATGCAAGGGGCTTTCAACGCCCGAAATTCTGTACTCGCTTTTTTCGCTTCCGGCGTTCGCGGCGCTCGTGTAACCTGCGGCGAAACTGAAACCGAGCCGTGCATGGAAGGTGAAGGGCAAATAGCCGAGACGCTGTGCGAAGTCGCTGAGGAGCTGCCCTGGCGCAAGCTGCTTCATCGCGGTCGCGGGGAAGTCGGTACAACCCAAACAGGTGAGGGGCGTATGGAAGGATTCAACGAAACGGACGCCGCGAATCTTCAGCGGGTCAAAGACGCCATGGCCGAGCGTGCCGTGGGCGGTGGTGTACTCGGCGGCGCGGATGCTGCTGCCGCTGCCGCCTTCGCGGCGCTGCTCGACGCCGAAACCCGGCGCGCGGAGCTGGCCGCTAAAACCGTGGGGCAGGAGAAAGCTCCCGCGTCACCCGCTGCCGGTGGCAGTTGGACGGAAAGCGTCGGCAACCGCCCGGTCAACGCCGAAGGGCTGGCTGCTGCCGCCTAAGCCGTCTCGGCTCCCGCCAGAAACTTGACGGCGGCGGTCACTTTTATCCCCTCAATGATGGGCTGGTCGGGTGCGTAGCCTGGGCGTTGCAAGCCAACGAGGAGCGTATTCCCGACAACGTAGGCGCGGGAGGCAATCGACATTTTTCGGTACGCCACCGATGAGGGACGAGCCGGGACGTACACCCTCAGCCTTTGATCCCCTCAACGCCGGCGATCAGGTAGTTGCGGCTGTCGATCTGGGCGTGGCCTTCGAACGGAATTCCCAAGGCTCCGATGTGCCGAATCAAGTCCGCGGCCGCCGGTCCGTTTGGCGCATGGAGGGAGACGCTGATTGCCCGCCCGATAGCCGTCCGGCCCTCCTCGAAGAAATCGGCGAGGAGTCTTACGCGGTGGGCATCCGCAGCCGAGACCAGCAGGCTTATTCGAACAGTCGGCACACTGGCCATCCCGGCCAGAAATACATTTGCCCGAGTGGTCCGAGCTGGCCGAAACCAAATCGGCTGGGCATTTCGCTAAAGAAGAGGTAGTAACAGTTCGTCGGCGTTGCTTCGGTATAACCACGTTCGAGAAACCATTGGCCGTCAACAGAAATGAGGGTTCCTCCACTAATATGGAGCCCGTCCGTGGGCGGGACCGAGTTGCGAGGGCCGTTCCTGACCTGCATTCCAACCCGGTCGCGCTCCGTGGGCGGAATAGCCGCCACAAAGGGATTCCAGGTTCCAGCACGCGGACGAACCTCAAACAGAAATTTGAAGGGGGGCGGTGCAGGATGCGCAGTCAAGACATACGGCTTGATGACTGGAATGGGAATAATCGGGTTGCGATGCTCGACGGCAGCCACGATACGCTCTTTCCATTCTGGCTCTGCTAACGAAACGAACAGTCTCACGCGAATGCTCGCCGGAATCAACTGGTGATCCATCGATGACGGGAACAATCCGATCAGCGGAAACGCGTCACCTCGGCTGTGGATGGCTCGATCAAGTGCATATGCGAGTTCTTCCTTGCAAGGCTCGCTGGACAGGCTGTTTTGGGTGGCGTAAATCATCCAAGCATCGCTTTGGGAGATGTCGGTTATGAAGCTTTCAATCTGTTCCCAGAGGCGTCGCCCAGCACCTATGGTCCACCGATCCAGGTTGACCGTAACGCCAGCGGTCGTTAACTGCTGCGCAATGAAGTCCACATCGTGATCGACATTGTCCGTCCAGGCATACGTAATCCAGAGTCTTGGCATATTGATCTCAGTCGCTGGATCACCACGCGTTATTCGGCTCGCAAAGCGACGATCGGGTCGGTATGGACCGCGCGCCAAGCAGGAAACATACTGGCCACTAAGGCAACCAATGTCAAGATCGAAGGAACCGCGATGAAAGTTCCCAGATCATGTGGACTCGTGTCGTAAAGCAGAGACCCGAGAGCGCGGGTCGCGAAAATGGATGCCAGCAGGCCAACTGCGATACCTGAACCGGATAATCGCAAACAACGCGTTAAGACCAGCAGCGAGAGAGCACGGCGGTCCGCTCCCAAAGCAATGCGGACCCCAAACTCATGTGTCCGTTGTGCCGTGTTGTAAGCGAGCAATCCAGCAATCCCCAGCATAGCCAATAGCAGCGCGGCAATTGCGAAACAAATCAGCAGCCAAGTCCGAAAGCGCTCAGCGGACAATGATTTCTCGATTACCTGGTTGATCGTCTCAATCCTTCCCACGGCAAGACTGGGATCGAGCCGACTTATCTCGCGGCGGATTGCGCTTGCGAGCAAAAGCGGATCACCTGAAGTTCGGACGACCACATTCATCTGGTTGACCCATTCCGGCCAAGTCGTAACCAGCAGCGACCGAGGAGAATCGCTGTTGAGCCGTGCCTTCACATCCGCCACCACGCCAACTACGGTCAACCATGGCTCGCCGTTATTCGGAATGTCGACCCCGAATCGAATACGCCTCCCAATGGCATCGCCGTGCGCCCAGACGCGCTTGGCCAGCGCCTCTGAGATCACAACAGCATGTGGCTTCCCGATTTGATCCGCCGGCTGCAACAGACGGCCGCGCAATAGTGTGACCCGGAGCGATTCTAGTGCATTGCCACGGCAGAAGAGGGTGTCCGCTCTTTCGGTATTGCTGCCCTGGCCTTCAATCGAGATGATTACATTGGAAGTGGATCCCATCGGCAGATCCGACATCGCGCCGGTTTGGCGAACGCCAGGCAGAGTACTGAGACCGGTAAGCAGTTGGTCAAAGAAACCGGCAATCTGAGCAGGCGTCTTGTAAGCGGCCGTCGGCAACGTAATCTGAGCGCTGATCAAGTGCTCCGGACGGAAACCCGGATCGGCTTCTGTTGCTTTCAATAAGCTTCGCCTCAGCAATCCTGCAGTGGTAAGCAGAAGAAAAGCGAGAGCGAATTGGGTAATCACGGCTGCCGACATCATCACGCGTTGATGCTTGCCTAGCGTCGTTGTTCGTCCCGCACCGCGAAGCTGATTCACGAGGCCGGAGCGAAAGGTGTGGGCCAGCGGTCCCAGACAGAACACGCAAGGCGTTGCCAGCGTGATGAGCACCACGAATGCCATCATTCGCCAGTTCAAACCTATTTCACTTAAACGGGGAAGATTGTCGGGAGCGAAGCGAACGAGCAGCGGCAAGGTCCAGAACGCGAGACAGAATCCCAGGGCGCCACCGATTACGGAAAGAACGAGACCTTCAATTAGCGTCTGGCGGGCGAGACGCCAGCGCCCTGCGCCCAGCGCAGTTCGGAGAGCAAACTCTCGCT
>OBLU010006847.1_pt1 | contig 10128 bp, 10 predicted proteins | sample 1518681 | NCBI WGS metagenome assembly OBLU01 (sample SAMEA3539304, study PRJEB22396) | soil metagenome | biome: tundra; feature: field; material: soil | place: USA | collected 2010-05 | depth 0.15 m
CTGGGATCCGGCCGATCGTTCCTCCGCGCCCCGCCGGGTCGGTGACCCGGCTAGCCTGCGGGCCGAGGTCGAGACCTCGCTGCGCCGCCTGAACGTGGAGCGGATCGACCTGTACCAGATGCACTGGCCCGCCGAGGACGGCACCGCCGTGGAGGACTACTGGCAGACCTTCCTGGACCTCAAGCGCGAAGGCAAGGTCCGGGCGATCGGGCTGTCCAATCACGACATCTGCCAGCTGGATGCCGCCGAGGAGATAGGGAACGTGGAGGCCATCCAGCCCCCGTTCAACCTGATCCACCGCGACGCGGCCGACGACGTACTGCTGTGGGCCCACGAGCACGAGGCCGGGGCGATCGTCTACAGCCCCATGGCGTCGGGCCTGCTTACCGGGGCCTTCACCGTCGAGCGGGCGGCCCGCCTGGATCCGGGCGACTGGCGGGCCAGCCACCCCGACTTCACCCAGCCGGCTCTGCAGGCCAACCTGGACCTGGCCGAGGACCTGCAGCCGATCGCCGAGCGCCACGGCGTGACGCCCGCCGCTCTGGCCGTCGCCTGGACGCTGTCCTTCCCCGGGGTGACCGGGGCCATCGTCGGGGCCCGGCGCCCTGGGCAGGTCGAGGGCTGGCTGCCTGCGGCCACCCTTGAGCTGAAGGAGGACGACCTAGCCGACATCGCCGCCGCCGTCGACGCCACCGGGGCCGGGTCTGGGCCCGCATCACCCCCTCTTACGCCACCCCGAGTCACGCCAGGTAACGGGTCTGGTACGGGTAGCGCCGGCGTGCGATAGTGAGGTTGTCCACGGCTTCAGCGAGCCCACCATCACGGGCAACACCGTGACCGGTGACGGTACGTCCGCGGTGACCTGCTCCAACTTCTACTATCACGTCTGGGACACCGGCAACTTCAACGTCGTCAGCTGACCTGAGGCAACCGTCCGGGTCGCCGATGAGCCGACCGCGACCCGGCCGCTCTCAGCGGTCCACCTCGGCGAAGTGCTGGTGCCCAAGCACGGCGAGCAGCTGCAGCTTCTCGTATCCCTCGGTGCGCGGCGGCGCGGTGAGCACGAGCAGCAGCTGCGACTGATCCTCGGTGAACAGCACCTGGCAGTCCAGCTCGATCGCACCGAGCTGGGGATGGATGAGTGTCTTGTGGTCCTCGAAGCGCTTGGCGACCTCGTGCCGGTCCCACAGCCGGGCGAACTCCGGGCTCACCTTCTGCAGCGTTCGCACGAGCTCGCCGGCCCGCGACCGCCGGCCCATCGACCCGTAGGCGGCGCGCAGGTTCGCGACCTGGGCCCGGCTCTGCCGGTCACGATCGTGCCCGGGGTAGCGCAGCCGCTCGGCAGGATTGGTGAACCAGCGGTAGATCTCGCTGCGGGCCAGGCCGGTAAAGCCCGACTTGTCGCCGAACAAGGCGTCGGCCATCCGGTTCTGCACCAGCGTCTCGCCCAGGTTGGACAAGATGAGCGCCGGGGTGTCATCGAGGCGGTCAAGCACCCGCAGCAGCGCGGGGGCGACGTGCGTGGCGGCCGACACCGATGCCGGGGCGTTGTGGCCCGCTACCTGGAATAGGTAGTCACGCTCGTCGCTGGTCAGCCGCAGCGCCCGGGCCAGCGACGCGAGCATCTGCTCGCTCGGCTGCGGGCCGCGCTGCTGCTCCAGCCGGGTGTAGTAGTCGGTCGACATGGCGGCCAGGGCCGCGACATCATCGCGCCGCAGGCCCGGGGTCCGGCGGCGCGCGCCCGCGGGGATCCCGACGTCGGCAGGCTGCAGCGCCTCGCGGCGGCGGCGCAGGAAATCTGCCAGGGCGGCACGGTCCATGCTTCCATTATGGGCGCCTCCCCGGCGCGAACCAGGGATCGCGGATCCCCTGATAAGCGCTCTCTGCCCGCGGCGACGCCGGCCGGCGACGCTGAGAGCATGAACATCTCAGGAAACACCATCTTCATCCCCGGCTCCACCAGCGGCATCGGTCTCGCCCTCGCCGTCGCGCTGCAGGCCAGGGGTAACACCGTCATCGCCGGCGGCCGGCGAGCCGAGATGCTCGATCAGATCGCCGCGCGGCACCCGGGCCTCGACACCGTGCAGATCGACACGACGGATGCCGCCAGCATCGACTCCGCCGCGAAGGAGGTGCTGGAACGGCACCCGGACCTGAACGTCCTCGTCACGATGGCGGGCATCATGCGGATCGAGGACTGGCACCAGACCGACTCGTTCCTCGCCTCGGCCGAGTCGGTGGTGACGACCAACGTGCTCGGCCCGATCCGCCTCATCGCCGCCTTCATCCAGCATCTGCAGGCGCAGCCGGACGCCACCATCGTCACCGTCTCCTCGGGCCTGGCGTTCGCGCCGCTAGCCGTCACACCCAGCTACAACGCGTCGAAAGCCGCGATCCATATGCTTAGCGAGTCGGTCCGGCTGCAGCTCGCCGACACGACCGTGAAGGTGGTGGAGCTTGAGCCCCCGGCCGTTCGGACTTCATTGCTGCCCGGCCAGGAGGACAGCGAGTTCGCGATGCCGCTCGAGGAGTTTGTGGCGGAAGCCGTCGCGCTGCTCGCGTCGCAGCCGGACGCGAAGGAGATCCAGGTTGAGCGCGTCGCGTTCCTGCGCTACGGAGAGGCACGCGGCGATTACGACCAGGTCGTCCGGACGCTCAACGCGTCCGACCCGCACCTGAGGTAGCCACGGGCGGAGGAGTCAGCGGGCGGAGGAGTCAGCGGGCGGCCGGGGTGGCCTGCAGACGGTCCAGGACGCTGGAGCTGACGGCGGTCAGCGCGGCGAGCTGGTCGCGGCTGAGCCCGTCGAAGACCAGTTGCCGCACCGTCTCGACATGGGCCGGCGCGGCCCGCTCGATGGCGGCGCGGCCGGTCTCGGTGAGGACCACGAACGCGCCCCGGGCGTCGGTCGGGCACTCCTGCCGGGCCACCAGACCCCGCCGCTGCATCCGGGCGAGCTGGTGCGACACGCGACTTTGCTCCCAGGCTAGCGCGTCGGCGAGCTCGAACACCCGCCGCCGGCCCGCCGGCGCCTCGCTGAGCACCACCAGCACGTCGTAGTCGGCCAGGGATATTCCGTAGTCATCCTGCAGCTGCCGGTTCATCCGGGCGTTCAGCTGTGAGGTCATCCGCAGCAGCCCGCGCCAGGCCCGCTGCTCATCTTCGGTCAGCCAGCGGTTCATGGCTGCCAGGATACCCCGGAATTAATGATACGTCATATATGTTGGATGACACATCATTAACTACCGACCTCAAGGAGACCAGATGACCACCGCGACCGCTCCCGTCCTGACCGACCTGACCGGCACCTACACCATCGACCCGGCGCACACCCGGATCGGCTTCGTGGCCCGCCACGCGATGGTCACGAAGGTGCGCGGCTCGTTCAACGAGTTCGAAGGCACCGCCACCCTGGACGGCGCCAACCCGGCGAACTCCCGCGTGCAGGTGACGATCAACGCCGCCAGCATCGACACCCGCAACGCCCAGCGCGACGAGCACCTGCGCAGCAACGACTTCCTCGCGATGGGTGAATACCCGCAGATCACGTTTTCCTCGACCGGCGTCCGCCCGCTCGAGGACACCACGTTCGAGGTCACCGGTGACCTGACGATCAAGGGCGTGACCACCTCGATCACGATCCCGTTCACCTTCGAGGGCGCCGCGAAGGACCCGTTCGGCAACCTCCGCGTCGGGTTCGAAGGCTCCGTCACCATCAACCGCAAGGACTACGGCATCACCTGGAACGCCGCGCTGGAGACCGGCGGCGTCCTGGTCAGCGACAAGGTCGTCCTGGAGTTCGAGGTCTCCGCGATCAAGAACGCCTGACGCGTCCTCGTCCGTCCCGCCCCGGCCGACCCCGGCCGCGGTGCCGCCGACCACGTGACGGCACCGCGGACTCCCCGGACACGTGCCACCACTCCCGCGAAGGAGCCGAGATGAGCAGCGCCACGCTGAACCCCCGCGTAGACGTCCGCCGCGCAGGCGAGCGGTTCAAGACCCGCCTCGGCTGGCTGGACAGCAAGCACAGCTTCAGCTTCAGCCGCCACTACGACCCGGCCAACACCCACCACGGGCTGCTGCTGGTCAACAACGACGACATCGTCAAGCCCGGCACGGGCTTCGAGACGCACCCGCACCAGGACATGGAGATCGTCACCTGGGTGCTGCAGGGCTCGCTGGTCCACCAGGACTCCGAAGGCCACACCGGCGTGATCTACCCGGGCCTGGCGCAGCGGATGAGCGCCGGCACCGGCATCCTGCACAGCGAGAAGAACGACTCCTGGCGGCTGGCCGGCCAGGCGCACAGCGACCCGGTGCACTTCGTCCAGATGTGGGTCCTACCCGACGAGCGCGGCATCACCCCCGGCTACGAGCAGCTGGAGATCGACCACGAGCTGCTCTCGGGCCACCTGGTGACCGTCGCCTCCGGCATGCCCGAGCACGACGGCGCCGCCGCCATCCGGATCAAGAACCGCTACGCCGCGCTGCATGTCGCCCGGCTGCAGCCCGGCCAGAGCGTGCAGCTACCCGACGCGCCTTTCGGGCACCTGTTCGTGCCCCGCGGCCGCGTCACCCTGGAAGGAGCCGGGCCGCTGGCCGCAGGCGACGCGGTACGCTTCACCGCCACCGGCGGACAGCAGGTCACCGCGACAGAACCGGCCGAGATCCTAGCCTGGGAGATGCACGCCACCCTGAGCTGACCACCGGCCCGAGGTGCTTTGATGGCGGCGCGGTCGCGGGGTCAGGATCCGTCGGTCGCGTGGGCCGTCTCGGCCTGATCGATGGTCGCCGCCCAGCTGGCCAGCAGGTTCAGCGCGTCTTCCGAGGCCGAGCCGGGCTCGGCGGTGTACGCGGAGATCCGCAGGCCCGCGTCCGCGGCGAGGTCCAGCGCCTCGAACGTCAGGGTGAGGTCGCCGACCACCGGGTGGTGGAGGCGCTTGACGCCGGTGCGGTGGAAGCGCACGTTGTGCGCGGCCCACCAGGTGCGGAAGGTCTCGCTGCGGGTGGCCAGCTCCCCGATCAGGCCGGACAGGGCCCGGTCATGCGGGCTGCGTCCGGCCTCGGATCGCAGCAGCGCGACCGTGTCCTGGGCCTGGCGTTCCCAGTCGAGGTAGAACTGAGCCGCGCCGGGGTCCAGGAAGAGGAACCGGGCCGGGTTCGCGGGCTGAGCGGGGCTGGTCAGCACCGGTGAGTAGAGCGCCCGGCCGAGCCGGTCCACGCTGACCCCGGCGAGCATCGCGGCCTCCTCCCGGCGCAGCCCGGCCACCCGCCGGTTGCCGCCGTAGGCGGGCAGGCCCGCCTGCTCCGGGGTGATCCTGGCCCGCCTGGAAGTCAGGAAGTCGCGGATCTCGTTCCGGTTGTCCATAACCAACACGGTACGTTCCGTCTCAGCCGCGCTGGGAGGTCAGTCAGTACCCGGAACGACAGGCTCTCCCTCATCGTCGCCGTCCCCGGTTTCATGGACAGTGCCCGGCGGAGGAAGGCAGCCGCGCTGACCATCTCGGGGAAGACTCCGCAGGCGGCTTCTGAGCGGTATGGCACGCAGAACACCAGGGCCGGTCACGCATGTTCGGCCGCCGCCGGTGCAGGAGGACCAGACGAGACGATCCGGGAGGGATCTTCATGCGAGCAACTGTGATGTACGGCGCCGGTGACGTGCGGGTGCAGGACGTGCCCGACCCGGCGCTAAGGGAACCGGCCGACGCAGCGGTGTCCGGGGTCTCATGGTTATTGCCGAGTATGGTCCCGGTAACGCGATAACAGTACGAAGGGCGTTCCTCATGACGACTGACAGATCCGGCCACAGGCCCGTGCTGGTCATCATCCTGGCCAGCTATCTGATGATCGTGCTGGACGGTATGGTAAGAGTCCTATAGATCTGTTTCCGCAGTTCAGAGACTCACAGGTCATGTCAGATGCGGAATTTTCCGCACCAGCGGCCAGACATGCGACAGCCCCCCTCGGGCGGGGGGGCTGACCGAGGGGGGCTGTCTTCGTCCCGTTGCGCCTTCTAAGAAGGAGTCGGCGCTACGGGGCTCTATCTAAGTACGCTACGGGGTTCTATCTAGGTATCTGCCTAGATCTATCTCGCGATGCTCGTGATGTTCGATCAGGTGGCACTCAAGCCACTCGTCGTCGTCGGTAGCGAATCCGCAGCTACACACGCGGACCATGGCGCTAGTCCCTAGCCGCTTGCGCGCGCTCGGCAAGCTCTGCGTCGATGGCTGTCATGTGCGCTTCGATCGGCGCGCGGATAGGCGCCCCTGCGGCGCGAGGATCAGGCCGGGGCAAGCTCTCCAGCCGCGCGACTCGGCGTGGATCCGGCGAGGACGCCGGAAAATGTCAGCCGGCTCCTCTAGCCTTTCCGCTGTGGAGTCTTCAGACCCGGGCTCGCCGCCAGCGGACGGCTCCCGGCATGCCCTGTTCCGCTACCTGACCGCCGAGGAGTCCGCCGACTACCTGGCGATCATGGAGCTGTTCTCCGCCACCCTGCTCACCGACCTGTCCGCCGCCGAGGTCAGCGCCCAGCTCGCCGAGCGCGGCCTGACCCTCGACCGCGACGTCGTGGAGGCTCGCTGCCGGCAGCTCGTCGCCTGGGGCAACCTGGTGCCGTCGATTCGCGACGCGAAGGTGAGCACGGTCGCCGAGTACATCCGGTCCCGGTCCCGCTACCAGGTGTCCAAGCTCGGCGGGCGGCTGCACCGTGAGGCCGTCGCTATCCTGCACGCCAGCGACGGCGCGCGTGAGGTGGCCCGAGAGCTGCTCGGCCAGATCGTTCAGTCCCTCGACCGCATCCTGGCGATGCTGGAACGGCACGAGATCGACGCTGACGGGCTGGCTGGCGAGGTCACCACGGTGTTCGGCAACCAGCGCCTGTTCACCGACAGCGTCCGGGATTTCTACGCCTACCTGGCCGGCATCCTCAGCCGCTACGACCTCGGCGGCGAGGAGTACGCGCACTTCAAGGAACTGCTGCTGGTGTACATCGACCTGATCACCGCCGATGTCAACCGGCACGCCCCCGCAGTCGCCCACCGGATCGGCCTGGTCCTGACGCTGATCGATCCGCTGCTGGAGACCCTCGCCGGGCTGCCCGGGCTCACCCTGCCGGACGGCACGGCGGCCGAGCGGGCGCAGGGCCGCACCCGCGCCGACTGGGACGAGCTCGCGTACTGGTACGACGCCCACGGCGCGTCCGGCCCGGAGCAGCTGCGCGCGGCCGCGGGACAGGCCCTGGGCCAGCTCATCACCAACGCCAAGCGCCTGCTCGACTCCTCCGGGACCGGGTTCTCCCGGCGGGCCGACTTCCTCCGGCTGGCCCGCTGGTTCGCCGCGGCCGACGACGACGGCGCCCACCGGCTCTACGCGGCGACGTTCGGCGCCTATCCGTCCCGGCACCTGCTCTTCGGCCCGGACGAGCCCGATCCGCGCGTCGGGCCGATGACGTCGTGGTGGGATGCCGATCCGGTCCACGTCCCGGTCTCGCTGCGGGAACGCGGCGACCGCGCGATGCGGGGACGCACCTCCCGGGTGCCCGACCCGACCGCCGACCGGCTCCGGCTGATCGCCGAAGCGCGGCAGGAGGCCGAGCAGCGCCAGGCCGCCGCGGCCGAGCTGGCGCTCACCGGCTCCCTGCACGGCGCCACCATTTCACCCGCCGCCCGCAACCTGCTCCTGGACCTGGTGGCCGAGCTGCTGGCCCGGCACCGCGATGAAACCACCGACCATGACGCCGGCCTGCGCCTGCGCGCGGTCCCCGGTCCGGACACGGTGGTCACCAGCTCCGACGGGACGACGACCTTCGTCGGTCTGAGCCTGTCGGTGTCGGGCACTACAGAGTGGACGGACACCGCGGAGTGGGCGCCGGGCGAGCGGGAGGCGGCGATATGACGGCCGCGCGCGTCTCGACGGCCGGCCTGGACGCCGGCGAGCGGCGAATCGCCGCCCGGCACCTGCTGTCCTCGCCCATTCTCACCGCCGCCCGGCAGCCCGCCGAGCTGGATCTGGTGCGCCGCCACGCCGCCGCGCTGAAAACATTGTTCGCCAGCCAGCTCGGGTACGCGCTGATCATCGAGTCCACCTTTGCCCGCCTGGTGAAGGCCGCGCTGCCGGCCTCCGCACCGGTCCGGCCGGCCCGACGCGCGACCGACGACAGCCCCTTTACCCCCGCCAGCTACGTCCATCTGGCCCTGGCCTGCGCCGCGCTGCTGGCGCCGGGCGTGGGCGAGCAGATCCTCATCTCGGCGCTGGTCGACCAGATCCGGGCCGACGCGGCGGAGCAGTCCATCACGATCACCGACGGCATCAGCGACCGGCGGCAGCTGGTGACGGCGCTCCGGCTGCTGGTGGCCTGGGGTGTGGTGAGCGAGACGGACGGCTCGCTGTCCGCCTGGGGGGAACGTCCCGAGGACGAGGCCCTGCTCAGCATCAACCGCTCGCTGCTGATCCACCTGCTGCCGAGCCCGCTGCACCAGTTCGCCACGGCTGAGGACACCTGGTCACAGCGCCCGCCCGAGCCGCCGCGCCGCCGTCTGCGCCAGCGGCTGGTGGAGAACCCGGCGGTCTTCCGGGCCGAACTGCCCGACGACGAGCTCGACGTGCTGTCCCGGGAACGACACGAGCTCGCCCGGCACCTCGACGAGAACTTCGGCCTGGTGCTGGAGGTCCGCGCCGAAGGCGTGCTGGCCTACGACCCGTCCGGCGCGCTCACCGATCTCGACTTCCCCGGCAGCGGCAGCGCCAAGCAGGCGGCCTTGCTGCTGCTCGACGAGCTGATCACGGCCCTGCAGCCGTCAGCCGAATCCGCGGTGCTGGTCGACGGCCGCCCGCGGCCGGGCGCCCTCGCCCCCTGGCCGCAGGTCGACGCGGTGCTGGGCGAGCTGGCCGCCCGGTACCGTTCGGTCTGGAAGGGCGCGTACGGCGAGTCGCCGGACACGCTGCGGGGCGACGTCGTCGACGTGCTCGAGGCCCTGCGCCTGGGCCGGGCTCTGGACGAGGGGCTGGCCATCTTCCCGTTCGCGGCGCGCTACCAGCCGCAGGTGCGAACTCAGCCCGCCGCCGCGCCGCAGGAGATGCCCGGATGAGTCAGCCCCGCGCTCCGCGCCGCTTCGACCAGCGCTGGCGGCTGTCCCGGGCCGGCATCGTCAACGTCTGGCACTACCTGGACAACGAGTTCGACCTCAGCGGCGGCCGGATGATCCTGCGGGGCACGAACGGGTCGGGGAAATCGCGCGCGCTGGAGATGCTGCTGCCGTTCCTGCTCGACGCCGACCGCCGCCGCATGGACGCCACCGGCGCGGCCCGGGTCAACCTCGACGAACTGATGCGCACCGGCGCGCAGGGCCAGGCCAACCGCACCGGCTACCTGTGGCTCGAGCTGTCCCGGCCCGACGGTTACCTCACCGTCGGCGCGCTGATCCGGCACAGCCAGTCCGCCAGCAGTACCAAGGTCTGGTACTTCACCACGGCCTTGCGCGTCGGCGACGGCCTGGAGCTGATGTCCGGCTCCCGTGAGCCGTTGTCCCGTGAGGCGCTGACCGAGCTGGTCGGGGCCGAGCACATCACTGACTCACCGGGCGTGCACCGGGAGCGCATCCGCACCGAGGTGTTCGGGCTGGGCGGCGAGGCCGGCCGCGACCGCTACGACGGCCTGCTGCAGCTGCTGCACACGCTGCGCGCGCCCGATGTCGGCAACCGCATCGACGAGGGCCGGCTGCCGCAGATCCTGCTGGAATCACTGCCGCCCCTGCACGAGGAGGCCCTGGCCCGGGCCGGCGAACAGCTCGACGGCCTCACCGAGACCCGGGCCGCTCAGGAACGGCTGGAGAACTCGGCGCAGCAGGTCACCGCGTTTCTGTCCGTATACAAGCGGTACGCCGCCGAGACCCTGCGGTGCACGGCCCGGGACACGGCGGCCGCGGCCGACGCGGTCACCGAGGCCGAACAGGCCGCCGGGCGCCGGGCCGCGGAACTCGCCGGGCTGGAGGAGGAATCCGGCCGCCGCCAGGCGCAGGCTCAGCAGCTCACCGAGGAACTCGCCGAGATCGACGACGTGCTCAAGGCGATCCAGTCCCGGGAGATCTTCAAGACCGCCGACGACCTCGTCCAGCGCGACAAGGCCGAAGCAG
>OBLU010006848.1_pt1 | contig 10127 bp, 6 predicted proteins | sample 1518681 | NCBI WGS metagenome assembly OBLU01 (sample SAMEA3539304, study PRJEB22396) | soil metagenome | biome: tundra; feature: field; material: soil | place: USA | collected 2010-05 | depth 0.15 m
CAGGCTCTCCACGTTCTCCATGACCATGCCAGGGCGCACCTGTTCGACAAGACCGACATCATCGGCACCGTTGATCTGGCTGCACAGGAGTTTGCACCTGACGATGGGCACGTTCAAGAAAGACTGATCGTCCTCTCGGACTTTATTGAAGAGGATGGCACCCTCGATTTCAGAACCGCTCCTGCCCTGGCTGGAGAAACCAGCGCACGGCAGCTTGCCTCGCGGCTCGCCAAGAACACCCCTCAGATTTCCACAGTGAGTGTTTTCCTTGGCAGCCTGCAGAGCAATGAACTGGACCGTCTGCCGAAGGCGAGGCGGCAGGCGATTCGTGAGTTCTGGCTGGAATATTTCAAGAACGAAAAAGCCCATCCGGTTTTCGCCACGGACGGGCCTGGAATGAGTGCGATTTTCGCAACTGACAGTCGCTGATGATTGGCGGCTAGACAATCACCAAACAGAACTTTTAGCAGGAGGCTGAAATGGCAAAGAAAGACAAGTACTCAGATAGGGCAAAGACATTAGCAAAAGAGGCAGCAAAGGGAGTTGGCAAGGAAATGGGAGAGATATCGAAAGGAGTCTTGAGCGAGCTCTTCAAAATCGTAACTTTGCAGAAAAAGTGAGCGGAAGGAGACTGCAATCACACGATGGCCCTGAGGAGTGCCCAGGACGCATCGCAATCTTCCATCGCAATAGTAAACGTGGTGAGGTAGCCCGAGGCAGTCAATGTATCGCATTCTCACCGAAAACAAGAATGCTGATCAGGTTAAGAGGACGCTGTGCGGCCTCGGCCTGGACTTCACCGTCTACTACGGCGAAGGAACATGGCGTGGGCAACATGAAAACAGTCTGATGATCGAACTGGATAATGTCACGAAAGACCTCGCGGAAAACGCCGCCAAGCTAATCAAGCAACTCAATAGCCAGGAAGCGGTGCTACTTCAAGAAATACCCGTCGTCAGTCAGTTCGTTTGAAAACGGATGAAGAATCAAGAAGATGTTTATTCCCTCCAGACTTCGTGCGCTAGCGGCAAGTCGTTCAACTGCGCTCGCAATGCCCTCCAGCGAGGCAAGTGCTTGTCCATAAGCGCGAGGAAGTGGTCGTCGTGGCGTCTGACAACCAAATGAACCAGTTCATGTAACACAACATATTCAAGGCAGTCAGAAGATTTTTTCGCCAGTTCTAGGTTTATCCAAATCCGGCGTGCATCTGGGTTGCACGTGCCCCATTTGGTCTTCATCCTCCGAATGCCGCAAGTAGCTACGTGAACGCCAAGTCGCTTTTGCCATTTTCCCAGCAGGGGCCGGAGCGCCTCTGTGAGATGCTGGCGATACCATTTCATCAGCGCCTGTTGGCGTGCTGCAACGCTTGCACCCGATCGGACGTGCAGTTCTATAATCGAGCCGCTGCTAACCTCCACCCTCGCCGGACCTTCCGCACTGCAGATACGAAGGCGATAACGCTTCCCAGAAAAATAGTGGCTCTCACCGCTTGCCATTTCTCGCACTGACTGTCGCGGCTGCCGCTCAAATTTGGCCTGTTGCCGCTTGATCCAACCCAGTTTGCCGATGACAGCCAAGCGCACCGCTTCGTTGCTAACCCTGAGCGGGGCGGCAACTCGAACACGCCCACTAGGGGGGTAGACCCCCAAGTGGAGATTCTTTATGTCTTTCCTCACAATCTCGACCCGCAGGCCTGAGACCAGGATTTTGTGTTGCTCAGTACTCATCTTGATTCTTAATTAGCTCTAAGGTCTTGGCTGTTAGCTCTTCGTCGTTGTTGAGCGCTCTCTTGACAGCGAGTCGAACTTTCTTGGTTTTGAAAATGTTATTTCTCCAGTCATCCTGCCTGCTGGAACGAACGGCTTGATCAACAGAAAGCGCAAGCGCATGGTCCTTGCCGAGATTGTCGTACAGTGCTCGCTTGCCAGGAGTATCAAGATCCGTTGGATACGATTCACCGGAGGCAGGATTCGCGACCTTCTTTGCCAAATCAATGATCCGCTCCAAATACTTCTGATAATTGAGCGCTTCCTTCTTGCGCTGCGCAATAAGGGCATCCAGCAACTCCGACATTTTGTCGTAGTACTTCGGATTCAACGGTTGCTCGTCGATAATAAGCCTGCGGACGTTGTTTTCAATTGTCTCTGCCGCTGCTTCTCGGTTGTCTCGAATTCCTTTCGGCAAAGCGGCTACTGCATCTGCGCCGCGTTCGACGATCAGCTGGACAAGCGGAATGTCATCAAATGAAGCAATCTTCTTGCTATCTTCAGCGCGGATATATGCGTCGATCAGATGGCGCATGGCTGGCTCGTACATCTTTAAGTCGATATAATCGCCGCTTGCCAACTTGACCTCTTCGCGGACTTTCTCAAACTTCTCGACTTCGGCCTTGAGGGCCTCGATCTCGGCAGCGGTGAAACCTGCCTCAGGAAGTTCATTAGCGAGGTCGGCAAAAGCTCGGACCAGTTCGGCTACGTGCTTGTACAACGAGAGCCGCTTCGGCTCGTTCTCTTTGAGTTGGTCGGCGTTACCTGACTCCTGGGCACAGAAATAACGAAGGTGCTTTGCGGAATCTTTCGGTGGCTCTACGGGCTCACACAGGGCGCGAACAGCCTCCTGCGCCTCCTTGAGTCTCTCCCGAGCCTTCTCTAGTCGGTTTTCCAACAGACCCGCTACATCTTGTTTATCGTATCCATCAAGCGCTCCGGAAGTGTAGTCCTGCACTGCTCCTTCCAGACTCTTGAACAGGTCTTTGTAGTCAATGATGTATCCGTAATCCTTGTCGTCGCCATCAAGTCGATTAACGCGGCAGATCGCCTGAAAAAGCCCGTGGTCGCGCATCTGCTTGTCTATATATAGATAGGTCGCCGGAGGCGCATCAAACCCGGTCAGGAGCTTATCCACCACGATCAACAGCTTCATCTGGCCTGGCTCTTTGATAAACTTCTCCTTCACTTTTTTCTCGAATGTTTCTATCTTGTTCACTGCTGTTTCAGCAGGCTCATTGAACCAGTCGGCCAGCATTCTCCGGTAAATGTCGAACTGGCGCAGCCTTTCGGTCAGCCCTTCGCCGGCCTCTTCACCCTTGATCTCTGCAGCAAGCGGCGTATACGAGGTTATGATTGCGCACTTGCCTTTTAGCTCGGTCTTCTCGAAAAGCTCGTAGAACTTACATGCTTGATAAATGCTTCCTGAAACCAGCAGTGCATTCCCGCGACCGCTCCTCAACCTGTCACGAGTCTCCATGTCCATCAAGATATCGGCGACAATCTTTTCGAGTCGATCCTGGCAACTGAGGACCTTTTTCATCGTGCCCCAGCGTTTCTTAAGCTCTGCTTTTGCGAGATCGTTCAGTCCTTTGGTTTTGGCTTCGAACCATTGGTCGATCTTCGCTGGGGACGTGATGTTCTGATCGATGTCGCGGGCCTCGTAGCGCAGGTCCAGTACAACACCGTCCTTTACGGCTTCATCAAACTTGTATGTGTGAATGTACCGACCGAAAACCTCGATGCTCTTCTGTTTGTCCGCCTTCAGCAGCGGCGTTCCTGTGAAGCCAATGAACATGGCGTTCGGAAGAATCGCCTTCATCGCCTTATGGAGTTCGCCGGACTGGGTCCGGTGACACTCATCTACGAAGACGTACAGATCGCCCTTGGCTTTGAAACCTGGCGGCAGCGCCTGTTTCAGCTCCTGAACATACGATTCAACATCCTCGGTTGAGTCGCCGTCGCCCTTACCACCAAACTTATGAACGAGTGAGCAGATCAACCACGGCGACGAAGCGTTCAGTGTAGCGACGAGATCAGCACCGCTCTTCGTGCGGTAGATATTCTCGTTGACCCCCTTAAACACACCCTCAATTTGTTGGTCCAGTTCTGTGCGGTCCGTGATGATGAGCACGCGTGAGTTCTTCAGATTCTCCCATATCCACTTGGCGAGCCACACCATCGTGAGGCTCTTGCCGGAGCCTTGCGTGTGCCAAATGATGCCACCTTCCCGGCGACGCACGTGATCTTGAGCCGCCTTCATACCGAAATATTGGTTGTGACGGCAGAGCTTCTTGGTCCCGGCATCGAAGACGATGAAGTCGTGAACTATTTCCAGGAATCGCTTCTTTTCGCAGAGCTGTAGCAAAGCGCGGTCAAGCGGGTTCTCGACCGAGATCTCTTCCTTCCACGTCAGATAATATTTTTCCGGGGTCTGGATCGTGGCGTACCGCAAGCCTTCGGTGTCGTTGCCGGCCATTACCAGTTGCACTGTCGAAAAAAAGTGCTCAATGAAGATTTTCTTCTGATTGTCGAGATTTTGGCGTATGCCCTCAGCCACGGACACGATAGAACGCTTGAGCTCCAACACGCCGAGCGCAATTCCATTGACGTAGACCACGATGTCGGGGCGCTTCGTATTCGCACCTGCGTGAGCTCCAGAGACCGTTACCTCCTCGGCAATTGCAAAGTGATTCTTCTCCGGATTCTTCCAGTCAATCAGCCAGATAGTTTGCGTGTTTTCGCCAACGTCAGGCTTCACCTTCAAGCCATAGCGCAACAATTCATACACCGCTCGGTTACGGTCGTAGAGGCTCTTGCTTGTATCTCCTGCTTCCCGCTCAAAAAGATATAGCGCCCGGTCGATGATGTTCTGATCGTGGCCCCGCTCTTCCAGAAAGGCGCGCAACAATTTCGATTCGACGTTGCGATTGCCGACCCGCTCTTCCCAATCACCCAGGTAGGCATAGTCCAACTTGTCTTTGTCGCGGAATAGTTTTACTACGCGATTCTGGGTCAGGCGCTCTCGTTGTCCAATGTTGTTGCTCATATGAGTCTTGTTTTTCCCGTGAGCAATTCCTGCATCATACCGTGCTTGAGGGCGCGGGTCTTGTCACGCCTCTGCTCCAGTGTTGCGATCTCGGCATCCATATCGGAGAGCACGGTTGCGATGGCGCGTTGTTCTGTTGGGTCGTTGGGGAAGCTGACCTCAAAGGCGTGTACGTCGTTTCGATTCAGTGTTGGTACGCCGGAGCCGGTGCCAAATTGTTCAAAGCCGATGAAAGAGTATAGAAAGAAGATAAACTTCGGATTATTGCCTTTGAAAGACGTGACCCAGAGAGATGTGTTATGGGGCCAGAAGTTTTCCTCGATGTAGCTTACTTTGCCGATTGTTCCCGACCGTCCGGTCACAACCCCTGGCTCTTTAACCATGTATTGACAGTGGTAGTTGAGAATACCATTAGAGTAGACAACAGGATAGTTACCTGGCTTGATGCGGGAAGTGGGAAGATCAAATCCTCGCTGTAGAGGCGCAATCTGCCCAACTTTCCTCTGTACCCACTCCTCCGTGAAACCCGGCAGGCGGCACTCGCCGGTGAGGAGCTGGTGCATGGCGGCTTGTTTGAGCTCCCGCTTCTTGGCGATTAGCTTGTCCAGCGCGTCAATCAGGTCATCCACATCCGACAGCGCTGCAGCGATAGAACGTTGTTCGGCGACGGGTGGAATGGGAATCAGGCAGGCAAAGTAGGCGACGGTGTTGATCCCTGTGATTGCGGTTTGAATGGATTGGTCCATCATGTGTTTTCGAGCAGGCCCTGTCTGGAGATAGTACGACAGATAAGCAGAAATCAAGGCAGTCTGATTTATAGAATACCTTCTGGTATGCCACGCGAAGGCAGTACCAGCACCTTGCGTTGTTACATAGACCGTGCGGGCAATGCCTTCTCGAACTAAAGAAGACTCTCCATATAAAAGATCGCCAGCTTCCAATGTGTATTTAGCGCGTTCTAGCTCTGAAATCGGAACCAACGCGAAGACTTGTCCATCTACATTCTGAACGCCGTAGAGGTCCGACACTCCGACGATATTGCTACCCCGACCGTAAAGTTCCCGCTTCTTGTAAACACCGGCGTTGTGGTGGCGGACCAATGAGCCAAGTGTCTCAAGGCCCCAGTCCACCGGAATCACCCCAGCCTCGGTCTGTTTGTACCCGGGCCTTACTTTTTGTAGGGTTATCATTCCCATACGAATCCCATTTTCTTGAGATGGTCGTCTACGGTTGTGTTTAATTCCTCAACCTTGCTCGCAATCGCTGGCATCGCTACCGCGTAGCGCTCGGCGAGTTGCTTGATGCGTCCAGTGAGCGCTTGTGAAACGCGGTCCAGTTCCGATTGCACGACAGCAGCAAGCGTTCCCATCCATTTATCATCGACCACAAGGATCTTGGTTTCGTCCTTGCTGATCTTTCCGTATTTTGCGGAGACCTTTGCATCCAGCGCCTTCACCGCATTTTTCACATTCTTATTGGCAGCGGCTTCCCTTTCCATGAGCGCAACGTATCCCTTCAACATTTTCCGCTCGTCGAACGCATCCTTGTCGTCGGTGATCTCCTCAAGCCGGGCCTTTACGCTTGCCTTGGTTAGCTTGCCCTTATCGTTCTTGCCATCAGCCAGAAGACCATCTTCACCGCCATGCTCCTCATCAAGTTCTTCCATTTGAAGGGTAATGGAATCGCGGTCGGCTTCAAGCTGTGCAATCGCTGTCTGATCTGCGGCAAAGTATCGGAGAATAATCAACGAAGTTGGAATCAGATCGATATTTGGTTTCCCGTCTACCACTGCTTTCCAGCCCTCCGTCACCAGCAGGTATGCGTCGTCCTGCATCGTCGCTGCCCAATAGTCCATTAGGTGCTGATAAACATCGTAGGGGTCAAGCAGTTTGGCCTTTAGGAACGTCGCCAAAAGATCCTCAGCAAGTGCCTGAATGAGCGCCTTCGGTTTGTCGCCAACTTTAATCTCCTTCAACACCGGCGTCTGATTCGCCTTCCACTTTTCAAACAACTTCGTAACCGACCGCTGAAAAGTCTCGAACTCTGGGTGCCCGAAGATGGTCTTTTTAATATCGGCTTGTGCAACCTCGAGCGCGGAGTATCCCGGCCGGTTGAATGCAGCGAAGAGCGTCGCCTTTAGACTTGGGAAGACCTGCCAGTAAGGGTCAAGATCGGCGATATCGCGATCGGGTATGCCGCCACGCAGATGGCCGTCAATGTCCTGGAGGTCCTCGGGTTCGGTGCTGTCAATGTAGCGGGGTAGGTTCAAATTGAAATCGTTGGCCTCGATCTCAGCTAGCGGAACCATGCGCGAAAACGTTGGTATTTCAATTTGGTTATTGAAAGCGTCTACGATCTTGTGAATGTCCTGCTCCCGCAGGCGATTCTTATTGCCGTCCTTCAGGAAGCCTTTCGACGCATCGATCATAAAAATGCCTTTGCGCGCGGCAGCGTTTTCCTTGTCGAGTACAACGATGCAGGCCGGGATACCGGTTCCGTAAAAAAGGTTGGCCGGAAGGCCGATGATCCCCTTGATGTAACCCCTGCGGACGATTTGTTTGCGGATATCAGCTTCGACATTCCCACGAAATAGGACGCCGTGCGGCATGATGATCGCTCCCTTGCCCGTGCTCTTGAGTGAAGCTAGAACGTGCAAGAGAAACGCGTAGTCGCCGTTTTTCGGTGGCGGAACACCGAAAGCGAAGCGGGCATAAGAATCGTGCTCGGTGTTGACGCCGTTGCTCCACGCCTTGCTGGAAAACGGCGGGTTGGCCACTGCGAAGTCAAATGTCTTAAGACCGCCTTTTTCCGTAAAGTGCGGGCTCGAAAGCGTGTTGCCCTTCCAGATTTCAGCCGACGGGCAGTCGTGCAAGAACATGTTCATTTTTGCGAGGGCCCAGGTCGCAAGATCATTCTCCTGTCCGTAGATCGCAAGATCTTTTCCGGTCGCGCTTTTGGCTTCGTCGTGTCCCTTGAGGAGCAACGACCCGGACCCGCACGTGGGATCGTAAATTGTCTGCGTGCCGCTCTTTGCGGCACGAATTCCAATTACCTTTGCCATGATGCGCGAAACTTCCGCCGGGGTGTAGAACTGCCCCTTGCTCTTGCCGGACTCCGTTGCGAAATGGCGCATCAGATATTCATAAGCGTCACCGAGAAGGTCATCGCCTTCGGCGCGGTTGCTACGAAAATTCAGTTCCGGCTTATCAAAAATCCCCACCAGGTTGGAGAGTCTATCCACCATGTCTCTGCCGCTGCCCAACTTGGCTGGATCGTTAAAATCGGTCTGGTCGATGACGCCCTTCAGGCCGTTGGCCTCGGCGAGCTTGGCAATGATCTTGTTGATCTTGTCGCCGATCTCTTTGTCGCCCTTGAGCGCGACCATGTCGGAGAAACCCCCGCCTTTGGGGATCTCAACCATCGCATCTTTCTGGCCCGCATATTTGTCGGAGACGTATTTCACGAAAAGTAGGACCAGGACATAGTCCTTGTATTGTGAGGCGTCCATGCCGCCGCGCAGCTCGTCGCAGCTTTTCCAAAGGGAGCTATAGAGTTCGGATTTCTTGAGGGCCATGTATTTTCCTGCTGGATCGAAGGGAGGAGTTCCCTAACAGAAGACTGCGCGGATGCGCAGCGGTCACAGCACTGATTATTTGATTCGTCTAAAGTATAGGAAAATGAACGGCTTACGTAAAGACTTTAACGCCACAGACCGGCAGAGGAAATCTTCGACATCCCCTCGCTGTGGCCCTTGGAAAACCCGCAGTATTTCAAATTGCGAATTCTCGGCGGCACAGCGGAGTGTGGAACCACGAGGAATTCACTGTTACAAAATTGCCTACAATGAAATTTTCGGCGATTTCAGAACGGCTGTATCTTATTGAAAAGATTGGTCGGGGAGAGAGGATTTGAACCTCCGACCCCCTGGTCCCGAACCAGGTGCTCTACCAGGCTGAGCCACTCCCCGACATGGAAGGAACTGCGTCAACAATGCAACACAGTGCATGCGCCTCAATCCCTTGGCTGATGCAGATGAGCCAGCGCCAGAACCTGATTATAACAGAGCTGCCGACGGTGCTGCACAGCCGAACTCCGCGCACACTTCATCTTTGGTAATGGCGCGCTGCGTCGTACACTCAAACCTCAGACATATCGCTGAAGGATCGAAGCCAATACCTTGTCGACCGTTCTATTAGCCCGGCAACTGCTTACTCCGCTTGAGCGCATCGAGGATGCCGCACTCGTGATGGACAGCGGAATCATAGCGGCCGTCGGCAAGAGAGAGGCCGTGACCATTCCATCTCAGGCGCGAGTCGTGGACTTCGGCGATTCCATCCTGACGCCCGGGCTGATTGACATGCATGTTCACGGGGGCGCTGGGCACGACGTCATGGAAGGCTCCGATGAGAGTCTGGCCGCCATCGAGCGGTTGATGGTGCGACATGGCGTCACCAGTTATTGTCCGACAACGGTCACGGCCCCGCTGGATCAAACGCTGAAATCTCTCGAGGATTTGGCCAAAGCGGCGGAACGCGCGAACAGTGACGTCGGCACAGATCCCGCCCGCGCGCGGCCGCTCGGCATTCATCTCGAAGGTCCGTTTCTCAGCCATGCCCGGCGCGGGGTTCACCCAGCGATCCACCTGCAACCGGTTTCGCGCGAAGCTTTCAACCAAATGTGGGATGCAGCCGCAGGTCGCATCCGGGTGCTCACCATTGCGCCTGAGCTAGCGGGTGCGCTGGCTCTTATTGTCGATGCCGCGCGCCGCGGAGTGTGTGTCAGCGTTGGCCACTCCAATGCCACCTTGGAGCAGGGGATCGCCGGCATACAAGCCGGGGCCCATCACGCGACGCACACTTTCAACGCCATGCGCAGGATCGATCATCGCGACCCAGGATTGTTGGGCGCGATTCTCACTGACCGCAGACTAACGGCCGACATCATCGCTGACGGAATCCACGTGGCTCCGATCATTCTCGACCTGTTCGTGCGTTGCAAGGGAGTGGATGGCGCGGTGCTGATCACTGACGGCATCAGCGCGACTGGCATGCCCGACGGAACTTACCGGCTGGGCTCGTTTGAGGTGCAGGTGCGCGACAACCGCTGCGAGTCACACGGGAAACTTGCCGGCAGCATTTTGACGCTGGATCGCGCGGTCCGGAACATGATGAGTTTTGCGAAAGTGAGTTTTCAAGACAGCATCCGCATGGCCACGCTGAATCCCGCGCGAGTGCTGGGTATTGAACATCGAAAGGGCGTATTGCAACCTGGCGCCGATGCCGACATCGCCGTCTTCTCGCCCACCGGCGAGG
>OBLU010006850.1_pt1 | contig 10125 bp, 4 predicted proteins | sample 1518681 | NCBI WGS metagenome assembly OBLU01 (sample SAMEA3539304, study PRJEB22396) | soil metagenome | biome: tundra; feature: field; material: soil | place: USA | collected 2010-05 | depth 0.15 m
ATCTGATCAAGAACGGCACGCGTTATGTCGCGGTCGATTCGGGAACCCTGAAGCTTTCGCCCGTCTTCGTGGATTTTTTCAACCGCGCCGCCCAGTTGAGCGAGGCATTGTATCCCTCGGGTTCTCCTCCGCCACACTTCTCCTACACCCTCAGACAGATGCCGAGTAACCTGGAGGGAGTAGTGCTTAAGATCGGCAACGAAACCCTGGAGGGGGCGGGAAAGGAGAAGATGTTCACGTGGACTGGCGGGGCTGAGAACATTCAGGTCACCAGCAAAACCGGTGACACTCTGGATTCGTTCCAAAGTAGTCCGTGGGCGGTCTTCAAGTTCGTGGGACGGGCCCGCCGACTTGGCTCCAACACCCTGGAATGGGTGCAGGAATCGAATGGCAAACCTGTCACGCTTCCCAACGGGCTACAGAAGTCCTATGACTACCAATTACGAGTCTCGGGCGCCGATCCTTTCTTCGAGCTGCAGAGCATGCGATGCGTCTCACAAGTGACGGGCCGTTGACGCGCAGCCTGACTTGGTTGGATATCCGAAAGCAGTTCTTCAGGTAGAGCTTTGCTGATTGGGTTGGCCGGACAAGCGGCCGAACCATCGATCACGCCAGGAGGGATGTATCGCACGCAGCAGCAGGCAGGTGATGTTGTCGTCGCTGCCTCCGGCCTTGGCCGCCTCAATCAGATCGGCACAGGCCTGATCCAGACTGGATTGCTGAGTGACCGCCTCGATCATCTTCTCATTCTTAACGTATCGCGACATCCCATCGCTGCAAAGCAGCAACACGTCGCCGGCGGCGAATTGGTGATCCTCCAGGTCGGGTTCCACGTTGTCCTCGATGCCCAGCGCCCGCACAATCACATTTTGTTCGTTGGATTGTTCCGCTTCTTCTACGGTCATCAAGCCGCGGCGCACCTGCTCCATCACCAGCGAGTGATCGTTAGTCAATTGCACAAGGCTGTTTTCGCGGATGAGATAAATGCGGCTGTCGCCGACATTTGCAATCGAAAAGAAATCGCCCTCCACCAGGACTGCCACTATGGTGCATCCCATCCCCGCATGCCGAAGATCCCGGGATGCAGTTTCATGGATGGCTTGGTTGGCGAGTTGAATCGCATTGGCCAGGCCCACTGCACGGTCCGATACTCCCTCAAAACTGGATCCTCCGACACGTGTGACATCCCGGGCACTCCGCCGAAAATAATCGAGGACCGTATCCACGGCGATCTTGCTCGCCAGCTCTCCGGCTTGCTGCCCTCCCATGCCGTCGCAGACGACGAAGATGCCATAGCGCAAATCATAGCCAAAATTGTCCTCATTGTTGGCGCGGACTAAACCAACGTCGGTATTTCCAGCGGCTTGAATCAGGAAGCTCATGATGGCAGCGGCACAGGCGCTAAATCCTACATCAGTTCGAGGTGTTTGGGTAAATAACATCGGACAGCTTACCAATCTGGCGAGAAGTGAGCCGATAGGAATGAAAACAATTTGAGAGAATCGTGGTTCGGGAAATTACGCTTGACGCGAGGACCTGCGTATCCCCAGCCGGCCAAGGAATTTGTTTTTTCCTGCCTTCTTTGCCAAAGCATTCCACTCCGATTGCACGTCGCCGCTGGCGTGTTCTCGGAAGATCGCACCCGCTTTGAGCAATTCGGAAGCCTTCTTGCCATCGCCGGCCTCCAGCGCGGCCCGAACCTGCTCGGCGGCAGAGGACAACTGCCGGTCCGCGATGGACTTGCGCCGGAACGCGAAGATCGGCACAATTCGATCCAGCAGCGGGGCTTCGCCGTTGCTCGGATCGGGAAGCTCGACAGAAGTCCCGCCGTCGCCCAGTTGGAAACAATCTAACGCAGCGTAGGCCTTACCCACGGCCTCCAAAACTTTGGACTCATTGCTGCGGGCTTCGTCTAGGCGCTTCAGGGCAATCTGAACCGGCTCCGAATGCAAAACCGCCGGCGACTGCGACTCAAGGAATCGGACGGCTTCTGCATACTGCTCTTCCCTCGTTAACCCCTCCACCGTTTGCAATGAGCTGTCGATATTGCGCTGAAGAGCTTCCCTTTGGGTTCGCGCTTGCTCCAGCAGTGACTGCAGGGAACTTGCCCCGGCGTCCTGGCTGACCGGCGAAAGTAATTCGATCACGGCATCATAGGCGCCGTTCGCCATCAATTCTTGCGCATGGTGTAACAGGCCCTGGAATCGCCCTTTCTTTTGCTGAAGGATGGCTTCCTGTCGGGCAAAGTCCATCAACTCGGCAATCTCGGGCGAGAAGGTACCCTCCTTTTGGCAGGTTTCAAGCAAGCGCAGAGCTTCGGCATAGTTTCCATTGCTCATGGCCTCGTGCGCTCGCCCCAGGTACTGGGCCCGGGACTTTTCCTGAGTTTGTTCCAGCAACCGCAGCTGAATGCTGGATAGTAGAGATAGAAGACGCTCATTTCCTGGAACCTCAAGCAGTTCCTCGCGAACCAGCTTCAATGCGGCCTCGGGAGACGTCTCGACCAATTCGCGGCAACGCTTTGCCGTCTCATCCACGCGGCGGCGGACCTCCGCCTCCCGAATCTGACGTGTCAATTCGCGCTGGAACCTCAGCAAAGTGGGGTCGCCGGGCATTCGCTCCAGCGCTTTGCCGACACGCTCGCTCGCGCGCGCGAACTCCTCCTCATTTGCGGCGAGAGAAACTTCGTTCTGAAGCTGCTCCAAAATTCGGCGTCTTTGTTCCTGCTCACGGCCAGACCTGGCTGAGGCCAACAAGGGAATCAGTTCCGGATTCGAAGCGTCGACTCGCTCTGCTTCGGCGAGGATCTCCAGGGCTGCAGTGAAGTGGCGCACGCCGATCTCGCTACGGGCTGCGTCCAGCAGTTGTCTCGCCTTCCTCTGCCGCGCCACCTCTTCGATCAGCCTGGCCAAAGCTACGTGAGCGGCGCGCACCCGCGAATCGTCCCGGTCAACCTCAAGGGCTCTGGCGATGACTGCTTGCGCCGCTTCCAGGTCGCCTCGATCGCGAGCGCTATCCGCCTCCCGCAGGTAGCTCTCGACCTGTTCCCGCTGGCGCTTCTTTTGTCGAAGGGTTTTCAACAACTCGGCCAGTTCCGCATTGGCGGGATCGAGTTTGCAGGCTTCCTGGAGATGAGCAGCCGCCTCCTCGTACCGCTTGTCGCTGGCCGCCTCGTCTGCCTGCGATCGCAGTTGCCGGATCTGTTCGGCCCGCTGGCGTGACGAGAGGTTCTGCTGCACCACCACCATCAGCCGGCGGGCTCCGGTATTCTGGCTGTCCACCTTAAGCAATTGCAGGAGAATTTCTCTCGCCGACGTGTACTCCTGCTCCACCACCAACCGCTCCGCCTGCTGAATCCATTCCGCCACCTGTTCCTTCTTAAGCTCGTCGGCGACAGATGCAACTTCCGCAGCCATTTCGTCGGCAGTGGCGTAACGATCATCCGGTTCCTTCGCCAGGGATCGATCCAGAATGACATCGAGTGCGGGCGGATAGTTGTGAAGAAAGTCGCTCAGGGGCGGGTGTTTTTCGCTCAATATTTTCTGGACAATGCCGTAATCGCCGGTGAAGGGAAGGTGGCCGGTAAGAAGTTGGTAGAGCATGATTCCGGCGGAGAATATGTCAGAGCGGCCATCAAAGGCCTCATTCTTGAGACGCTCGGGCGCCATGTATTGTATGGTCCCGATCACGTGCCCGGTGCGAGTGAAATGTCCCTCTTGCTTCTCCTGGCGGGCAATTCCAAAATCCAGCAACTTCGCGACGCCATCCGGTTGCACGATGACATTGCCCGGCTTGACATCGCGGTGAATCACATCGTTGCGGTGGGCATATCCGAGCGCATAGCAGACCTGCTCGATGATTTTCAGCTTGAAGGCCAGAGCAAGCGGCCGGCCCGATTGAATGAGGCGGTCGAGGGGCTCCCCGGACAGGTATTCCATCACGATGTAGGGAAAACCATCCTGCTCCCCTAAGTCGTGCACGATGACGATATTGGGATGCTTCAGAGCGCCAGTCTTAGCCGCTTCGTGATAAAAACGCTGAAGCATCTCCGGGTCGCCGGTCAAACCCTCAGTCACGGTCTTGATTGCGACTTCGCGGTTCAACTGGCGGTCCGCTGCCCGATACACCATTCCCATTCCGCCGCGACCGAGAAGTTCGATCACCTCGTACTTGCCGATGCGTTTGATGTTTGGCGCTGCCAAGGTAATTCCAGTTCCACGGCACTAATGTAATCTTGCTCAGGCAGCGGGGATTCACGCCTAAGCAGAATTTAATTCCAATTCGGATTCCAGGGATTTCTGTTTGTCGAACCGTACCCTTCGTCGAGCCGTCCGGACGGCCTGGTTAAGCCATGCCACTTCATGAAGTGGCATCGGACCAGCCGATATTAAATTGTTCGCGCAAGAATTTCTTGGCTTCTTCACGTTCCGTCGTGGGGTTGTTGGGCGTGGAGTTCAAATACAGAATGTAACTCTCCGCTGCCCCGTCAGTGTCGCCATCCGCGAAATGCCGCCGCGCGTTCGTCAGAATCTTGTTGGGGAGGCCCTCGACTTTTTCTTTCACGTCCTTAATGAGCGCATCGCGGGCCTCGACCTCAACATCGTACAGGAACTGCATCTCATCCGGCGGCGCACCCGTTTGCTTAATTCCCTTAGTGTCTTCCGGCTTCACATTTTCCAGGACCACGAACTGTTTGTGAGCGTTGCGCTTGATCGACGGTGTGGCGCCGACAGTATTGCCGCCGATGTCCACGATCCGGAACCCGAGTTCCACTACGGCCGTAAGGTCAATGGTTCTCTTCGTGTAAGTGTACGGCTTGTTCACATCGGCGAGGCTCGATTTGGGGATGGCATCGAGCTTTTGATGGGCTTCCTCCACTTTTTTCTGAGCGTCTGCCACGGCTGCGGTTGCAGCCGAAATTCCCCCCTTCTTGCCGCGCGCCTGTGCTCCTTCCAGAATCTTCTGGGCGTTTTGCAGATCGAGGGACGCCGCCTCATAGTCCCGGTTTGCTTTGTTCCAATCGTCGTTGGGGAGTTCCCTCCCCCCGGCCCGGTACTCAGATTCCAAAGAGTCTACGGTTACATTGCTTACCGGCCGGTGCTCCAGAACGTCGCCGATAAGTTGGAAGTTGGGTTCCACCGGTGTGGCATCCGCCGCCCGTTTCACCTTGACCGGAAGGCCGGTGGTCTCTAGTCCAGTCGCAATGGAATCGGAGAGCTGGTCGGCAAAGCCGCTGCTGTTGCGCCGCGACGTCTGGTCCCGGAATCCTACCCTGATGGAGAGCGTCGAACGAACATTGTGCACGGAGGAGCCTTTGGTGCGTTCGTCGCGAACGTCATCCCGGCTCGATTGAAATTGTTGTGCCTCGTCGAGGTACAACCACGCCACGCCGATTCCCGAACCAAGAGGCTTGTCGAGATACCGCTTTGCCTGCTGGACGTACCAGTTGCTGAGGGCTTCGGCGACCACGGCAAGCCGAAGCTTGAGATTCTGATCCTCCGGTTGCAACTCGCCGGCGCGCTGCAAGTATTTGTACGCCTTTTGAACCCCAATCTCATCGGTTCGCCCGTGAATGGGTATGTGAGCCTCGTTCAGCTTGTTGGCTTCCGCAGACGCACTCTTCACGTAGTTGGATTCGAGCGCCTGCATTCTCTCGTGCACCAGCTTGCGCTGCCCATCGGGGAGGTCTGCCAGTACTTCGTAGGCTTGAATGTACTTCTTATCCTGCTCAAAGTCGTTGCTCTGTTGTAAGGCTCCGTCTGCGCCGGCGCGGTTTTCGGCGGTTTCGAATCCCAACCGTGCCTGCTTGAGCGACGCCAAGGCCTCCGGAGTTTGCTTGAGATCTGAAGCCTTCCGATATTCCAGGACCGCTTCCCGCCATTTCAGCTGACTCTCGAACGCTTTTCCGCGATCAAGGTGATACTTGTAAGTGGTACTAATAATCGCGGCGATACGCGGTTCCTCCTCGGCAAAAACGGACAAATCAGCCACCGCGGCCACCGCATCGTCAAAACGCTGCGCGGCCACCATCGACTCAGCGGTGCGCAGAGCTGTATCGACCCGATTGCTTTCAGTGAGGATGCTGGCCTGCAGAGCCTGCCCTTGATCAAAGTGCGGATCGACCTCGAGAATTCGATCCGTCAATTGCCGCGCATTTGCCAGATGCGTGTATCCCGCCTTATGACTCGATAAAGCTTGCCGATAGTCTTGTAGCTCGGCTCGGCTCCTGTCGGCAACCAGCACCAATTCAGCGCGAACACTGTCTCGAAGCTTCGCAGCGGGACCGTAGGACGTGACTAGGTCAAGGCACTGCTCGGCCCGCAACCGGGCCGTCTTGAGTTCCGGGTAGGAGGGCGCGTTGGATGACGCGGACTTCTGGTACGCCGTCAAACCATCCTCCCCTTCTTTCTCGAGAAGTGCGGCCAGAGCTTGCTTCGCAGAAGGCGCGTGTGCTGTTTTCGGGTAGCGGCCTAGATAGTCTCGCCACTGTGCAATCGAGTGGGCGCGCTCGGCGCGAAGGTATTCGGCCAACTCCGTATCGGGAGCCGTTACAAACACGAATTTGACTCCAGGTTTAAACAGCGGCAGAGCGCTCAAACCCGCAGGTGATGAAGACAGTATTTGACCCGACAGCGCAGCCCGGTCAGCGAGTTGAGCAGGAGTAAGGGACTCGTCCCTGTCGTACTTCAGATTCGAGGGCACAATGCACTCTGGCGCGGAACCCCGCGAGAGGAGCATCACTCCGTGAGAGTCTCTCTCGATGGAGGTGGCCGACGCGAGGGGAATCTTGGTCAGCTTGCCATAGCTGGATTTGTTGATCTGCTCTCCGTCCCCGCAGGCCCGCACCTCGGCTTTGCCGTTGATCAGGAGCCCGGTCAGTTGAACGTAGGAGGAGCCCTCTGGTCCTTCAAACAGGCCGATAGCGGTGAGGGGTGCGTCCTTGGATTGGACCGAAAGACCGGCAAAAACAACCAGCACTATGACTAGCAAAGCCTTCTTCACAGCCGAAAATGCGCACAGATCAGCATTGGACAACCGACGTCGTGGCATACACTCCCCGGGATTGTTAGAGACGAACAACCCTCCGCTTCTGGCAGTTGCCCGTATCATACTCACTGCTCAGGTGAAGTCAAGCCTCACAACGTGCGGTGGATGTGGCACAAAAGTGCCAGACCATCCGCCGCACAGTGCGTTGCGCAGTGCTTCATTTTGGCGTAACCTACATCTCCGGAACAGAGTCCGAGTTAGTATTAGAGACTGCAAATGGCGCAGTACCTACCAAAGACGGACAGCCAAGAATTCGAGGTCGCGAACGCCGACCGGAGTCCCGGTCACTGGGAGGAAAACGTTCGCCACGAAAGCGGCGCCGACATAACAGTCCGCGTTTGGGGCGCGGACCGCCCGAGTGAGTCTGGCGCGATTACCTGGAGGGCTGAAAGCGTCTTCGTTTACATGATCGCCGATCTGGTCGCGGCCAGCCATGGCCATCTCGCGGAGGAATTGCCCGATGTAATGACGGCCCACTTTAACAATCCAGCGCAGGCCCTGGTCGCGGCGAAGCGGATTCAGATATCCATTCTGGAGTTTCTGGCCTGCCGTCCGGTTCAGGGCTTCGGGGCGGCCATCTTGATTCATCCGCCGGCCAGCAGCTATCTTTCTGAATCCCGTCAGGATTTTGTGCAGCCGGCGCTGGGGCAAGCCCGCCCTGGTCAAATCCTGCTGGCTGAGGGCATCTACGGTACGTTGCAGAATCTGCCGGGAGCGGAGTTTCGAGCCATTGCACCTTTGGCATCGGCGCTGGAAGAACCTCAAACAGGTCTCGCGGAATTAATCTGGACATCCCCTGAGCACACCCTCCGCGTAGATGCCACTTCCGATCGCGCCGGGGAGGTGTCCGGCGAGGGAAGCGACCCTGCAATCGGCGCTACTCGGATCGTTGATTCTCCTTTTCGAAAGCCGGAGAGTCTCGAGGCCGGGACGGGCGACCCGCCAGTTGCGCCCTCTGCCGATTTCGTGTCAGCCCCGCCAGGAGAACACTCGGGACAAGCAACGAGCGAACCTTTCGGACTGGCAGAAGTGCGGGGTTCGGTTACCTGGGAGCCTGAGGATGCGAATCCGGAAACCCTCGCGATCGATGAAATGCAGCCGGCCAAGCGTCCGATTACGACACGAACTTGGGCCATCATGGGTGTGGTCGCCGTCGTGCTGGTTGTGGCGTTCGAGGCGGTGTTTCATCGTGCTCCAAGCCCCGCCAACCCTCCAGCTACTCAGCAGCCTGCTGCTCAAGGCGCCGGGAGCGGCGTGGGTGCCGAGACCCAACCGCCGGTTCAAAAACAGCTTCCTCCTCCGGTGGAGGGCAAACCGCGATCTGACAAAGCGCGATCTGACGCTAAGCCCCCGAAGATCGAAAAGAGCAACGAAGACATCGTGAAAAGCAAGCCGGAGCCAAAAGGGGGACTTTCTGTGGATGGCTTTTTCCCGAGCAATATACCCTATCTCTTGAAAAAGGCCCAGAGCGATGTCGGGTCGGGAGACTATGACAGCGCCGAGCGAGAGTACAGGCTCATCCTGCGATTGCAGCCGGGTAATTCCGATGCGACGGAGGGATTGCGCAAACTGGATAGGATTCGAAAAGTAAACAACCGTTAACGGGGAACCGACCCGTGCAGGGGCTGACGATGTGAAGCCTTTCAACTTTGGTGAGGTCAATCTTACCGCGGGTGGAGACGACGAGGGAGCTAGCCCAGCCGGCGAAGCTCCCTTTTGTGTTGCGATTGTTGGTGACTTCAGCGGAAGGGGATCCGGTGATCCGCGCGGCATCGGCAACCGCCGTAGCGTGCCGATCGATCGCGATAGCTTCGACGAAGTCCTGGGCAAATTCGGTGCCGCGATACGGTTGCCGCTCGGTGGGGAGCACGGCACGATACGCCTTGCGTTTTCAGATTTGGACGACTTTCATCCCGACCGGGTCTTTGAATCTGGCGAGATGTTTCAGCGGCTGCGCGAACTGCGGTCGCGCCTGAGCGACCCGTCCACTTTTCCTTCGGCCGCGGCTGAATTGGGGTTGGCAAGTGGCGAGCGATCGCCTGCAAAGCCGCAACCGGCGGAGACGGCGCCAGTTCCTTCGACTACGCGCCTGACTGCTGGGTCTCTACTGGATGAAATGATCGAGCAAACCGAGGCGTGGGCCACCGATGAGCGCCCGGTCCGCGCCCCTGACGAATTGCGCGAGTTCGTCCGCCGCGTAACCGAGCCCCACCTTGTGGTCCCCGGCAACGAACTCCAGGCGGAGAGCATCGCGGTCGTCGATCGGGCGGCTAGCGTGCAAATGCGCTCTCTCTTGCACAGCCCAGATTTTCAGGCTCTGGAAGCCTCCTGGCGAGGGGTGTTCCTTCTGGTGCGACGGATCGAAACGAATCCCCAGCTCAAGCTGTACCTTATCGATATCTCGAAGCCGGAACTGGCTGCTGACCTCCATTCATCCGAAAACTTGCGCTCGACTGGGTTGTACCAGAAGCTGGTAGAAGAAAGCGTCAGCACGCCCGGCTCCGAGCCTTGGGCGGTCATCCTGGGGAATTACACCTTTGGACCCAGCGGTGAAGATGCAAAGCTGCTGGGGAGGATTGCCAGGATCGCACACGCGGCAGGCGCGCCCTTCATTGCGGGCGCTAGCCCACGATTGCTGGGCTGTCCCTCTTTCGCGTCTGCCCCGCACCCAAGAGACTGGAGAATACTTCAGGACGCCGATGACGCGGCGGCCTGGGCCGAACTGCGACGGTTGCCCGAAGCGAATGCGCTGGGCTTGGCACTCCCGCGGTTTTTGCTGCGCCTGCCTTACGGGAAAAACACCGCGGCTGTGGAGTCGTTTGATTTCGAGGAGATGCCCGGCCCTTCTTCACACGACGATTACCTGTGGGGCAACGCTGCGTTTGCTTGTGTTTTGTTGCTTGCCGAATCCTTCAGCGCCAACGGATGGGCGATGCGTCCGGGCACGTTCTCAGAGATTGACCGCTTGCCGCTGCATGTTTACGAACAAGGCGGCGAATCTGAACTGAAGCCGTGCGCCGAAGCGCTGCTCACTGACGATGCCGTCGAGCGCAATCTGGAAAACGGCCTGATGCCTCT
>OBLU010006851.1_pt1 | contig 10124 bp, 10 predicted proteins | sample 1518681 | NCBI WGS metagenome assembly OBLU01 (sample SAMEA3539304, study PRJEB22396) | soil metagenome | biome: tundra; feature: field; material: soil | place: USA | collected 2010-05 | depth 0.15 m
GACCACCGAGATCTACACTCTTTCCCTACACGACGCTCTTCCGATCTAGAAGCAGTTCGCTGTCGCAGCCGCGCGCCACGACTGGGTGCTGTGCCTAGACTCCGACGAGCGCGTTAGCGAGGCCTTGCGCGCCAGCATCCAGGCAGCGCTGGCGACGCCGGCGGCGCGAGCCTATACCATAGCGCGCTGCAATCGCTTCATGGGGCGCTGGCTAAGGCATGGCGAGGGCTACCCGGACTGGAGCCTCCGTTTGTTCGATCGGCGGCACGCGCGCTGGAGCGATGATCCGGTGCACGAAAGGGTCCTCACTGACGCCCCGGTGGCGCGCATCACTGGCGACCTGCTGCACGATTCGGCCGAAACGCTGACCACCTATCTGGCCAAGCAGAACCGCTATACGACGTTGGCCGCTCGCGAAGCTCTGGCCCGGGGAAAGCGCGCCGGACCGGCCAAGCTGCTGCTGTCACCGCTACTGCGCTTCATCAAGTTCTACGTGTTCCGCCTGGGTTTTCTCGACGGCCTGCCCGGACTGGTTCACATCCTCATCGGCTGCCAGAACAGCTTCGCCAAGTATGCGAAAATGCTGGCTTTTCAAGCGGGCAAGCAGTGAAAGCACTCGTTATCGGCGCCGCCGGCTTCATCGACATGCATGTCTGTGAGCGTCTGCTGGCGCGGGGCGACGAAGTGGTCGATCTCGACAATCTCAACGACTATTACGACGTTTCCCTCAAGGAAGCCCGCCTCACGCCAGCGACCGCTGTGAATGAAGGGATACAGAGATTTGTCGAGTGGTACCGCGGCTATTACAATAACGATACTGCGGCTTAAGACGGCCCGGAAATCGTCCGGTTAAAATTTAAGATCGATCTTTTCTGTTTTATTTCTGCGGGGAATAGAATTTTGGCAGCCGATCCAGTGCGCTTTATCGATTTGCAGGCCCAGTATGCCCGTATTGCCGACACTGTTGAGCAACGGGTTCTCAAGGTTCTGCGTGGCGGTCAGTACATCCTTGGGCCAGAGGTGACAGAGCTCGAATCGAAGCTTGCCCAATTCACCGGGGTCCGTCACTGCGTTAGTTGCGCTTCCGGCACCGATGCCCTGCAAATAGCTTTGATGGCGCAAGGCGTCGGGCCAGGGGACGCTGTTTTCGTGCCGACCTTCACCTTTGTCGCCACGGCAGAAGTCGTGTCATTAGTTGGGGCGACCCCGATATTCGTCGACATCGACCCTTTGAGTTTCAATCTGAATCCGGACGCCTTGGAAAGAGCCATCCAGGCTGTCCTTTCCAATGATGCTGCATCCCATGTGCTGCCGCGCGAGGGCATAAAGTTGCGGCCGCGCGGCATCATCCCGGTAGATCTCTTCGGTCAGCCCGCGGATTATGCGCACATCAATGCGATCGCCGCCAAGCATGGCTTGTTCGTAATCGAGGATGCCGCCCAGAGCTTTGGCGCCGCGAGTGCGGTGGGCCGTGCAGGAAAGCTCGCACAAGTGGCCTGTGCCTCATTCTTCCCTGCCAAGCCTTTGGGCTGTGCCGGAGATGGCGGCGCATTGTTTACCGATGACGACTCGCAAGCCGAGTTATTCCGTTCCGTGCGTGTTCATGGCCAAGGTAGCGACCGCTACGAGAATGTGCGCCTGGGCGTTACCGGCCGCCTTGACTCACTCCAAGCCGCGGTATTGCTGGCAAAACTCGACATCTTTATCGATGAATTGGCTGCTCGCGACCGTATTGCTGCCCGCTACAGCCAATCCATCTCAGCGCGTGGTCTGGGGCTTACAACACCATATATTGCTGCCGGAATGACCTCGGCATGGGCTCAGTATTCGATACTCGCCCGCGACAGCATGCATCGCACCGCGTGTCAGGAATCGCTTAAGTCCGCCGGGGTCCCGAGCATGATCTATTACCCGAAGCCGCTTCATCTGCAAACAGTTTTCTCCGGTTTGGGGTATCGTGCCGGCGACTTTCCCGTGGCAGAGGATTGTGCTGCGCGAATCTTTAGTCTGCCTATGCATCCTTATCTCGATGCATCCACCCAAGATCGCGTTGTTGCTGCCCTTGTCTAGTGGCCATATTCATGAGTAACCCAGTCTACATTCACCCAACTGCGAACGTCTCGCCCGAAGCCAATATTGGTGCGGGAAGCAAGATATGGATCAACGTTCAGATTCGCGAAAAAGCGGAAATCGGCGACAACTGCATTATTTCAAAAGATGTTTATATTGACCGGGCGGTCCGTATCGGCGCACGTTGCAAGGTTCAGAACAGCGTTTCCGTCTATAACGGAGTCACCTTGGGAGACGATGTGTTTGTTGGACCTAACGTGTCGTTTACCAACGACCGCGTTCCCCGCGCCTTCAATACCGAATGGAAAATTACAGCGACGAACGTTGGGAACGGAGCAAGCCTCGGCGCTAATAGCACGATTATCTGTGGCGTGAGTATTGGAGAGTACGCAATGGTGGCGGCCGGTTCGGTCGTTACGCACGACGTTGCTCCCTACACGCTTGTCGCGGGCAATCCGGCCCGGCCGGCCGCCCGAATCGATAAAGCAGGAAACCGTGTAGAGGATATCGTCAGATGACTGTTCCTTCCTTAAGGCTGGGCTTGATTGGCCTGGGCAATATGGGACAGAACCACCTTCGCGTTCTCTCGCTGCTCAAGGGTGTGGAAGTCGCTTTTATCCATGATGCCGATCCCGCGCGGCAGGCCAAGTTAGCCTCCATGTACAGCGTGCCCGGCGTCGATGACGTTGATGCCGCGATGGCGGGATTGGATGCCACTGTAATTGCTACGCCTACCTCAACGCACGCGGAGTGGGTTGAGCGCGCCGCTCGGCATGTGCGCAATATTTTTGTTGAAAAGCCTATCGCCGGTACCTTGGCCGAAGCTGAGCACCTGGCGGCCTTTGCCGACGAACGCGGATTGTGCATCCAGGTGGGCTTTATTGAGCGATTCAATCCTGCCGTTCAGGTTCTGAAGCGTGTGTTGGGGAAGTCCGCGCGCGTGATCAGTGTCGATTTCACCCGCACCAACAAACTCTCGGCTCGTATCACGGATGTAGACGTGATCACCGACTTGATGATCCATGACATTGATCTCGCCATGTTCATCAATGGCCCGGTAAAGTCTGTTTCGGCTCACGGGGCTTGCGAAGGCAATATCATCGATTTTGCCTCGGCGCAGCTTACCCACGAGAACGGATGTTTTTCACGCATCCAGGCAAGCCGGGTCACCGAAAAGAAAATGCGCACCATCCAGGCAACCTGCCGCGACATGTTTGTGGATTGCGATTTGCTCCGCAAGGAAGTGCAGATCAGTCGTCAATCGGAACTGCGCCTTTCCGAGGGGGAACCTTACGTCATCAGTGCGCTTTCAGAATCCGTCGAAGTTCGACCACAGGAAGCTTTGCTCAGCGAGTTGCAAGCGTTTGTCGCCCTCAGCAGGGGAGAACTTCAGCAAATTCCTGATCACGTGGCGGGTCTAGAGGCGATGCGCATTTGTAAGCGTATTCAGGACATGGTGCATAGCGCATGAGCGTCAGGCCACCTCTCTTAGGGCAAGGTATTCTTGTTACCGGCGGCGCCGGATTTATCGGCAGCCACTTGGTGGATCGGCTGCTTGCAGAGGGCGCCAAAGAGGTCGTCGTTATCGACAACCTGTTTCTCGGCGACGAAGCCAACCTCGAAGCCGCCTTGGTTAGCGGTCGTTGCCATTTCTATCGCGATGACGCGGAGATCGCTTCCAGTCTCGATTACATTTTTTCGCGGCACTCGGTCACTACGGTTTTCAATTGCGCAACCAAGGCGCTCAACTATTCATTCCTCAATCCGGCCAATGCGTTTTCCACCAACGTCGATGTTGTCCTGAATTTGCTGGAGGCACAGCGGCGCGGCGTGTTTAAGACGCTATGCCATTTTTCCACATCGGAGGTCTACGGAACCGCCATGTATGAGCCAATGGATGAAATGCATCCGCGCATGCCGACCACCTCCTATGCGGCGGGTAAAGCGGCGGCCGATTTGGCTGTGGAAAGTTACGTACGGATGTTCGATCTAGATGCCTATGTTGTGAGGCCATTCAACAACTATGGGCCGAGACAGAACTACCGTGGCGAGCTGGCGGGGATAATCCCAATTACAGCCGCCAGGATACTTTCCGGCGGTGAGCCGGAAATTCACGGTACGGGAAAGCAGAGCCGGGAATTCATTTATGTCGGTGATACTGTCGATGCAGTGGTCAAGCTGTATGCCGTTATGGCCCGCGGCGACAGCATCAATATTTCCACCGACAATACATGTTCCGTGGAAGATCTGATATCCCGCATTTGCGCACACTACGGCTACCGTGACGAAATCCTGCGCAAGGAAGCGCGCAAGGCGGATGTCCTATGCCATATCGCCAGCAACGCGAAGGTCAAGTCGCTCATAGGGTACCTGCTCACTCCCTTCGATCAGGGCCTGGGGGATACCCTCGCCTGGTATGCGCGCAGGCTTGGCGACAGGAGGGCGGCGTGATCCGGCTGATTCGTCCCTACATCAGCTTCGATGAGGTGGAGGCTGATTTTCGGCAAATGTTCGCCGATGGAATTTTTACCCGCGGACGTCATGTGGAAGAACTGCGCCGGGAAGTCGCGATCTACTGCGGCAGTCAATATGCCCACCTGACTACATCCGCGACGACCGCCCTTAGCCTGTGCCTGAGGCTGCTGGGCGTCGGGCCGGGCGATGAAGTCGTGGTAGCCGATTTCTCCTTTCCAGCTACGGCGAATGTGGTGGTGGACGCTGGTGCCCGGCCCGTATTTGCCGATGTTTCTCCTCTTACATTCAATATGACCGGTGATGCCCTGATGCGGCGAATCACGCCCAAGACCAAGGCGGTCATCGCTGTCGACGTATTCGGCAATCCGACCGGAATACATGAGATTGCGCAAATTTGCTGCGAGCGGGGTTTGCCCTTGATCGAAGACGCGGCCTGCGCCATCGGCAGCTCCGAGCGGGGCGCTCGCTGCGGCCAAATAGCCGACTTGACCTGTTTCAGTTTTCATCCGCGCAAGCTGCTCACGACCGGAGAAGGCGGGGCGATCACCACCCAATCCGTCGACTGGTCGGCGTGGCTTGATGTCAAGCTGAACCACGGTGCGCGCGGCATGCTCGGATATGGACAAGATTTCGTCGATTACGGATACAACTACCGGCTGTCTGAACCGCAAGCCATTCTCGGTCGGGTGCAGCTACGCAAACTCGATGCGATCGTGGCAGAGCGCAACGCGATCCGGATCGCGTATGCCGAGCGCCTGGCCAATCTGGGTTTCGCGCCGCAGGGCATCGGCGACGATGTCGTGTTCAACGTTCAGTCCTTGGTATTTCGCGTGCCTTCTGGCGTCGACCGCGACGCATTGATTGGTGGGTTGAGGGAGGACGGGATCGAGACGTCCATCGGGACCTATTGCCTAAGCGGTACGACCTATTTCCGCAACCGCTATGGGGATGTGCAGCCGGTTGCCGAGAGACTGCAACAGGATACCATTACCTTCCCATGCTATGCAGGCGTGGATGTGGTCCGGGTGTGCGATGCGGTTCGAACTCTCTTGGCGCGCTAACGGACGATTGGACAGCGTAATGCGTAATCAGTCTGAGCTTAAACATGCGCTTATCGATTCCCTCCGTTCCATTTGGGAGGATGACGGATTTGCGCTCCATGACAATGAACGGAGCAATCGCCTGCGCGCGGAGATATTGCGCCGTCTCATCGGATTGGTTATGACCGACGACGAAAGGGCCGCCGACCTAGGCCTTCCTGAAGGTTGCCGGGTACGCGAAATGGCAAAGATCATCGCTCCGGAAAAACTCCAATGCGGCAAATACGTCTGGGTCGGCGAGAATGCGATTATCGATGCTTCCGGAGGGCTCTCCATCGGCGACCACACTACCGTTGCCTCCTCGGTTTTCGTTTGGTCCCACGCCAGTTCTCTGTCTAATCTGATGTCTGAGAATCAGTCCGGAAACGCCTACATTCGCCGCGCGCCTACGCACATTGGCAGCGGTACCTTTATCGGCGGTCCGACCGTGGTGTATCCCGGTGTCAGCATCGGTGACAGGGTGCTGGTGTTGCCTATGTCTGTCGTTACCCGGGATGTCCCGGACAACGTCATCGTGGCCGGCGCGCCGGCGCGCGTCATCCGAGAAATTGACGAGCGTTGGTTGTCTGAGGAAGTGAGTCGCCTAAGGCAGGGTTGTGCCTGGCGGTGATGATCTCGCGGGCGTGGCCGCAGCAGGGTTGCGCCACGAAGCGCTACACGTTTCCCAACTGATTTTCGTAAGGGCGGTCCGGGTGCCTTTATGGCTTCTCGTCTCGGCCATGTTGACCCATGTATTCGAGCCTTCTGGCTTGGGCGCTTGGTCAATGATATTGTCGGCGGCGACGTTCTTGAATCAGTTGTTTTTGCACTGGACCCAGTCGATCACTCAGCGCTTCGGTCGTGGCGAATGGTCTGCCACCAAGCGTTTGGACGGCGTGTGGGCTCTGCGCTGGCCGTCCTTGGTACTTGGCCTGGGCATGATTCTTTGCGCACTGACATTCCTCCCCTTGGATTGGGCGCAACGCTTCTACGGTTTGGACTATGAACATCGCTGGTATGTGCTTCCCGTAGCGATCACGCTGTGGGTAATGTCCGACGTCCAGAGCACGCAGCAGGTAAGCCATCGGTTTTCAGCATTGGCTTGGGCGCCTATCGCCGCCGATTTGGGCCTGTTGCTGTGTATCGGGCTGCTTGCGTATACAGCGCCGTATGGCGGGAAGCCGGGTTTCGATAAGGCGATTGGCGCGATCATCGCTACCAGCCTCACCATATGGTGCTGTTGGCTGATACGCGAGCTTTCCAGAACCCGCATCGCCTGGCACCTGCCCGACTTCAACCGCTGGCTTCGGGCGGCACGTTTCGCTATTCCCCTCGTGCCCGGTTTTTTGGTGGCCTACCTTTCCGAATGGTGTGATTATTTCCTGATACAGCGTTTCTATGGTGCCCATGCGCTGGGGTTGTTTCACCCGGCGTTCCAGTACATGTTGATTCTCATCGGATTGCCGACAGCCGTCGTTTCGGTACTTCTGCCTCGTTTGAGTACCGAGTTCGACCGGAACGGAAACCTTGAAATCAGAAAGCTCATAAACCGCACCGCGCCTCAACTTTTCCTCCTCTGGGGCTTGTTTTCCCTGGTTGCCGCAGCGGCATTGCCGGGCCTTCTGCTGTTGCTTCTGGGAACCCAATATGAGGAATCCTCTGGCCTCCTGCAGGTTCTCCTCATTGCAGTTCCTGGCGCCATGTCGCAACATTTGTGCTATTTGGCATGCTTTGTTCAAGGACGGCTCTGGACAGCAACCGTTAGCTTATTCGGTCTAAAGCTTCTAGTGAATGTCGGCGTCTCCCTTATTCTGCTTCCTCTTCTCGGAGTCGTAGGCTCGGCTCTGGGTGCGGTTCTATCATATTTGCTGCTGCAATGGGCGTTTCTCCTCGATCAACGCCGTCATCTGGAAGTGCCGATAGGTTCCGTGTTCGTCGCTTTGCTATTGATCCAAAGCGGTGGCATAGCGCTTGCGCTGACACAAGGGGTGTGGCTGCGGCTGGGGCTATGTGTGGTCTTGAGCGTTGGTCTGATCGCTTGGGCGCGGCGCAATCGAATTTTCTCCCCTGAAACCGTTGCCGCCGTCATTCCAAGCCGTCTGACGGCGTTGACCGGACCGGCGTTGCGTCTTCTCTGCCGCCCTGAGTGAGGTGCGTTTGTGTTGATCGGGATCTTTGGGCTTATTGTGCTTGCGCTTGTGCTCAGGGTGATTCCGGCCGTCGTGGCACCACGTGGTGCAGGCGTGGATCAGTGGTTCTGGCGTGCCTATATCGAGAAGCTCAGGGACACGAAACTTTTTCCGCCTCAGTTGCCGCAGTTTCTTCTGGACGAAGCCCAATGGTACCCGCCGCTATTCCCCGTCGTTCTGTCTAAGCTGCCGGCGACGGTGTTTTCGCAACATGGTCGGTATCTTGCAGTCGTGATCGATTTGTTGCGGCTGATTGTCCTAGTGCTGGCGACCCGGTGGCTTTCGGGGTCAGATACGGCAGCCGTCTGCGCGGGCGCAGCCTATGCGATGACACCCCTGCTTGTGACCTACAACATGCAACTCAATCCTCGCGGCATGGCGGCGCTATTCCTCGACTTGTGCTGGCTGACCGTGGCTGCGCTTTTGCTGAAAAACGGTACGCCCTGGTTGTGGTGCGTAGCCCTGTTCCTGGCGGGATTGGTGTTGCTGACCCACAAAATGACCACCCAGATATTCTGGTTCATTTCACTCGCGGGAGCGGGCATCTCGGGGCGAATGGAACTCGCTCTCTTGGTGCCTGGCGGCATGGTCGCCGCATATTTGCTAAGTGGCGGGTTTTACCGCAAGGTATTGATCGCTCATGCCGACATCACTTCTTTCTGGTACCGAAACTGGCACTGGAGCGGCTCTAATCCGATTCTCGAGTCCCCGGTTTACGGCGAACCCGGTTTCGAATCGCCAACAAAGTATTATCGCAGTGGGTGGTGGCCCTGGCTGCGCCGTTTGCAATTCGTCATTGGGTTCAACCCATGGATGCCAGCGGTGCTGCTAATTGGCGCTGCAGCCTATGTGGATGGATATGGTTTTTCCAGAATTGAGACCTGGGTCTTCGTCTGGCTGTCGCTGTTCTTTGGTTTTGCCCTGCTGACGACCCTCGTACCCATGTTGCGTTGCCTTGGCCAGGGATATCTTTATGGATATAACGGCAGCTTTCCCGCAGCATTGGCTTTGGGGATGACCTGGCACGGCATGCGGGACGAAGGATTTTGGCAAGCCGTGGTGACGTTGACGGTATTGGCATGTCTGGTGGGGTTGGCGGCATTTTTCCGTACCTTGCACAGCAGCCGGACGATGAAAGTAAGCACCCAGCTCGAGGCCGCGATTGAGCGGCTCGCTGCGTTGCCCAAGGGGGTTGTGATGTGCTTCCCCCAGCATTGGCACGATGTCGTGGCGTATCGCACTCAACAGCCAGTTCTCTTTGGGGGACACGGCTACGGGTTCCGGCGACTTGAATGCGTATTCCCGCGGCTGCTTGAACCCGTGGGGGCATTGATTGCACGTCACGAGGTGAAATATCTTGTCACCTACGAGGGGTACTGCAATATGCGCTTTCTTGCAGACCTGCCAGCCGCGGACATAGAGTGTTTTGGGGAGTACCGGCTCTACCGATTCAGCGGCCCTGTCCCCGAGAGGAATGGTGCCGCAGATTTCGAAGCGAGTACAGTTTGATGTTGAGCGATCCCTGGATGCGATCCCGGCCGATCAATATCTGTATTGTGGTGGCGGTCCCCATCACCCTCAAAGTCTTTTTGATGGGACACATATCAGCGCTGGCCGAGCGTGCCAACATTACGCTGGTAGCGGATTTCGCGCCCGAAGATGACGATTTTCCTTGGCCGAGAAACATCTCCAGAATCCGGCTGCCGATCCAACGCAAGATTGCGCCATACTCGGATGGCACAAACCTTCTGTCGTTGTTCCGGCTATTTCGCCGCCACGCGTTCGACATCGTTCAGTCGGTAACGCCCAAGGCCGGGTTGTTGACGATGGCGGCCGCATGGATGGCAAAGTGCCCGCGGCGTATTCATTGGTTCACAGGGCAGGTATGGGTCACCCGCGTCGGGCTCATGCGCGCCGTGCTCAAGAACGCGGACCGGTTAACCGCGCGGCTCGCCACCCACGTACTCGTCGACAGCGCCTCGCAGCGCGAGTTCCTGATCGCCCAAGGCATAGTGGCAGCGCCCAAGTCGGCGGTGCTCGCCCGGGGATCGATCTGCGGCGTCGACACCGCGCGCTTCCACCCCGATGCCGCTGCGCGCGAGCGCGTCCGGCGCAGTCATGGCATTCCGCGTGACGCCGTGGTGTTTCTTTACCTCGGCCGCATCAACCGCGACAAAGGCGTGCTCGATTTGGCGTACGCCTTCGCCGACGCAGGGGCGCGGCATCCGGACGCACACCTGCTCCTGGTCGGCCCGGATGAAGACAACTTACGCGCTGCCCTCGCGAGCGCCGCCGCTGGCTGTGCCGGCAG
>OBLU010006852.1_pt1 | contig 10124 bp, 9 predicted proteins | sample 1518681 | NCBI WGS metagenome assembly OBLU01 (sample SAMEA3539304, study PRJEB22396) | soil metagenome | biome: tundra; feature: field; material: soil | place: USA | collected 2010-05 | depth 0.15 m
TGGCAGCGGCGTCGGGCGGCTCGGGCGGGACCACGCCTCCTCCGAGCACCAGCGGACCCCTGCCGCCCTTTGCCTTCGGCCCCATCAATGACTACTACCCGTACGGCCAGTGCACATGGTATGTGGCCTCGCTGCGAAACGTGACCTGGGGTGGCAACGCCGACCAGTGGCTGGGCGCCGCCCAAGCCCAGGGTTACTCGACCGGGTCTACTCCAGCCGTCGGCGCCATCGTCGTGTGGGGCCCCGGGTACAGCTACAGCTCCCTGTACGGTCATGTCGCCTACGTCGCGATTGTTTACGGCCCCAGCAGCTTTGCCGTCGACGAGGACAACTTCGGCAGATATCCTGGAACCCCCGACCAGCGTCGGGTGAACACGCTTGTCGACGTCGAAGGATTCATCTACTGACGGGACGGCAAGGCTTCCGCGGCCACCTGATACCCTGGGAAAGAGCCCCGGAGAGCCGGGCCTCCGAAGCCGCACCATCGGAGATCAGATGACCGACGACGACGCCCTCTGGCAGTTGGTTGCCGCCGGCCGCGAGGCTATCCTGGTGAGGCTGGATTCGGACGGTCGTCTGGAGCGCCTCCAGGTGACCCGGCCGTCCGGCGTGATCCCCGCGGGCGGAAGGCGGCCGATCCGCCGATCGGAGGCAGGCGGTGCCTGACCACTCGGTGAACCTCCTCCGCGTCGACGCGAGCATCCGGCTCGACGGGTCCGTCACCCGGGCCGTCGCCGACAGCGCCCAGAGCGGCGTGCAGAGCCACCTGCCCGGCGTGACGGTGACCCGGCGCGAGTTGGGCCGGGATCCACTGCCCGCTCGCACCTGGGTGGACGCGGTCGCGGCCAGGGCATCGACCGCCCCCCTGACGCCATCGCAGCAGGAGGCGAAAGATCTCGCCACCAGACTCGCCGACGAATTGGTTGAGGCCGACGCGCTGCTCTTCGCGATCCCCCTGTACAACTTCGGTGTGCCCCACCACGTGAAGTCGTGGGTCGACGTCGTCATCACCGACCCGCGAATGAAGTCCGGGAGTGAGCGGATCCTCGCGCACAAACCGGCGATTCTCGTGCTGGCACGCGGCGGGGGATACGGGGAGGGCGCGCCGCGCCATGGTTGGGATCACAACACCCCGTGGCTCCGGCGCATCTTCGTCGACGTTTGGGGCCTCGACGTGCGCCTGATCGAGGTCGAGCTGACCCTGGCGTATGTGACCCCCGCCATGGAGGCGCTGCGCGACCGCGCTGACCAGGAGCTGGCCGCCGGTCACGTCCTCGCGCGCCGTCAAGGTGAACTGCTGGCCGAACGTCTCCTGCCGCTCCACGCTCAGCCGGCGACGCGTGGCCACGTCTGATCCCGCGCCGCATCGTGCGCCAGTGTCGGGCCCTCTGCCGGATTCCGAGGCGATTCCACTCGGTGGCCGCGGTGGCGGCCGGCGTGATGGCCCGGCCCCGCGGGTGGTGACGGCGGGCCTCACCAAGCATTTCGGTTCCCTTGCGGCGGTGAAGGATCTCAGCTTCACCGTCGAGCACGGGACGGTCACCGGATTCCTCGGCCCCAACGGCGCCGGCAAGACCACGACGATGCGCATGATCCTCGGGCTGGCGACGCCGACGTCGGGAGTGGCGACGATCGGGGGCGTCAGGTACGCTGATCTTGCCGATCCTTGCCGCACCGTCGGCGCTGTTCTCGAGGCGACGAGCTTCCACCCCGCGCGCACAGCGCGCAACCATCTCCGCGTCTACTGCGCCGCCGCCGGTGTCGCCGACACGAGGGCGGACGAGGTTCTGGCTCTCGTCGGCTTGGCCGACGCGGCCCGATCCCCCGTCCGGCGTTTCTCCTTGGGCATGCGGCAGCGGCTCAGTCTGGCCACCGCCCTGATCGGGGACCCCAAGGTTCTCATCCTCGACGAGCCCGCCAACGGGCTCGATCCGCAGGGCATCGCCTGGCTGCGCCAGCTGCTGCGCTACATGGCCGACACGGAAGGCCGCACCATCCTCGTCTCCAGCCATGTGCTCTCCGAGGTCGAACAGATCGTCGACCGCGTCGTCATCCTCGCTCGCGGACGTCTCATCTACGACGGCACACTCCGCGACCTTCCGGGCGGGCAGGCCGCCGTCATCGTGCGGACGCCGGCGGTCGACGCAGCGAGAACCGCCCTGGAGAAGATGGGAGCCGGTGTCAGCGATCGCGGGTCCGGGTGGCTCGTCGTGACCGGCGTGCCGGCCGCCACCGTCGGTCACGCTTGCTGGGAGGCGAACGTCGAACTGCACGAGCTCCGCGAGGAGGGCTCGACCCTGGAGCAGCGCTTCCTCGCTTTGACCTCGGACCCCGGTCAGCCGGGAGTGCTCGCATGACGAACCTGCTTCGCTCGGAGTGGCGCAAGGTCATGAGCACGAAGCTCTGGTGGGGCATGCTCATCGGGTGCATCGCGCTCACCGCTCTCGTCGTCGTCAGCCGGATCGCCGGCGCGACGAGCGGTCCGACCAACGGCCCCCCGGGCTACGTTGCCCCGAATCCCCTCAGCGACCCGGCGACACAGCGTGGCATCGCCTCGACCGCAGCGGCCGCCGGGGTCTTCGCCCTGGTCGTCGGCATCATCCTGCTGACCACGGAGTTCCGGCACCTGACGTCGCGGCCGACGTTCCTCGTGCAGCCGCGTCGCGGCCGCGTCATCGGCGCCAAGCTGATTGTCGCGGCGGCCGTGGGTGTGATGTACGCGGTCGCCTGCGCGGCCACCGTCGTTGCCATCATGACCCCGTGGTTCGGTGCCAGGGGTACAGCCATCGGCTGGACGAGCAACGGCGTGCTGCGCACGCTGGCCGGGGCGGTGTTGGCCGTGGCGATCTCCGCGATTGTCGGCGTCGGCGTCGGCGTTCTCGTGCGCAATCAGATCGCGGCGGTGATCGGCGCTCTCGCCTTCCTGCTCGTCGTCGAGCCTCTCCTCTCCGTCATTCCGTACGTCAACGATGCCTATCGGTACCTCCCCGGGGCCGCGTCCAACGCGCTCGTCGACCCGGGATCGCAAGGCATCCCCGGGGGCGGGCTGACCCAGCTTCAGGGCGGCCTCGTCTTCGTCGGCTGGGGCCTGCTGCTCACCCTCTGCGGGTGGCTCGTCACCATGCGGCGGGACATCCCGTAGCGGTTGTGATGTCGTCTTGAGCGCCGGCGTCGTCGCTCTTCTGGTCGCCGTCTTCCTGGCGAGTTGCGTGGAGATGGTGGAAGCGACCACCATCGTCCTGGCCGTCGGACTGACGCGCGGCTGGCGATCCGGGTTGATCGGCGTGGCCGCCGCCCTGGGTGTCCTGGCCGTGATCGTCGCGGCCTTGGGCCCGGCGCTGAGTGAGGTCCCCCTCGGAGCGCTGCGGCTCGTGGTCGGCGCGCTTCTGCTCGTCTTCGGCCTGGGATGGCTGCGATCGGCGATCCTCCGTGCGGCCGGCTGGAAGCCCCGGCACGACGAGGGGAAAGCGTTTCGAGAGCATCGATCGGAGGCGGTCGCCGTCGCACCCGTGGCCAACGCATTCGACGCCTACGGCTTCACCCTATGTTTCAAGGGCGTCCTGCTCGAAGGACTCGAGGTCGTCTTCATCGTCATCACCTTCGGTGCCGGCCAGGGGCGCATCCTGGACGCCAGTCTGGCCGCGGCGGCGGCCGTCATCGTCGTGCTCACCGCCGCCGTGTTGGTGCGCGCTCCCCTCGCTCGTGTGCCGGAGAACACGATGAAGTTCGCCGTCGGCGCATTGCTCACGAGCTTCGGCATGTTCTGGGGAACGGAGGGCGCCGGTACGACATGGCCCGGCGGCGATGCGGCGTTGCTCGTGCTCATCCCCGTCGTTCTCGCCGCCGGCCTCGGCATCCTCGTGTCGCTTCGGCGGCCTGCCTCCGCGATGGCCACCACCAGGGATGTCGGCCCGTTACCGGTGGGCGATCTGTGAATTGGGTTCGTTCGTTCGGCCGTTTCTGGTGGGACTTCGTCGTCGGCGACGACTGGAGGTTGGCTGCGGCGGTCGTTGCGGCTCTCGGTCTCTGCGCGGCCCTGGCGCGGACGGGGATCGCCTCCTGGTGGGTGACACCGTTGATCGTGCTGGCGTCACTGTGGTTCAGCGTCTGGCGAGCCGCGGCGGCTGCGCGAAACCTACGAGACGCGCAAGGGGGAGGCTGACGACCCGCGGGAGAGCTCGGTGCCGCGGCCTCAGAACAGGCCCGGAATGAGCCGCTTGGTGGTGCTGGCGTAGGCGGCGTATTCGGGGAAGTGGTAGCGGAGAAGCCGCTCCTCGTACCTGGTGCGCATCAACTGCAGGCCAAAGAGGGCAAAGAAGCCGAGGACGGGGAGGAGATGCGAGTCCTGCAGGGACCCGCCAAAGGCTGCGGTGAGCTCGGCGAGGTAGAGGGGATGCCGGCAGACCCTGTAGGGCCCCCCCGTGGCGAGTGAGGTTGCCTGGGGCACGATGCTGAATCCGTACCGGAGGTAGGCGAGCGCATACACGGCGAAGGCGAAACCCGCCAGGATGGCGAGGGCCTTGATGTAGGCCGTGACATCTCCGGAAGGGTAGAGGGACGGTCCCTGGAATTGACCCTTCTCGATGTTGATGAAGATGCCGATCAACAACTGGATGGTGGTCCCGGTAAAGGCGGCGAAGCGGGCGGGGAACGAGCCGAGGTAGCTCTTGGGCGCGGGACGGGTGAAGAAGATGACCACCGGGATGATCGAGAAGACGAGGTAGAAGAGGTTGCCCCCGGCGTTGAGGAAGTTGAGCGCGGACGGGAGCTGAAAGGCCGTGCTGGCCACGCTCAGGAAGAAGTGGAACTGCAGCCAGACGAGGATGCCGTAGAAGGCGGTGGGGACGGCCCGGCCGAAGACCAGGAAGCGAAGGCCCCGAGGTGGCCGGCTGACCTTGAACCCGGGAACGGGGGCGGGGTCGACTGGCGCCATGGGGGGGAGGGGCTCCGCCGGGATCGGTGCGGGCACTGAGGCTCCTGGCTGTGTCATGGGCTGGAATGGCTGGACGAACTGTAGTGGAGGCGGCCGCTGCCGAACGACATGACCGGGAAACGGTTTGCCGTCAGTGGTGGAACGTCGTGGCGATCCGCGCCTGGTGGGGGAGTGGCCCGGCCAGCCCGTCGAGGTAGGCCACCGAGCTCCGGAACTGCTCCAACAGGGCATCGGCCAGGTCCATGGACAGGCCGTTGCGCACGACGATGCGCTGCACGGTGACGTCGGCCAGGTCGTCGGGCATAGGGTATGCGGGGATCAGCCAGCCGCGCTGTCGAAGCTGGTCGCTCAGATCGTGGAGGTCCCACTTGTCCGTGTAATCCGGGCGCAGCCGCCAGGCGAAGACGGGGATGTCCGAGCCGTCGTTCCACAATTGGAATGGCGCCATCCGCGAGATGCCGTCGGCGAGATGCCGCGCCACGTCCCGCGACGCCCTCTGCACCGCGGTGTATCCGGAGCGGCCCAGACGCAGGAAGTTGTAGTACTGGAGCAGGACCTGGGCGCCGGGTCGGGAGAAGTTCAGCGCGAACGTCGACATCTCGCCGCCCAAGTAGGTGACCGAGAGCATCAGATCCTTGGGGAGATACTCGGCCGATCGCCAGACCACCCAACCGACCCCCGGATAGACGAGCCCGTACTTGTGCCCGCTGGTGCTGATCGAGTGCACACGATCGAGACGGAAGTCCCATTCGACGTCGGGTTGCAGGAACGGCGCGACGAAAGCCCCAGACGCGCCATCGACGTGGATGGGGATATCCAGGCCGGTGTCCGTCTGGACCTTGTCGAGCGCCGCCGCAATGCGCGAGACCGGCTCGTACATTCCCGTGTACGTGACGCCCATGATGGCGACCACACCGATGGTGTTCTCATCGACGTGTGCCGCGAGATCGTGTCCGTCGAGAGTCTTGTGCGCCTCGCTGATGGGGACAAGTCGAGCCTCGACATCCCAGTAGTTGGTGAACTTCTCCCAGCAGACCTGCACCGCCGAGCTCATCACCAGGTTCGGTCTGTCCGCGGCTTTCCCGGCAGCCCGGCGCGCCGCCTGCCATCTGCGTTTGAAGGCGAGGCCGGCGAGCATGCACGCCTCAGATGAGCCGATGGTGGAGGTGCCGATGGCGGCGTCGGCATCGGGGGCGTTCCACAGACGGGCCAGGATCCTCCAGCAGCGATTCTCGATGGCCGCCGTCGCCGGGTACTCGTCCCGGTCGATCATGTTCTTGTCGAACGTCTCGGCGTACAGCCGTGAGGCGAAGGGATCCATCCAGGTCCCGACGAACGTGGCCAGGTTCAATCGGGCGTTGCCGTCGAGCATGACCTCGTCGTGGACCACCTGATACGCGGTCTCGGGCAGCATCGGGTCGTCGGCAAGAACGAATTTCGGGTGTTCCGTAGCCTCGCCGGGCCGGGCGAATAGGGGATTGATCTCGAAGCTCTGCCGGCTGTGTGGCATAGTCCTGATCCTCCTTGCCGCGGATGGACATCGCACTCGATGGGACGGCCTCCAGCGAGCCCTCATCCGCAGGTGGAGGACCGCTGCGCGCATCGTTGGTGGCCGAGCACCGGCTGTCAACCACGGGCCGGTCCGGTTCGGTTTCTGGGCATCGGGGCGGGTGAGTCCGCGCCGGAGTTCATCCGGTGCCGGCGCGTGCCATCGCCGGGAAGTAGTAGGTTGGCGGTGCCGAACGACGAAATGGAAGCGCCAATCATGCCGAGCTCGACACCGCCGCCCTGCCGTTGATCTCTCCTCCACATGGCCGCAGTGGCGCCCCCGCGTCCGCGCGCCGCGCGGGTGGGGCGATGAGGAGAGTGCCGGAGATCACGGCCATCTTCTGGGTGACCAAGGTGCTCACCACCGCGATGGGCGAGTCGACCTCGGATGCCCTTGTCCACAAGATCGATCCGTTCCTCGCCGTGTCTCTCGGCGGCGTCGGTCTCGTGGTGGCGCTGCTGCTGCAGTTCTCGGTGCGCCGATACGTGCCCTGGGTCTACTGGCTGGCCGTCGTCATGGTCGCCGTCTCCGGCACGATGGCCGCCGATGTCCTGCACATCGAGTTCGGCGTCCCGTACGTGGTCTCCACCATCTTCTTCGCCATCGTCCTGGCGGCCGTCTTCGTCCTGTGGCAGCGAACGGAGAAGACCCTCTCCATCCACAGCGTCACCACCTGGCATCGCGAGGCGTTCTACTGGGCCACCGTCATGGCCACCTTCGCCTTGGGCACCGCCGCGGGGGACATGACGGCGACGACCCTGCACCTGGGCTACCTGCTGTCGGGCGTGGTGTTCACCGTCCTGATCGCCGTCCCTGCCGTCGCCCACCGGCTGTTTCGCCTCAACGCGATCACCGCGTTCTGGTTCGCTTACATCGTCACCCGACCGCTGGGGGCCTCGTTCGCGGACTGGACGGGCAAGCCCCACAGCTTGGGCGCCCTCGGCTGGGGCGATGTTCCGGTCGCCCTCAGCCTCACCGGCCTCATCGTGGCCTGCGTCGCCTATCTGTCGGTGACTCGCGGGGATGCCCGCAGAGGAGTCGCACCCGTCGCGTCCCGGTGAGCGGATACCCGTGGTGTGACGGCCGTTGCCGCCGTTCCATCGTCCCCGCGCCGCCGCGTTCGGGCCGCCCCAGGGGGCGTTTCGAGGGGAGTGCACCCGAGTTTGACAGCGCGCGTCGCCGCCTGTTACCGTCACGCGCCAATCAGCCCAGACGGGGGAATCCCATGACTCTGATCGCATCCGAGCTCGGCTCGACCAGCGTTGGCCTCAGACGTGGGGCCATCGGCCTGAGAGAGGTCCTCTTCCAGAGCGTCACGGACATGGCGCCTGGGGCTGCGATCGCCGCCTCCATTCCGGCCGGAGTGGCCTTCGCCGGCGGCGCCCTGCCCCTCTCGGTCTTGATCGCGCTCGTCGCATGCCTTCTGTGCGCCTCGTGCATCGGTGAGCTGGCCCGTGAGCTTCCGTCGGCGGGCTCCATGGGGACGTACACCGCCCGGGGGCTTCATCCCTCGCTCGGCTTCCTGGTCAACTGGGCCTACGTGGCGGCCGCCGGCCTCATCCCCCCGCTGGTGCTGCTGCAGCTCGGCTACACTGTGGCCGCGACCGTCAACACCTATGACTCCGGGTTCTCCCTGAACCTCTGGTGGATGTTCACCATCGCCGGCGCTCTGATCGTCCTGGCCGCCGGTTACTACGGCATCCGCACCTCGGCGCGCATGGGCACGATCCTGGGAAGTTTCGAGATCATCGTCTTCGTCGTGCTCGCCATCCTCTTCATCGCCAAGGCGGGCAGCTCCAACACGCTGGACGTCTTCACCTCCAAGTACACGCCTGTCCATTTCAAAGGCATCAGCGGCATCATCGCGGGTTCGGTCTTCACCATCCTCGCCTTCGGCGGTTTTGAGGGCGCGGCCCCGCTGGCCGAGGAGGCCAAGGATCCGCGCAAGACCGTTCGCCGGGCGGTGCTGGGCGCGACCCTGGGTGTCGGCCTGATCTACATCTTCACCACCTACGCGGCCGACGTCGTGTTCGGACCCGGCAAGTTCGCGTCCTTCAGCAGCGCGGGAGCCTCGTCCTGGCAGGGCATCGCCACGGCGTCGTACGGGATCTTCTGGCTGTTCGTCTTCCTGGCGATCGTGAACTCCACCATCGCCAACTCCAACGCCGGGGTCACCGCCTCGACCCGGACCGCCTTCGCCATGGGCCGCATCGGGGCATTCCCGCGCTTCTTCTCGACGGTGCACCACAGCCACCGGACCCCCCAGTGGGGCCTCCTCACCGCCTTCATCGTCTCCGTCGGCGTGTCGGTGGGACTGGGCCTCCACTTCAATCCGTTCGAGGCCTTTTCCATGGTCGGCACCGGCATCGTGGTCCTGCTGGTCGCCATCTACCTGGTCGTCAACGCCGCCTGCATGGGGTACTTCCTGCGGACGCGCGGCCGCAAGGTGAACTGGTTCCTCCACATCGTGGTCCCCATCCTCGGCATCGTGGCCTTCATCCCGGCGTGGTTCAGTGGCGCCGGCATTCCGATCTTCAGTTTCATCACGCCCCTGCCGGCGCCGCTTTCCTACATGGGCCCGGCGATGGGAGTTTGGATGCTGCTGGGAGTCGGCTACATGGTCTACCTGTACCGGACCCACCCCGAGCGCATCATCGAGGTGGGCACCGTGCACCTGGACATGGCCCCCGAACTGAGCGAGGAGGAGGTCGCTCCCCTGGCCGCCGGGTAACGAGCCCCGCGGTGTGCGGCACCGGGTGGGGGGAGGTGCGTCGTCGTCTATCGCCAACCATTGCCACTGAGGTGACGTCGTGAGCGGTCTGGAAGTTCTCACCATCGACCCGACACCGGGGAAGTACGCCTGGACCTTCGGAGGCGTGGACCCGCTGGTGCGCATCAAGCCCGGCACCGTGCTGCGCCTCTTCACCGAAGACTGCTTCGACGGCAAGGTCCGCACCGAGCGCGACCTGGTCTCCGACGTCTGCAACTTCCCCTTCGTCAATCCCCAGACCGGTCCTTTCTACATCGAGGGTGCGGAGGTGGGGGACACGGTGGCGGTGCACTTCATCAAGATCGAGCCGGCCCGCGACTGGGCGGTGTCGACGACCGTGCCTCTGTTCGGGGCGCTGTCGGCGACGCATCTCACCGCGCTGCTGCACGAGGCTCTCCCGGAGATCGTCTGGATCTGGGAACTGGATCGGAAGGCCCGGACGTGCCTCTTCCGGGCCCGTGCCGGGGAGTTCCAGGTGGCGCTGCCGATGGATCCCATGCACGGAACGGTGGGCGTTGCCCCGGCAAACCTGGAGGTGCGCTCTGCTCTGGTGCCGGACGCCTTCGGCGGCAACATGGACACCCCCGAGATGAGGGCCGGCGTGACGTGCTACCTCGGTGTCAACGTCGAGGGAGCCCTGCTCTCGCTCGGGGACGGGCACGCTCGCCAGGGTGAGGGGGAGACCTGCGGCGTGGCGGTGGAATGCGCCATGAACTCGGTGATCGCCGTCGACCTGATCAAGGGCCGGCCCTGCCCCTGGCCGCGAATCGAGTCGGAGACGCACATCATCTCCACCGGTTCGGCGCGTCCCTTGGAGGACGCCTTTCGCATCGCCCAGTCGGACCTGGTCCACTGGTTGGGTGAGGACTACG
>OBLU010006853.1_pt1 | contig 10122 bp, 12 predicted proteins | sample 1518681 | NCBI WGS metagenome assembly OBLU01 (sample SAMEA3539304, study PRJEB22396) | soil metagenome | biome: tundra; feature: field; material: soil | place: USA | collected 2010-05 | depth 0.15 m
TTTTTTCGATTTCTGGAATCTAACTGCAATGGCTGCAACGTCGGGGATCCCAAAATGGTCGAACTACTACATCTGTTTGCGGAAAACGGGCTAACGGCGGTTGTCGTCTCGGTTTACACTTTTCGAATTCTCTGCGTATGTTTACAGCGGAGTGTGTCCCGCACGCTCCAGCAACCACTCGACAGCGGAACGACCGCGAGGCGGACTTTCGCTGTGGTGCCAATCCACAGCGAGGTGAACCGTCTTGAGCATTCCAGCCGAGGATTTCCGATCCATCGCCCGCATCCTCGCCGCCGGCTACCTCCGGCTCCGCGACCTGCGCCGGCGCGAATCTCCCCTTGATAGTCCGCCGACATCGAGCCCTCATGGACACGAGGTTAACGGCCTTGAGAAAGGAGAAACGCGTGGAGACCGCGATGCAAATGAAGAAAGAAATTGAGGCGCTGAGCAGGATGACGACAGGTCAGCTCCAGCAGAAGTACCTGGAGGTGTTCGGCGAGGAGTCCCGCTCGAACCACAAGCAGTTCCTGTTTCGGAGGATCGCCTGGCGAATTCAGGCGCTGGCCGAAGGCGGCCTCTCCGAGCGCGCCCGCCGCCGCGCGTTGGAGATCGCGAACGATGCCGACCTGCGCATACGGGCACCCAGGACCAGATTTGGGCAGGACGCCACGCTTGATCCCAAACTGAGCGTCACCCGAAAGGTGGCGGGTGATCTCGATTCGAGGCTGCCACCGCCCGGGTCCTACCTGGAGCGCGAGTACAAAGGTCGGCGAGTCATCGTGAAGATCCTCGTCGATGGGTTCGAGTTCAACGGACAGAACTATCGTTCCCTCAGCGCCATCGCCCGCGAAGTCACGGGCACCAAATGGAACGGCTTCGTCTTCTTCAATTTGGCCGCGGAGGCTTCCAATGGCAAGAAATAGCGCCCCGCGGTCAGCCGCCAACGTGCCGACTGGGCCTGCTGAGAATCGTGTAGTCCGGTGCGCGATCTACACGCGGAAATCTACGGAGGAGGGCCTCCAGCAGGAGTTTAACTCGCTCGATGCGCAACGCGAAGCCGCCGAAGCGTACATCGCCAGCCAGAGGGGTGAAGGCTGGCAGGTGGGCACCGAGCACTTCGACGACGGCGGCTACACCGGCGGCAACATGGACCGGCCCGCACTCCAACGACTTCTCGCCGCAGTCGAGTCCCGGTCGGTGGACTGCGTGGTGGTCTACAAGGTCGACCGGCTCAGCCGACCCGGGCACGCGTGACCCAGATCATGAACTTGCTCTTACTGGCTCCGGAGCTTCAGGAAAACTTGCTGCTCCTGCCGCTGCCCGAGGGCGGTTCGCCGCCTGCCGAAAGAGGGACTCGGGTGCTATGTGCCATGACGGAGTGGGAACGGCAGCGGGCAGCGTGGCGGCATGTCAGTAATACTGCTTGACGTACGCGTACGCTTTGTCAAACAACTCCTGCTCGTGATGAAGTTGGTATTTGAGGAGCGTCTTTCTCAGTGCCTTCTGGACTTCGCGCTCGCCAGCAATCGTCTGCTGCCAGCCGGGAAACCGGACCACCTTCACGATCGCGTCGATGTCGCCCACAATCCGCTCCACCACCACGGGTGTGTCCTCGTTTCGGATCTCCTTGAACAGATCCGTGAGCGCCGCCTTACCGCGGTCCTCGGCCTCTTCCGGGGGCGTTTCCTTCTCTGCCGCGACCACGTCTTTTGCGAGGGCGAGCAGTTGCTTGAGAAACTCGATGCTGGTGAGCAGCCCTTTCTCGTGCCGCGCCTTCAGATCTTCCAGCCGCTTGCTGAGTTCGATGAACTTGGGATGGTTTTTGAGGCGGCGCAGACGGCTGATGATCCGGAATTCAATCTCGACGGTTTTCTTGGGGTCCTTGGACGAGAGGAAATTCTCCAGAATCTCCTCGTCCATAACCAGCGTCTCCAGGTCGTCGCGAACGGTCTCGACATGCACGTTTTGGTGGATCAATTCCACCGTCTTCGCCCCCAAGGCGGCCCAAAGCAGCTTGCCTATCCCGCTCGGCGGCTTCACCGACTCGTACACTTGCGTCAGCCAACGGTAATCCTCCGCGCACGGGCCGAGGCAAGGATCGGGCGAAAGTGCTGCCCAGATGGTATTCGGCACGTCGGTGGCGTTGAACGTCCCGGTGATCTGGGTATCGAGATCGATGCGGTCCACGACGATCAACACCGTCGGGCTGCCGAGCGCGGCATGACCGCGTAGCCGCTGGGCGGCGAACACCATCAGCAACGACTTTCCTGACCCCTGAAAATGCCAGATCAGGCCTTTCTTCGGGCGTCCGGCGACCACGCGATCGACGATCTGGTTGCCCGCTTCATACTGCTGGTACCGGCAGATCAGCTTGATCTTCCGCTTCTTCCGGTCTGTGGCGAACACGGTAAAGTGCTGGAGAATCCGCAGGATGGTTTCCGGGGTCAGCATGGATAGCACCGCCTGCTTGACCTCCTGAAGCCCGCTGTTGCCGTTGACGGTATCGCGCCATGGCGCCCAGATATCGAGCGGCATGCGGACGCTGCCGAACCTGTAGGTCTTGCCTTCGGTCGCGAACGAGAACACGGTCGGCGCGAACATGGCCGGCACGTTGATTTCGTAATCGTCGTGGATCTGCGCCGCGCCATCCACCCACGTTACGGCCGGCCTGGAGGGCGTCTTCGCCTCGCCGATTACCAGCGGAATTCCGTTGACCAGCAGGACCAGGTCGAAGCGCCGTTCCACTTTAGCGCGATAGGTGAACTGGGTCGAGATCACATACCGGTTATTCCCCGGATTTTCGAAGTCGATCAGGTTCACCGGGGTATGCTGGTTGTCCTGCCAAACGGCATCGAGCGTTCGCCGCGCAGCCAGTAAGTAAACTCCTCATTCGACTTCACCAGTCCGTCGGTTCCAACGCTCAACAGGATGGCCCGCAAGCGGTACAGGATCTCCTCGGCGCGCTCTGGGTCCTCCGCGATCTCGGGGTTCAGGCGAATCAGTGCCTCTTTGAAGAATGGCTCAACCAGGACGTCCGATTCGGCGCGGGGCAGGTCTTTGCCGGGGATATGCCGCCAGGCGGGGGCTGCGCCGGACGGCGCTCGTTTTGTGAGGAGATCACGGATCAGGGATTCGACAGAGTTGGATTCATTGAACATGGGCTGCACCAGTACTCCCACGGTTTGAGATCTTGCGTAACAACTCGGCCTTTAACGAGCGCGAATCTTCCAGCACAGCGGTGATGTGCCGGATTGCTGAACCGAACCTACTCAGCTGGGAGATGATCCGCTGCTGGGCCGGGACCGGTGGGACGGGCATGGGCAACGACGCGAAGCGGTCAGCGCCGAGATGAGCAATTGACGTCGTCTGGCTCGCGATCTGTGCGAAGGCACCTTTGTGGAAGAGAAACCGGAAATAGGTGAAGGCAAATTCCGCGAGGACTTTCGCTGAAGGAACAAACCGAATCAAGGTATTCTGGAAACAACAGTCCTCAATCTCCCCACGATAAATGCAACACCGCCCCACCAGTTCGCGGCTCTGTCCCTCGTTCAAGAGCACGTCGCCAGAGGCGAGCTTGAAGGTCTCGAAGTCGCGCCCGTCGAAATCCATGGTCAGCACATCGTTGAGGTCAAGGCAACCATCGAACACGTTTGCTACTCGTAGATATGACTTGAGTACTTACGCTCTGGTATTTCGGGGCGCGCTGTCGCCCGAGTTGCACCCTCCCAGCATTGCCGATTGTCGTGAGATCCCACGACTTCGGAACGTCACCGTAAGGCGTTCGCTTGAGATCTTCACCTAATCGCCTTCCGAAAAGAACGTCCTCCGAGACGGCCAGTTCGGCGGCGCCAGCCGATTGTAGGGCATCCTCGTAGGAGTTGACCACGCGCTCAACGGCCGTTAACAGATGAACCGCCTCCTCCTGCTTCTTGCGCGGAGGGAGCACGAATTCCTGCTCCGCCAAGGTGCGCCAGTTGATCGTCGGCGACAGTGACCCTACCGAGATGGCCAGAGCCCGGTCGAAGAAAACGTCGCTCTGCATGAAGAACGGCAAGAAATCCTTCTCGATACGTTCCGTGTTGGCCCGGAGGACCATCGCGTGCGCCGAGCAAATCCCCTCGAAATCCGCCACAGCGAGCTTCTTCTGGTAGGCGCGCCGCTTCCCGAAGATGATGTCGCCCGGCTTGAACCGGAGTTTCTGTGCTTCGACGTCCGTCGGCTTGCCCCAGCGGCGGATCTTCAACGACTCGGGGTCGAGATGCTCCAGGCCTACGTACCTCTCGACGCCCGCCTTGGAGGGGTCTTCCACGCGGTCGCCGATGCAGTTGGCGATCTCACCGAAACGCACGACTTCCCATCCGTCCGGCGCCTGGGCCGCCGCCGCGCGCGGTTTCGGCTTGGCGCTCACTGCTGCATCTTGAACTGATAGCGCAACTTCAGGTCGTTGCAGTGGCTGGGCGGCAGCAGGCGTTCATGCTGGAGCCGGCCCACAACGATGCCGGGCGCCACGCCTGCGCTGGCGGCAAAGTTCCGAATGGCGGCCTTGCTGTAGAGGGCCATCGAACGGATTGTCTTCCACTGCGCGGCGGGGATGAGCGATTCGGCAGCGAAGCGGTTGGCCTGTTGCTCTTTATCGGTGTCAGGCCCATCCCACTCCACGAACACCTCCTTCTTCCCGTGCAGGAGGATATGTCCCACTTCGTGGAAGAAGGTAAACCAAAGGTGATCGTCGGTCTTGTGGCGCAGGCTCAACTGGATCAGGGCCTTGTCGGACGTGAGCCACTGGGTGACGCCACTGGCGCGGCACCCGGTCAACTCAGGGACGAACACGACGGCCACTCCCGCCGCGGCACACAGTTCGGTGATGCGCGGAACAAGCTCACGTGAATCGCCGGAGAGCGTCAGGGCGCGCAGCTTGGGCAGACTCGCGCGCAGCCGGGTTTCATCGAAGGGCTGCGATGCGATCTCGCGAGCCACCACCTCCCCCCGGCGCAGCCACGCCGACAGCGCGCCCAGATGGCTCTCGAACGCCTCCGACTTCCGGAAGGCGAACTGGCGGCTGGACCAGATGTCGCGCCACTCCACCGGAGAAGCGACGCCGAAATAGTTCAGCAACTCCCGAACCTGCTCCACTTTGTCCTGAACCGGCTTCAGCCAGCCCCATTTCGTCATCTCTTTCACGGGGAACTGGGCAAGCCACTCGATCTGGCTGGAGAGACGGTCGTGCTCCGCCTGTCGCGCGAGATGCTCCCGGTATCGGGCTTCTCGGTTGTTCCAAAAGGCAGCCGGTGCGCCGAGCGAGCGCTCCAGTTGGATCGCCATGTCGTGCGTGATCGGCGCCTTGCCGGCCACGATTTCGTTGATGTGCTGTTTCGGGCGCCCCGTGCGCGCGGCCAGTTCCGCCTGGGTCATGCCCCGGCCTTCGAGCAACTCGGCGAGCGTCGCGCCGGGCGGCGAAACCTGGTCCGGTGTGTAGGCAGTCGGTTCCTTACTCATGGGGATCAAACACTCTCTCGACGGTTACGGCAGTCACTTTCGACCAATCGAGGCCTCCATCGGGCTTCGACGGCAACGGATCGTGGTCGGGACGGAAGTAGAGGCGGTACGGTCCGTCCAGGTCCAGGGAAAGCAGTCCGTCCAGGTCGCCTGTGAGCGCATGGCAACGCCCCGGCAGGAAACGGAAGTCTTCAAGTGTCGCGGCGGCATCGAGATCGTCGAGCCGCTGGCGGATTCGCTTCGCCCTCTCCGGTCCGTGTTTACGAACAAGCAACTCCTGGCGGTTGCAGATTTTCTTGAACTTCTCCGAACTGAACCCGATCTTCATTGTATCAGAGAAACTAAAATCATTCACCAAAAAGGTGAATGCTATTTCTTCCGGATCTCCCGGCCCGGCGGCGTTGGATAACCAGCCCGCTGCAACTCAATGAAAAGATTATGCACTTCTTCCCGGAGGGACGCGGCGCTCGCCTGCCAACGGCGCGCCGCCTCCCGGACGGATTGGGAACCATTGCCGCCGTTACCGTTTCCGCTCGCCAACAGCGACCGCAAGTACATGGCGATGTTCAGATTCCCCTGGTTGGCCCGCACTTCGTCCAGATGGACCACTTTTGCGAACCCTTCCACGTCGCGGAACTCCCGGTACGCGCAGTGAATCTTCTCCATGTGGGACTCATCCAGGAAGCTCTGGCCCCGCTCGCGTGTGACTTCATTGAGGGCGTTGATGAACAGGATCTTGCGACGCCGCGCGGCCGGCTTGTTCATCCGGCAAACAACAACGCAGGCTTCCGTGGGCGAGTTGTAGAACAGGTTCGGCCCCAGCCCCAACACACATTCGACAATGTCGTGCTCCACCAGGCGGCGGCGCATAGACTGTTCCTCGTCGCGGAATAGAACGCCGTGCGGGAACAGGACGGCGCAACGGCCCGTTTTCGGATGCAAACTGGTGAATGGTGACAATGTGCTGGAGAAACGCGAAGTCGGCCCGGCCCTGGGGCGGCACACCGTAAATGTTGCGCCCGTAACGGTCCGACTCCCACGCATCCCGGTTCCACTGCTTGATCGAATACGGTGGGTTTGCAAGCACGACGTCGAACTGCCTTAGTTTGTCCCCCTCGAGGAACTTCGGATCGGCGAGCGTATCGCCGCGCTCGATCTGGAAGTCCTCGATTTCGTGCAGGAACAGATTCATGCGGGCGATGGCGGAGGTCATTAGGTTCCGCTCCTGCCCGAAAAGTTTCATGCTGCGGTACTCCTTGCCCTGTCCTCTCACCTGAATCGCCGCAGAGAGCAACATGCCCCCCGACCCACAGGTAGAGTCGTAGATGGATTCCCCCGGCTGCGGATCGAGCATCCGTGTCATGAGGTGGACCAGAGTGCGGTTGGTGTAGAACTCGGCCGCTGTATGCCCGCTGTCATCGGCAAACTTCTTGATTAGGTACTCGTATGCGTGGCCCAGTTCGTCTTCCGGGACGTTCTTCAGCGACAAGGTCAATGTCGCGAAATGTTCCATTAGGTCGCGCAAGGTGGCGTCGGTGAGCCGTTCCTTGTTCGTCCACTGGGCGTCGCCGAAAATACCGGTCAGCCTGGTGCCGTTGGCCTTCTCTATTTGACGGAACGCCGCCTGGATGCCGCGGCCCAGATTGCTCGTGGTCTGACGCACGGCATGCCAGTGAGCCTCGCGCGGGATCTGAAAGCGGTGATTCTCGGCGAAGTAGGCGTAGTCGAGATCGCTGCCGGATTCCGCCAGTGCTACCTCCAGTTCCTCATCGAATACGTCGCAGAGCCGTTTGAAAAAGAGCAGTGGAAAGATGAACTGCTTGTAGTCGCCAGCGTCGATCAGTCCCCGCAGCAGGGTGGCGGCGCCCCACAGGTAGCTTTCAAGCTGCTGCTGAGTAATTCGGGTGCTGTCCGGTGTCACTTCAGTAGTCCCCTTCCGCGCAGGAGTCCTGCCAACCGGTCTTCGGCCGCCCAAGCCGCGCGCAGTGCGTCGTCGAACTGACAGATGGCGTCTTCCACCCGGACAGGTGGTGTTTCGTCGACGGTTTCGATGTAGCGGGGGATATTGAGGTTGTAGTCGTTCGCTGCGATCTCGGTCAAGGGGACCGCCCGGACGGCTCCGGGCACGTCGGAGAACGAGCCGTACCAGCCGAGGATCTGGTCAATATGCTCGGGAAGCAGCGTATTCTGGCTCCGCCCCTTTCGGAACAGCTTGTCGGCGTTGACGATGAGGACCCGCTCTTTGCGGGCCCTCACCTTGCGCCGTCTGATGACGAGAATGCAGGCGGCCAGGCCGGTTCCATAGAACAGGTTCGGGGCCAAGCCGATCACCGCTTCGATGGAATCCGCCTCCAGTAGTTTTCGGCGAATCGCGCCTTCTGCACCAGAGCGAAACAGCGCGCCGTGCGGCAGGACCACGGCCATGCGGCCGGTCTTGGGCGCCATGGAGCAGACCATGTGCTGTACCCAGGCGAAGTCGGCGCTCTTCGATGGCGGCAGGCCGGCGAAGTTGCGGGCATAGGGGTCCTTGACCCAGATGTCCTCGCCCCACTTCTTGAGCGAGAACGGCGGGTTTGCAATAACGCAATCGAAGGTGGCGAGGCTGTCCGCGAGCAGAAAGGCGGGCTCGCGGAGGGTGTCGCCGCGCACGATCTTGAAATCTTCAATGCCGTGCAGGAAAAGGTTGATGCGGGCGATGGCCGCCGTCGTCCGATTCTTCTCCTGGCCGAACAAATGCCCCCACAGGCTGCGGACATTGCCGCCGGCGTCCCGGACGTGGTTGACAGATTCGAGCAGCATGCCGCCACTGCCGCAAGCCGGGTCGTAAATCGTTTCGCCCGCGCGCGGATCAAGGATGTTCACCATGAATCGCACGACGCTCCGTGGCGTGTAGAACTCCCCCGCTTTGCGGTTCGTCTGGTCGGCGAACTTCTTGATCAGGTACTCGTAGGCTTGGCCGAGGATATCGGAGTCGACGCTGCCGATGGACAGCGGGAGGCTGGAAAAGTGCTCGACCAAATCGCAGAGAAGCTCGTCAGACAACCGTTCCCTGTTCGACCATTGTGTGTCGCCGAAGATCCCATACAGCGTTGCAGGGTTGCCCTTCTCAATGCCGCGGAACGCCCGCTGAAGCGCCTGACCGATGTTGGAGGTGCGGGCGCGCACGTCGTTCCAGTGGCAACCATCGGGAATCTGGAACCGATGATTCTCCGGGAAATCGGCAAACTGCCGATCGCCGCCCGATTCCTGGAGGGCCTGCTCGAACTCCTCGTCGAAGACGTCAGAGATCCGCTTAAAGAAGAGCAGAGGGAAAATGTAGCTCTTGAAATCCGCCGCGTCCACGGGGCCACGCAGGATGTTTGCCGCCTCCCAAAGATGGCTTTCGAGCACAGGGAGACTCGCGTGATTAGGAGAACTGGCCATAAGCGCGGAACCTTACATTCTACCGGCTTACTGTTTCGGCTGCCGGGAATTGCGGAGCGGGGGCGCCACTGTGGCCGGCCTCGCCGTTTTTTGCGCCGGTCTGGCCATGGCGCCCGTCTTTCCCACCGTGAGCGCAATGGCGAATGCCTACCAGCCGTTTGCGGGGATGCATGCCACCGCCATGGGCCTCTGCCAGACTTTCGGATGGGCCGGTCTGGCGGTCAGTTCGGGCGCCATCGGCGCCATCGCCGGCCCAGACCCCAAACGGCTGCAGACGGCCCTGCTGATCCTACCCCCGTTCTCGATTCTGATCGCCGCGGCGGCCCTGGTGCTGGTCTCATGAATTAGCCTGTCTTCCGGCGAGACCCCCGTCAGAACGGGACAGAGAATCCCGGTCCACCTTTCAGTAGTGATATAACAGCCGGAGCACACGGCAATACCTGTTCAGCGCCAACGGTCAAAACTCGGAAATTACCCCAGGTGGCCTTCACGATATCTTCAGAAACAGCAGATTAGCTCGCTTTTGGTAGCTCTTAAACAGGTATTGAGATTCGGCAATCTAAAAGGACTTGACAACGTTTCGCAATCGGATTACATTAACTGGCATATCAAAATATTGAGATTGGAAGGGATGTCTTTCAGCGGAGTGAAATAAACCATGTTGTGGCCGATGTCGCTAAAGGTAGAGGCCCTTCGCCGATGGCATGGACTTGGCGAGGCACGTGATCGCCTCGGCAAGCTTGTTTCGGCAGGTTGACCTCCACAGACCACCTGCCGGAATGAGTCGGCCGATCCTGGGAAGAGCGAGAAGTCATGTTCAAGAGAATCCGGATCTCGGGTTGCGTGCTGCTGCTCTCGTCGCGCAGGCTTCCGCTCATCAAGGCGGCAACAAAGCCCTCATCACGCAAAAACACGCGATCGACATCGCCTTGCGCATCAAACGCGCTCACTGAGTTCCGCGTAGCGGCCGTCTCCCCTCGGAAGGAGAGGCGCACTGGTAGTGGAGTTTGACAAAAGTGAAGACCCTGTGGGGTTACCGAAACATCGCAGGAGAGAATCTAAGCTGACTTTGAGGCCAACATGCTAATAGACCAAACAAGCGCGGCACGAAAGCACACGGAGGCAGAATGAACCGCCGATCGTTCTTGACAAGCGGCTTGGCCGCCACCGCGGTTGCGGCCGCGCCGGGGTGGCCCGCATCCG
>OBLU010006856.1_pt1 | contig 10118 bp, 12 predicted proteins | sample 1518681 | NCBI WGS metagenome assembly OBLU01 (sample SAMEA3539304, study PRJEB22396) | soil metagenome | biome: tundra; feature: field; material: soil | place: USA | collected 2010-05 | depth 0.15 m
ATTGCCGCACGCAGCCGACTTGTCTGCGATGTTGCAATACATGCCATTCATGAAGATAGCGTCCACGCTGGTGGAGGCCAAAGCCAGCGAGACGATGTCCGTGTGGTAAGTGCGGACTGCAGGGTATTTGTCGTGCACACGCTGCAACATCCTTTCCGCCACATCGCAAGCCACCACCGTGGATGGCCGGTAGGACTGAATCAATGGGATCAAAACACCGACTCCCGTTCCCACATCCAGCACCACCACTCCGGGACGCAGCTCTGCTGAAGCAACAATCTCGCGGAGGCGTGCCATCACCGCTGGTGGCTGTGGTCGATCAAAGACATCCACCAGTTCGTTGAAGCGGCGACGCTGGTACTCCGCTATCGCCTTGGCTTCTTCAGGGAGCATTACGTTTCGCCCAGATTAGCCTAAACCAGTCGCGACCGCTGATGACGAGTCCCTTGCACCGGCAGCGCAATCGACTAAACTGGCAGAGTATAGAGGAGCACGCTGATGCCTGAATGGTTCAAAGCAGTATCTGAGTGGGTTGAACGCCGACCAGGCGACAAAGATCAACCGATGACGGGGTAGGGGGCATCAATTCCTTGGGATTTGAACCGCCGCGACCACGCCGCAACCTACACGCGTGTGACCGCACTTGAAAACTTTCATGGCGAACCGTCCAAAACCGACAGCAATCAAGAAAATGCTAGGGAACCCTGGGAAGCGCCCATTGAATGAGCGTGAGCCGCTCCCGATCCCCGGGATTCCGGCCTGCCCGAAGTGGCTCACGGGGATTGCACGCCAGGAATAGGAAGACATCACGCCTCAATTGGATCGAATGGGAGTGCTTTATCGCACTGACAGCAAAGCTCTTGCGGCGTATTGCGTTTGTTACGCACGGTGGCGCCAAGCCGAGCTCAGGGTTGCGAAAGAAGGCCAGGTGGTCGAGGAGCCAGTGCTCGCGCGCATCGGAACCAGCGACGATCTTACGGTGGTGGGCCATCGGCTGAAGCACCATCCTGCCACGATCATCACCAGAGAGATGGCGCACGAGATGAGGGCTTTTCTGATCGAGTTCGGAATGACGCCGAGCGCGCGCACTCGCATCGAGATCGACCCGAGCAGGCGCTTGCCGGAGACCAGCCGCGCGGAAAAGTATTTCGAGTGGTGCGATGGCGACGAAATGAAAGGCCGGCTCAACTAAATCACTCACCTAGCAAAATTCAGCACCCGGCCGACGCTCTGGTGTTTGTTTTGTCGGCATCCGATACACGTTGCTGGGCTGTACCGTGAGTCGTCGGGAGTAGCACCGTCAAGCACAAAATATGCCCCGCTTTTTTGCGGCGGGGCATTAAACGGAAATTACTCTAAACCACAGCTAGCGAAGTTGACTCGACAAGTGGTTTACGGTTCTCCTCCCCTCCAAGGTGAGCAATCTCCTCGGGGGAGATTTCATATTTCTCGTCGACAGAACGTGACTGAATCAACTTCAACGTGTTCTCGATTTCTACACTAAGAGCCTCAACCGAGATGTTTCTCAGTATTGGATCTGGTTGCCCAACCATCTCCCGAACCAATTTCGCCAGCACAAGCAACCGAATTGTTCTTTCGGTCCCCTCTCCGTGTGCATGAGTCTCCCACCGAGATACGACGTTTTTACTTGACCCCATAATCTCCGCAAGATCATTGATGGAATATCCACAGAGTTTGCGCAAGAAGCGGAGTTCACCGCCTGTCAGCAAACTCCTCTTCCGGAGCAGCCGGAGAGCAATCACTCTGTGCAGTACACCCGCAGCCGGTATCTCCGGAACTATCGCATTACACTTCGTGCAATGAAAGACAAGGATGTCCTTCAAAATCACGGAGTTTAGACCGCTTTCTGCGTATTTGTACTCCCCTTTCCGGCCCTCCATCATTCCCCCGCAGCCGTCTTCGTAACATCTTGCCGTCGCAACAATATCGCTTCTTATCTTTGCCATAGCCGCCCTCCCAATTGCCGTTGCCAGCAGCAATCCTCCGGTTAGTAACTCCTTTTACGTTTGCCAGTTTTGGTCTTCCAGCAGCCCGTAACCAAGATCAACAGCGGGGACGCGAAAAGGTCGTGTTCTGCCGAGAACGCGAACACTGCATCGAAGTCCACTCCGTCAATACATGCTCGAAACGTGTATTTGTAATCCCTATTATCTGGGCAATAAGTCCCGCCTTCGACGCAGGTTCCATTGCGAATCGCATACTCCATGTCGAATACGTCGAAGTCGCGCTCGACCACCTGCTGTGCGAAGTGGAGACTTCTTCGAAATCTCCCCCTAACACCTCCGAGTACACTCAATGCCAGGGTCCTTGCGAACTCCGAAGATGGTGGAGTCGGAACTGCTTCAACCGGCTGCATTGCGGTGTTGTCATGACTACCCAGATACACACATTTATGCTCGACTTCCTTGGCGTCCTTAGCCATAGGCCGAACTCCCTTGGTTACCAGATTACCAAGAGTACACCGTTAACTTTAGATTGTAAATAGCTAAAAGTTGGTTGTCTACCGTTTCTTCCGCACCGTCTGGTTACGGCTGCTTTTTTAGCTATCTCCTTGCGGTGTTTGGCACTTAGCTTCTCAGCGCGGGCTTTCCCGCCCTTCCGTTCCCCCGAGAGCCTACCGAGTGCGGACGGCTGCCTGGTTCTTGCCGGCGTTCGGATCAGGCAGTGTTTGTTCTATCGCGTCCGGAGACAACGCGTCAATGGAAACCATCGCCCGAATCCCGCGGCGAGCCCTAGCAACGCGTGAGCAGCAGCACAGCAGCAACCAGAAGCATGACTGAAAAGCGGACGTGTGTCCCATCTCACGATCTGCGAGGAATAAAGCTGTTCTCAAGAGCAAGGACAATGGAATTTGTCGTCTTCAGGATCTCGGAGAGTCGTCGTCCGAGGGTGTCGTTCTCGGCGCATCGGGGCGGAGCCTCGTTAACAGCTATCTCCGTTGCGGCAGGATACCGAGGTTTCTGTTGATGCTGACTGCCATTTCTTCTGGGGCGAGTTCAGGAATGTTGTACGGCTGTACCGACTCGATAATGTCCCGACGCTCCTTCGCGAGTGGCACCCCGAGCAAGAGCCAACAGAGAATCGCGATCATTCGGTTCGCCTCCAGATCGTTTGCCAGAACAACTCATGGATGCCATAGCGGGATTTGCGAGTCATAGCCTACAGGCCCATACTCGCGAAGAGCGCTCCAGCTTCTGGATTCCCAGAGTCGACCAGGAATGCTTTTATCATCTTCGCAACATCGCGGCCCGTTGCTGGCATCTGGGCCAGAGAAAAGAGCTGGATGTAAACTAAGCCGGCAAGCGAGACCAGCACTGGGGTCATGTGCTGAAGCTCCTTCTCGCGGAAAGTTGAGACTGGGTGAAAACGCGCTCCGCGCACCGTGGGACTCATCTCAACATACTGATCCAATACCAAGCTGCTGGGATGAGCCAGCTCACTTAAGTAGCTGTACTCCTGCGCCGAGCTTTGCTCCCCAACAGAATCCAGAGACTTGACAGCCTTTCCTATATCAAGCGGCAATACGTTTCTAAGGTGCTCGGGAAGGTTCTTGCCATGATTCAGCACGTAGTAACTGCCCGCCGACGCCCGCTCCAATACATCCCTCCATACACGATCCCATCGCTGCTTTTTTATGAGAGGCTCCGCGAGGACCCGAACATAGTTGGCCATTGCGATGGTCTCCATGATTGCCCGAGCGAGAATGAAACACGTGGACCCCGATCTGTTATCGTAGGCCAAAATAAAGCCATTGAGCAGGTCTCGGAAGGAATACATAGAAGGACAAGCGAACACCCGAAGTGCCCAAAGTATTTCCTCTTTGGATCGTCCCACCTTCGGGTTGTAGGGCGGCCTCTGAAGCGGTTCAAACGCAATCTCCCAGAGCTGGTCGCAGAGTATGCGTGTTGCTTGAATGACGCGCCCTGATGTCTCGCTGGCAATGGTCATCAATCACCGGTCAACGCAGCGCCCCAACAGAGATCACCAGCAGAAGGCCGAACACTCCAAGGACGATGCCCCGCAGGAATGACAGGCCAAGGCGCATGGAGCTACGCACGGGCGGCCTGTACGGCCTGCTCAGGCGATCGCTGCAGCTATCACACGTTGCGGGTCGCCGTACTCATCCACGCCGCACGCTGGCTCGGCATTGCACAGCGCGACAGATGTGCACCGAGCCTGGAATTGTTGTTGTCATCATGCCAAGGCAACTCATAGACCGCTTGTCGATCCCAATCGGTCGTTAGTTTAGTTCGCTGATTTGTCGCTCCCACTGGCGGCCGCAATCGGAGCACTGGTGAGGTGCCGCGTGACCGTGCTCCAGGTCGCACACGCAAAGTCTGCACGGCCTTTTCGGCGCCACAAGAGCCTTCCCGCTTTCAGATTTGAATACACTCCCACAGAGCCCGCTACCAATCGTTGACATGTTCCGCGTCAGCAAGCCCAGCCAAAACTGAATCAGTCTCCCCCGGAAGATAGGTTACTACGGGTTCTTGATGAGCTTTTCGAATGCCGGGATGACGATAGTCGAAATCGTGTCCGCACAAAGCTCCAGAATGTGATCGACCGGAAGATCAACCGTGTTTTCGTCCAGCGCCGATTCGTCGAACGATACAAACGGGTTGGCAATGCCGCTCTCCACATGCACGGCATCGGCAAGCTGTTCGTCGGTATGCAAGGCGGATTTAAGTTCTGCGCCATCGCGCAAGCGAACGATAGCCTCACTGCTGAATCGGGACGAACGGATGTATTCACTCTGGTAAGCCTGCGGGTTAACGATGTGGAGGTGTCTATGCTTGTCGATATTCGCGAGTTTCTCAAGCCAGCCGAGTTGGGTCGGGCCATTCCCTCGGTAGTACGGCTGCAAACCCTCGATGAATGTGAATGCGTTTTTGGAAATCCCCGGAAGGCTCTTCTTAAAGAAGTTGTAACACAGAGGCAAGGCACAGGGGGCGGGAGGGGTGCCTGTAGTTGGGACTTCGAGCAAAAGCGGGAACTGGCAATTTCTCATCCAGTTCGAGGGCAACTGGATTCTAGACTCGTTCACATTGACGAGATCGAACGCCAAGTGATCGAGGGCAGACCGGAGCTGATAAACAACTTCCCCAACCAAGATGGCAATAGCGGGAGGCGGCTGGGAGGCAAAGCGGAGTTTCTTTGTGCCGTCCGGCTGTTTGGAGACCAAGTCCGCCTGACCGCTAACGTACTCATCGACGGCACCTTGGATAGCCTTGATGTGTACCGCAGCCCTATCGACTTTGAGCTTGGCAGATTGTATTCCGGAGAGCACAAGCCCAACGTACCACAGCCTATTGTGGTGTGGTGAGTGAAACGGATACCCACCTTCCGAACAATTCAAACACTCGCGGACTGTCCGGCGCTGTTCTATCGCATCCGAGACAGCGCGACAAGGGAAACCATCATTGGAAGCCCGCGGCGAGCCCTGGCAGCGTATGAGCAGCGCCACAGCGGCCTCAGGAGCGAGAGGTCGAGTCTGGGAACCGGACTTTTGAGGCAGGGCTGGTTAAATTACGGGGCTGGTCGCATCCGCCGGGCCGGAAGAATTGTAATGGATCTCGCCGGCCTCATCCGAGTAGAAGCTCCGACTTCTCGTGGCACCAACCTTATCCGGCACAGCGGTGATGGTGTAGGACCGAATTGCCCTATTTATCTTCTCGCCGGGCGTGTAAATGAAGGTGTAGCCGTTCTTGCGGCCGCTGGCCAAGCTGTTGTCGACAGTCCCCTCGCTGCCCAGCATGGCCAAGTTTGCAGTGAACCCCGCGTTAGGATGCCTACTGGCGTAAATCATCTCTGCTATGTTGACATCCTTGATGCTGGCGATTGCCGATACCTCATTCTCCGGAATTTTCGACTGCTCGGTGAGCTTCGGGGTAGTGAATAACCCCGAAGCTTTCGGGCTGGTGAATGAAGAGAAAACCGCAATCCCGGCAGCCCAGAAGAAGGCACCCAACACCATGAGGATGACCATTGCCGGAATTGACGCGATGGCCCATTTGACCATGAACGTGACCATCGAGCCGAAAGGCATGCGGACATCTGTTACAACGACCTCTTGTCGCGGAAGATTGCTATTCATTACTAGCCTCTTGTCTTCAATCGTCGCCGATCCCAGTTGGCAACGGTCGTCAGTGGGGGCGGTAACGGCTGCGTCAGTTCCTTTTAGCGCATCGGAGACACCGCGGCAATGGAAATCATCACCCGAAGCCCGCGGCGAGCACTAACAGCGTGTGCGCAGTGCGCACACGCATCCAGAGAAAGGCAGTGAACTGCTGATTTACACTGGTTTGGAAAGCCGCACTATCAATGCGCAGAAGGGAGGGAAATGGAGCAGCCGAGTTGTACGGAGATTCAGAGTGGTCCGCGATGGCCAACAGGTATGGACCTTGATGTGCCGATATATCGTTTCCATAGCTTTAAGTACATGCCCCAGTTGCTTGGGGGCACGTTGACGCTTGTATTGCCATCTTGCTGGGACGATCCATACGAAAATCTGGCAGCGTATAGCGCAGTCACGTTTTTACAAAATGGAAAGTGGGAGCACGTCATGTTGAACACCCGCATGCTGCCCGTCTTTGCGCAGTGCTGGGGATCATTGGCGGAATCCGACGCCCTATGGCGCATCTACTCTCGCATGCCGCGTGACCCTAAGGCCCGAGACGAGGTGACCGAGGACGAGGGAGTGCGGATCAGGACGACGCCTCGAAAGCTTCTCAATGCAGTGGCTAGTAGACTCGGGAACACCCGCAGTGGCAATTGTTTCATCGCGCCTGTTAAGTACCTGGACCATCAGGCACTCTTACAAGAGATGACGAATAGAATCGCCGGAGATCGAGATGCAGGCTTTTGCAGCGTTGTGGGTAACGCAAATTTCTTGCTTCTGAAGCGCGACGCCTTCTGCCACGAACACGAGATGAGACTCATCTACGTGGACAAGAATCGGGAATTTGGCAACCGTGTCGAATGCCCAGTGGATGCAAATACGCTGATTGAGGAGATTATGCTCGACCCGCGTCTCCTCCCGGATCAGGATGCCGCCCGCATCAAGAAGCTCAAAGATGACGGTTTCCGAGGAAAAATAAATAAATCAGCGCTTTATTCGATGGTCGTGCTGAACGTGGTGCTCGACAACAAACCAATCGACGTGAGCAGCTGCAACGCGACTCCGTCCTAGTTAATACCATTACTCCAGCGCGACGGGGAACCACTGATGCGGATCGATGAGCTGGCAGAAACGGTAGCTTACCCCGATAGGGGTCGCCACAGAATTTGCGCGATATTGTACGTTAAGGCCGTCCGCAAAATGCCCTCACCGATTTCAGGACGCGAATAGATTCTTGGACGGGGTTTAGAGACGGGATTTCGATGCAAAACGCCGCGTTTGCCTAGCCGTCTCCAAAACGACCGTTTTATGGACTCGACGGCCAAGCTGCTGATGCAACTTCAAAATTCGCTTAGCGTACTATATTTCTCTTTTTCTGTAGTGACCCCGTGTCGCGAACGGGCGAGACGGGTGTACTATGGTGACGTTGTCGAGGCCAAAAAGGAAATTCCGGATGATAACCCTGAGCCGATATGTTAGGCACGTGGGGATCATAAGCGTTCTAACCCTCGCCTCCGCGTCCCCTCCGCAAGCTCAGATGCAGTATAGCGGGGGGCCCTATACACTCACCATCTTCGTCTCTGAGGGACTTAGCACATCCTCTGCTGCTGGCCAATCGTCAAGCGGCAACGGATTGAATCTCGGACATGTCTTTGTTGAACTGACAAATGGCTCGAAGCAAATGTACATTGGATATTATGGAGATCCCGCGAACCCGGCGCGAGGGCAACTGAGACCAGACGCAGATCTTGCCAGTCAAGGAGCTTGGGACGTTAAAGAAACATATTCGATCACGCAGGAAGGTTATAACGCCGCTCACTGGCTCATTGATCAGTGGGGAACAGATGGTGTGACCTGGGCGCTCAACCACAACTGCGCAGATTTCGCGGAAGCCATAGCCCAAATCTCTGGAGGCAACCTGCACCCACCCAAAATGGCCGGGATTAACCGACCGATTCTGTGGGGCAAATACTTACGCGCACACGGCGGCACTCTAAACCCCACCGGCACAAACTCATCAAGCTCGAGCCCCGCAAGCGGTTCATCACGTGAAGGCGGCAAGATCAGCGATGATGAGTACCGAAAGGAATTTGACGTGCTCGTAGCCAGACAAAAAGCGGACCAGGAAGCCTGGAATCGTTGTTTCAACACTGATATCCAATGTCACAATTCCTGTTCAAGCGCCACTCTTTTTATAACCTGTCTAAAAGGCTGCGACGCAACGATGGAACAGTGTGAGGTCGCTCCGAACGCTGATCTCGATAAGGTTATGGAGGCTTTTCACGACCTCGCTGAACGTCATTCTTCTCACTGAACCCATTCAGATAAAACTTCGGTACGATGAAATCAGACAGTTTACGTGAGAAACGCGGCAGACCGGGAAAAGTTAGGAATTGATGATTCCGCCTGAATACAAAGCCGCTCGATATGCCGCAACTCGCCTATCCTCGTAACTGAAAAAGCTAAACAGATCCTAGTGTGTTGCGGCCCGCTTGCCCACAAAACGCTATCATCAGGCTGAACTACAGGTGAAGCTGAGTATGTCGATTTATACGACGCCGCTCTCGCAGCTCGGCACTGCTGATCTGCAGGAACTGCTAAACGACGGAGCCGTTGAGAACGCTCGCCTAGAATTCAAACTTCAGGTCCCGAACAAGGATGAAACACTCAAGAAGCTTTCGTCCTTCGCGAACACGTTTGGGGGGTTCATGGTGATCGGCGCCAGGGCGAGCAGTGCTGATGGCCGAATCGAAGCACTGCCCGGCGTGGACCCTGTAGCCGGATATAAGCAGCGGGTCGTGCAGTGGAGCTTTGACGGGGCCAGCCCGCCCCTGACCGTTGAAGTTTCGGATGCGATTCCTGTGCCGGCCGGTGGTGGGAAGGTCTGTTACGTCGTCTACACGCCTGAGAGCGACGTGGCTCCGCACTTTCTAAACGACAGAAAGGGCGTTTGGGTTCGCACCGATGAATTCAGCGCGCGCTTTGAGGCGGCCCTTGCTAATGATTCCGAACTCCGGCAACTGTTCGATAGGCGGAAGGTGATCATAGAGCGCCGTGTCAATATCTTGGAGCGCGCGAAAAAGAGATTGTATCCCTACACTCCGAGGAAAGATTTTGGTCCACGCCTTGACTTTTGCATTGTTCCCCGGTTCCCGGCCCGACCCCTGTGTGAACAGGAAAGGCTCAAGCAGCTCATCGCGGGAAGCTGTCTGCCTTATGGAGGAACCAGGTTCCCGAAGGCCAGCAGCAGCATTGTTTCTCAGTATGAGAGCGCCATCTTGCTAAATGCAGTAGGAAGCGACTCGATATTCGAAACCAATATTTGGGGATTGCTTTACTATGGCATGAAGATCGCCGACACAGACAATCCGCCGGGAACACTTGGCATTCATCTGCACGGCTTCATTGGCCACATACTGTTGTTCATCTGACACGCTGACAAGATGCTCCACGCATTGGGATACTCGGGCCCTTTGATCATCGAGGTAGCGCTGACTTCAATTCAACGGGTTCCGTGGCTGTATGGTTCGGGGCGAGTTTATGCCCAGCCGGGATCTCCTCTCGACGATGACGTCCCCTTTTCCCTTACTACGACCAGCGCAGCGCTGCGTGAGAAACCCGACGACATCGCGGCGGATGTTCTTCGTTGCGTCTTATTTTCGGTAAACTGGCCTGATTGGACCGACACAGACCTTACAGATATGATCCGCATGGGCCGCCGCTGCAATGGCTGGCTCGAGACGTAAGACCCACGCCACAAGCACGCCACAAATCGGCTTGATTCTCAGCCCATTTAGCTGCAATGCGCAGGGATTATCAGCATATAGCACAATTAGCGGGTGTATGGTTCACGACCGCATGAACACAGGCGCAAATCGCTATTGCTGCCCGCTGCTGCCACGTCCTGAATTGTGGGCGGGGTATCCTGTCACGGCAGAGGCCGCGGGTTCGAGTCCCGTCGACCCCGCCATCATTCCAG
>OBLU010006857.1_pt1 | contig 10117 bp, 10 predicted proteins | sample 1518681 | NCBI WGS metagenome assembly OBLU01 (sample SAMEA3539304, study PRJEB22396) | soil metagenome | biome: tundra; feature: field; material: soil | place: USA | collected 2010-05 | depth 0.15 m
TATCGCTGGCGCTCTCCACGACGCTGGCCAGATGGCGCTCCATCCGCCGGATCTCTTCGCCCAGCCGCATCTGCTCGGTCACATCGTCCATGAGGAGTAGAACGTGATCGACTTGCCCCGCCCAGTTCACCGGAACAACGCTATAGTAGTAGACCCGAATGGGAACGCCAGGCGCCCGGTAGGTCATCCTCTGGCCTTGCGTCGCATGGCTGCTTCGAAAGACGTTGCGGATCTGTTGTTCCAGGCCCATCTCCGCCAGGATCACCTCCGGGAAAACTTCGGAAAGGCGCTTTCCGACCGTCCCGCCACTGGTCCGCCGCGACTTTTCCAGGAAGTTCCGGTTCGCCAAAGCCACGCACAGGCTATCGTCGAGCATCAGAACCGACGAGGGAATCGTGTCCATCAGCATCTGGCAGAGCAACTCGGATCGCTTGCCGTCGCTGACATCGTAGGCGAGCACCAGGCAGGCTCTCTCGCCGGCGAAAATCACGGCCGACCTGGCGACCTCGACGTAGATCACCGTTCCGTCTTTCTTTACGTGGCGCCAGGTCCGATCGTGCCTGGAGGCAGGCGGCGACTTCAGCGCCCCATCGAGGAGCCCGCCCCTTTCCGCCGGCAGATGCAGTTGCCGCACCGTCATGGCCAGGAACTCTTCGCGCGAGTAGCGGTAGCATTCGACGGCGGCGTCGTTCACGGCGAGAAACGCGAGCGTGCGCAGGTTGTAGATCCACCGCGGCAGCCCGCTGTTCTCAAACAGTCCCGCCGTGGCTTCTGCAATCTGCAGGCGCCGTTGGTCTTGGACTGGGTCGGTAGCGATCATTTGATTCCTTAGTGGCTCGGTTTTCCATTTATTCTGTTTTTATTTGAGATTATCCGGCCTGCTCCTCCCTATTAGTTGTGTATGTGCGAACCCCCAGCTTGCGCTCCCGGTGTCCCCAACCCGCCTGTCTCCAAAAGCATCGTTGTTCCCGATCCCACGGCAATGGGTGCTTTCCGCGCCAAAGGGGCTCTGCTGACGGGATGGGGCCAGGTTTGGAAACATCGAAAACAGCGGGACAGTGGGTTTGCCTGGGACCGCGCAGACCCAGGCACACCCCGCCCCGGGGGGTGGACTCGCTTTGCCGGAGCGGGCTAAATCATGGTCTTGGGTAGATGAAGAATAGCTTAGCCAGCGGCGGTGCCAGGAAACTCATTTACCTGCCGATTATCCACACTGCAAGGGACATGGGGACACTGGGGGCGCCAATCCGGGGAATGAAACTGTCGATGCTTGGGCGGCAGGGGCTAAAGCAGAATGCGGCAGTGGTCGATAAGAGGTGGGAGGATCTGGAGCGCGTAGTCTCCAACCTGCCGGTGCCCCCTGGGACCGTGCGGGTCTATCAGGATGGATTGCCGGTGTGTGGGCATGAGCGGGAGATCGTATCGGAGTTGGCTTTGGCCGGGAACCGCAACCACGGGTTGCTCTTGAAGCTTCAGGCGCGTGGCGCGATGCTGATGGGCACGGAGTCACCCGAACTGCTGGTGGAAGAATACCAGCTTGCCACCGCGGCGTTTGCCTCCGGGGCCGTTGCCCGGACGGAACTTCGCCAGAAACAATTGCGGGACATGCTGCTAGAAAAGCGGGACCGTTACATCGGGGATCGTATCAACCGAACCCTGGGCGCCGGGGAAAGCGGCATCCTGTTCATGGGGATGTTCCACGAAGTCGCCAGGTACTTGGATCCCGATATCGCGGTTGTTTATCCGCTTGGCCCACCCCGGGCGAGACAAAGAAGGGGTGTATGAGCGCGCTTCAGGGCCGAATCCTGATCGCGGACGACGATCGCGAAATGGCGCAGTTGCTGGGGCATCTCTTTCATCGCGAGGGGCTGACGCCCCTGCTGGCCAAAGACGGTGCGGAGGCCATGCAAATGGTGCACGGCGGAGACCCCGACGTCCTGTTGGCGGACCTCAGAATGCCGGGCATGGATGGCATGGAGTTGATGCGCCAAGCCAAGGATCTGGATCCGGAACTGCCGGTGATCCTGGTCACCGGATATGCCGAGGTGCAGGGGGCCGTCGAGGCCATCCGCGCCGGCGCCCACGACTATCTGGCCAAGCCCTTCGATAATCGCGAAGTGCTGCGCGTCGTGCTCCGCGCGCTCAATGAGCGGCGGCTGAGGCTCGAGTTAAAACGCCTGGCGGATCACGTCCACAACGTCCTGTCGCCGCGCGAGACCTTCGGCCCGAGTGAGGCGGTCGGCAAGGTGATCGCCGCCATTGAACAGGTCGCGCAATCGAATCTCAGCGTGCTCATCGTAGGCGAAACCGGTACCGGAAAAGAGGTGGTGGCGCGGGCGATTCACCAGGCCAGTGGACGCGCACGGCATCCATTCGGCCCCGTGGATTGCGGAGCCGTTCCCGAGACCCTGTTCGAGGGAGAGTTGTTCGGGCACGAGCGGGGGGCGTTCACCGGGGCGGATCAACAGGCCGTGGGCAGGATTGAGGCCACGAACACGGGCACCCTCTTTCTCGACGAAATCTCCAATATGCCGTCAGCCGCCCAAGCCAAGCTGCTCCGCGTGCTCCAGGAGAAGACGTTGTACCGGCTGGGAGGCACCAAACCAGTCCATGTGGACGTGCGCATGGTGACCGCCAGCGGCACCGATCTCGAAGCGCTTTGCGAGCGCGGCTCTTTCCGTCCCGATCTGTACTTTCGGTTGAACGAATACACGATCTCCATCCCGCCGTTGCGCGGGCGCAGGGAAGACATCCCGTACCTGGCGAAGCGCTTCGTGGATATTGCCAACATCGAGCTTTCCAAATCGATCAAGGGTTTTTCCCCATCGGCGATCGAGGCGATGTTGGCCTACCGCTGGCCCGGAAATGTGCGGCAGCTTCGCTCGGTCGCCCGCCGCGCTGTCCTGATCGCCGAAGACATCATTACCGAGGAGCACCTCGGCTTGAGGCCGCAGGGGCACGAAGTTTTGACGGCCGACGAAGTGGTGGGCGCCACCACGCCCGGCGGGGGGTGGGGCGATCGCTCGCTAAGGGAAATCGTCCGCGGCAACACGGTCCACGTGGAACGGATGGCGATCGTCCACGCCCTGCGGAGGGCCGGCGGAAACAAAGCCAAAGCCGCACGCCTCCTCCAGGTGGATTACAAGACGCTGCATTCGAAAGTGAAGGAGTACGGTATTCGGATCGACGGAGATTAACCACATGATAAAGAAACGCAATGAGAAGACGTCCGATGGCGGGTTCGAGCTAGGGCTCGGCGGGATACTCAAGGGCTTTGGGGATCTGGTCGAGAAGCTTGGGGAACTGGCCAAAACGGGCGAAGAGTTATCCCAAACCGGCGAGCTCCACGGGCCGGACAAAGAGGTGAAGGGAATCTACGGGTTCACCGTTAAGGTGGGTCTGGGTGACGACCGGCCGCGCGTCGAGCCCTTCGGCAACATTCGCAAGGACCGCCAATCCGGCCGCACCGTGGTGCAGGAAGTGCGCGAACCCGTGGTGGATGTCTTCGAGGAAGAGGATCATGTGCTGGTTCTGGCCGAGATGCCGGGCGTCAGCGCGGAAGACGTGAAAATCACCGTGGAGGACGACCTGCTGACCATCACCGCCGAGCGCGGCGACAAGAAATATCGCAAGGAGGTGCTTTTGCCGACGAGCACTACCAAGGAGAAGACGCACGTCGCCTGCAACAACGGAGTAGTGGAAATCCGGTGTCTGCGATGAAGCCTCCGAAGGGGGGAGAAGCCGGCGCCGAAGTCCCCGTTCTCAAGCTCAAAGTCACCGAGGCGCTGAGCCAGGATGTCGGGCGGGGAATCGCCCGCATGGGTCCGGAAGACCTCGAGAAACTGCAACTCGCCATCGGGGACATGGTGGAAGTTACCGGCAAGCGCGCGACGGTCTGCAAGGCGATGCCCGCCCACAAGGAACTCCGTGGGCAATCGCGCCTCCAGATCGACGGGCTGGTGCGCGAAAACGCCGGAACCGGGCTCGACGAGCTCGTCATGGTGCGCAAGACCAGTTGCCGTCCGGCCGACAGCGTCGTGCTGGCCCCGGCCAACGTCCGGCCTTCCGAGCGCGACATGGATTATATCGGCAATTTGCTCGACGGCCTGCCGGTACAGGCGGGAACCCGCATCCGCGCCACGCTCTTCGGCGGGCGGTCGGCGGACTTCCGGGTGGAGAGCACCACGCCGAAAGGCCCGGTACTGATCAATCCCACCACCCAACTGGTCATCGGGAAGCCGCAGCAGTCGGAGGAAGCGGCGGCGCGTTCCACCTCTTACGAGGACATCGGCGGATTGAAACCGCAACTCCAGCGTATCCGTGAAATGATCGAATTGCCGCTGCGCTATCCCGAGGTCTTCGAGCGGCTCGGCATCGGCGCCCCCAAGGGCGTGCTGCTATATGGTCCGCCCGGCTGCGGAAAGACTCTGATCGCGCGCGCCATCGCGCATGAAACCGAGGCCAACTTCTACTCGGTGAGCGGTCCGGAGATCATCCACAAGTTTTACGGCGAAAGCGAAGCCCATCTAAGGAAGATCTTCGAGGAGGCCGCGGCCAAGGGCCCCAGCATCATTTTTCTGGATGAGATCGACGCCATTGCGCCGCGGCGCGAGAACGTGGTGGGCGAAGTCGAAAAACGGGTGGTGGCGCAATTGCTGGCACTGATGGACGGGCTCAAAAAGCGGCAGCACTTGATCGTCATCGCCGCCACGAACCTGCCCAACCTGCTCGATCCGGCGTTGCGCCGGCCGGGTCGGTTCGACCGGGAAATCGCCATTCCCATTCCGGACCGCCACGGGCGCGAGGAGATTCTTTCGGTTCATAGCCGGGGCATGCCGCTGGCCGAAGACGTGGCCATGGATCACGTGGCCGAGATCACGCATGGCTTTGTGGGGGCCGATCTGGAAGCGCTCTGCCGCGAGGCGGCCATGCTTTGCCTGCGCCGCATCATGCCCGATATCGATTTCGCGCTGGCGCGCATCCCTTACGAACAACTGGCCAAACTCGAGATCCGGATGGCGGATTTCATGGATGCCTTGCGCGAGGTGGAACCCTCCGCGACGCGCGAAGTGTTCGTGGAAGTGCCCAACGTCCGCTGGGAGGATGTGGGCGGCCTCGCGCAGGTGAAGCAGCAGTTGCTCGAAGCGGTGGAGTGGCCGCTGCAGTATGCGGACCTGTTCACCAAGGCCTGCATCCGTCCGCCCAAAGGCATTCTTCTGGTTGGGCCGCCGGGTTGCGGCAAGACGCTGCTCGCCAAGGCCATCGCCACCGAAAGCCGGGTCAACTTCATTTCCGTAAAAGGTCCGGCGCTGATCTCTAAGTACGTAGGAGAGTCGGAACGAGGCGTGCGCGACATGTTCCGCAAGGCCAAGCAGGCGGCGCCGTGCATTATTTTCTTTGACGAGATCGATGCGATGGTGCCGGCACGCAGCGCCGGCGGAAGCGATGCGCACGTCGCCGAGCGCGTCCTCAGCCAGTTCCTCACCGAACTCGATGGCGTGGAAGAACTGAAGGGCGTGCTCCTGCTGGGCGCGACCAACCGGATGGACATGCTCGATCCGGCCATCCTGCGGCCGGGGCGTTTTGACGAGATCGTCGATATCCCCTTGCCCGATGAGGAGGGCCGCCGCCTGATCTTTGAGGTACATCTGCGGAACAAGCCGCTGGCGCCTGGGATCGATGTCAGCCACCTGGCCGCCGACACCGATGGTTTTAGCGGCGCCGATATTCAGGGCTTGTGCACCCGGGCAGCGCTGCGCGCGGTGCGGCGCGCCGTGGCCCAGAGGATTGCCAACCCGGATGACGAGGCGCCGGTGCTCGTCGGGCCCGACGACCTCGAAACGGCTCTGAAAGAAGCCCGATTGAATGAACAATAAGGTGACTGCGTATTACTTGTATTGCCTGACACCCGGCGGATGCGGCATCCAATCCTCCGGGATCGGGGTGGATGGGCAACATCCCGTCTCGGTGCGCGATTGCGGGGAGATTGGCGCCGTCCTCAGTGAAGTAGAGTTGGCGGAGTTCTGCGGTGAATCGGCGGAAGCGCGCTTACAGGATCTGGCCTGGCTGGGACCGCGGGTTTGTCGCCATGAATCCGTGATCGAGGAATTCATGAGCCGGGGGCCCGTGCTGCCGGCGCGTTTCGCGACCCTATTCACTTCCGTCGAAGGCTTGCAGCAGTCGGTTCTGGCGCACCGGGAGGCCATCACCGGATTCTTCGCTCAGCTCGGCGGCCAACAGGAGTGGGCTGTTAAAGGGCTGCTCGATCGCAACAGCGCACTGCGGGGGCTGGGCTTGTCCCTGCTGCAAGCCGCGGCGCAAGAGCCGGCTCCGGCCGCTTCCCCCGGGGCCCGATATTTCCAGGAGAAGCGTATCCAGGCCCGCTCCGAACGGGATCTCAACCTCCGGCTGAAGGAGTTTTGCCGGTGTGCGGCGGCGGCTCTGGGAGATCAGTCCGGCGGTTTCCGGGAGCGCAAAGTGCTCGTCCCGGTGGTGGCGGGATTCGACGCCGAGGTGGTATTGAATTGGGCCTTCCTCCTCTCGCCGGCTGCGCTCGTGGATTTCCGCGCGCGGCTCGACCGGTTCAATGGCGGCGAAGCGTTTCCAGGCTTGACCCTGACGCTCACCGGTCCATGGCCGCCCTATAGTTTTGCTCCCGATCTTTCCGCTGGTGCGAAGACATGAGCTACCTGCTTTACTGCATCGTCGAGCCAGGTCCAGACGGGCCTCCTCTCGAGCCCGGCATGGGTGTTGTGGCGGCTCACGGCCTGGCGGCCGTGGTGGCGCCGGTAGAGGAGACAAGTTTGGCGCCCAGTGTTTCTTCCGTGCTGGCTTTTGAGAAAGCAGTCGAAGCGATTCATGCCGGACGCGCCGTCATCCCGCTGCGATACGGCTGTCTGATGGAAAGCGAACCGGCGATCCTCCGGCTGCTGGAAGACCGGCAAGAGGAGTACGCGGCGCTCTTAGACCGGTTGGGTGGCATGACTGAGATGGGAATCCGCGTCCTGTGTCCGGCCCGCCCGGCGTCTCCCGCCGCCTCTAAGTTGTCTCCCGGCGCCGCCTACCTGGCCTCCCTAAGAAAGCGCTACGGTTCGGCGAACAGCCTGGCTCCCGAGGAGGCTCAACTGGCCGACCGGATCGCCGGCTTGCTCTGTGGATGTTACCGGGAGCAGCGTAGAGAAATCTCGCCGGCTGACCAGGGGCGCCTGCTCTCGCTGTACTTTCTGACGCCGAAAACCGGCGTGAAACACTTTCGCAATCAGGCGCGAAAAATCTGTGCGCCCGATGGCGCTAAGTTGTTGTTCAGCGGTCCCTGGCCTCCGTACAACTTTGTGGCTTCTCCAGGCTGATTCTATGGCGTCACCTCTCTGGAAGATATTCCGTACCGGTACGAAAAACTTCACACTTAGTAACTTAGTTACTATGAAGATTCAAAGAGTTAGGAGCCGTCATGAATAGTATGTTATTGGGCGTTAACGTGCTGTAGTAAGTGCGAGGGTCAGACAGTACGTGAAGCCCTTTCAACCAATTAGAAGAACGCCCCAATAGGAGAACGAACATGGCAAAAGTTAATAAGGCAACGGATTCCTCGAGCCTGGCAGAAGTTGTCGACCGCATTCTTGACAAAGGTATCGTGATCGACGCCTGGGTCAAAGTTTCGTTGGTCGGTATTGAACTGCTTTCGGTGGAAGCCCGCGTGGTGATCGCATCGGTCGAGACGTATCTGAAGTACGCCGAAGCCATCGGTCTGACTGCCAGCGCCGCGGCGCCCGCTTAGAGCAGGCTAGCGGCAAGGTTCCCATCGCCGGTCGGAGGCCCCCCTTCCGGGGTCTCTCCGGCTGGGGGAATCCAAGAGTAGCGGAAAGAGATAAAAGGAGCTGAAAGCATGCTGACAGAAGATATGACACGCCTGTGTGGCGAGATCAACGCGATGCGCAGGATGCGCGGCAGAATGATGACCGGGTTGCAGCACGACGCCAAGGAGCTGAAGCAGTCGGTTTCCGAGCTCTGCGCGCATTTTGGCCGTGCTCGCACGACCATGGCGAAGCGAACAAAGAACGAACGCGCGGCCTTTCTGAACAACCTGAAGCGCTCGGTTGGCGCACACCTGCTAAATACCAGAAACGATCTGGCCGGTGCCCGCGGAGCCTGGGCCGGCAGAGGCGCATAACAAAGATCGGCAGGGACCGAAGGTCCAGCGGGCGGGAGCAACTGGCCGGAGATCGGTCGGCGCTACGATCCAGGGCCTGCCGGCAGTTCGCCGGATGGCCAAAGCGCTCGGTTCAGGCCTCCCGCCAGCGGGATCCCCAGGCGAGAGTTACCCGAAGGGAGGACCCCAGGTGGGTGTATGGAATGAACTCGCGCCATGCTTGCGTGGCCTTGCGAGGCGAGTTGGTCTGCGACTACTCGCTTCGGGTAGACGGGCAACTTAACGTCATCGCCAGAGTGCCGTGAGACTCGGTAGGGAAAAGAGGAGAGTAAGATGAAGATCAACTGTCTTGGTTGTGGGTTCCAGGTGGATCTCGCCGAAGAATATGACAACTACGAAGGCCAGATCAAGTGCTTCGCCTGTGGCGCTCTCATGGAGATCGCGATCCAGGGGGGCAACATCCGGGCAGTCAGGTCCGTGGAGGACTTGGCGTTCACTTCGGTCGAGGTTTTTGAGCGGAGCCCCGACTAAGAGCGTGTCCGGCGAGAGTTGCGGGCCCGGCCGGCTGAAGCGTAGCTGCCGCGGCTGGGTTTTGGGAGTCCGATGCGAATTGGCGAAAACGCCGGTTCATTGGGTGACCTTGGAAAGGGAGGACTGAAGTGGGTGTATTGACCGATTCGATGGTGCGGTTGCGAGACGAGATCGTATCCTCGCGCCGTGCCCGAGTGGCCTTGCGAGGCGACTTGCTCCGCCAGACCGGGGAGCGGCGCACGCGGGTTTCCGCTTTGTGCGGCGGCTTGGCGCGCGACCGCGCGGGCGCCCACCGCGCTTGGTTCGGTCCGGCTCCTGCCAAACGCCAGGCTGCTGCGGTCCCGATCGTCCCGATCCGATGACCGGGAACAGAGTCCCGTGCGTAAGCGGCCGCCGCCAATCGCCACAAAGAAACCAGAGAACAACGACCACGACGACCGACTCTTTGATGGAGCGGCTTCCTCGTGGAACTCGAACCGGCGCGCCGAAATTCCAAGAGGGCGGCCTTCACATGTTTAGAGTATCTGGCAGCTACTGACACAAAGAGGTTTACGGTTCAACGGCAGAGCGTTCCGCAGTTCCAGGCAGACTGCCGCTGACCCACGACTTCTCTGGACGAGGCCTATAGAAAAGTGAGCATACCGATGGTGGAAACAGTGAGCAGGGAACTTGCGGGAGTGGTCCGAGTGCAGCCGCAGGGGGACGATGTCCTGCCTGAGGCCAGTGACGGGTTCGTGTCGACCCCGCATATTCAGGCTTTGGCGGAAAGGGCGCTCGCATACCTGGAAGTCGGTTATGCGGTACACTTTGCCGGCGCGGCGGGGACGGGAAAAACCACGCTGGCTTTTCATGTGGCGGCCAAACTTGGCCGTCCCGTTACTCTCATTCACGGCGATGATGAGTTTGGCAGCTCGGATCTGGTGGGTAAAGATGCCGGCTACCGCAAGTCGAAGATGATCGACAACTACATCCATTCGGTCCTCAAGACCGAAGAGAACATGAATACCCTATGGGTGGATAATCGCCTCACCACGGCTTGCACGAACGGCAATACCCTGGTTTACGACGAGTTCAACCGCTCCCGCCCCGAAGCCAACAACGCCCTGTTGAGCGTGTTGGAGGAGAGAATCCTGAATCTCCCCGCTCTGCGCCCGAGCGGCGCCGGGTACCTGGAAGTGCATCCGGATTTCCACGCCATCTTTACCTCCAACCCGGAGGAGTATGCCGGGGTTCACAAGACCCAGGACGCGCTGATGGACCGGCTGATCACGCTCAACCTGGGCAACTTCGACCGCGAGACGGAGATCCGGATCGCGACTGCCAAATCGGATTTGCCCCGCGGCGACGCCGAGGTCATCGTGGACATCGTCCGCGAGTTGCGAGGCACCGGCGTCAACAATCACCGGCCGACGATTCGCGCCACCATCGCCATCGCCA
>OBLU010006859.1_pt1 | contig 10115 bp, 10 predicted proteins | sample 1518681 | NCBI WGS metagenome assembly OBLU01 (sample SAMEA3539304, study PRJEB22396) | soil metagenome | biome: tundra; feature: field; material: soil | place: USA | collected 2010-05 | depth 0.15 m
CCGTGCATCAGCTGGTTGTAGGGCAGCCCGTTCTGGCGGGCGGCCGCATTGATCCGGGCGATCCAGAGGCCGCGCATGTCGCCCTTCCGCTGCTTGCGGTCGCGATACGCGTACGCCAGCGAGTGCATCACCGCCTCGTTGGCGGACTTGTGCAGCCGGTGGCGGCTCCCCTGCATCCCCTCGGCGCGATCGAGGACCCGCTTGTGACGAGCGCGCTGGGTTACTCCCCGTTTGACCCTGGCCATGACGGGACCTCCTTACAGATACGGGGCGTTGTGATGGATCTGGCGGAGATCGGCATGGGACACCGCCGTCTCGCCCGCGAAGAGCCGCTTCCGCTTCTGGCTCTTCTTCTCCAGCATGTGCGACTGGCTGGCGTGCCGTCGCATCACCTTGCCGGTGGGGGTCACGCGGAAGCGCTTCTTTGTACCCCTATGGTTGCGAATCTTGGGCATCTGGTTGGCTCCCTTCAACGGCCGGCTCACCACTCGCCTCGAGGGTCTCGTGGTCCCCGTCGTCCTCCGCTCGCGTGGTTTCGGGTTTGGCCGGCTTCTTGTGGGCCGGGCTCAGGATCATGGTCATGTTCCGGCCCTCGACGAGGGCGTTGCGCTCGATCGCCGCCAGGTTGCGCAGCTCCTCCGCCATCCGGTCGAGCAGCTTGCGGCCGTATTCCTGGTGGACCAGCTCGCGACCCCGGAAGACGATGGTCAGCTTGACCTTGTCCCCGGCCTCCAGGAAGTGCTTGACGTAGCCGAACTTGGTCTGGAAGTCGTGCTCCGAGATCTTGGGCCGGAGCTTCATCTCCTTGACGGTGATGACGTTGTGCTCGCGCCGGCTCTCCTTCTCCCGCTTGAGCGCCTCGAACTTGAACCGCCCGTAGTCCATCAGCCGGCACACCGGGGGCTGGGCCTGGGGTGCCACCTCCACGAGGTCCAGCTCGCGCTCGAGGGCGAGCTGCTTGGCCCGCTCCAGGGCAACGATCCCGAAGGCCTCTTGGGTGGTGTCGTCGAAGAGTCGGACCATGGGCAACCGGATCTGGTCGTTGACCCGCAGCTCTCGGAATGCGATGGGGTGGGACCTCCCGAAAAACCGGCTGAAACAAAAAACGGATAGCTTCCGCTATCCAGGCTGGGTCGGCTGGACCTTCAAGGCGGACCCGGAAGGTGGGGCCGTATTCACGGACCCTCTTGGCGGCGCACTAGGCGTCCAGCGCCGGAGCATACCACCTCAGTCCCGCGGGTCCACCACTGCCCACCGGGCATGGAGGAGCAGCTCGCGGGCGCCCCGGGCCCCGAGGACGGGTGAGGCCATGCTGGAGACCACTGTCCAGCCCGCCGCCTCCACCCCTGCGGCGGCCGCCACCAGCGCGGCAGCCAGGCTGGGGTCGTCGATCGGGGCGGTGGCCCGTCGGAGCTCGAACATCGGCTTGACCAGGCCGACGAGGTCGGCTCGCGGGGCGAGGTGGATGCGGTCGAGCTGGCCGGCGGCGGCGCTGAGCGAGAGGTACGAGACGTCGATGCTCACCACCTCGACCGGGTCGGGGATCATGCCCGCGGTGAGGTCGCCCACGTTGGTCGCCTCCAGGTTGACCACGCGCGGGTCCTGGCGCAGCGACCCGAGGAGCTGGCCGTGGCCCGCGTCCACGGCGTAGACGCGCCGCGCACCCGCCTCCAGGAGGACCCGGGTGAAGCCTCCGGCGGCCGCGCCCACGTCGAGGGCCACCCGTCCTCTCACGTCGATGCCGAAGGCGGTGAGGGCGGCGGAGAGCTTGGCCTCGCCGCGCAGGCTGGCCGGACGCCGGCGCCGGACCTGCGTGCCGGCCGGGACGCGCGCCTCGGGGTTGGTGACGACCAAGCCGTCGACCTCGATCTCCCCGCTCGCCACCAGGAGAGCGGGGTCACCGCCGGGCTCCAGCTCGGCGGCAAGATCGGCGAGCCTGCGGAGGCGGCGCGTCACCGTTCTCGACGAGCCGGCGATGCCCGGCGCGGGTCGCCCCGCGCTCTCAAGTCGGCCGTTTGCTCGCGACCTCGTCGTTGAGCAGGGCGATGAGATCGGGAGCGCTCCGCTGCTCGTTCCCGCCGCGGCGCGTGTCACGCACGGTGACCACGTCGTCGCCACGCTCGACGTCGCGCTTGCCAACCACGACAACGTAGGGGACCTTGCGCAGCTCCGCGTCGCGGATGCGCGCCTGCATCCGGTTGCCGGGAGAATCGCTCACCGCGGCGCGGAGGGCCGCCGCCTCGAGGCGCCCGACCAGGCTCCGAGCGCACTCCATGACCGCCTCGACGTCGTCCTGGACCGGCACCACCTCGACCTGGACGGGAGCCAGCCAGAGGGGAAGCTGGCCCGCGAAGTGCTCGAGTAGGATGCCGACGAAGCGCTCCAGGGATCCGTAGATGACACGGTGGATGGTGACCGGCGTGCGCGGCGAGCCCGAGGCGTCGATGTACTCGCAGCCGAAGCGCCGGGGCTGCTGGAAGTCGAGCTGGATCGTCCCCGTCTGCCAGGAGCGGCCGATCGCGTCCTTCATCAGGATGTCGATCTTGGGCCCGTAGAAGGCCCCCTCGCCCGCCTCGACGGTGAAGGGGATGCCGACGTTGCCCTCCAGGATGCGCAGCAGCGCCGCCTCGGCTCGATCCCAGGTCTCCGGATCGCCCATGAAGTCTGCGGGCCGCGTCCCGAGCCGGAGCGAGTACTCGAGGTTGAAGATGCCGTAGTAGATGCGCGTGATCTCGAGGATGCGCGCGTACTCCTCCTCGATCTGGTCCTCGGTGACGAAGATGTGGGCGTCGTCCTGCATGAACTTGCGCACCCGCAGCAGTCCGTGCAGTGTGCCCGAGCGCTCGAAGCGGTGCAGCGGGTCGATGTCCGAGTAGCGGAGGGGCAGCTCCCGGTAGCTGTGACGCCGGAGGTTGTAGATGACGTGGGCGTTGGGGCAGTTCATCGGCTTGAGGCCGTAGGTGGTCTGCTCGTCCACCGGGAAGAGGAACATGTCGTCGCGGTAGTGGTCCCAGTGCCCCGACGTCTCCCACAGGCTCTTCTCGTTGATGAGCGGGGTCATCACCTCGTGGTATCCGCGGGCGCGGTGGTCCTTGCGCCAGAAGTCGATCAGCTCGTTGAGCACGATGACGCCGTTGGGCAGCCAGTAGGGCATACCGGGGGCCGACGCGTCGAAGTGGAACATCTCGAGCTCGCGGCCCAGGCGCCGGTGATCGCGGCGCTCGGCCTCGGCGAGGCGGTCCAGGTAGGCGGCGAGATCGGCCGGGCTGAACCAGGCCGTCCCGTAGACCCGCTGGAGCTGGGGGTTGCGCTCGTCGCCGCGCCAGTAGACGCCGGCCACGCGGAGCAGCTTCACCGCGCGGAGGGCGCCGCTGTCGGGTACGTGGGGCCCGCGGCAGAGGTCGACGAAGTCGCCGGTGCGGTACACGCCCACGCTGGTGACCTCCGGGGCGAGCCGGTCGATGATCTCCACCTTGAACGTCTGGCCCATCCCGCCGAAGAGACGCCGGGCCTCCGCGCGCGGCATCACCTCACGGTGATACGGGACGCGCCGCTTGACCAGCTCGACCATCCGTCCCTCGATGGCCGCCAGGTCCCCGTCGGTGAGGTGACGGTCCTCGGGGAGAAGGAAGTTGTAGAAGAAGCCGTCTTCGATCGATGGCCCGACGTCGTACTGCGTCCCCGGGAAGAGCTCGCAGACCGCCGCAGCCATGAGGTGGGCGGCGCTGTGCCGAACGATGTCCAGGGTCAGCTCAACCGGGGCCTCCAGGGGCAGCCCGGCCTCGGCGGCATCATCGACGTCCTCTGGCATGGTGGCCGCATTGTACGGAAGCGGCGCCTGCCGGTCATGCGGCCCGGCGTGCCGGAGCGCCGGGGGTGCCCGGACGGCGACGGAGGGCGCAACCGGCCCCCGTGCCGCAGGGTTCGTGAACTGCTCAGGCGGAAGGGACAAAGCCGGACAGATGACGACAGGTGGCGGCTTGCCGGGGCGAGCTGGGGAGGGTAGAGGGGAACCCCGGCTAGGGCGAACGGATGTGCGATAATCGTCACGTGAGGCTTCATCACGCATACCGCTTTGCCCTGGACCCGACCGCCGCGCAGCAGTGGGCGCTCGCCTCCCACGTGGGCGCGGCCCGCGTCGCCTTCAACTGGGGGCTGGAGCAGGTGCGGGCGTCCATGGCGCTCCGGGAATTCGAGCTGTGCATGTTCGGCACCGTGAGGACCCCCCTTCTGGGCTGGAACCTGTACGCGCTGCGCCGGGAGTGGAATGCACAGAAGGACGTCCAGGCGCCCTGGTGGCGGGAGAACTCCAAGGAGGCGTACAGCTCGGGGCTTGCCGCTGTGGCGCTTGCACTGCACAACTGGTCAGAGAGCCGCCAGGGAAAGCGCGCCGGCTCTCGCATGGGCTTCCCTCGCTTCCGCAAGCGCGGTCACCCCATGGGCTGCCGGTTCACCACCGGCGCCATCCGGATTGACGACGAGCGCCACCTCACCCTGCCGAGAATCGGGAGGATGCGGACCTGCGAGGCGACCACGGCGCTGCTCCGCCGGGTGAGCGCGGGAACCGCACGGATCCTCAGCGCCACCGTCAGCTGCGAGGCGGGGCGCTGGTACGTGTCGTTCGGCTGCGAGGTCGAGCGGCGGGTGCCGGAAAGCAACGGGCACCAGGACACCGTGGGGGTCGACCTCGGGGTCCTGGCCCTGGCCACGCTCTCCACCGGCGAGACGGTGGTCGGTCCCCGGGCGCTGCGAGCAGGGCTGCGGAAGCTGCGTCGCCTCTCCCGCCACCACTCGCGGTGCCAGCGCGGTTCGCACAACCGGTGCAAGGCGGCACAACGACTGGCCCGCCACCACGCCCGGATGGCCAACCTGCGCCGCGATCATCTCCACCAGCTGACGTCGAGGCTGGCCAAGAGCCACCGCCGCATCGTCGTCGAGGACCTCAACGTCGCGGGTATGAGCCGCTCCTCCCGAGGCACCGCTCTGGCCCCGGGCCGCAATGTCCGGGCCAAGAGCGGGCTGAGCCGCAGCCTGGCCGACGCCAGCTTCGGCGAGGTCCAGCGCATGCTGGAATACAAGTGCCGCTGGTACGGCTCGGAACTCGTGGTGGCCGACCGGTTCTTTCCCAGCTCCAAGACCTGCTCCCGGTGTCGGCTGGTCCGCGACCACCTGAGCCTTGGGGAGCGGGTCTTCACGTGCCCGGCCTGCGGGCTGTCCATCGACCGCGACCTCAACGCTGCGATCAACCTCGCCGGGTGGGCGCACCCGAACGTTTCACCCCACCCGGCAGGCCGGGCGGGGACTCCCCTCATCGTCGCCGGCAGTGCGCTGGAGACGGAAAACGCCTGTCCGAGGGGCGGTCAGACCGGGCGCAGCCCGGCACGCCCCGTTGACGCAGGAACCGGGATTGGCCCGGAGCCCGCCGGCATCACCGGCGGTCCTCGACAGCTGGATGTCCCTTATGTCCGCTGTTGACGAACGGTCAGACGACCAGGCGGGACATGCCCAGCGGCACGTCCTCGCGGGCGTCGCCGAGGAGGTCGATCTCGGCCTCCGGGTTGGCCAACGACGACCCCCAGATCTCCAGTGAGAGCTGATGGGCGAGCGGCAGCACGGTGCGACGCGAGCCGCGCTGCGCCTGAGCCCGGAGACGTTCGAGTCGCTCGGGATCGATGGCGCAGCAGTGCACGCTGCAGTACTTGTTGGTCGGCTTCTTAACCGGTTGGCCGCACCCCCGACGAGCGCACAACCGCACCGCCGGCAGGCGACCTTCAGTCGCTTGTCGCACACCCACCTCCATGAGTCAGGCCAGTCTACGACTGCCGCCTGCTCGGCTGTCAACACCCGATTTCAGGTCTGCAAGGAACAGGTGTGTGAGGAGTCCGCCGATCGGTGCGCAGGGTGCAAGCGGCAGAGGTGTGCACACTGTGGACAACCGGTGACCGCCCATCTGACGAGCCCTCTCACCGCTTGTGGGAAAGCTGTTCGCAAAGTCCACTTGTGACGATTTGCCTGCGCCTCTGGTCGTGGTTTCCGACAGCGACCGCGTCGCTCTGTCGCTGCACCGGTGCGGAGTGGACCACGCGGCTTCCGCGACATCGTGCGCACCGGTTGTGACGTCGGGCGAATGCGCGGCGACACGCCGACCGCGGTGAAGTTCCCTCAGGTCCCGCGAGGAGACCGCACCGCGCTCCTCAGGGCGAGGCGGGTGTCGGGTCCGGCGGACGTGGGCGCATCAGGGATCGAACCTGAGACCTCAGCGATGTCAACGCTGCGCTCGTACCAACTGAGCTATGCGCCCGCGCACCTGCGCAGATCAGGCCGGGATGATACCGCGACCGGACGGTGGCGCCGAGCCGGCAACCGATCCGCGAGGTCCTCCGCGGCTCAGACGGCAGTGCCCACCCCGCCAGCGGCGTGGGGGGCGCGGCTCGTGGCGGGGCTGTGAGCCTGCCGCAGGTCGGCGGTCGTGACCTCGACGAGGAGCACACCCTCACAGCCGTGGCAGATCACGTGGAACTGCTCGGGGCGACGGATGGGGCGGGCCACCGCCTGGCGATATCCACAGCACTCGCACGTCACGATGGCTCGCATCTCTCCCCTGGCGCCTCCACTCTCCCCGAGCCGGTGCCCCTGTGGGCTGCCACCCCTCGCGGAGTTCCCCGACTTTGCCACCGGCATCCGGCCGAGCCGGGTCTTACATGGCACCGCGACCCGGCCGTTGCACGGCCGTGTCAAGGGCTGGAAGTCGCTCCTCCCGATGTCGCATCCGCCGGGGCGGGGTGGTCCAGAACGGTCAGCCGGCTCCAGAAGATGAACCGGAAACTGAGGCCTCCGAAGATCACCAGGGCACCGAAGACGTCGACGACGCCGGTGACCGAGTGGAAGAGGTCGACGGCGCCGCCGAAGACGAGGAGCGGAAGGGCGATGGACGCGTTGATCACGGTGAAGACCCCACCGAAGATCCGGCCCCGGGACTCCTCTGTGGTGCCCTCCTGGAGGACGGTGAAGGAGGGGATCAGGATCGCCCCGAGGGCGCAGCCGAAGGCGAGGGCCAGGAACACCACGGCGGGGATGAGCAACCCGGTCTGACCGATGTCCTGAAGGATGGGGGGAAGGACGCCCATCGCCACCAGGCAGACCCCGGTGGTGATGAATGCGACGACGCTGAGCGAGCGCCGGGAGAGGGTGATGAGGTGCTGGCCGAGAATCCCCGCCATCGCCACCAGCCCGACCATGGCCGGGCCCAGGACGATGGAGATGTCATTCGGCGAGCGGTGCAGCACCTTCTGCAGGTAGGGCGCCCCCAGCGCGTAGATGGTGAAGACCATGACCAGCGCCAGCCCGAGCTGGATCATCCCCCAGCGGAGCGCCGGGCCTCGGCGGAGGATGCCGATGCCGTCCTGGAACTCCTGGAGGACGTGGCTCTGGGCGCCCGTCCCCCTCCCCACCGCCCGCAGCGGCGCCCGGATCCGCCAGCAGGAGAGCGCGGCCAGCGCGAACAGCCCGGCGGCGATGTAGAAGGGGACGAGGTCCCCGAAGAGGATCAGGCAGACCGGGGCCAGCACGCTGCCGAGCATGAGGGTGAAGATCACCGTGGTCATGAAGAGGGACATGGCGCCCTGGATCTGCTCGCGGCTCACCAGCGAGGGGATGCTGGCCGCCTCGGCCGGAGCGAAGACCTGACCCACCGAGCTGAAGAGGAAGGTGATGATCAGCAGCGGCCATGCCTGGTGCTGGAGGAAGGGGATCAGCTGGCTCACCGGGATCAGCACCAGGAGCACGGCGCGGAGCAGGTTGGTGAGCATCATCAGCGACCGCTTGTCGTGGCGGTCGGCGTAGACCCCCGCCGGCGCGGAGAGGAGCACCCCGGGGAAGGTGAAGGCGACCGCGACCGCCGCCACCGCGGTGGTCAGGCCGGTGAGGGCGTAGACGACGACCAGGAGCGCGAACTGGATGAAGTTCTGAGCCAGCTGGCTGCCGCACTGTGCCCCCCAGAGGAAGCGGAAGTCCCGCCGGCGGAGCACCCGGGCGAAGCCGGCGGCATCGTCGGGGTGGGGCGGCAGCGCGGGGCGCACCGCGTGCAGGGGCGCGGTGTGGTCGGGCGGCTGGGGCATCCGATCCTCGCTCATCCCATCTCCCGCGCGGCTCGCGCCAGGCACCGCCACTCGTCGAGGTCGAGGGTCTCGGGCCGCCGCCCCGGATCCACCCCGCAGTGGGCCAGCACCGCCTCGACCAGGTCGGCACGGTCGCCGAGGCCGCGGCCCAGGCCGTGGCGGAGGGTCTTGCGGCGCAGCTGGAAGGCGGCGCGGGCCAGTCGGAGCACATCTCCCCTTTCCGCCTCGGGCAGGGGCCGGGCGGGACGCATGCGAATGATGCTTGACGCCACCGCCGGTTCGGGCAGGAAACTCCCCGGCGGAACGTCCCGGACCCGCTCGACGTCCGCCACCGACCGCACCGCCACCGTCGCCAGGCTCCAGCCCCCGGGTGGCGAGGCGATCCGGACGGCGACTTCGCGCTGGACCAGGAAGACCCCCCGCCGCGGCGGCACCGCTGCCTCGAAGAGGTGCCCGAGCAGGGCGCCGGTCAGGTTGTAGGGGAGGTTGCCGGCGGCGAGATGGTCGTCCGGGAGGCCGAGGCTGGCCGCGTCGGCGCGGAGCGCGTCCCCCTCGATCAGCTCCACGTTGGCGAGACCGCGCAGGGTCACGCGGGCGGCCCGGATGCAGGCGGGGTCGAGGTCCACGGCGACCACGCGCCCGGCGCGCCGGGCCAGCTCCGCGGTGAGCACCCCGATCCCGGGCCCGATCTCCCAGACGGTGTCGCCGGCCGCCGGGTCGAGCGCCTCCACGATGGCGTCGAGCGCGCCCCGGTCGACCAGGAAGTGCTGACCGAGCCGGCGCTTGGCGAAGAGCCCGGCCTGGCGGGCCACCCGTGTCACCGTCGCCGGGTCGGTGAGATCGAGCCGGCGGGCCGCGGCGGTCACCCCGCCCACCTCCGGATGCGGCCGGGCGGTCCGGGCCCCGCGGCCAGCGTCCTGGCGTCAGCCACGGAGGAGGTCGTCCGCGGGGAGGGCGAAGAGGCGTCGCGCGCTGGCGGTGGTCTCCCCCGCGACGACACCCGGCAGGACGCCGCGCAACCGGGCCACCGCCGCCGCGGTGGCCGCCACGAAGGCGGGGGTGTTGGGCTGTCCCCGGTGGGGCACGGGCGCAAGGAACGGCGTGTCCGTCTCCACCAGGTACCCCTGCGCGTCGACCTCACGGGCCGCGGCCTGGATGGCCTCGCTGCGGGGGAACGTCACGATCCCCGAGAAGGAGAGCAGGAAGCCCCGCTCCCGGCAGCTGCGTGCGTGCGCGGGGTCGCCGGTGTAGCTGTGCATGACGCCGCGCACCCCGGGGACCGCGTCCACCGCCACGAGCACCTCCGCGTGGCTGTCGCGGTCGTGGATGACCACGGGCAGGGCGTGGGCACGGGCCAATTCCAGCATCTGATGCAGAGCGGCCTGCTGCACCTCGAGCGGCGTCTCGTGGTACCCGGGTCGCCAGTACTGGTCGAGCCCGACCTCGCCGACGCCCACCGCGCGCGGGTGCCGGAGGAGCTGGTCGAGCGCGTCGAGCTGGGCTCGATCGGGGGCAGCCCTCTCATGGGGGTGCCAGCCGACTGTGAAGAAGACCCCCGGATGCGCCTCCGCGAGCTCCCGGCAGTGATCGCTGTCCTCGACGTTCAGGCCGGGGCAGACGAGCTGCACCACGCCGGCCGCCAACGCCTCCTCCAGAGCGCGCTCCACCCCGGAGGTGCCACCCCGCTCGGCGAGGATCTGGAGGTGACAGTGGCTGTCGACGAGGGGGGCGCGGCCCGCAGCGGTGGGGCCTGGGTCGCTCATCTCCCGCCCAGGATCGCCTCACGATCCAGTCTTGGGAAGAGGATCTCGCCCACCCCGACCGGCCCCCCCCCGCGCAGCGCCGGCCACGACCGGGCGGCCTGGGTCAGGTCGCCGCTCAGCTCGATGCCCAGGTCGGTCGCGACTCGCGCGGTGGCCCGGGGGATGAAGGGGTTCAGAAGAAGGGTGCTCACCCGCACCGCCTCGAGCAGCTCGGCGCAGACGGTGCCGAGCCGGT
>OBLU010006860.1_pt1 | contig 10115 bp, 11 predicted proteins | sample 1518681 | NCBI WGS metagenome assembly OBLU01 (sample SAMEA3539304, study PRJEB22396) | soil metagenome | biome: tundra; feature: field; material: soil | place: USA | collected 2010-05 | depth 0.15 m
GGGAGAACCTTCGGATGACGACGTTCTCGCCCGTCGTCGCGGTGAGCTCGTCGCGCAGCTGCTGGACGGTCTTGCCGTCGAACTTCGGGTTGTGCATCTCCTGCTCGAGCAGCACGATCGTCTGCAGCCAGGAGTCCAGCTTGCCGGAGACAATTTTCTCGCGCACGTTCTCGGGCTTGTCGGCCGCCTCCTGCTCGTAGATGCGCGCCTCGGCGTCGCGCTGCTCGGCGGGGACATCGTCCCGGCTTACGTATTTGACCGTGGGGCTGGCAGCGATCTGCATCGCGATGTCACGCGCAAAGGAGACGAACTCCTCATTGGTCGCAACGAAGTCCGTGTTGCAGTCGACCTCGATCAGCACCCCGACCTTGGCGCCGGCATGGACATAGGCCTGCACCGTCCCCTCGGTGGCTACGCGCTCGCCGAGATCCTGAACCTTCTTGCCCTGCGTTACGCGCAGGATCTCGATCGCCTGCTCGATGTCCCCGGCGGCCTCTGTGAGGGCCTTCTTGCAGTCCATCATGCCCGCGCCCGTGCGCTCGCGCAAGGCCTTCACGTCTTGCGCCGAGATCTCGACGGAGCTCATGATGTGCTCGCCGCCTCCTCTGCGACCTGAGCAGGAGCCGGCGTCTCGGCGGGTGTCTCTGCCGAAGGCTTAGCCGTCGGCGTCTCGGCCTCGGCGGGTGTGTTCGGTGTTGCCGGTGGGAGGGACTCAGCCACGGGAGCCGGAGGAGCCTCCGCGGGAGCCGGAGGAGCCTCTGCGGGGGCAGGAGGAGTCTCCGCGGGGGCCTGGGTGGCAGCGGGAGCCTGAGTGGCAGCAGGGGCCGGCGTAGCAGGGGGCGCGACCGGAGACGCCGAAGCCGGTGCGGCAGCAGCGGCACGCTCGTCCGCCTCGCGCTTGGCCTGCTCCTCTGCCTCACGCTTGGCCTGCTCCTCTGCCTCGCGCTTGGCACGGGCCTCGGCCTCGATACGCGCCTTCTCCTCGGCCTCCTTGCGGGCACGATCCTCCTCGGCGCGGAACACGGAATGTCCCTCGGAGACGACCTGGCCGATCGCCTGGGTGATCAGCGCGCAGGAGCGGATCGCGTCGTCGTTGCCGGGGATGACGAAGTCGATCCCATCCGGGTCGCAGTTGGTGTCGACCAAGCCGATGATCGGAATACGCAGGCGCCTGGCCTCTTTGACCGCGATCTCCTCGGTTTTCAGATCGATCACGAACATCGCGTCGGGTACACGCTGCATGTTCTTCACGCCGCCCAGGTTGGCTCGCAACTTGGCGAGATCGGCCTGCGCGGCCATCCGCTCGCGCGTGGGCAGCAGCGCGAGCTGTCCGTCGGCCTCGAAGCGTTCGAGGTCGTGCAAGCGCCGGATGCGCTGGCCGATCGTCTGGAAGTTGGTCAACAGGCCGCCCAGCCAGCGATGATTGACGTAGGGCATGTCGGACGCCTCGGCGACGTCCTTGATCGTGTCGCGAGCCTGCTTCTTGGTGCCGACGAACAGCACGGTTCCGCCACGATGGGCGAGCGTCCCTGCGAACTCCTGGGCCTGATTCAGCGCCGCAGAGGTCTTGAGCAGGTCGATGACGTAGATGCCGCCACGCTCGCCATGGATGAAGCGGCGCATCTTTGGGTTCCAGCGACGCGTCTGGTGGCCGAAATGTACGCCGGCCTCCAGCAGCTCCGCTATGCCTACTTGAGCCACGGTTACTCCCTTTTGTATGCGATTGGATGCCGTGCGGGTGGAGCGGACCCGGTGCTCACGACGAGTGTCGCGCTCCGGGCAGGGCCGCATCCGATGACCACACGGGTTGAAGATCTGGTTAACGGCTCAGGATAGCTCCTCAGCCCGCCTGAGCGCGCCCTGGAGGTCCGCGGGCAGCGGCGAAAGCACCTCGACGGGGATGCCCGTGAAGGGATGCTCAAAGGACAGGCGAGTGGCGTGAAGGAACTGGCGCTCGAGGCCGAGCAGGCCGGGAGTGCCGTACTCGGGGTCACCACACACGGGGTGGCCGATCGCCTGCAGATGGACGCGGATCTGGTGAGTGCGTCCGGTATCCAGGTGCAGCCGCAGGAGCGATGTCTCTCGGAGGGCGCGGTCGAGCGTAAAGTGGGTGCGCGCCTCGCGCGGACCGTTTCCGCCGACGGCCATACGCGTTCGCAAGCGCGGGTCGCGGCCGATCGGGGCCTCGATAGTCCCGCTGCGTGCCGGCGGACGTCCCTCCACCAGCGCGAGGTACTCGCGCTCGATGCGTCGCTCCGCAAGCGCTGTCTGCAGCAGTCGGTGGGCCTCGTCCGAGCGGGAGACGACGAGCAGTCCCGAGGTGCCGCGGTCCAGCCGGTGCACGATTCCAGCTCTGCCCTCCTCGCCACCAGCTACGAGTGGAGCCAACAGCTGCGCGAGCGTTCCCTCGCGATGCCCTCGCGCGGGGTGAACGACCAACCCAGCCGCCTTGTCTATGACCAGCAGATGGTCGTCTTGGTAGGCGATCGTGAAGGACGGCGGATCGGTCACGGGGCGGAGTCCTTCCGTAGAGCCTCGTCCTTGCGCGGAGCCTCGATCGCGAAGATCAAGAGCTGCACGCCCAGCGTGATCGACGTGTCGGCGAGGTTGAACGGGGGCCAGCCGAGCGGGAGCTTGATGAAGTCCGTCACCGACCCGTCGCGCAGGCGATCGAGGATGTTGCCGAGCGCGCCGCCGATCAGCATGCCGGTGGGCAGCCAGATTAGCGGCCGGGTGGCGTGGAGGGCGAAGTAGACGATCAGCGCGATCAGCGCGAGGCCGACCACGAGCGTCACACCGAGGTGGTTCCCCGGGAGGAAGCCGAAGGCGACGCCGCGGTTGCGGGTGTTCACCAGCTGGAGCCCAGGTAACACGTTGCGTTCTTCGCCGGGGAGGATCGACTGGCGGATCAGGTGCTTTGAGAGCTGGTCGGCCGCGACCACGACGAGCAGGATCAGCGCGACGCGAACCCAGGCGCTGAGGGCGCTCATCTACAGCTCATCTACAGCTCATCCGAAACTCAGCCGTGGATCAGGCCCTGAACGATGAGGCCGTTGAGGATCTCCAGGGTAATGATCGCGAGGATCGGGCTGAGGTCGAGCCCTCCAAACGAGGGGATCAGGCGCCGGAAGATGCGCAGGAAGGGCTCGCAGACGTCGCGGAGGAATCCCATCACGACGTCGGTCGCGCGCGAGTAAGGCGGGCGTAGACCGAGAGAGAACAGCAGCTGGATGACGACGTAGAGAATGATCAGCAACGTGTAGACGTAGATCAACGTCGACAGGTATTCGGCGATATCGGTGCGCGCGCTGGCGAGGATCATCGACCGCTCTCGTCTCGCAAGACCGCATCGAGGGCGTCGCTGAAGGCCGCGCGCAGTCCTGCGCTCTCCAAAGCGGCAAGGCCGCGGGCCGTGAGTCCCCCTGGAGAGGTGACTTCGCGGCGGACGGCGAGCGTGTCGTTGCCCCGGCGGCGCAGCAGCTCCGCCGTACCGGCGAGCGTCCGCACCACCAGCTCCGCGCTCTGCGCGGCGGGGATGCCGTGGCGGACGCCCGCGTCGATCTGCGCCTCGGCGACGAGCGCCACATAGGCGGGTGCGCATGACATCAGGCCCATCGCGACGTCGACGAGCGCATCGGGGAGTGTGACAAGCGTGCCGAGCTCGCTGAACAGCTCACTGACGGGGGCGTCGAGCGCATAACGCTCATCTGGCGTGGCCTGGACGATGGCACCCTGACGTACCTCCACTGGAAGCGAGGGGATGAAGCGATAGACCGGCCGGTCGGGGTATGCCTCGTGGAGCGCCGCTAGGGGGGTGATCGCGAGAATCGAGGCGATTGCCTTGGCGTGCGGCGCCACTTCGCCGGCGACGAGCTGGAGCTGGGCCGGCTTGTGGCAGAGCACGACGATGTCAGCGCGTTGGGCGACCTGCGCATTGGTGGAGAGCGCCTCACCCTCCACCTCGGCTGCCAAAGCACGGGCGCGCTCGCTGATGGGATCAGCCACCAGCACCGGGCGATTCCATCCGCGCACAAGCGCGCGAGCCATGTTCCCCGCGCCAATGATTCCTATCTGCATGAGCTCAGGCTACCGGGCGTTCTCGCCACGAGGCCGTCCTGACCCGGTCAGGACTGGTTGAAGAAGCCCTTCTCGATTAGACGCGCGCGCTCCTCGGCGGATATCTCGACGTTTCGCGGTGTCAACATGAACACCTTGTCGGCGATCCTCTGCATGCCGCCATCGAGCGCGTAGGTGAGACCGGAGGCGAAGTCGATCAGGCGCTTTGACAGATCGGTATCGGAGCTCTGCAGGTTGAGGATCACCGGGATCGAGTCCTTGAACTTGTCCGCGATCTGCTGGGCGTCGTTGAAGGACTTGGGAATGACCAGATGCACTCGAACATCGCCGTTACCGTTGCCGCGGCCACCGACGGGGCGCAGCGCGGTCGTCGGCCGTCCCCGTGGCTCGTCCTCGGCGAAGATGTCATCGAACTCGTCGCGACGGCGGCGTAGGCGGCGGACGTTCGGCCGCTCGCGGTAGCGATCCTCCAGGTCCGCCTCGGGCGGAGCATCGTCGTAACCGTCGTCGTCGTGGTACTCCTCGGCAAGACCGAAGTACACGAGCGCGCGGTGCCAGGAATCACGGAAGGCCATAGTTAGTAGATGCGTCTTCGCCCGGCAAGCCGGTTTCCCTGCTCATGCTAGCCATTCGCCGCCACCCTCAACGAACACGCGCGAATGAATGACCGCGTAGAACACGACGCGGTCGCCGCGACCCATCTGCGGGAGATTCTGGATCTTGGCAGGGCTCGTCGTCAACTCGAAGTCGTCGAGGCCTCTCTCGGACACCCAATGATCGGGGCAGCGGGTGCCGGTTGCGGCTGCGTAAAACCGAGGGGCTTGAGCCAATACTAAGGCACGCAAGCACTCTAGACAGCCGATGCCACACAGGCTCGTCAGCGTGAGATCGAGCAGGCGATCGAAGCACAACAAGAACGCCAGCGCGATTGGGAGCAGGGCCGCGAGCATGACCGGGACATTGACCACGACCTAGGATTCGGGATCGAGTAGATGCGATTTCAAGCCGTCTTCTATCGTGATGCGTCCGGTCGTGAGCCCGTGCGCGAATTCCTCGACTCCCTGGACGACGACTCGCAGGCCGCGATTGAGCATCAGATCGGGCGTCTGAATCTGCTGAGCGACGCCACGCCCTATCTCCCCTTCCCTCACTCCTCGCAGGTCGATGGGGAGTTACGCGAGCTGCGTTGCCACTACGGCCGAGATCTGTATCGCATCCTCTACCGCCGCTCAGAGGGCCTCGTGATCCTCTTGCATATCTTCGCCAAACGCTCCGCGAAGATCAATCAACGCGATGTTCGCATCGCACATGAGCGGTGGGAGGATTTCAGGGCACGCATGGACGCGCGACCCCGTGTCCCGCCTCGTGCCGCCGGCCACGACGCGCCATAGACACACGCCGAAATTTCGCACTTCTGCTAATCTCCACTGCTGAGATGATCGATGCGAGGACAACGATGAGCAAGCACCACAGCCCAGTCGGAACGAGCGTCAGCGAGCACGTCGAGCGCAAGCTCGCGCGCAGCCAGAGCTACCGCGAAGCCTACGAGCGCCTGGCGCCATTTGAGCAGATCGCGCGGATCGCGATCATGCGCCGCGCGCACCTCGGTCTCTCTCAGCAGCAGGTCGCCAAGCGCATGGGCACGACCACCTCGGTCATCTCCCGGATCGAGAGCGGCCAGCACCGCACCGGCACCGAAACGCTGCGACGCCTCGCCGAGGCGCTCGACGGCCACGCCGTGCTCGGCTTCGAGTTCGCCACCGACGGCGAGCCCGACCGCGAGCTCGTGGCGCTGTAGCGCTCGCCGACGAGCGAGGCGACCACGGGTGCATGTATACGCCGGTTCTGTGTGCAGAATGCAGCGGTGTCCACAGACGGAGAGCTTGACGCCGCAATCGTGGCTGGGGAGGCAAGACTGAGCGCGCTCGACAGGGCGCGCGAGATGGCGACTCGAGAGCTCGCCGAGCTGCACGCGCAGCGGGAACGTGCGATCACAGACGACGCGTCCGAGAGTGGGCCGACTCGGAGGGCATCGTGGACGCCGCAACGCAAGGTCGAGCTGTTCGCCAGTCTCTTTCGTGGCCGCGAGGACGTCTTCCCGCATCGCTGGGAGAAACTGGCAAAGGGCAAGAGCGGGTGGGCGCCGCGCTGCGATAACGAGTGGGAGGCCGGCATATGCAACAAGCCTCGCGTGAAGTGCGGGGAGTGCCCCAACCAGGCGTTCCCGGCCCCGGCTGAGGGCGAGCTGCTCAGGCATCTGCGGGGCCGCCATGTGATGGGCGTCTATCCACTGCTGGCCGACGATATGTGTCGGCTGTTGGCGCTCGATCTCGATGAACGCTCGTGGCGGACGGATGTGATGGCCCTGCGCGACACATGCCGCGAGCTCAATCTCACCCCGGCGGTCGAGCGCTCGCGCTCGGGAGAGGGCGCCCATGTCTGGTTCTTCTTCAGCGAGCCGGTACAGGCAGCGCTCGCGCGGCGGTTTGGGTTGATGCTTCTGACGGACGCGATGGCGCGCAGTCCCACGCTGGGGATGGCGTCCTACGATCGGCTGTTCCCAAGCCAGGACATGCTGCCGAAGGGCGGCTTCGGGAACCTCATCGCGCTGCCGCTCCAGCACGAGGCGCGCCAGCAGGGCAACACGCTGTTCGTGGATGAGCGCTTGGAGCCGTTCGAGGATCAGTGGTCCTACCTGGAGTCGCTGCCGCGGCTCGCCCCGGCTCGTCTGCAGGAGCTGGTGGCCCGTGGGCTCGGTGACGGCCGCGTCCTCGGCGTGCCCGAGGAGACGGAGAACAGCGACGCGCCGTGGCGCCCGGTTCGGCCGCTGACCGAGCGGCTCGCCGCAGCGGAGCTGCCCGGCACGGTGAGCGCGACGCTCGCCCAGCGCCTGTATGTGCACCGCGAGGGGCTGCCGCCGGTGCTGCTGGATGCGTTGAGGAGGCTCGCGGCATTCTCCAACCCGAAGTTCCTGGAACTTCAGGCGATGCGCAAATCCACCGCGCTTACCCCACGCGTGATCGCTTGCTTCGAGCAGACAGGCGACTTCCTGGTGCTGCCACGTGGCTGTCTCGAACAATTGGAGGAGCTGCTGGCCGGCCTGAACATCGCGTTAGAGCTCTCCGACGAGCGCACGGAGGGTAAGGCGCTCAAGGCGCGGTTCACGGGAGAGCTCACCGCCCGTCAAGAGAAGGCGATGCCGGCGCTGCTCGCCCACGAGCTCGGTGTCCTGTGCGCACCGCCGGGCATCGGCAAGACCGTCATCGCTACCCGGCTGATCGCGGCCCGGGCACGCTCGACGCTCGTGCTCGTCCATCGCAAGCCGCTGCTCGAACAGTGGGTCAAGCGCCTGAACGAGTTCCTCGATCTCGATGCAGATGAGATCGGGACGATCGGCGGCGGTCGCGGCAAGCCCACGGGCAAGGTCGATGTCGCGATGGTCCAGAGCCTGGCTCGCCACAAGACGCTCGACCAGTTGCTGGCCGGCTACGGTCACATCGTCGTGGATGAGTGTCACCACGTCCCGGCTGTGACGACCGAGCGCGTCCTCCAAGCCTCACCCGCGCGCTACGTGACCGGGCTGACCGCCACACCGAAGCGCCGCGACGGACACCACCCGATCATCACGATGCAGTGCGGGCCGGTCCGCCACACGATCGAGCCCGACGCGACCCGCTCAGCACAGCCGCTCGTGCTGAGCGTCGTGCGCCGCGACACGTCCTTCGACCCCGCAACGCTACCCACCGACGCGAGCATCCAAGAGGTCTACGCCGCGCTCGCGACTGACGAGCGGCGCAGCGAGACGATCGCGAAGGACACGCTGGAGCTGGCGGCGCAGGGCCGCTGCCCGATCGTGCTGACAGAACGGCGCGAGCACCTGGAGCACCTGGCGGAGCGCCTTGCGGATATCCACACGCTCATCGTCCTACACGGCGACATGCGACCGGCCGAGCACCGTGTTGCGCTGGAGCAGCTCGCCAGCACCGACAGCGACGGCGGGCGAGTGGTGCTCGCCACCGGCCGCTATATCGGTGAGGGCTTCGACGACCCGCGCCTCGACACACTGCTGCTCGCCATGCCGATCGCGTGGAAGGGCACCGTCGTTCAGTACGCCGGACGTCTCCACCGCGCCCATCCCGGCAAGCGCGAAGCGCTCATCTACGACTACGTCGACGCCGAGCTGCCCGTCCTGCGGCGCATGTTCGCCAAGCGCCTACGGGCCTACCGGTCAATCGGGTATGAGCTGGCCGAGACTGCGTAACTCAGCCTCTGGAGCTCGCTGACTCTCGGTGTGGGGCGAGATCACAAGCGGTAATTCACCGTCTTCGGTCACGCAGCGAGCGCTTCGGAGCGTGGAGTGATCAGGCCACGAAGGTTCCCCTCGAGGACAGCTGCGAGCTCGGTAATGGCCTTGTAGTCTGCGCTGAGGAGCGTCATCTCGCGCTCACAGACGATGAGCCTGGCTAGCTCGATCTCGCCGTCGCCCTCCCGCAAGCCGCCGAGATCGAGAGCTTCGGATGCCGTGTCGTCAGGCCACGAGAAAGCCCATCCGCTGGGGATCGCCTGGCCTATGCACTCCCACACCTCCTCAGCCTCGAGCGTTTCGCAAACAGTGTCGTCACCGTCGACCTGCCACACCATGGTGTAGAGCTGGAGCCCGTCCGGGAGGGGTTCGGCTGCATCGTCGGGATGAAAGCCAAGCACACTCAGAGCTGCCTCCGCGGGATCTGCCGGCAATGCAGCCAGCCGCGCCCGCCAGCGCCGCTCACTGTCGGCTGCAAAACGGGCACCGTGCCCCCACGGTGTCGGCATGGTGGTCGCCGTGACCATGCGCGCGACGAGGATCTCGCCCTCCTGGAGGTGCCCAAATCCGTCCTGAAAGGGAAGCCGCATCAGCGCGCCACCGCGGAGGGGCTCGACCTCGACCCACACATTCGGAACCGTCGCGCTCACTCGATACGTCTCGAGTCGTGCCTCAGCGAGCCCGCGGACGATCTCACACGGGTATGGATCGGTGTCTGGGAGCTGTGCGTAACGCACCATCAGCGGCGGCCCGCCGTCAGCTGGTATGTAGTCGTTCAGCGCCCACAGCAGGCTCATGCTCCGACCTATTGGGCCGCGGAGCAGGCGGATCAGCGTCGTCTCGGCGCTCGCGTCCTCCAACTCCTGCTGGTGCTCTTCCCTCACCCACTCGATCACATCGCGGAGCACTGCGTCACGCTCCCTGAGCTCCCGCGCGACCGTCTCCAGCTGCTCAAGACAGCAGCGCTTGTACTTCCTACCGCTCCCGCACGGGCATGGTTCATTGCGTGAAGGCACGCTTGCCAGGGTACGAGCACCGCCGGACACACACCATCTGCCCGCTTCTCCCCCCGACGGAGCTGACCGCCTTGGACCTTCGGATAGCTCTCAATCGTACAGCCGTGTGCCGATCCGCACGATGGTCGAACCCTCCTGCACCGCCACCCGGTAGTCCTGCGAGGTCCCCATCGACAGTCGTTTCAAGCCACGCTCTTCGGCCAGCGAGCGCAGCGCCGCGAACCAGCGCCGGCTGTCCTCGGGTCGCTCCGCTAAGGGCGGCATCGTCATCAACCCGGCGACCGGGACGGGCGAGCGCTCGATGAACGCGTCGAGCTCCTCCGGAGAGACGCCGTCCTTGCCGGGCTCGCCGGCGACGTTCACCTCGATCAGGATCTCCAGGCCCGGCCGGGCCTCGGCCTGATGACGGACCAGCTCATCTAGCACGGAGTCGGAGGCGACCGAGTGGATCAGCCGGACGTGTGGAACGATCGCCTTGACCTTGCGGCTCTGCAGGTGGCCGATGAAGTCCCAAGCGAACAGATCACCGTGCGCGGCGACCTTTGCGATGAGATCCTGCGCGCGGTTCTCACCGACAAGCTCGATGCCGGCCTCGGCAAGCGTCGGCAGGTCCTCGGCGGACACGTACTTGGTCGCGGCGAGCACCTCGATCTGCCCTGGATCTCGACCAGCGGAGGCGGCTGCCGTCGCGATCTCGTCGCGCACTGCGGCGAGGTTCG
>OBLU010006862.1_pt1 | contig 10112 bp, 7 predicted proteins | sample 1518681 | NCBI WGS metagenome assembly OBLU01 (sample SAMEA3539304, study PRJEB22396) | soil metagenome | biome: tundra; feature: field; material: soil | place: USA | collected 2010-05 | depth 0.15 m
CCACCGCCGCAAACACTACAGGTTGTGGTCACCTTAGTCAAGTAAATACCCATCTGAAATGAATTATTGGTCTAACTCGTTTTGCGTACGAGAAGTTTATCGCTGAAGCACTATGTCATTTAGCTAACATTTGAGTGACCAGGGAAAACATCACGATCCGCATTTTAGACCTAATCTAGGAACAACTGTCAAGCTGACAAACCGATTTACTTGGACCTTCCGGCGATATCCTTATCTATGCGTGATTTAGGAACACTCACCTGCGCACAGAAACTTGGCCCGCGGTGAACTGGTCGCAAAAAGTGCAGGCGACTTATATCTCAGACTTAGCGAAGGGCTGGTGCCGGATAAGTCGCAAGGGTTGCTTAGAAGGGGTAGTCCATAGTCACAACCGGGCCATCGACTAATTGTGCGTTCTAGCGAGCTCAAAAAAGACTCAAGCCGGGAATTCGAGAGAACTGCGAGGATTTGCGGGAGGAGGAGAAAGGCTTATTTTGCTGTTGCTATAGCTTTTGCGTGCGTTGGACTGCGCGGACGCCCGGAACACGGCGAAGACCTAAAACCATCTTGTTGAGATGGCGGACGTCTTCCGCTTCGACAACGAACTCCACGATCGCCTCGCCATCTTCAGACTGACGCGTGTCGACTCCGCGAATATTGGTGTTGTCGTCGGAGATGACAGCCGTCAACTCCTTCAACATGCCAGTGCGGTCGTCGCAGAATACCGTCATCTTAACGGGATAGCGCTGCGGGCGCCCGGCAACTTGTTCGCCTACCCGCGACCACTCCACGGCAATGCGGCGATCGCTCTCGTAGAGCAGGTTCTGCACATTAGGACAGCTGCGAGCGTGCACTGCCACGCCCTTTCCGCGGGTTACGTAGCCAACGATTTCCTCGCCGCGAATAGGATTACAACAGCGTGCGCGATAGACGAGCAGATCGTTCTGTCCCTCGACCTGTAGCGAGTCAGAACCGGTCAGGTGAAGTTTGCGCACCGCGTCGGACATGGCGCCATCGACATGGCCGGCTTTGGTCTCGGTGTCACCTTCAACCTCGGCGGGATTGGCGTAGCCGGGCGCCAATTTGTTCAGAATCTGATGCGCGGAATGCTTGCCCTGGCCCAGCGTAGCCAGCAGGTCGGCTGCCGTGGCCACGCCGTATTCATTGGCGATGCGGCCCAAATCCTGATCGTCGATCTGGCTCATCGGCACCTTGAATTTGCGGGCCTCACGCTCCAGCAGTTTGCGGCCTATTTCGACCGCACGCCGGCGCTGATCTTCATTCAGCCAGTGCTTGATCTTGTTGCGCGCGCGCGGACTTTTAACGAAACTGAGCCAGTCACGGCTCGGCTTGTGATCTTTCTGCGTGATGATCTCGACGATGTCGCCGGTACGCAGCTTGGTGCGCAACGGCACCATGCGTCCATTGATCTTCGCGCCTACGCAGGTGTGACCGACCTCGGTATGAATGGTGTAAGCGAAGTCGACGGGAGTGCCGTCAGCGGGAACAACAACGACCTTTCCCTTTGGCGTGAAGGTGTAGACCTCATCGGGATAGAGGTCCATCTTCAGGCTGGAGAGAAATTCGTTGGGATCCGTCATCTCCTTTTGCCATTCAACGAGCTGGCGAATCCAATTCAGGCGCTCTTCGTCGCGTGCTGTAACAACCCCATCGCCGGCCTTGTACTTCCAATGCGCGGCGATTCCCTCTTCCGCAATGCGGTGCATTTCCTCGGTGCGGATCTGCACCTCAAACTGATGTCCGCCCTCGCCAATCACCGTCGTGTGCAGAGATTGGTAGCGGTTGGCGCGGGGTATCGCAATGAAGTCCTTGATGCGGCCGGGCACTGGACGCCAAAGCGCATGAATGAGGCCGAAGACGGCATAGCATGACGCGAGATCCTGCGTGATCACACGGACTGCCAGGAAGTCATAAACCTGGTCGAACGTGATCTTGGCGCGCTCGATCTTCTGGTAAATGGAGTAGAGACGCTTGATGCGCCACTCAACCCGCGCTTCAATGTTGTTTTCGCGAAGCTGCTCTTCGAGCGTGTCTTCCACGGTGCGCAGAAACTGCTCGCCCTCGATGCGTCTCGCTTCCACCGCCGCGGCCATCTGCTCATAGCTGACCGGGTCGGTGTAGCGAAAGGCGAGGTCTTCCAGCTCGCCGCGCACCTTGCCCATACCCAACCGGTGGGCCAAGGGCGCGTAAATGTCCATCGTCTCGCGCGCAATTGCTTCCTGGCGCTCCGGTTTCAGGTGCTCAAGAGTGCGCATGTTGTGGAGACGGTCAGCCAGCTTGATCAGCACCACGCGCACATCCGACACCATGGCCAGCAACATCTTGCGGACATTTTCTGCCTGTCGGTCTTCGCGATTGGCGAATTGAATCTTGTCGATCTTGGTGACGCCTTCGACGATGTGGGCTACCTGGTCGCCGAAGCCGGCTTCGATTTCCGCACTGGTCGCGGGCGTGTCCTCCACCGCATCGTGGAGAAGACCCGCGGCGATCGCGGTGGCGTCCATCTTCATTTCCGCCAGCACCTCGGCTACCTCGAGGGGATGAATGATGTACGGCTCGCCCGACGCGCGCATTTGACCAGCATGGTGCTGAACGCAGAATTCCCAAGCCTTGCGAATGAGCGAGACATCTTCGGTGGGACGGTTGGCGTGCACCTGCTGAAGAAGGAACTCAAACCGCTCGTCGATTTTTTCCTGGGCGATGGCTTTGTAATCGGAAGGAGCTCCGACTCCGGCGGCAAGGACAGACGCAGACCCCGCAGCCTGCTCCGTGGAAGCAGGGGGGCCCGAGGGTGCATCAGCCGGTATAGTCTGCCGGACAGTCGCCATGCTTCATTATAGGCTTGGTCAATTCGAAGACGATAAAAGGCAGAAAATCCCGGATTTCAGGACGCCGAAAACGGTCGCGGTCTGCATTCAGGACTCCGAAAACGGGCCCCCGCCGTTTGCTCGTACCACTTGCAGAGCGGGTATCGAAAAACAAGGAGTTTGGTCCGTTTATTCGCCGCCTTAAAATGATATCCATGGGCGAGAACGGCTAGAAATTCGTAAGTGCTGATTAAGAATAGCCAGCGTCTCAACATAAGTTGGAAGCTATCTCGCAGGTGGTTTAACTTACTAAGAAAGTAACTAAAGTAAGTATTTCCGCTAAACTGCAACTAGAAATCCCGACTAATCGATTTCTGATAACTTACCCGGGCTGAACGAATCTACTTCTGCACTTAACGATATTAAGTAAGAAACATCGTCCGACAGCTAAACAAGGTGCTCAATTCGCTTAAAACTCAAGCTTATAAAGCCATAACCGCTGTGTTCGCCATCACAGCCCGAGCACCCTAGATAAGGAGTAATGTCTGCTTCGGACTAGAGGTCCAGAACCGAGGAACTTATGTTGAAACGCCTCTTACTTGCTGCCCTGGCCGTGTCTCTCACGGTATCTCTGGGTTACGCAGATCAATCCGTTAAGAAGATCGTCATTCCAGTTGATAAGACTAATCCCACAAATGGGAAACAGATGTTTACCAGCTACTGTGCGCCGTGCCACGGTGTCGACGGTCGCGGGAATGGTCCCGCCGCCCCAGCACTCCGTGCGAAGCCGGTGGACCTGACAGGGCTGGCCAAAGCCAACCATGGCAAATTCCCCGACACACACATCCTTGCTATTCTCCAGTTTGGAGTGGAAGTGCCTGCCCATGGTTCTGCCGAGATGCCCGTCTGGGGTCCGATACTTGGTAAGATGAACCACGTTAACTCCCAGGATAAAGATCTCAGGATGAGCAATCTGAGTCGTTACCTGGAAAACATTCAGGTGAAGTAGCCGCCGGCGGCTTAATCGGCTCCCGGCCTTGGGTAAATCCAGTCCGGGGAGCTTATGTCAAAGTCGCAGAAAGCACTACCCGCTTTGAAACAAAAGGCGCCAAAGGCTCTTAAGCCCAAGGCGCCTTTTGAGTCTAAGGTGGCAAATCCTTCACCATCCAACGGCAGCCGTCGCCGCTCCTCTCAAGGAAAGACTCGCGATTCTCAAGGAAAGTCTCATCCCGACAGACCGAGCGCCCCACCTGCAACGCCACGGCAATCAACGGCCGCGGTTCTGGGAGCCACGATCAGTCGACGAGCTGCCGACCGACTTCGCAGCGGACACGTCTGGGTTTACGCCTCCGACATCGAGTCCATCGAGACGGATGCTGGGGAACCTCCCTCTCTCCTGCCGGTAGCAGATTCGCGGGGTCTTCTGCTTGGGACGGCGCTCTACAGTCCCTCCTCCCAGATAGCTCTTCGCATGGTTTCCCGGACCTTGATCGACAATGCTGCGTGGTCGGCGGAGCTGGCTGATCGGCTAAGAACAGCCATCGGTCGCCGTCGAGGGCTGCTCGATCAGGAAACCAACGCTTGCCGGTTGTGTTTCAGCGAGGCGGACGAACTTCCCGGGTTAGTCATCGATAAATACGGCGATCTGGTCATTTTGCAGCTCTTGGCCAAGGGGCTTGACTCCGCTGCGGTACGCAAAGCGTGCGTCGATGTGTTGCGGGACGAACTGGCGCCCGCAGCGATCTTCGAGCGGCCCGATCCGCGCGTTCGCGAGCTGGAAGGATTATCCGCCCCCCAGACTGAGCCGCTTTGGTCCGCAAAACCCGGCGAAGTTGCCAGCGGTACTGAGTTTCGGCTGAATGGGCTGACCTTCAATTACGACGCCAACTCCGGGCAAAAAACGGGAGCTTTCCTGGACCAGCGCACAAACTATTCCGCCGCTCAAAGCTGGGCGAGCCGGTTGGGCGCCACCGGACGCGCATTGGACGTGTGCTGCTACCAGGGCGGCTTTGCCCTGCACCTGGCCCGGGTTTGCAGTCAGGTAACAGGAATCGATGCCTCGCGCGCTTCTCTTGAGGTGGCGGATAGAAACCTCGAGGCCAATCGCGCGCAGCTTGCAACCGGCGTGGATTGGGTTGAAGCGGATGCTTTCCAGATTTTGCGGGATTGGTCGAATGCCGGCGAAACCTTCGACACGATCGTGCTCGATCCCCCAGCCTTTGCCAAGAGCCAGAGAGCTGTGGAAGGCGCCCTGCGCGGCTACAAGGAATTGAACTTGCGCGCGCTGAAGATGGCGCGGCCAGACGGGTTGCTGATCACGTGCTCCTGTTCGCACCATGTGGGGTGGGCAGACCTCGAAGGCGCAGTCGCCTCAGCGGCAGCGGATGTTCATCGACGGGTTCGCCTGCTTGAACGACGCGGCGCTGCGCAGGACCATCCCGTAGTGCTTAACCTGCCGGAGACGGAATATCTCAAGTGCCTGGTTCTACAGGTGGAATAGTCGAACACCTATACCCCTGCGAAGTGACCGGTGAGGATCTCCCTGAACCGGCGCCAGAAGCGTGTCCAATGGCTGTGGGACGGAAGTTTTACAGCCGGTATTAGGCCGGTTGTTACTTGAACAGCCGGAGCCGCGGTGGCGGATCGAAGTTGCGCCATCGTGCTCTTCACTAAAGCGCGTAGATTCTCCGCTTCGAACGTACAGGAACGCAAGTACGCAGATACAGTCATACCGGCGTCGGCGGCGCGGGTTCGAAGCTGCGTGGATTCCGCCTCACTCAGTCGCATGGTGATGCTGGAACGCTTGAATGTTTGCTCAAGCTTTGTAGGTGCAGGCAGCGCGATCTCGCGATCTGCTGTTGCAGGAGTTTCGCGCGACCCTCGGAAGTCGTGAGAAGCTACACGCGGAGTTGCGGCGACGTACGGATCGCCCCTTGAGTCGGTCGGATCGGACGCGGGCTGATACCGGGAATGCGTCCGCAGCGCATGCTCGTAGGTGAGTGTGGTGATATCGTCGGCCAACCCATCGTCGTCTCGCGCAGGAGGAAATTTCTTCTCAGGCGCAGCCAACTCGGCAAGCATCCCCGCGAAGTTGGCAGGTTCTTTAGAGGGGCTTGGTTGCGAGCGATTGCTGCATGGATGGAGAATAGTGGACTGCCCCGGGAACGGCCGAAATGACAACGAACTTGGGTAACGTGACCGTGCCAAAACGGGACCGGAACTTGCCTGTCCTGCAATAGGCGGCGTGGACCGCAATCAAATTCACCACGCCGCGAATGGCTCAACGGTCCGTCAAGGACGCTTGGTTGGCGAACCGGTCTCCGTCCACAAGAATGCCAGTTCGTCGGCGTCATCTTGAATATGCTGGTCCACGCTCACTCCGGCAGAATGGCCGCCGGTGAGGCTATAGTGCAGCAGGATCGGTCGACCACTGGAAGAGGCAGACTGCAGAAGCGGCGTCATTTTGCGTGCATGCAGCGGATCGACGCGCGTATCGCTGTCGCCCGTAAACAACATTACTGCGGGATAGGCGGTGTCCGCCTTGACGTTGTGATACGGAGAATACTTGAGCAGATAGGGAAATTGCTTTTCATTTTCAGCCGAGCCGTATTCGGTGACCCAGTAAGCGCCGACCAGGAACTTCTGATAGCGCAGCATATCGAGCAGAGGGTATCCGCACCACACCGCGGAGAACAACTCCGGATGCTGGGTGATCGAAGCTCCCATCAGCAGACCGCCATTGGAGCGCCCACGGATGGCGAAATGCGCCGGTGATGTGTACTTGTTGGCGATCAGGTACTCAGCTGCGGCGAACCAGTCATCGAAAACATTTTGCTTTTTCTCAAACATGCCCTGCTCGTGCCAGTGCTCTCCATACTCCGAGCCGCCGCGCAGATTGGGTACAGCTAACCATCCCCCTTGTTGGAGCCACCATGCATAGGTCGCATTCCAATCGGGAGTGATATTGACCTGGAAACCACCATAGCCGGTCATCAGCAGGCGTTCGGAGCCGTCCATCTTAAGGCCTTTTTTGCCGGCAATGAACATGGGAATCTTTGTACCGTCTTTGGACTTGAAGAAGACCTGTTTCAACTCGTACTGGCTCGAATCGAACGGTATCTTGGGCTGAAAGAAAATTTCGCGTTTGCCTGTCGTTGTGTCGAGCCGGTAGATCGTCCCCGGCATGATGAAGGACTGAAAACTGTAGAACGCATAACGGTCCGTGGTGCGCCCATGTATTCCTGAGGATGAGCCGATGCCGTCGTAGTCGATTTTGCCGGCGGACTTTCCGTCGAGCGTAAAGACTGTAGTTTCAGTCTTCACATCCTTGAGACGGTTGACGTAAATCTTGCCGCCAACGATAGACCAGTTATCGATGACATCCTGTTCCTCGGGCACGATCGTCTTCCAGACATCGGGGAGGACGCCGGGGTCGGCCCTGAGAATGCGCCCCATCGGAGATTTGTAATCAGTCTTCACATACCAAGCACCTTTGGCGTAAGTGGAGGAGAAGCGCGATTCCAATCCCCATACAAGAATCTCGAACGGCGCACCAGGCTTGGTGAGATCGCGAAACACGATGTCTTCTCGTTTAGCGGGAACACCGCGGCCGATCTGGATGACAAGATAGTGTCCATCGTCCGTGATTTCTGCTCCGAACAGGTCACTGCGGCCTAAGACCTCTCCGCGAAATTCATGGCCGAAGATCAACGTGTCATGGGAAGGTCGAGTGCCAAGGATATGTTGAAACAACAACGTTCCTTCTTTGTTGTTTCGCGCGTAGTAGAGGCTTTTGCCGTCGGGGGCGAAGGTCGCACCCGTATAGCGTGCCGGTGGCAGTTCATCCTCAAGGGTCTTGTGGCTGGCTAAGTCAAAAAAGTGAATGTCGGTCTCGTCGGCTCCTCCCTTCTTGATGGCATAGGCCATGAGTTTTCCGTCTCGTGAAACATCGTCGATATGCACCGATGTATCCGTGTCGCGGCTCATCGACGCCGGATCAATGAGCCGCTCATCTTTGCCGGCCCACCCGTGACGCACATAAATCGAGAACTGCTGCTCTCCGGCAAGGCGCCGCGAGAAGAAGAAACTTCCCGCGCGCTCCATCGGTGCATTCGTGACTGAGACGTTTTCGAGAGGATCAAGATCGTCGACAATTTGCGGGCGAATGCGTGCCTGTTTCAAGTAGCGGGAGGTGTATGCGTTCTGCGCTTCGATAAAGGAGCGGGTCTGCGTGCTTTTGGCGTCTTCAAGCCAACGATAGTTATCCACAATCTCTGTGCCGAAGTAGTTGTCGGTCACAGGATCTGTTTCGACAGCGGGTGGGCCAGGCAAAGTAATTCCCTCACGGCCATGAATGGTCTGGGCCATTGCTCCCATGCCCAAGCCAAGAATTAATGAACAACCAACAAAAAACCTCATTCATTCCCCCTGCCGACAGAATACCCGCACCGCGACGCTGATCGAACAATGAAGATCAATGCACAGAAGCGCAAAGTGGGAATCGTCAAGCCAAAGTCCCGGTAAAATGGAGTCAAGTGCAACACTCCTTTTCAATCGAAAATCCTAATCCAGCGCAATCACGGTGGACCCGTGCGCTCGGAATGATGCGCCCTTCGCACGCGCATACGGCATTTACTGCCACCATCGTGCTGATGGCTTCGACGTTTCTGTCGCGAATCATCGGGCTCGTCCGGGTCAAATACATCGTGTGGTTGTTCGGGCGGGGAATGGACGCAGACGCGCTCAATGCCGCGTTTGTGCTCCCTGACATGATTTCGTATTTCCTGGTGGGCGGGGCAAGCTCGATCGCGTTTGTGACAATTCTGACGCGTTATCGCGATTCGGGACGCGAGTCGGAGGGCAATCGATCGCTATCGGTGATTCTCACCACCATGTACCTGGTGCTGGGCACCGCGATCGTCGTGGCTGAGTTGATCGCACCTTGGTACATCCACTGGTGGTTCAACGGCTTTGATGTGCGCAAGGCTGCCTTATGCGTGAAGCTGACGCGCATTCTGCTGCCGGCACAATTATTCTTCTTTGCGGGCGGAGTGTTTGGCGCGGTGCTGCTGGTACGCAAGCAGTTCAATGTGCAGGCCGTTTCGCCGTTGATCTATAACCTCGGCACCATCGTCGGAGGACTTCTGTTGGTGCGGAGGCTCGGCGTTTCCTCGCTCGCCGTGGGCACGGTAGCTGGTGCGTTCCTGGGACCCTACCTGTTGAACGCAGTGTTCGCGCGCCGTGCGGGCACGCGCTATAAGCCGATGCTCGACTGGCACGATGAGGGATTGCATGCATGGGTCAAGATGTCGCTGCCGCTGATCATCGGCGTGTCGTTGGTGACGGCGGACAGCTGGATCATTGCGCACTTCGCTTCTGGAACCAGCGGCGCTGTCTCGCTGATGAACTATGCGAAGCAGCTTTTCACAGCCCCCATGGCAGTGCTTGCGCAAGCGGCTGGAGCGGCCTCGATGCCCTTCTTCGCAAGCCTCTGGGCCAAGGAGAAGAGATTTGAATTTGCAACGCAGGTGGCGGACTCGGTTTCCCGCGTGGCATGCCTGGGACTGCTCGGTTCGTCGGCCATGATTTCGCTGGCTGTTCCGCTGGTAAGTCTGCTGTTTGTGGGAGGACGTTTTTCTGCTATCGACGCCCGCGAATGCGCCGGATACTTTGCAATCTTTTCGATTTCAATGTTCTTGTGGTCGGGACAGGCCATCTATGCACGCGCATTCTATGCTGCCGGCGACACCCTGGCTCCCATGACCGCCGGTACCATCATCACCTTGATTTCGCTGCCGGTTTATGCGGAAATGTATCGCTGGCATGGTGCGATCGGTCTGGCGATTGCGTCGGATCTCGGCATTGCCCTGCAGACCTTAACCATCGCTGTGCTGCTGCATCAGCGGCGCATGGTTTCCCTCGCCAGCCTGGATTATTCGGAGCTTGGTCGCTGCCTGCTTGCGGCCCTTGGAAGCGGATTCGCTGTCTGGCTGGTTTTTAGCTTTTTCAGTGGAAAAATCATTGCGCTCGCAGGCTGGAACTTGAGTTCGGCGAACCGCTGGATGGACTTCGCATTTTTGTTATGCGGAATGGGGCTGTGGTTTGTGGTTACGAAATGGGTGCTGCAAAAGGCAGGCTCGGATTTGCCGGCGGTCGCAATGCGCCGCCTCGGACTGGGCTAGCGCTAATACTGTTCACTTAATGAAAAGTGTGGCATTCTGTATGAGGCAGGACAGGAGGCCACAGTTGGCGCGTACGGTTGCGGAACTTCCTCCGGGTGCGCGG
>OBLU010006863.1_pt1 | contig 10110 bp, 8 predicted proteins | sample 1518681 | NCBI WGS metagenome assembly OBLU01 (sample SAMEA3539304, study PRJEB22396) | soil metagenome | biome: tundra; feature: field; material: soil | place: USA | collected 2010-05 | depth 0.15 m
CGGCCGGCATGCCCTTGATCGCCAGCATGAGCTGGTACTGGCCGCGCTCCAGGCCTGCTTGCTCCACCACTTGCTCGCTGAAGTGAAGAAAACGGCGGATCTGGTAGCGGAACTCCGCCAGCGCCTGATAGTCCGACAAGGTGAGCTTCTTCATGCCGCCGATTGTATCGTCCCGCGATCCAGTAACCCTTCCAGTATATCGTAAGACGATACAGATAAGAAGCTGATCTCCCCGCGCTTAGAGACGGCCGGTGATGGCCTGCACGAGTAGGAGCGCTCCGATACTTGCCAGGCCGACGTAGATGTACTTAAGAAAGGCCTCGCCCTGCAGGCGGTGATTGATCACCCTGCCGAGGCATACGCCGAGCAGGGTCACCGGCAGTGAGAGCAGAAAATAATGGGTGACGGCGTGAACCCAGAGTCCGGCCAACCAATAACCTCCCATGCCAATGACGCTGGCAGGCAGGAAATATCCTTGCAGAGTCGCCCGGAAATGCTGGGCGGACCACCGCCGCATGGCTCCGTAAACCACCAGCGGCGGGCCATTCATTCCGTAGGCTCCGCCCAGCACGCCGGCACAGAATCCACAGGCGAAGAGCCATCCTCGACTGTCATGCCGCAATCGCACTGGTGTGCGGCCGATCAGGGAGTAAACGGAGAATGCCACGATGATCGCTCCCAGCACGGCTTTCACCACTCTTTGATGAGTGCTGGTCAAAAGCAGAAGGCCGAGCGGGATACCAAAAAGCGTCGAAAGCACCAGCCACACCGCGCTCCGGAGGTGGATTTTTTTCCAGTCCTGCGCGACAACGATTCCGGCGATGGTGATCGAGACCAGCACGACGAGCGGTGCGGCGACTTCCAGCGGGATGAAGAAAGAGAGCAGCGGAACTGCGATGAGAGCTTCGCCAAAGCCGAAGGCGGACCGAATCAGCGTGGCGATAAACACGATGATCAAAACCTGCAGCGTGGTCGCGTCGATTGGGATTCTCCGACGCGAGCGGAATTCCACCGCATGAAGGCCACTCGCGTCTATGAAGGCCCATTCTCTCACGATACAAATCAGCGACAATGCTTGGCCATCGTCCCCGCGTTCAATTGCCGTGTGTTACACTTTGTAATTCGCAGACAAGCGCCCCCTGACACAGGACAATTTATCCGCACATGCTTCTTTCCAAGGAATATGTGGGCTACCTGGCCCGCGAAGTTACCAAGAAACTGATAGCCGGCAAGGCCATCGAAACTTCGGCCGTGCCCAAAGTCACGGAGCGCGTCCATGCCGCTCTGCTCGACGAACTGACCCTGGAGGACCGCATCAACGACGAAGTCCGGGTCATCCTCGAAGCCTACTCCGAAGAGATGAACAAGACCGGCGCCAACTACCAGGAGATGTTCCGCAAGGTGAAGACTGAACTGGTGCGCAAGTACAAGGCGGTGCTGTGAGACTGAGCCACGACAAAGTGAACGTGCTGGCGCGAGCGGTCGCCGACGCCCTCAAACAGATGGACGAGGTCGATTTCATCGAAGACCCCAACACCATCCGCCAGCAAACCCGCAAGATCCTCGAAGACCTTCTCAATCACGAGGAGAGGATCGACATGGCCGCCCGCCAGAAGATCGAGAGCCAGAAGCGCACCATCCTCGAAGGTTCCCAGGAGTGGGACATCCTCTACCGCAAGTATTACAACGAGGAAGTCAAGAAGCTGGGCATCTAATCCCCGCCCTCGGTTCGCCGCTTGTTAACAAAATCCTTCTCTGTGGGTCACTCATTCATCCGCTGGGTAGCGGCTGAATTTTCAGTAGCGATACCAGCTAAAAAAATTCGCAATCCATCCGCCAATTCGGGTCATTGCAGAGTGGCTGGCCGGCGAGCTGCCCTCAGCCCGTAAGTCCTCGACTGAACCGTGCGGCGCTCTCCCGCCGGCGCTCGTGCTGGCTGATTCGACCCGGGTGTCAAGAATGTCCGATGGTTGCTGCATTGTCTCCTTTACTTCAAGACCGCCGATTCCTTGTCCGCGTGCGGCGCCAATCCGCCGCCTGCCCATCTTGGATAGTCGAGCCGCGCCAGCATATCTCCCGCAAATTCATCGACGACCTCGAGTTGTTGCTCGGTCAGCTTTTGTCGCCAGCCCTGGATCGCGCCTTTGCCGACCCACCGGCCTTCTTCGCCGGGGCTTTTGGGAAGGGTTGTCGCCCGATCTTCTTTGGCGCGCATTTTCTCCAGCGAATTGTTGTGAACCGCGGTGCGAATCACGGACGCATCAACCTTCTTGCCGAGGAATTCCAGGCAACGCGCGACGCTACCCTCAGGGTCTCTTCGCATTTCCTCGAAGCGCACCACCATCAGGTCTCCGCTTTTTGCGGCAGGCGAGTTCATCCAGCCTTCAACATGCTTCTGCCACGGGCCGAAACGTGTCATCTTCCCCTGCATGAAGGGACGGACGTAGTCGGCCAGAGTTCGGATATGGACCACATCCAGCGCTGTCTCCCGCGCAAAACTTGAGAGCATTACGTCGCGCACATCGCGAACAATGTAGATGGCGCGCATGTATTCGCGGCGGTAGGGCTCATGGGTCTTGATCAGGCGTCCGCCCCCCGGCAGCAGCGGATAAGCGTGCACTTGCACCCCAATTTCAGGCACCATCCGTTGAATCTGGTCGAAGTTGGAGGGTACGCCGCTCAAGGCTTCTCCCAGCATGAACCGCAACATCGTGTTGCCCGACCGGGGAAACGAGGCGAGGAATACATCCGTGGAATCGAGCCCGAGGTGTCGAAGCCAGACCAGGGGCGCGCGCAACCGGGTGCGCGCGGCGCGAGCGCGCCATCGCGTGAGAGGGGACATTAAGTGTGTGCCTCCCCGCGTGCCGCCCGGGCGTCGATGGTAGCGACACAAGAGACGTCTCCCGAGTCCGGCAGACCCCGTTGCGCAACCGGGCGAGCTTCGCGGCGGCCCTTCTTCAACTCCCGGTAGTGACGCAGCAGCGATATCGGGATGAAGGAGTAGACGGCCGGAGAGACTTGATCTCTTATCCGCGCGAGGTGGTAAAGCACCCGGTCGATGAGTCTTGAAAGACCATTGGGCGGCTGAACTGTATTTTCTGCCGGTTCGGGATTGGGGGGCCAGCAGCCGCCATAGAGTCGGTGCCACCACGCCGCATACTGGCTGATTTTTGCTCGCAGTGCGGTGTCGGCCAGTTCCGGCCGCAGACCCCCAACGATCTTGTCACCCTTGACGTTGGCATGGTGCTGGCCATCAAAAATAGCCGAACGGTCCGCGCCTTCAAGGTTCGACAAAGAATCGTCGTAGGGAATCTGCAGAAACTCGCAAACCCGCCGCATCACCGAGGGCGTGTCACGAACCAGATCCTCGTAGTTAACCTGGCAGACGGGCTTGCCGCGGCGCAGCAACTGGTCGCATTCCCCCCTGAACACCTCGTAGCCGAGTAGCCCACAGTGGGCTGCGCCCCTGCGGCTGAAATAAGAGTTGCCGAGCGCTGCCGCGCGCAGAATGCTGTTGGCCGTGCCCTTGGGATCCCGCCACACCAGGATGAACCGCGCCTGGGGAAAGTCGTCCGCCATCTCGTTCAGGCGGTCGTAGTAGTTGGGAGATTTGTCGCCCCAGATCGTAGCCCCGCGCTGCTTTGCATAAAGCTGGTGAACAGTTCTAAAGGCACTGGGGAAATCCGAGATGCCTTCGGGAACGTTCGTGGCCGCCAACCCGTGCCGGCGGAAGGCTTCGTTCCAGAACTCCCACCGCTTCGCCCAATCGCAAAGCGCCTTGGGCTTAAGAAACACAGGCCGCAACAGCAGCAGGTCGGCTTCATACATGAGCGCGACATGAGGATGCTTGTTCAGAAGCGCATAGAGCAACGACGAGCCGGAACGCCACATGCTGACCACGAACAACGGTCCCGGAGCCGACGCGGACTCTTGCATTGGATCGCGGCCCTCGGAACTCATGCACACGCCTCGGCAGGGATGGGCTGGGCCATGACGATCGAGGGTCTCCCGCCTTCAGCCCTCATCCTCCAGACCCCGTCCAGCTTTTCTACGACGATGAGCGTCCCGGTGGGGGGCCCGCCACGAACTGGAACCCGATCCCGGTCGCCATGCTCAATAACAGTCTGCGTGGCCAGTAGATTTCGCACGTGAGTCACAGCCACGATGCACTGCGAAGACCGGAGCGCAAGATTCATCAGCTCCGTCAGACGGCCCGAGTAACGTCCATAGAACTGATAGAAGGACTCGCCGCTGGGTGCCGCCAGGTCAGGATGCTGGTTCAGCTGGTTGAGAAACGGCAAGATGTCCATCACTCGCTGGCCGGAAAACACTCCCATGTTCCAGGGGCGTAGTTCCGTGGTGGTTGTGACCCGTGGCGCGCGGGTGCGGCGGCGCAGCACTTCCGCGGTCTGGCGGGCGCGACGCAGGTCAGAGGAATAGATGGCCTCGACCGGATAATCTGCGAGGCGTTCAGCAGTCTCCTCCGCTTCCTGCAGCCCTTGAGTATCCAGCGGGATGTCTAGCCAACCCCGCAGTCTTTCATCTCTGCCGGGCACGTTGAGGCAAGTATGTCCGTGGCGTACAAGTATGAGCTTCCCCATTCTGTTGAGACTCCCGATTTGAAGTGGTCACCCGTGAAGATGGAAGGGGCAATCGAACTGCCCTCCTATGAACGGATGAAAAAACGGGGGATGGGTACTATAGTAATCTTATAGACTTACTATATAACACTGCATTCACAATACGGCGGAAACCGGCGTCTGTCAAGCCTTCCCAAGAAAGAAATAAGTCTCTAGGCCGTGTCGGGCGAGGGGCAAAACGGCGTGGGCAGCGTGAAATCGGCGGGCACTGGGAATGCAAATTTTGAGATCATAAAAAAGCCCCGCGCAATTTCCGCGCGAGGCGTAAGGGGGAAGGACCCAGAGTAAATTTTCAGGCTGCTTCCCGCCGCTTCTGGATGGTCTGCAGTTGCTGGCGATACTTCTGCGCATTGCCCACGATCTTGCGCTGCGGCAGACTGTTGATCCACAGCTCGTGAGGAATGCTGCGCCGTTCGCGGCGCGTGCCGACAGCTCCCCGATGCAGAACGTTGGCCGGACGCTTGTCCGCGGTCTGTTGCGTCCAGCCGCTGCCGGAGTTCACGTTGAAGATCCCGATGTAGCCATTCACCAGGAGTTGAAACGGATTCTGGATCTTGTTCATGCGATCGAACTGCGCGGAGCCCTCGGTGCGGAAACTCTCGAACCATGCGGGGTAGACGAAATCGGACAACAAGATGTTGTCGACCTGATAGCCGAGGCTATCATCTTCGCAAGCGTCGCAGACTTCGTAGGCGTAGAGGACTCCTGCAGTGTTGCTGTTCTGCACGAACACGGTCAGGTTGATGTTGGGATCGCCCAGCATCTCCAGCAATTCGTGGCTGGCGGTGACCGTCCAGGATGTGCCCGCCTTCAGGTCGCTGGCGGCGAAGACCTTGCCGATGGGCAGCCCTTCGGAAGTGAGGTCGTGGTAACCCAGGGCGTTGGCTTGGTCGGAGTCGTCGAGCATTATGAGCCACCAGCTTCCACTCGGTGGTTGAGTGCCCTTGGGGACGATGCTGAGTTCGGCGTCCGTCCCCCAGACAGGACGGAAGTCGTTGGTCACTTGCTTCTGGAGAGCCGCCACGACCGGCACGACATCCGCGTCGGCCAGCACGGTGCTCTCGTTGATCACAGAAATTTGGATGGTGGGGGTTTGTGTGTGGGTGGGTTGCGGCATACAGCTTCTCTCCTGGGAAACAAATTCGGAGAACGCGCAGCGTGAGTTGCGTGACTCTGTGATCAAAAGCTTATACGCTAGTCAAGCGAGAGAGAATGCTTTTGCGGATAAAAAGTGGAGCGGAGTTCCAAATTGGAACCGACGGTTCGCTGCCGCGGCTCGAGTAACTTTCATTCATGGGTTCCATCCGCCATGCTTCGATCCGCTGAAATCACGGCCGCGGTAACGCAAGCCGCTACAGAAGCGGGTTTCGATCTCATTGGTTTCGCTCCGGTCGATGACGCTCCGGAGCTGGAATACTTTCCCCGCTGGATTGCCGAGGGGCACGGCGGCGAAATGAAGTACCTGGAAGCGCGCGACGAGCAGGGCCGCCTGAAGCGCGCATCGCTGGCGCACTCTGCCCCATGGGCTCGTAGCGTGGTGGTTTGCGCCATCAATTACAACACAGCGCAACCGTATTCCACGCAGGCGCCGGATCATTCAATGAAGGATCACGGGCGCGGCTGGATTTCCCGCTACGCCTGGGGCCAGCAGGACTATCACGACTCCGTGATGCGGCGCCTTCAGCGAGTCGAAACGGCGCTGAGAGATGCACGCGGAACCGGCGATCTGGTCACCCGCTGTTACGTTGACACCGGCCCGATCGTCGAGCGAGTGGTCGCGAAGTACGCCGGCATCGGCTGGATCGGCAAGAACACCTGCATCATCAATCAGAAGCTGGGCTCGTGGCTTTTCATCGGTGTGGTCCTTACTTCGCTTGATCTCGAGCCGGGCACGCCCGCTCCCGATCGCTGCGGCAGCTGCACCCGCTGTATTGACGCCTGTCCGACCGACGCACTGATCGCGCCCTATCAGCTCGATTCCAACAAGTGCATCTCCTACCTCACCATCGAAAAGCGTGGCGCGCTTCCTGAGGATCTTCGATCCGGGATGGGGCGGCACGTCTTCGGTTGCGACATCTGCCAGGATGTTTGTCCGTGGAACCGGAAGGCTCCGGCAACGAATGCTGCTGAGTTCCAGCCGCGGGCGGAGTTGGTGAATCCTGCGCTTGAGTGGCTGGCGGAGATTAGCGCTGAAGAATTCAGCCGGACGTTTCGCGGGTCGCCTGTGCGGCGAGCTAAGCTTGTAGGCTTGCGACGGAATGCAGTGATAGCTATGGGAAATAGTGACGACCGGAAGTTCCTTCCGCTGCTCGAGAAGCTGGCGGGGGGTGAGGACGAAGTGGTCGCTGAGAGTGCTGCCTGGGCTATCCGGAAGCTGACCTAGATCCGGATCAAAAAAATAACGGATCGATCTGGCTTAAAATATCTGGAATCAGTTAGTTACGGGTTCCGGGGTCTGTCAGGATCCGGCTAAAATCTTGAAAACAAATAACTTGCCCGTAAAATACTCCATTCAAAGGACTTAGGCGATCCTGCGTGTGCTAAGTGCCTTGGAATCAGCGACCCGCCCGCAAAATATTGCATCTGCGGGAGTTATCTTGTTGCTATTGTGATGTCAAAGAGCGAATCCGTAGAGAATATGGTCGCATTGTTGGGAATTGGAGTCAAGAAAATTCGGAGAGTAGGCAGCAGGTCAGTCTGATTTCCACCGGTCGCCTACAGTTTCGGGAATCTGAACGAATCGCGGTTGCTTGCAAGGAGCGTTTCTGTGACCTTTTGTCCGCTAGTCGGTGGCGTTCCCGATACAGAAAACTCCCACAGGCAGTTCTCAAACGTCAGAGGCCAAAGACCAAGTTGCAACCGCACGACTCCGCCATCGTAGATTACGAGACAATGCCTCAGTGTCAGCGCGGGATTTCTCTGCGCAAAGGTGCTTATCTTCGTATCCTCTTCGGGCGAATCCAACTGGAATTTGGCAGTTCTCGTAATATGCTGGATTTATTCTTACGGTTTGCTCACCGGGCGGGGTCGAATTCGTTTTTATGCGACTGCCAGCGCTGGCGGATTTCGGCCATGATTGACTGGTACTCCGGGTCAGAGCGGAGGCTGTTGTAGTTCTTGTCGCGCTCGAACCAGGGGTAATTTACGTCTCCGAGAGCGACTGTGCGTTTCAGCCAGTCGAGGGCATGCTGGCGGTCACCGAGCAGGGCGTAGATTCCTCCAAGCCAGTAGGCGGCATCGCCATCAATGATCTGTTCGGGACGGTATTGCAATATTTTGGGGTCGATCTTTTCCCGTTGGTGGCGGGATGCGTAGAGGAATGCCGCCAGCATCCGTTGCGTGTCGTCGTCCGATTCGCGACCGAGTAGAACGGCCCGATCCAAATACGGTTGGGCTTCGTCAAGTTTGCCTTCGTAATAGAGCATCGCGCCGAGGTAGGCCAAGGCCTTGAAATGATCCGGGTTGGCCGCAACCAGTTGCCGCATTTCCTGTTCCGCTTCATGCGCTTTGCCGCTGTATAGAAGCATGCGGGCGTGCATCCAGTGGGGCTGAAGAATGGTGGGATTCAGTTCGATAATCCGCCGGTAGGCTTGTTCGGCGAGGTCGTTCAGGCCGGCGTAGTAGTACGAATAGCCCATCATTTGCCATGCGGTTTCATCGTTGGGCGCCAGGGCAGCAGCCACTCTCATGGTACGAATCGCCTCTTGCTCGCGGCCTTGTTCGGCGTAGACGCCGCCGAGGGCAATCAATCCCTCGGGTAACTGGGGATTGATCCGCAACGCGTTCTGGGCAGCCATCTCGCCGCGCTTCAGGTTTGCTTCTCCGTCCTGAATGAAGTTGGCGGTCTGAAGCGAGTAGAACTCGGCCAGCAAGGCGTAGGCGTCGGCAAAATTGTTATCCAACGAAATCGCATGCAGCAGCGAGCGTCTGCCATTTTCGAGGCTCTCCAGCCGGGAATGGACGAAATACTCATTGCGATAGAAACGTGCTTGCAGGTAGTCGTTGTAGGCCTCGACGCTGGTGGTTGCGGCGTGCTGGATCGACTTTTGTTCGGTGGGTGAGATTTCGATCTGGAGGCCTTGCACGACCTTGGTGGCAATCTGATCTTCAAAGCTCAGGATGTCTGCGCTGCGCAGATCGTAGCGTTGCGACCATTTTGTATTCCCGGTGCGGCCGTCGATGAGTTGAACGGTCACGCGGATTACGTCCGAAGAACGCTGGTAAGTGCCTTCCAGGACGCTTTCCACGTTCAATGCCTTGGCCACTTCGGCGGGCTCGGGAGCGTCCTTGGCATACTTCAAAACGGATGTGGTGGGCCGGACGGCAAGGTTCTGCAGCGAGGTCAGGCGACTGATGATGGCGTCGGTGATGCCGATGCCCCAACTGTCAGTCGTGGCTGCGGAAATATCGCGGAAGGGAAGCACGGCCATGGTTTCCGGCGCTTTTGAAACAATCTTTTCCGCCTGCGGTGAATGAGCAAGGGAGCCGTAATTGCGCACTGCAAACGCGAACAGAATTCCTGCCACCAATACTGCCAGCGCTATCATCAATTCCTTGCGATATCGACCCGCCAGGAACGATCCCGCTTTTTCCGGAGCCGGGACTTGAAGCCGCTGCGACTCGGTATCGCGCTTCACTCGTTTCAGGTCGGCTTTTAATTCAGTGGCGGACTGGTAGCGAACTTCGCGATCTTTCTCCAGGGACTTGGAGATTATGTCTTCAAGTTTGGCTGGGAGATCCGGATTCAGACGCACTGCGGCGGCAGGCTGTTTGTGAAGGATGGAATCGAAGATTACGCCTGACGTGTCCCCACGAAAGGGCAGCGTACCCGTGGCCATTTCATAGAGCACGACTCCAAAGGAGAAAAGATCGGTGCGGGCATCCAGTTCCCTGGCTAGGACCTGCTCGGGCGACATGTAGGCGACGGTTCCCAGGGTGCTGCCGGGGCTGGTCAGATGCTCCTCGGCGACAACGGTGGCAGTGGCTTCGACCGCGACCGCTTCGGACTTGAGCGTCACTTTGGCTAAACCAAAATCGAGAATTTTGGCGTGTCCTCGTTTGGTGACGAAAATGTTGGCCGGTTTGATGTCTCGATGAACGATGCCTTGAGCATGAGCGGCGTCGAGCGCGTCGGCAACCTCGATGCCTATTTCCAAGACGCGATCCATGTCCATGGGGCGATTGCCAATCAGGTGCTTCAGGGTTACGCCGTCGAGAAACTCCATCACGATGAAGGTCTGGCCGTTCTGCTCGTCAATCTCGTGGACGGTGCAGATGTTGGGATGGTTCAAGGCGGAAGCAGCCTTGGCTTCGCGCTGGAAGCGGCTGAGGGCTTGCGGATCTTTGGCTACGTCGTCGGGCAGGAACTTGAGGGCCACGAATCGGCCGAGCTTGATGTCTTCGGCCTTGTAGACGACACCCATGCCGCCGCCGCCCAGTTTCTCGACAATGCGGTAGTGCGAGATGGTTT
>OBLU010006864.1_pt1 | contig 10110 bp, 11 predicted proteins | sample 1518681 | NCBI WGS metagenome assembly OBLU01 (sample SAMEA3539304, study PRJEB22396) | soil metagenome | biome: tundra; feature: field; material: soil | place: USA | collected 2010-05 | depth 0.15 m
ACGCTGCCAAGCGCTACTTCCTGGGGCAGGGTGCTTTGTACGTGGCGATCGCGGTCTCTGGTTTGGCTTCGTTTCCGTTTTCGGCGAAGATGACTTCTGCCTTCAACGGGAACCCGCCCTTCGGGCACTTCGTCGGCAGGGTGCCGTAGTACGTCGTCTTCTTGCCCTTCTTGAAGGCGGCGCCGGCGTAGACGATGATCTTTTCCTCCGAGGCGTCGGCCGCTCCGGGCAGCGTTTCGATCAGCGGGATGGTCGTCTTCAGCGACGGGCCGAAGCCGCCACCGGAGGCCGTGCTGACGTGGCTCGGGGAGATGAATTCGAACAGCGAGGGGCTGACGCCCTTCGTGAAGAACTCAAGCCCGCCGCCGGGTGCGAAGAATCCCTGCACCCTTGCTTTCTCTTCAGGCGGCGGTCCGGCGCCGATCTTCACAACACCCAGTCCGTAGCTTTCGTTTTTGAGGACGATGCCCGGGCTTTCTGGCTGTGCGCCTGCGACCGGGAAGGTGAGCAGCGAGCCCTTGGGGCATGCTTTGGTCCCGATGGCGGGTTCCCCAACTTCTTTCAGCGCCGTCGGCGAGCAGGTCGGAAATCCCTGCGGGTGAAGCTTCGAACCGGTGGGGAAGAACACGTTGACACCAATCAGCGGCGGCGGGTGGCCTTCGTCGTATTCGGTTCCTTTGATCGTGAATTCCGTTTTCAGGGCGGCGCCCGCGCCGAGGATGTTCCCGGTGTGCGGGAAGCCCGGAATCGGGATGGCCACGGCTTTCAACGTGACCGTGGGCAGCGCCGAGGCGCTGGCCGGTATGCCTAGAACGGCAAGGCCGAGCAAGGCCAGACAGGTGGATGCTCTGCGCATCAGAATTCTCTCCTCTGCTTGATGGACAGGTCCGCCTCGATCCGGGTAGCTTCGTGCCGGTCCGGCGATATCGAGATCCCCGGCTTGTGATCGGGGAACAATGGCGACTTGTGGGGTGCGCCACATTATCCTTCGCGATGGATCATTGCAACCTCCTAACACCCCCGCGAGCGCCGGAGTTGCGCACAAACCCCTATCACCACGGGCCGGTCGCACGGGCCGGTCGAAGCGAGGGCCGGAGGTCTGCCCTCCACGTCGTTGGAATGCTCACCGTCAGCCTGAGGCTTAGGCTTAGGCTTAGGCGCCGGATCCTGAGCAGCTCCACCGTCACGGATGGAGCTGCTCAGGCCGGGCTGGCGTCCCTGTGGCAGGACGCTGCCAAGCGCTACTTCCTGGGGCAGGGTGCTTTGTACGTGGCGATCGCGGTCTCTGGTTTGGCTTCGTTTCCGTTTTCGGCGAAGATGACTTCTGCCTTCAACGGGAACCCGCCCTTCGGGCACTTCGTCGGCAGGGTGCCGTAGTACGTCGTCTTCTTGCCCTTCTTGAAGGCGGCGCCGGCGTAGACGATGATCTTTTCCTCCGAGGCGTCGGCCGCTCCGGGCAGCGTTTCGATCAGCGGGATGGTCGTCTTCAGCGACGGGCCGAAGCCGCCACCGGAGGCCGTGCTGACGTGGCTCGGGGAGATGAATTCGAACAGCGAGGGGCTGACGCCCTTCGTGAAGAACTCAAGCCCGCCGCCGGGTGCGAAGAATCCCTGCACCCTTGCTTTCTCTTCAGGCGGCGGTCCGGCGCCGATCTTCACAACACCCAGTCCGTAGCTTTCGTTTTTGAGGACGATGCCCGGGCTTTCTGGCTGTGCGCCTGCGACCGGGAAGGTGAGCAGCGAGCCCTTGGGGCATGCTTTGGTCCCGATGGCGGGTTCCCCAACTTCTTTCAGCGCCGTCGGCGAGCAGGTCGGAAATCCCTGCGGGTGAAGCTTCGAACCGGTGGGGAAGAACACGTTGACACCAATCAGCGGCGGCGGGTGGCCTTCGTCGTATTCGGTTCCTTTGATCGTGAATTCCGTTTTCAGGGCGGCGCCCGCGCCGAGGATGTTCCCGGTGTGCGGGAAGCCCGGAATCGGGATGGCCACGGCTTTCAACCTGACCGTGGGCAACGCCGAGGCGCTCGCCGGTATCGCCAGAACGGCCAGGCCCAGTACGGCCAGACAGGTGGATGCTCTGCGCATCAGAATGCTCTCCTCTGTTCGATAGACAGGTCCGCCTGTATCCGGGTGGCTCCGCGACGGATCATTGCAACCCATTAACACCCGATCGCACGTCAAAGTTGTGCACCCGACCGCGCGCCCGACGCCCGCATCCAGCCAACTGCCAAGTCTCAGCCTCGGGCAAGAGGCTCAGACTCAGGCTAACGGCCGGACAGCTCCAGCTCCTCACCGGCGTAGCGAACGTCGACCGGCTCGAGGATCACCTGACGCGGCCCCTCCTCCACGCGTCCGGCCACAAGCGCCGCCAATCCCAGGCTCGACGCGGTGCCGACCACCTCCTCGCCGCCACCGGCACCGCAGTACAGCGCGTATCCCGATCCCATGTTGAAGGTCGAGTACGCGGCGTGGGCGTCCAGGCCGGCCTGGGCCACGAGAAAGCTCAGCACCTCGGGCACCTCGGGCAGCCTCTCGACCCGATAGGTGAGCGGCCTTGAGGGACGCATCAGCTTGAGTAGACCGTGGCCCGTCACGTGGCTCACGTATGTCAGCTCCGGACCCGTCCGCAGGAGCTCCTTGAGCAGCGGGACGTACATGACCGAAGGCTCGAGCAATGCCTCTCCCAGCGTCACGCCGCTCGCGAGCGCCGTCGCGTAGCCGTCGGGCAACCGCCCGGCGAGCAGGCGCGCCAGGGACGCTCCGTTGGCGTGAAGTCCGCTGGAAGCCACGAGCACGATCTCATCGCCAGCCTTCAGGTCCTCCCCAAGGATCGGCGAGCGACCCTCGGGCACGACGCCCACCGCCGCGCCCGCCAGCTCGATGTCCCGCTCATCGAGCAGCCCCGGCAACGACGGCGACTCGCCACCCCCCCACGCGCACCCCGCGTCCGCACAGGCCCTCCGCCAGCCCTCCATGAGGGCCTCGGCACGGGCGGACTCCTGGTACCACTCCGAGGCGCCGGTCGCAAAGTAGGCGCTCACCACGAGCGGCAGGGCGCCCACGCAGCAGAGATCGTTGAGGATCGCGGCGACGGTGTCGTAGGCAACATCGTCGAAGCGGTTGATCCCCTGCTGTTCGAGTACATGCCGCGCGACCACCGACTTCGTGCCCAGCCCCTCGACCACGAACGCGAACGCCCGCTGGCCGAGCTCGAACACGAATGCCGGCTCGCCCCTGGATGCGTCGAGCGCGCGGCCGCCCGCAGCTGCGAGCAGCGGAGACGTCGACAGCGCGTTGGCCATCGCCAGGCGCTTGGCGGCGTCGAGCGAGTCGTAGTCCACGCCGGCAGCGCGGTAGCTGGCACTTTCCTGGCTCATCGGCAATGATCCTAAGCACATTGCCACGAGCGGGAGGAATTGATGGACTTCGAGCCAAGCCAGCGCTGTTCTGAGTTCAAGGAGCGCCTCACGGCGTTCATGGACGAGCACATCTACCCAGCCGAGGCGGTGTATCAGCGCCAGCTGCAGGACTCCGGCGATGCCCACACACAGCCGCCGATCATGGAGGAACTGAAGATCCGCGGGCGCGAGGCGGGACTGTGGAACATGTTCCTCCCCGACGCGTCTCTCGGCGCCGGCCTCTCAAACAGCGACTACGCGCCGCTCGCGGAGATCCTTGGCCGCTCGCATATCGCTTCAGAGGCCTGCAACTGCTCGGCGCCTGACACCGGCAATATGGAGGTGCTCTACCAATTTGCCACGCCCGAGCAGAAGGACCGCTGGCTGACCCCCCTGCTCGAGGGCGAGATCCGCTCGGCGTTCGGCATGACCGAGCCGGACGTCGCATCCTCGGACGCCACCAACATCCGGCTTCGCATCGAGCGCGACGGTGATGACTACGTGCTCAACGGGCGCAAGTGGTGGACCTCTAACGCCTACCACCCAAACTGCCGCCTCCTGATCGTGATGGGCAAGACGAGCGTCGACGGTCCGCGCCACAAACAGCAGAGCCAGATCCTCGTGCCGATTGACACCCCGGGTGTGACTCGCGTGCGCAACGTCCGCGTGTTCGGTTACCTCGACCACGAGGGCCACGCGGAAATGCATTTCGAGGACGTACGTGTTCCTGCGTCGAACCTGATCGCGGGCGAGGGGGACGGCTTCATGATCGCCCAGGCCCGCCTCGGCCCGGGTCGCATCCACCACTGCATGCGCGCGATCGGCGCGGCCGAGCGGGCGCTAGAGGCCATGTGTGCCCGTGCGGTCTCCCGCGTCACCTTCGGCCAGCCGCTCGCCGCTCGAGCCAACATCCAGGACTGGATCGCCGAGTCGCGTATCGAAATCGAGATGGCTCGCCTGCTCACGCTCAAGGCCGCCTGGCTGATGGACACCGTGGGCAATCGCCTCGCCCGCACCGAGATCTCCGCGATCAAGGTTGCCGCGCCGAACGTCGCCCTGAAGGTGGTCGACCGTGCGATTCAGGTTCACGGCGGCGCGGGCGTCTCCGATGACTTCCATCTGGCCGCCAGCTACGCCCACCTTCGAACGCTCCGTCTCGCCGACGGACCCGACGAGGTCCACAAGCTCTCGATCGCTCGCCGTGAGCTCGCGCCGTACATGCCTCGCGAGGAGTAGCCGCCAGGGCCCTGGCTCGGCGAGCCAGGGCCCGCAATCCACGGCCCGATCGTCAAGTGTGACGGCCGAAGCGCCGATGCAGAGGTGCGTCACCATACGGGCTCGTCGCGACTCGGGGAGTCCGTCTCAAACCTCCCGCGCAGCCACGAGCGGCCCGCCCCTCAGGATGCGCGCGCGATCGCCGCGTCCATCGCCGGGCCGGGCGCATCGACGATCTTGCCGTGTCCGGGCGCCAGGCGCGCGGGGTCGAGCTCGCGCGGTGGTTAGAGCGGTGGGGCGATGCCACGTCGCCACCGCCATCGCCGGAAAGCGGGGGTTGGGCCGCGCGGCCGTCGCGACGCCGCCGAGCGTCGAGTAGGTGTCGGCGCAGATCAACGTCCGGTCGCGAGTATCGAGGAGCGCGATCTGACCCGGCGTGTGACCGACACCGTCGATCACCTCGAGCGAGCCGATCTGTTCGCCGGGAGCGATCGACCGAGAGGGCGTCGTGCGGGCGCCCGGCAGGCTGCCGCGAATCTTCACCTGAGGCTCGTCGGGGTCAAGCGAGCGGTCCTTTCGCAGCAGCCGCGCGTCGCGCGCTGACATGAGCACCTCGGCGTCCGGAAGCTCCGCGACCAGGGCGTCGAGCGAACCTATGTGGTCGCCGTGGGCGTGGGTGAGGACAATCCGTCTTATCGGTGCACCGATCCTCTCCGCGGCCCTGAGAATCACCTTCGAGCTGCGGGGGATCATCGTGTCGACGAGCGTCAGCCCGTCGTCCTCGGCGACGAGGTAGGAGTTGACGACGCCGAACCGGCTGATGCGGGTAATCTAACTCAAGCGGGCTCCGCGAATACACGCACCACGCTGTCAGCCACGCACACGGGCTTCTCGGTTCCCTCGGCCTCGACCGTGAAGCGAGTGACGATCTGGTGCCAGCCGCCACCAACCTCGGTGACCTCCACGATCTGCTGATAGCAGTGAACCCGCGCGCCCGCGACGACGGGAGCGGGAAACCGGATCTTGTTCCAGCCGTAGTTGACGGCGAGGGTGAAGCCGCTCCACTCGTTCAGCTCCCCGCGCAGACCGTCGATCAACGAAAGGGTGAGGTTCCCGTGGGCGATGGTCGTCCCGAACGGGCTCTCGGCCTTGGCGCGCTCGACGTCAAGATGAATCCATTGGTGATCGCCGCTCAGATCGGCGAACTGGTTGATCATCTCCTGGGTGACCTCGCGCCACTGGCTCGGGCCTACGACCTGATCCTTGAGCGCCACAACATCCTCGATCCCATGGGCGACAGCCTTGGGAGTACTCGCGGTTACAGCCATGTTGCCTCCTTTTGCCGGACTGATGCATGCTAATCGTTGAGCGAGCTCGGCGGCCTACCGGTTGCTCGGGAGCGACCCGGCGTAGGCGATCCCGAGGGCGACCCACCGTTCGAGCTGGCGCTTGGTGCGCACTCCCTCGACCTCGATCCGCAGCCATCCATCCATCGCACGACCGCGCATCCGAAAGGGTGTGCGTGCTGGTTGCCGAGCAACCCGGCGGTCTCGGCCGAGTCCACACGCAGCAGCAGGCCGCCCCGGCCGCTCACGGTCACGGACATGTTGCCGTTGATCAGGAAGGCGAGGCCGCCGAACATGCGCTGCTCGGCGACGCCGTCCTCCATCAGGACAAGCTCTCGGATCCTGTTCGCGAGATCCTCGTCGTAGGCCACTCGCCCATTATCGGCGCATGCGTGGCGGCCCCAGCTCAGCCCTCGATCACGTTGTGCACCTTCGCCACCATCGGCGTGCCCGGATCGGCCTCGAGTGCACCCAAGATCGGCATCAGGGTTGCCCCGAACGCATCGAACGCGGCCTGCGACTCCCAGATGTCGAAAACGTTGATTTCGCCATCTGTCTCAAGGGCGATGTGGTGGGTGCGTCCCTCGGGTGCTCCCGCACCGGCCGCCTCGAGCTGAGTGAGAGCCTTCTCGTACTGCTCCAACGTGAATTTGCTGTTTGCAAAGTAGATCCCTATTGCCATTCGGTCCCAATCCTTTCCGCGCGGCTCGCGCGGTCGCTTGCCAAGAAATGCGGGTCGACTGTATAGCCTCGTGTAGATTCACCGGGACATGTCGAGCACTCCGAAACAGATCACCGGCAGCTGCCTCTGCGGCAGCGTGAGCTACCGCGCCGAGGCCGAGCCGCTCCTGCAGGGCGTCTGCCATTGCCGCGATTGTCAGCGCCAGACAGGCACCGCGTTCTCGGTATCCGTTGCCGTTCCCCGAGAAACGCTCACGGTCGAGGGCGACACCCTGGGATCGTTCACCGTGACCGGCGAGGAACACGGCACCAAGACCGAACGCCGGTTCTGCTCTGCGTGCGGCTCGCCGATCGTCAGCTTCATCGAGGCCGTCCCCGACCTGGCCTTTCTCAAGGTGGGGACATTGGACGACGCCTCCTGGGTGGGGCCGACGATCGAGATATGGTCGCAATCCGCGCAGCCGTGGTCGCCACACTTCGAGCAGGCCACGCGCGTTGAGCGCGGCATCAGCTCTTAGCGAGCGCACGCTCCCAAAAGCCCGGATCCACAGGGCCTGAGACTGGTGTCACGTGCGCCCTGAATCATCCGGCCCACACGACGAGGGAGAATGACATGCAGATCACCCGAAACTCACTCGAGACAGCACCCGGCCCAGAGGACTGGTTCACGGGCACGGTCTACATCGACGCCGTGGCCGCACCATCAGCGCCATCCCGCCTCGCGGCCGCCAGCGTGCACTTCACCCCGGGCGCACGCACCGCGTGGCACACCCACCCCAACGGCCAGACGATCTACGTCACCGAGGGCCTTGGCCTGTGCCAGAGGCATGGCGGCCCCGTCGAGGTCATCCGACCCGGCGACCGGGTGTTCTTCGAGCCCGGCGAGAACCACTGGCACGGCGCCGCTCCGGACCGTTTCATGACCCACCTCGCGATGCAGCAGGTGGACGACGAGGGCAGCGCGGTGACTTGGGGCGACCACGTCACCGACGAGGAGTACAGCGCTCCCCGCGAGTCATAGCCTCCGCGCGTCGGATCAACCCAGCCCCGCGTCTTGGCTTTCCCAAGCCAATACCGGGCTGTCAGTGGAGACGGTGGGTTCGACAGGGGCGAAGCCACAAGCCGAAACGGCATCGCAGAGCCGATTGCGCGGCATTTGTCCGAGAGGTGCTGCGACCGTCGCGCGTACGTAAGAGGGCGAGCGCACGGTGCGGCCCGCGTCGGCGGTTGATGTCGTCGAGGCGGTTGGTGATTGTCGGCGCGAACATTTGGCGGGCGTCGGAGCAGTCCTATATCCGGGAGGAGTGGTTAGACCTGGTGCCCACCTCTGGTGGCCATAGCCTGTTCCCACCCGCAAAGCTCGACGAGCTGCTGGCGGGTATCGGAGCCGCGATCGACGCGGCGGGAGGCAGCTTCACTCTGCCGTACGCCACCGTCGTGGTCACCGCCCAGCGGACCGACGCCGCCTGACCTGGCCTTCGCCACAAACAACAAGCCACAGGCGGCTGGTCGTAATCACTGCGCTACAGCCGGGTTCAGTCCGCCCGAACCGATATCTGGACGCCGCTTGCCGAGCCGCCCATCTCGAAGCGTAGGCGGGGGCCCTGAACTCAGGTCGCGCGAGCGATGGCCTGCACGGCGAAGCCCTCACGTCGCGCGGCGGTCGCAAGCCGCTCGTCGAGAGTGACGATACGCAGCGACGCCGGCAGGCCCTCCGAGGCGATGACGGCGGCGGCAAGCTGCAGTGAATCAGCGCCGCGCAGTGCGTGGACTCGTAGGAGACGACGCGCGGCGCCTCGCAGGGCCGCAGTCGGCTGGACCTCGTTCCAGCTCTCGGCGAGACGGTCCAGACGCTCGAGCGCGGTCGTGATCGCGCCGTCCGTCAAAGCTCCTTCCCGCTCCAGCCTGGAGAGGGCGGATACGCACTCGATCTCAGTCGCCCACCAAACACACATCACCGGATCCTGCACGGCGCTCGCGAGCAACGCCTCCGTGCTCGCCTCAGCAACAGTCAGCGGGACGATCGCCGAGCTGTCCCAGAACCTCAACGGCCCTCCCGCCTCTCCTCGAGCAGCGCGGCCACGGCGCTCGCTCCCGCCTGCAGGCTCGGCGGGCTGGCCGAGAGCAGCTCGGTCGCCGGCGACTTGATTGCGGCCCGGACAGCTCCGGCGCGCTCCAGGCGCGCGATTCTTCCCTCAGCGTCGGGGGCAGCGCTTACCGCGGACTCCAGCCGCGCGACCGGAGTTCCACGATCCACGATCAGCACTGACTCGCCGCTGCGCACCTGATCTATCAGCGCGCTGAGCCGGTTCTTTGCTTCGGTGATCGTGGCCACGAGCATCAAGCTAGAATAGCTCAAACGATCCAGCTATTCAAGCCTTTATGGAGACGGTGGGAATCGAACCCACGTCCGTAATCGCGTGAAGATGGCTTCTACGAGCGTATCCGGCGCTCTGATCTCATCCCCTGCTCGCCTCGCCGGCGGGGTTGCAGGGGACCAGTCTCCTTGAGCTTCCCCGTGGTTGGCAGAGACGTACCGCGCCGGGTGAGCCTGCTTTCTGATCCCGGCCTTCCCCGCCGCAGGCAAGCGGGGCCCGAGACCTCACGGCTTAGCTATTGACTAAGCGGCGAGGGCGTACTCGTGAGAGTCCGCACTTATGGTTTTCCCGGGTGTTTTACGAGGCCGCCCGGGACCTCGACTCGCCACCATCCCCACGAGCCGACCGCGTCGAAGCCTGTCGTCCCCGGGGATGCTCTGCCTATCCATTGTAACCGTGCTCGCGAGCCGGGCGAGAGGGCGGAGGAGAACAAGAAAAAAAACGACGCGGTTCCGGGCCGCTTGAGGAACCCGCTCGGTCGGACCCGTGAGGGCCCTTCTTCGTAGGTGGCGCGGCCTCACACCTCGGTGGCCTCGCTCTTTGCGGCTCGGGGTCCGCGTCTGGATTCAAACTAGCTCCACTCCCCGGCGAATTCAACCCTCCAAACAGCAACTCCCCGCATGTTCCGAAAAAAAGCGAGCCGTCCGATCTTCCCACCTCGACCGCTCGCCCCGATCGTGGGCCGGAGTGGCCCCACGAGCCCGCGCCCGCGCGCGGGCGCATTCGTTAGGAAGCGCTTATGGGTGCTGCCACAATGGAGGTATGGACAGTCCCGAGGTTTCCCTGCATTCACCGGCTCCCTCCCTTCCCAGCGGCCCGCTCCCCGGGCCCGCCACGAGGCCCGGCGAGAACCCGTTCGGGGAGCAGCCCCACAGAACAGCCCCCGCACCCGTACGGAACCTGCGCAAGCGGATCGGGAGCGCGTTCGCGGCGATCGCCGCGCTGTTCGCGAAGTTCTTCGCGGCGATCAAAGGCCTGTTGCTGCTGGCGCCCAAGCTCAAACTGCTCACCACCTCCGGCACGGCCCTCGTGTCCGTGGCCGCCTACAGCCTCTTCTGGGGCTGGGAGTTCGCGGCGGGCTTCGTGGTGCTGC
>OBLU010006865.1_pt1 | contig 10109 bp, 11 predicted proteins | sample 1518681 | NCBI WGS metagenome assembly OBLU01 (sample SAMEA3539304, study PRJEB22396) | soil metagenome | biome: tundra; feature: field; material: soil | place: USA | collected 2010-05 | depth 0.15 m
GCTGATTTGATCCACGGCATGTAATTGAAAACCTGGCGGAGAGGGAGGGATTCTATTACCGCATTGATTACTAAGGATTTACATCCCCATTTTCAGCGGCTACTGAATCGGCTACAATGGTGCTCGTAGGGCAATATGAAGAGCATCAAGGTCACGGTTTACACGCGGGATCACGGCACCCGCAAGTACAGACGCGCAAAGCCCAACGTGCGGTATTCAAGCGGAGCCATCTACGTTCTGCGCTACGCCGGTAGATGGGAAACCCTGCCGGAGGGCACGACGTGGCCCCAAGCGTCCGTAGCGGCGCTGGCGAAGCAGGTGACGTTCCTTGAGGGCGCGGAGGTTCCCGCACCCGCGCCGCAGCCAAGAAAGAGAAAGAACGCACCGCTTGAGGAAGCTCTTGACCCCTATCTTGAGACAGTCGAGAAGCTGAAAAGCCACAAGACATTTTTAGCCTACAAGCTCACGCTGCAATCGTTCGTGCGTTCGTGCGGATGCAAGGATTTTGAAGGGATCACCCGAGGGACGCTTGAAAACTTCGCAATCAGGATGAAGGAAGTGGGACTGTCCGACCGCACGATCAGCAACCGCCTCGTGAACGTGGTCACGTTCCTACGGGCGCACGGCGTCAGGGATGTGAGCCTGTCCCACAAATACACCGAGAAGCAGGTTCGGGCCTACACGACGGAGGAGTTGAAGGCGCTCTTCGCGGCGTGCGACGAGGAAGAGCGGTTGCTGTTCTCGTTCTTCCTGCAAACGGGATTCCGAGAGCAAGAGGTTCAATACGCCAGCTACAAGGACATTAATTTTCAGAATCATACCATCACGGTCAAGGAAAAACTTGAGTTTGGGTTCAAGCCCAAGGATTCCGAAGAGCGGGAAGTGCCGGTTCCCGACGCCCTGCTCAAGCAGCTACGGGAACGTTGGAACAAGCGGAAGGACGACAAAGTGATTTTCCCCGGCGACGGCGGTCACCCGAACGGTCACCTGTTGCGCGATCTGAAAAGCATCGCGGAGCGGGCCGGGCTGAGGGGTGAATATGGCCTTCACAAATTCAGGAAGACTTTTGCAACGCTGCACCATGCTAACGGGGTTGACGCTCGCACCATACAGGACTGGCTCGGTCACAGCGACCTAGCAACCACCTTGAAGTATCTGGCGGTGTCCGACCTCAAGTCGCCCCGCACCCGCAAGCAGGTGAACGGGACGTTCTCGTCGCTGTAAAAGAGCGGATGCACAAGCGCGGCGTCATTTTGGGCTACTGGCTGAAATGAACGCCTGAGCACGCTGGCTGGTCACCGTACAGACCCGCCACGCCAGCCCCGCCTGCGCCCACCGCGATTGTTCCAAGTCGTTACCAGTCTGATGCACCGATCTTGTGGCATCGCCATAGTGCTACAATGCACAAAACAAGGAGATCGCAATGGTCACTAGTGGTGGAATGCAGTCTGCTCAGCAGGAGTTGTGCTTGCAGTGTGAAAAAACAGTCGCGCCCGACGCTGTGCTTTCGATTGAAGTGAAAGATGATCACGGCAAGGTGAGAGGGTACCTGCATCGAATGGGCACATGCAAGGCGGAATGGGACAAAGCTAACCTGCCAAAGAAGTAAGGTCGATGAACAAAGAATGCTTCCGGGCGTCGGCTAAGCGAAACGTGGATTACTTGTTGAGGAGTGAACCACCACGGTGACTTTCCCAGCCTTCATCCCACTCTGGTAGAACAGAAGGCGGAGGACAGCATGGGACACGCAGAAGCACAAACCGAATACGACAAGCTGAAGGGACTCCTTGAGGCACTCAGCGCAATCGGTGCGAGAAAAGACAAGATGCTCGACGGGGCTGAAGCAGCCCTAAAAGGCGTCGGCAATACAGATGCCCTGAACAACCTTGAACGCAATCTATGTGGCATGAGGCGGACGGTTCTCTCTGAGTTGGCAGGAATCACCAAGCACTTCGGAGGGTAATACGAAGCGCTCCGCACCACGGTAACTTTCTCAGTCCGCGTCCGAGTAGGCTCGATGAGCTATAATCCGGCCCATGCCAAGATTGTGCAGTGGGGCATTCAGCGCGGACACAATACAGACCCGTGGGCTGGTTTCGGAACCGAACGGCTTACTTCTTATTGAGATAATCCTTGCACACGTCCTTGAACGCGTTCTTGATGGCGCGCGTTTGCTTTGCATACAACACGGTGCCGTGTTTATCCTCCAGCGTCACCGCTGCCCCGGCGTCGGGCGTATCAGATCTTTGGCTACAGGAAGTCGCGCCAGAGTAGGGTGATGTGCTGCAACTACCAGCACCCCAGTTCCAGCCGGTGAAGCGCGCTGTGATGATCAGCGGCGCGCCAGGGTCAGTGGTGATCTGAACTCCCTTGCAATACTTTTGCATTTCAGCCGCGATTGTCTCCTGCGGGATTGTGCTCGCGCTTGAGATCACGACCCTTTGCTGCGCGGTTGCTGAGATGCTCAACATTACTACGATGGCTGCGATTCCCGTTCTCATAGGTTTCTCCTTCCAGATTCCCTACTCAGAATGACTCAGCCGGGGGACGCGTTCAAGGTACCACACCGTGTTTGCACCTGCGAGCCAAATTAGTAGCAACGGTAAGGCGCAGGTAAGGAGCGACCGCAAACGCCGCCCACAACTTGATCGAATCCCGACGCTGGCTAACCTCTGCCGTATAAGCCGCGCCCTTGGCGTGCCCGTGCCCGTGCCCGTGGTGCTGCGTTTGGCGGGCGGATAGTCCAAGGAGACACACGGCGATCCGCCCAAATTTCGCCAAGTCCAAATTTCACAGTGTTGATGAGAAAACGGAAAAACGCTCGCGCATTAGAGGCGTTTTAAGCGATAGGGTCAGAACCCACGCGGCGAGTAGTCGCGCACCCGCGCACGGACCCCGCGCACGGGTGACTTGCAAAAGACCCGACCGGCGTACCCCCAAATTCTCTGCGGCAAAGGTCGCCAACAGCCTCCGCCACTGGTTTTCGTGCATGACTCCTTCAAAATAGTTTGACTTTTTCGCCCATTTTCATGAGCAGACCATTTCAACCCGCGGCAGTAAGCGACGCCAACGGCTATTTCTTGCAGCACCCCGAGCGCAAGCGCCCGAATGAGCCGACCACCTCGAAGCCCCTCGGCCCCGCGCCAAAATGGTTGTCCAAGGAAGAGCGCAAGGTTTGGAAAGACCTCGCGAAGCAGTGCCTGCCCGGCGTGCTGATGTTTAGCGACCGCCTCGCCTTCGAGATGCTGGTCGTGCTGACCACCAGCTTCAGAGCCCGCGCCCCGATGCTTGCCGCCGAGCGCCTTCTGATGGTCAACCTCTGCGCCCGCTTTGCCCTGACACCAGCCGACCGTGCCCGCGTCCAAGTCGAGCAGCCCAAGGAATCCAAGCTGAACAAGTTCCTGAACAAGCCGTATCCCGCGCCTCGCCCCGCCGGTCTTCCCAACTAATACGACTTCCGGTTTCAGTTGTAAGTGGGGTCCGATGATCCCGCGATGGTTTAAGCCGGTCCGATGACCGGAATCGCACCAGTTGGGGTCCATAGACACCCTCCGAGGATGCCAAGGAAATCCATACCAAATGTCAAACTCAAATCAAGACCGCAGGACCCTTTTGCTGGATTTGCAACAGCAGATGTTAAACGCCGCGAACGCCGCGGGACGCAAGCTCACCTCCAACGAGGAACAGAAGTTCTCCGCATACACCAACGAGTTCAACGCGCTGCTCAAGCAGCCAACCAGCGCCTATGCCATTCCCGGCCAAGGATCAAGTTCGCGCCCCGCAATGTCTTCCGAGTATCGGTCAGCATTCTGGGCCGCAGTCAAGGACAGGAACTTTACCAACTCAGCCCTCAGCGAAGGCGGAACCGCAGCGGACGGTTCATATCTCGTCCCAAGCCAAACTGATCCCAACATCCCAGCACTCGCCGTAATCGAGGCGGCTGCTCGTAAGTTGAGCGCCGTGTTGCTGACGGAGATGGACCTGAAGCTGCCCTACCAGACAGTGAAATCTGTCGCGGCGGCCAAAGCAGAGTCCACCGATGCAGGGACCCACGCATTCGCTACAGCCGTCCCCAACTTCGCCACCACGACACTTAGTGCTTTCATGGCTGGTGACTCGGTTGCGGTCAGCTGGGAATTGCTACAGGACGTGGGTGCTCTTGCCACATTCGTAACTGCCGACCTTAACCGGGCCGTCTACAATTACGAAGAGAGCAAGTTCATCAACGGCTCGGGCACCGGGGAACCTCTCGGATACTTGAACGGCGCAACGGCGGCCAACTCGGCTGCATTGTCCATCAATGCAATCCTAGACCTGACCGCTGCTCTGAAGCAGGCATATTACTCCAACGCCTCGTTTCTAATGTCGCGATCTTCTCTGATCGCGATCCTAAAAAACCAGATTGCCACGTCGCAGTTCCAGACCTTCGTGACTTGGGAAGCAGGCGGCGCTGCTCGTTTGTTCGGCTATCCGGTGCAGTTCTCAAGCCAGATGCCGACTTACTGCGCATCACCGGCAACCAACGGCGCGATCCTCTTCGGGGATTTCAGCCAAGGTTGGGTAATCGGAGATCGTGGAACCCACGAGATCAGCGCTAAGGTCCTTGACCAAGTCGCTGCCCTCAATGGTCAGACGATCATTCTCGGATACAGGCGCACAGACCAACGTTGCATCATCCAAGAGGCGACGCAACTCATGACCGTTACGGGCTAAGTAACTCGGGTCGGGCATGGTGCGCGGGGAGACCCTGCGACAGCCTTTGAATGGGCCATGAAACGCCCGATTAACCGATAACATGCTGGGAGAAACCGCCCAGTGGAGTTACACAAGCTGGGAGAAACCGCCCAGCGACTTTACAAGGGGAGCCTGAAATTTATTCAGGCTCATCTTACTGACCAACCCCCGTTGGGGCTTGGCTGAGGAGATCAATGACTAACAAATCAGATTTGAATCCTCGCGACACGCAGTTAGCACGACCCGCACCTCTGGCAGAATGCGATTTTCCGTTGGACCCACTAACACCAAAAATTCCGTTGCATTGGGACCGGGAAACATTCCTGCGGAATCAGGCATAACATGGGACCAATCGGTGACACCCACAAGCTGTACAACAACGCCCGCTCGCGGTGTGAGGACCCTGCCAACCCCCGCTATCCGATATGCGGTGGCTTAGGAGTCAAGTTCCTGCTTCCCGATTTTGAGGTTTTTCTGCGCGTGCTCGGGACGCGACCGGCCCGGCATGTTCTTGCCCGGATCGACGAAAAGGGAAATTTCGAGATGAAAAACGTTAAATGGGAATTCAGCGAGCGCATCCCCCTGAAGGTCCGGCCATCGGAGGAAGAGGTGAAAGAGCGTGGCCGTCTGAAGCGGCTGGAGAAGCCTCTTGGTCCTGAAAACGGACGGTGGCGGGCAGCCCCGGCCCCGGCAATCGCTGACTCACTCGGCAACCAGAGCGGCACGGACGCAACGCCCGAGGCGGCTTCCCAGCGGAGGTCCGCCGCGGTGAAGCGGAGGTTGAACGCGGAGGTGCCCGAGCAGCAACCGCCGCCCGAGCAGTTGGCCGGGCGTGCCGACGCATTGCGGGCACGTTTCAAACCCGAAGTCCTGCGCGTGGACAAAAAGTGGCGGCAGACTTCCAGCGACGGCTTCACGGTGCTGCAAATGACCCGATGAAAAAACGGCCATGGTCCGTGGCGCTCTCGAAATGGTTCAGGAAACATCGGGGCCGGTTGCCCCAACCCTAGAAAGAGGCTCCAAATGAGTGAGACAAATTACGGCGACATTGCCATCAACATCGAGAAGCTGGTCGCAGCCATGGAACGCATCGCCGCCGTGCTGGAGCGGCTGCCCAACCTGCAAGAAATGTGGAGCCCCGAGGACGAAGGCGACCTATACGACCCGTCCTAGCCAAGTCGCCGGGCCGCACCGCGGGGGGCAGGTTTTGAGCAAGTTGCCGGACTTTCAGTATTGACGGTTTGTCGGAGTAATCGGAGAGTTTGCGATTTCTGGCGTATTAGGTAGTAGCAATCAAACCGGGGGGGCGGTCTTACACTCGCCTGTTCACCGCCCCCATTACGGTTTCACCGCACGAGGCGAGGGAAAGCAACAGGCGAATATGAGTTCCAATTTTGACCTTGACCCCGAAGACTTAGAGGCCCTCCCAAAAGTAGTCCTACCATCACCGCTCAAAGAAACGGTTTGCGGCACGTGCCATCGGACCAAGTCCGGGGGCTGCCTGTGCGGCGCTTATGCGGGCGACGTTGAAACACCGGCCAAGTCCCGCGGCAAAACCAGGATGCAGAGCAAAATTGCGGCGGCGCGGGAAAAGATGATGGCGTTCCGCACGCCGGAGGAAGCACAGGCAGCCGGGGAAGAATTCAACAACCGGGATCGCATCTGCCTTGAATGCAGGGGCCGCACGGTCTGGGGTGCTATGGAAACCCGATGCGATCAGTGCTTGAGCAAGGACCCGAAATACGCCAGCCAACAGATCGTCAACCAGATGGCCGAAGAAACGCCCGTAGCGGAGACCCGCAACGCCAAGCTGGACTTCCCCGAAGACTGTATGTACGGCAAGATGGGCGAGTGGGCCAAAGCGATGCACGTGAACCACGGGCTCGCGTATCCCGCGTTGCTAGGCGCTTACAGCATCAAGCCGAACTACGACGTGATGGCGGACACCAGAATTAATCTCTACGTGCCGCTGATAGCCAAGCCCGAGGGCGGGAAAAACCAGGCGATCAAGCGGGCGCTAAACGTGGTGGGCGTCACCCGCGAGGAAGCCATGCCCACGACAATCGGCGGCGACGCGCAATTGGCTTCAATCCTAGGCGACAAGCCGGTGCGCAAGAAGAGGGGCGAACCCGAGGGCGACAAGCGCAACCCCGGCCCGAAGAAGCTGCTGATCGTGAACAACGAGATGGGCGATGTGCTCCGGAAGACGGCCATCAAAGATTCAACGCTTGGACCCCGCCTCTGCGACCTGTGGGACGAATCCTATTACACGAAGCCCCATGAACGCGGCATGATCACGGTCGATTGCAGGCTCAGTTGGCTGGGCGGCATTCCGGCGGACGAGACGGAGCCCGAGCGCTTCACCGAGTTGATGGGGACCGAAACCAATTTTGGGTTGTATCCGAGATTCATCTTCGGTTATTCCGGCGCGGCGTTCAACTACCGCAAGTGGTCCAACCCCACCTCGAATTACGGCAGCCAAAGCGTTGTCGTGAGCGAGGACCAGTTCGACGAGCAGGCGGCGGTCTTCGCCAACGGCGGCGTGACTTTGGTCGAGTCGTTCTCGCCCGAGGCGATGGCGATGCACGAGGATTGGAACCCCGTCGTGGTCGGCGTAGGGCGGCTGAAATTCAACCTGAAGAAAGTCGCGGTGTTGACGGCAAGCGCCAACGGCGAGCGCGTAGTGGGGGCGGAGTGCATGGGGTGCGCCATCAGGTTCATGGAGTGGCAAATAGAAATCCGCAAAGTGTTCGTGCCCGGCGAGGCGGACGACCGCAACCGGCAGGCGCAATTTACCGACAGGCTCATCAGGGCGCTCAAGGACTACGGCGCGGACAAGTACGAAGACGCGGGCGACCACCGCCTGTACAAGTGGGTCTCGTGGCGGCGCATCTCCGCGGACAGAAAGTGGGGCAAGAAGATTGACCCCAGCACCATTTTGAGAACGATCAGCGACGCGGCGAAGCTGGGCATCATCGCATACGAAGACCCGGAAAACAAAGAGCACAGCAAAGTGCGTTTGATCACACGGAGGAAACAATGACCAAGAAACGCGTCGATAAATGGTTCAGGGCCGAAGCTAAAATTGAAGCCCAGCACGATGGCAGGGATCATAGAAATGGGCCGCACTGGTACTCGCTGGGATACTGCGACGGGCAAGACCGGGAAACGCTGATGTGGATTGTCGAAGCCGGGCGGCAAGTGTGCGGCATGGCTCCGGCGACAGCCCGCAAGGTGCTGCTTGAAGCGATAAAGTGCTTGGACAAGCGCGAGCCTAAGCGCGGAGTAGGGGATGACTATGAGATCGGGGGATGACTATGAGATCGGGGGATGACTATGAGCTGTCGTAGCGGCGTGGAGAAATGAGTGGAAATGCTGGGGTCGTGGACATTTGCTCAACCAAGAAAAGCAGGAAAACCGAAAAGTAGGGTGGACGTTTTAGGGGGGTTGTCCACGACGTTTCCATGTGTTGTCCACGAGCAAAAAACTCCTATATATACCAGTATTAAAGACAAAATCTATACTTCTTTTTTCACGTAGTGGACAAGTGGAAGCACCACCCCCCATGTTACGAGAAAAACCCAATTCTCGGTGTGTGGGGAGTATATATAGGAGTTTTTCCACGGCTCCACGAGGTGACAATGATCCGGAGCGCCGCAGCACCGCAGGTCCTGAGCCCCGCCGCTAGGCGGGGCGAGCAGAGTGACACCCCTGCCCCTGCTATCGCCCGGCGAGGCTGTAATGCGTGGCAAACAGTGCTTGACAGAACGACCGGGATGTGCTAAGCAGCTCAATCAAAGCCTAGCCATCCTCCGGTTTTTACTGGACGTATACGTACGGATGCGAATCGCTGAAGTGGCAATAGTGGCCTAGTTCTCCCCAATCGGCTACATTTCAGTACATCAATTTCCCCAATAAAAATGCATTTTCGGCGTGAGAGAAATCGGCTACAGCAGCAAGTCCTTTGCGGTGAATATGGCGGAGAGGGAGGGATTCGAACCCCCGATACCCTTTCAGGTATGCCGGTTTTCAAGACCGGTGCCATCAACCGCTCGGCCACCTCTCCGGCTACTACAGTTTTACTACAGTCTGCAAGGGTGCGGGATGAATCGCCACGTGTTACTTCGTTCCGTTTGGATAGACCAGAATCTTGCTGGCTTCGCCGGTTTTTAAGCGGGCCATTGCTTTGGAAAAATCCTTCATCGGGATGCGGTCGGTGATTACGGGATGCAGATCGAGGCGTCCGCTCTTCAGCAAGGCGGTCATCTGGTACCAGGTTTGGTACATGCGGCGGCCGTTGATGCCTTGAATGGTGAGGCCTTTGAAGATGATGTCTTCGGAGAAATTCAGCGGGATCGGCTTTGAAGTGAGGCCGAGGAGTGAAATGCGTCCGCCGCGGCGGGCGATGTCGAAGGCGGTGCGAATGGCGTCGGGATGGCCCGCCATTTCGAGGACCACGTCCACGCCGAGGCCGCCGGTTTTTTCCGCGACAATGGCACGTACATCTTCTTTGGAGGGATCGAGCGCGTAGTCGGCGTTCATCTTGGTCGCGATCTTGCGCCGATGTTCGTTGACTTCGATCGCGAAGATGGTGGTTGCGCCCACGGCTCGCGCCACTGCGATCGAGAACAATCCGATGGGGCCGCAGCCGGTGATGGCTACGGTTTTCGCGGCGATTTCCCCGGCCAGCACGGTGTGCACGGCGTTGCCCAGCGGATCGAGGATGGATGCGTACTCCTGCGGGATGGCGGGATCGAGTTTCCAGATATTCGATTCGGGGATGACGACGTACTCGGCGAAAGCTCCGTTGGTATCGACGCCGATAATCTTGACGTTCTGGCAGATGTGGGCTTCGCCGGTGCGGCACTGCAGGCACTTGCCGCAAGCCACGTGCATTTCGGCGGATACGAAATCGCCTTCCTTCACGCTGGTGACTTCATCGCCAAACGCGACCACCTCGCCGCAGAATTCGTGTCCGGGGATCAGCGGCGGATGAATGCGTCCCTGGGCCCAGCGGTCCCATTCATAAATGTGGAGATCGGTGCCGCAGATGGAGGCGACTTTGACTTTGACCAGGACGTCGGTGCGTCCGTAGGTGGGAATTTTGACTTCGCGGATTTCCGCGCCCGGCGCGGCTTCCGGCTTGACCACTGCAATCATGGTGCTGGGCATGGAAGCCCCCTTATAAGTGCGGAATTAGAACGGCAAACGGCTTATTCTACACCGCGCTTTGCTACCCTGCCGACCGGGCGGAAGGTTCCAGTTGCGGAGAGCCGGGCATCCCCGTCCGACTGGACGAGCAGAGCACTCGCAGTGGGATAACTACTTGCCGATCGGCGTCTCCTGTCCGGCGACCAGGCACCATTGACCGTCGC